>Ga0213827_1000828_pt1 | contig 20316 bp, 20 predicted proteins | sample MC6MC0898MG_FD_180669 | JGI IMG/M metagenome (GOLD analysis project Ga0213827, IMG submission 180669) | Enriched soil aggregate microbial communities from Iowa State University, Ames, United States - MC6-MC0898-MG | ecosystem: Environmental > Terrestrial > Soil > Unclassified | place: USA: Iowa...
CTGCTTGGCCAGGGCCAGCACCGAGGTCATTTCTTCCACCGCGTTGACGTTGCTCGACTCCAGGAAACCCGACACCAGTTGCACGTTGGCATCGGCCGGCGCGGGCTGGCCGTCCTTGGTGTGGATCGAGCCGTCGAGGCCCTTGGTCATGTTCTTCAGGTCCGGGTTGACCAGCTTGATGCGGTCGACCTCGGCCATCACGCGCGGGCCTTCACCCATGGCGCGGATACTGATGGTGCCGTCCTGGCCGACTTCGATCTTCTGCTCGGGCGGCACGGCAATCGGCCCGCCATTGCCCATCACCGGCATACCGTTGCCGGCGCGCAGCACACCCAGGGCGTCGACATTCAGGCTGCCGGTGCGCACATAACTTTCCTTGCCGTCTGGGTTCTGTACGGCAATCCAACCGTTGCCGCTGACCGCCACGTCGAGGTCACGCCCGGTTTCCACCAGCGAGCCCGGACTGAAGTCGGTGGCCGGACGTTCGGACAGGGCAAAGGCCCGCGCCGGAAAGCTGTCGCCAAACACCGGCATCGACCGTGCCTGCTCCAGGTCTTTCTGGAAACCGTTGGTGGAGATGTTGGCCAGGTTGTTGGCATGGGCCTTTTGCGCCAGCGCGTTCTGGCTGGCACCGGTCATGGCCACATAAAGGTACTTGTCCACAGTCTTTCCTCTGCATGCCGGACGTTTGCCGCCCACTGCTGTACTGGCAAGGCTTTAGCAATTTGCAGACCAACTTGCGCGCAGCGGCCCCAGGTCCTTTAAACACAGGACTTGGGTCGATCCAGAGGAAGAAGATGGCGGGCGGCGGAGACGAAAAACCGGCGCGCTTATGCCGCTTTACGGCAATCCACCGGACAGCACGGCTACCAGCCCTTGACGCCGCTCATGTCGGGCAGCTTGTGGGCGATGCCTTTGTGGCAGTCGATGCAGGTCGCCTCGCCATTGGCCAGCGAAGTCGAGTGCATGTTGGCGGCGCGCTTGCCCTGGCGGGTGAAATCCATGAACTCGAAGTTGTGACAATTGCGGCACTCGCGAGAGTCGTTGGCCTTGAGGCGGGACCACTCATGTTCCGCCAGTTCGCGGCGCATGCCGAGAAACTTCTCGCGGGTGTTGATGGTGCCGAAGACCTTGCCCCAGACCTCTTTTGACGCCTGCATCTTGCGCGCGATCTTGTGGGTCCACTCATGCGGTACGTGGCAGTCGGGACAGGTTGCACGCACCCCCGAGCGGTTGGTGTAGTGGATGGTTTCCTGCAGTTCGACAAACACGTTGTCACGCATTTCATGGCAGGAGATGCAGAACTTCTCGGTATTGGTCGCTTCCAGCGCGGTGTTGAATCCACCCCAGAAAATCACCCCGGCAATAAACCCGCCGAGCGTCAGGAAACCCAGGCTGTAGTGGACACTGGGGCGACGCAAGATCTGCCAGTAGTCTTTGCACAGCACCCACAATGACTTCATGACCACTCCTCAGGGTTTCTGCTTGCGGTTGATTTCGTCTTGCAGCACCTGGTCAATGTTCTTGAAGCTGTTGTTGACCAACGGCTTCACATCTCGCTGCGGCACGTGGCACTGATTGCAGAAGTAGCGTCGCGGCGAAACGGCGGCCAGTGCCTGGCCGTCGCGGTCCATGTAGTGGGTGATGCTGATCATCGGCGCCTGGGTCAGCGCGCTGTTGGCCCGACTGTGGCAGGACAGGCATTTGTTGCTGTTCTTGTCGATGTGATAACCGCGGATGCTGTGGGGAATGGTCGGCGGCTGTTCGGGATAATTGCGCTCACGCTTGAGGTCCTTGTTCTCCTCCTCGGCGATGGGCGGTGCCGGCAGTTCCTGGGTCAGGGTGCCACCGACGCGGCGCCCATCGGGGGCTGGCGCATCCAGCGGATACCCAGGCTCCGCGGCAAAGACCGCGGGCACGCCAAGCAGCAGTGCAACCAGCAAGGACAGCGTACGAGCATTCATCAAAGCTCTCCTCAGGCAGTCTTGATCAGCTCGATCCTGACCGCGCACTTTTTATAGTCCGTCTGCTTCGAGATCGGGTCCGTCGCATCGAGGGTGACCTTGTTGATCAAGCGGTTGGCGTCGAAGAACGGCACGAACACCAGCCCCTGGGGTGGCTTGTTGCGCCCACGGGTTTCGATGCGCCCGCGCATTTCCCCGCGCCGGCTGATCACCTTGACCTCACTGCCTCGCCTGGCATTGAGCGCCTTGGCATCGGCCGGGTGCATGTACACCAGGGCATCGGGTACCGCCTTGTAGAGTTCTTCGACGCGCTGGGTCATGGTCCCGGTGTGCCAGTGTTCCAGCACGCGCCCGGTGCTCAGCCAGAACGGGAACTCCTGGTCGGGGGATTCCGCCGGCGGCTCGTAGGGCAGTGCGAAGATGATCGCTTTCTTGTCGGGGTAGCCATAGAACTGCACGCCACTGCCCTTCTCCACGTAGGGGTCATGGCCCTCGCGGAAGCGCCAGCGGGTTTCCTTGCCGTCCACCACCGGCCAGCGCAGGCCGCGCTCGGTGTGATAACGATCGAACGGCGCCAGGTCGTGGCCGTGGCCCCGGCCGAACTGGGCGTACTCTTCGAACAGACCTTTTTGCAGGTAGAACCCAAAGTCCTTGGCTTCGTCGTTTTGAAAGGCCTGGTCCATCTGCTCGATCGGGAACTGATCGACGTTGCCGTTCTTGAACAGCACCTCGTACAGGGTCTTGCCTTTGTACTGCGGGGCACTGTCGAGCAACTGCGCGGACCAGACCTCATCGGTGGTGAAGCGCTTGGAGAATTCCACCAGTTGCCAGAGATCGGACTTGGCGTCCCCCGGGGCGGATACCAGTTGATGCCAGAACTGGGTACGCCGTTCGGCATTGCCATAGGCCCCCTCCTTTTCCACCCACATGGCCGTGGGCAGGATCAGGTCTGCGGCTTGCGCGGACACCGTGGGGTAGACGTCGGAAACAATCACGAAGTTCTGCGGGTTACGCCAGCCCGGCAAGACTTCCTGCATGATGTTGGGACCGGCCTGCATGTTGTTGCTGGCCATGGTCCAGTACACGTTGACTACGCTGTCCTTGAGCATGCGGCTCTGCTGCACCGCATGGAAACCGACCTTGGGATTGATGGTGCCGGCCGGCAGTTTCCAGATCTTCTCGGCGGTGGCGCGGTGGGCCGGATTGGCGACCAGCATGTCTGCCGGCAGGCGGTGGGAAAAAGTCCCCACTTCCCGCGCCGTGCCACAGGCCGAAGGCTGGCCGGTGAGGGAGAACGGGCTGTTGCCCGGCTCGCTGATCTTGCCGGTCAGCAAATGGATGTTGTAGATCAGGTTGTTCGCCCACACTCCGCGCGTGTGCTGGTTGAAACCCATGGTCCAGAAGGACACCACCTTGCGTTTCGGGTCGGCATACAACTGCGCCAGCGCCTTGAGCCGCTCGGCCGGAACCCCGGTCTCCTTGGCGGTGCGTTCCAGGGTGTAGGGTTTGACAAAGGCGGCAAACTGCTCGAAGTCGATGTCGGTCCAGGTGTTCGCCTTATCGGCATTTTTCGCCTGTTGTTCCAGCGGATGATCGCTGCGCAAGCCGTAGCCGATGTCGTCGACCCCCTTGGCGAACCGAGTGTGCCGGCTGACAAATTCCTTGTTCACCGAGCCACTTTCAATGATGTAGTTGGCGATGTAGTTGAGGATCAGCAAGTCCGTCTGCGGCTTGAACACCATGGGGATATCGGCCAGTTCAAAGCTGCGATGCTCGAAGGTCGACAGCACCACCACCTTGACCTCGGGCTGGCTCAAGCGACGGTCCGTGACCCGACTCCAGAGAATCGGGTGCATCTCCGCCATGTTCGAGCCCCACAACACAAACGCATCGGTGACCTCGATGTCGTCATAGCAGCCCATAGGCTCATCGATGCCGAAGGTGCGCATGAACCCCATGACCGCCGAGGCCATGCAATGCCGGGCATTGGGGTCGAGGTTGTTGCTGCGAAACCCGGCCTTCATCAACTTGTTGGCGGCGTAGCCTTCCCACACGGTCCATTGTCCGGAACCGAACATGGCGATGGAGTCTGCGCCCTTGTTTTTCAGCGCCTCCTTGAACTTCAACTCCATGACATCAAACGCCTGCTTCCAGGACACTGGCTGGAACTCACCCTGTTTGTCGTATTGCCCGTTGGTCATGCGCAACAGCGGTTGGGTCAGGCGGTCCACGCCGTACATGATCTTGGACAGGAAGTAGCCCTTGACGCAGTTCAGGCCACGATTGACCTCGGCTTTGACGTCGCCATGGGTCGCTACCACCCGGTTGTCCTTGGTCGCCACCATCACGCTGCAACCGGTGCCGCAAAACCGGCACGGTGCCTTGTTCCAGGTCAGGGCGACCATGTCCTGCTCGGTGATCAGGTTGCTGGCCGAGGTGAACACCGGCAGCCCGGCAGCCGCCGCAGCAATCCCGGCCGCCTGGGCCTTGACGAACTCACGACGGGTCATGGGCATGGGTGTTCTCCGCTCGGATCGAGAATCTCGTGGTAAACCAGGGAGGCGTTGAGCACGCCCGGCAGGCGGCCAATCTGTTCGATGCGCTGGAGGATCTGCGGTTCGCCGTGCATTTCCAGGACCACCACCAGTTTGCCCTCGGGGCTCTCCTGGTGCAGTTCAACACCCTGCAGCAGGCGCAGATTGGCTTTCACCGCGGTAAACATCTCGACGCGGGCCTGCACGATCAAACTGGCGATATGTAGTTTTTGTTCCATACCCGACACTCCCTGCCTGTTAACCCACATGGACAAGCAATCAGTGCGGCGCCCCGGGAGGGCCGAGGAGCATTTGCAGGAACCAGACGAAAAAGCCGTAGCCGCCCACTATCACCACCGATAGCAGGGGAAAAAGAAACACGATCAGGAACAGCAACAGCCGCCTTTCCTTGCGCGCACGTAGAGCGGACTCATCAACCGTCGTCATGGCCAGGGCTCCTGCCAGAAAGTGCACTGAGCCTAGATGGCCGCCCTGCAAATTTCCATGATTCAGATCAGTGGAAGATCAAACAGGAGTCACCCTCATTCAATAATGATTGGCATTGATCGAGTGACAATTCGTCAACTAAGGCCTGCGCATTCAAAGGCGACTTAGTTAGCGCTCAAGTTTGCCGATTTCATACTCGCGCAACTTGTTAGCGATGGTGGTGTGGGAAACCCCCAGGCGTTTACCGAGCAATCGACTGCTGCTGTGTTCGGAATACAAGCGTTCCAGCACCGCCTTTTCAAACCGCCCGACAATTTCATCCAACCCGCCGTCCAGGGAAAAATCCCCCAGCGGCTGGCGCACGCCGTAGTCCGGCAGGCGAATGTGCTCGGCCTTGACCGTGCCGCCTTCGCACAGTGACACCGCCTGGAACAACACGTTCTCCAGCTGGCGGACGTTGCCCGGCCAGTGGTAGTGACTGAGCCGGTCCATGGCCGCGGGCGCCAGTTTCGGCAAGGGGCAGCCGATCTGCCGGCTGGCCTGATCGAGGAAGTGCTCCACCAGCGGCGTCAGGCCGTCGAGGCACTCGCGCAACGGCGGGATGTGCAGCGACAGCACATTCAAGCGGTGGTACAGGTCCTGGCGGAACTCACCGCTGGCGCACAGTTCGGAGAGGTCGACCTGGGTCGCACAGATGACCCGTACATCCAGGTAGACCTCTTCATCGCTGCCCACACGGCGAAAGCAACCGTCTTGCAGGAACCGCAGCAATTTCACCTGCAAGCGCGGGCTCATTTCGCCGACGCCATCGAGGAACAGCGTGCCGCCTGCCGTCAACTCCAGCAGCCCGAGCTTGCCTTCGGCCCGCGCGCCTTCGAACGCGCCGGGGCCATAGCCGAACAACTCGGTCTCGGCCATCGACTCCGGCAACCCGGCGCAGTTGAGCGCCATCAACGGCGACTGGCCGCGCGGGCTGGCCAGGTGGCAGGCACGCGCCAGCAGTTCCTTGCCGGTGCCGGTCTCGCCCTCGATCAACAGCGGCGCATCCAGGGGCGCCATGCGTCGTGCCTCCCGGACCACCGCCGCCATCACCTTGGAGCTTTGGAAAATACTGTCGAAGCCGCGCAACTCCTGCTTGCGCACGTTGTAGATGCGCTCACCGACCCGGTCCGCCCGATGCAGGGTCAGCACCGCGCCGGCCATGGCCTCGCTGTCATCGTGCTCCGATTGCAGGGGGGCGATATCGGCCAGGAACACGTCGCCCTTGACCTTGACCCGCAGGCCATTGATCCGCGATTTGTTGGCGCGCACCAGTTCCGGCAGGTCGAAGTCCTCGGCGTAGCGTGACAGCGGGATCCCCGGCACTTCGTCGACCCGCACCCCGAGCAATTGCGCCGCCGCACGGTTGGCCGCGACGATCGAGCCACCCATGTCGATCGACAGCACCGGGAACTCCAGTGCCCCGAGCAGGGCATTGAGCTCCATGTGCCGACGTTCGCTGGGCATCAGCCCTACCCGCTTGACCCCGAACACCCCGGCAATCGCCTCGAACTTCGCCCGCAGCGCCTGGAACTGGATGTTGATCAGGTTCGGGCAATGCAGGTAGATCGCGTTGCCATGCTCGCCGCCGACCTCCCCACGAGCGACGTTGATCCCGTACTCCACCAGCAGGTTGAGGATGTCGCGCAGGATGCCGATGCGGTTCTGGCAATGGACTTTGATACGCATAAAAAGGCCCGGACAAGGAGAAGGACAGCAGGTGGCGAGGATTTTTCTGCCGACACCCAAAGTTAGTCGTCAAGATTATGTGACAGCTTCAAGGCTTTTCAAACCGGGAAATCGCAATAGGTACGCCACAGGCGGCTTTGCGTAACGAAAACTTTACGAAATACGGCGATTTTTCCTACCCGCTCGCCCAGCACCCTACTGCGCGATCGCACGCTTCGGGGTATTTCTAGGTCCATAGCAAGACATAACAAGAACGTATCCCTTTGCAGGAGAGCAGCATGAAGCAGACGCAATACGTGGCCCGCGAGCCCGATGCGCAAGGGTTTATCCACTACACCGCTGAAGAACACGCGGTGTGGAACACGCTGATCACTCGCCAGTTGAAAGTGCTCGAGGGTCGTGCGTGCCCGGAATACATGGAAGGTATCGACAAGCTCGGCCTGCCCCATGACCGCATTCCCCAGCTCGACGAAATCAACAAAGTCCTGGGTGAAACCACCGGCTGGCAAGTTGCCCGGGTACCGGCGCTGATTCCGTTCCAGACCTTTTTCGAATTGCTGGCCAGCAAGCAGTTTCCTGTCGCGACCTTTATTCGTACCCGCGAAGAACTGGATTACCTGCAAGAGCCGGACATTTTCCACGAGATCTTCGGCCACTGCCCGCTGCTGACCAACCCCTGGTTCGCCGAATTCACCCACACCTACGGCAAGCTTGGCCTGCAGGCGACCAAGGAAGAGCGGGTGTACCTGGCGCGCCTGTACTGGATGACCATCGAGTTCGGCCTGGTCGACACCCCTGAAGGCCAGCGCATCTACGGCGGCGGCATTCTCTCCTCGCCGAAGGAAACCGTGTACAGCCTGTCCGGCGAGCCCGAGCACCAGGCCTTCAATCCGCTGGAAGCGATGCGCACGCCGTACCGCATCGATATCCTGCAACCTCTGTACTTTGTCCTGCCCAACCTCAAGCGCCTGTTCGACCTGGCCCACGAAGACATCATGGGCATGGTCCATCAGGGCATGCAGCTGGGTCTGCACGCGCCGAAATTTCCGCCAAAACCCAAGGCGGCCTGAGGACGCCGCAGTCGCGGCGCCCCACAAAAAATAGTAACGTCTAACAAGAATCGAAATCAGGAAACCCCCATGACCGCTCTCAACCAAGCCCATTGCGAAGCCTGCCGCGCCGATGCCCCACAAGTCAGCGACGAAGAACTGCCGGTATTGATCAAGCAGATCCCTGACTGGAACATCGAAGTTCGCGACGGCGTCATGCAGCTGGAAAAAGTTTTCCTGTTCAAGAACTTCAAGTTCGCCCTGGCGTTCACCAACACCATGGGGGAGATCTCCGAGGCCGAAGGTCACCACCCAGGCCTGCTCACCGAGTGGGGCAAAGTCACCGTGACCTGGTGGAGCCACTCGATCAAGGGCCTGCACCGCAACGACTTCATCATGGCCGCGCGCACTGACGAAGTGGCCAAGGACGCCGAGGGCCGCAAGTAATGTTTTTCGACGCCATCGGCCGGGTGCCCGGCGACCCGATCCTCGGCCTGATGGAGGCCTATGCGCAGGACCCCAATCCGCGCAAATTCGACCTCGGCGTGGGCGTCTATAAAGACGCCCAGGGCCTGACGCCGATCCCGCAGTCAGTGAAACTGGCTGAACAGCGCCTGGTGGATGGCCAGGGCACCAAGACCTACATCGGCGGTCACGGCGACCCGGCGTTCGGCAAGGTGATCAACGAGCTGGTGCTGGGCGCCGACTCGGCGCTGATCGCCGAACAGCGGGCCGGCGCTACCCAGACCCCGGGTGGCACCGGGGCCTTGCGCCTGAGTGCCGATTTCATCGCGCACTGCCTGCCTGGCCGCGGCATCTGGCTGAGCAACCCGACCTGGCCGATCCACGAAACCATCTACGCCACCGCCGGCCTCAAGGTCAGCCACTACCCCTACGTGGGCAGTGACAACCGCCTGGATGTCGAGGCGATGCTGGCCACCCTGAACCTGATCCCCAAGGGCGACGTGGTACTGCTGCACGCCTGCTGCCATAACCCGACCGGTTTCGACCTGTCCCAGGATGACTGGCGCCGGGTGCTGGACGTGGTGCGCAGCCGCGAACTGTTGCCGCTGATCGACTTCGCCTACCAGGGCTTTGGCGATGGCCTGGAGCAGGACGCCTGGGCCGTGCGCTTGTTCGCCGAGGCGCTGCCTGAGCTGTTGATCACCAGTTCCTGCTCGAAGAACTTCGGCCTGTACCGCGATCGCACCGGGGCGCTGATTGTCTGCGCCAAGGATGCCGAGAAGCTGACCGATGTGCGCAGCCAACTGGCCCACATCGCCCGCAACCTGTGGTCGACGCCACCGGATCACGGCGCGGCCGTGGTGGCGACCATCCTCGGCGACCCACAGCTGAAACAGCGCTGGGCCGACGAAGTGGAAGCCATGCGCCAACGTATCGCCCAACTGCGTTCGGGCCTGGTGGAAGCGCTGGAACCCCACGGTCTGCGCGAGCGTTTCGCCCATATCGGTGTACAGCGCGGGATGTTTTCCTACACGGGCTTGACGCCAGAGCAGGTGAAAAAACTGCGCGAGCAACACAGCGTGTACATGGTCAGCTCGGGACGCGCCAACGTCGCCGGGATCGACGCCACACGCCTGGACCTGCTGGCCGAGGCAATCGCTGACGTCTGCCGCGACTAAACGCTGCCTTGTGTAGCAGCCCGTAGCAGCTGTCGAGCTTGCGAGGCTGCGTTCGTCTGCGCAGCAGACGCCTGGGATTCACACCGACCCGGCGAGGACTGCGTCCTCGAACGCAGCCTCGCGGGCTCGGCAGCTGCTACAGGGGGCGTGCCGCCTTGGTGCGGCCATCTGTCGCAGAAATCCGAGATAAAAGTCTATTTGTCATTTCTCCTGCTGTATCCTGCCCAGGCTTTTTGAAAGCGCGGTTCTACACAGCGATTTACAAACAGACTTTGCGAGGAGCAAGCAACATGCACGAGATTCCGAATCTCCCCTTCCCAAGCCTGCACGAAACTGAGCAGACAACCCCGCAACAAGCCCGTGCCCAACAGCCCGAGCCGAAGGAAGCCACTGGTAGCCGCAAGGCCGACAGCGAAGACTAAGCGCACTACCCAGACCGTGTGGAAAGCGCTGACTGATGCGCTTTCCACACAGCCTGAAACCCGAGCCCCCGCCATGACCGACACCTTCGACGAATCCCAGGCCAGCGTGCTGATCGATGCCGCACAACAGATGATCGACGTCTGGAACCGCCTGACACCCGAGAAACAAGCCTTGCTCCTGGATCGTTTCGGCAGCCAGGAAAACGCCCTCGCCGCCCTGGTCACCACCCAACTGGTCGCCCCCAGCCAAGCCTGATCGAACACAGCCGCCCCACCCGGCAAATTCTCCCCCTCCACAGCGCCAACCACCGGTATCATAAGCAGCCTATCTATCCTGCTGTCCCGTGGACTTTCCCCATGCCAGATCCCCAGCGCCCCATGGCGGTCACGCTGCAAGTCGTCTCCATCGTCCTGTTTACCTTCATCGGCTACCTGAACATCGGCATCCCCCTGGCCGTATTGCCCGGCTATGTGCACAGCGACCTGGGGTTTGGCGCGGTGATCGCGGGCCTGGTGATCAGTGTGCAATACCTCGCCACCCTGCTCAGCCGCCCCTATGCCGGACGCATCATCGACAACCAGGGCAGCAAGCTGGCGGTGATGTATGGCCTGGCCGGCTGCGGCCTGAGCGGGGTGTTCATGCTGCTCTCGGCCTGGACCCAGAGCCTACCGATGGTGAGCCTGATCAGTCTGTTGATCGGCCGCCTGGTCCTCGGCAGTGCAGAAAGCCTGGTGGGGTCGGGCTCGATCGGCTGGGGCATCGGTCGGGTCGGCGCGCCAAACACTGCCAAGGTGATTTCCTGGAACGGTATCGCCAGCTACGGCGCGCTGGCGGTGGGTGCACCGCTGGGCGTCCTGCTGGTGCGCCAGTACGGGTTATGGAGCATGGGCCTGAGCATCATTTTACTGGCGCTGGTCGGCCTGCTGCTGGCCTGGCCAAAAACCGCTGCGCCGATCGTCGCCGGCGAACGCTTGCCCTTCCTGCATGTGCTGGGACGGGTGCTGCCCCACGGGTGCGGGCTGGCGCTGGGGTCCATCGGGTTTGGCACCATCGCCACCTTCATTACCCTGTACTACGCCACCCAGCACTGGGATAACGCCGTGCTGTGCTTGAGCCTGTTCGGCGCCAGCTTCATTGGCGCGCGCCTGCTGTTCGGCAACCTGATCAACCGCCTGGGCGGCTTTCGGGTGGCGATTGCCTGCCTGTCGGTGGAAACCCTCGGCCTGCTGCTGTTGTGGCTGGCCCCGGACGCGAACTGGGCATTGGCCGGGGCGGCGCTGAGCGGGTTCGGTTTTTCCCTGGTGTTCCCGGCCCTGGGCGTGGAAGCGGTCAATCTGGTGCCCGCTTCCAGCCGTGGCGCGGCCGTCGGCGCCTATTCGCTGTTCATCGATTTATCCCTGGGCATCACCGGCCCCCTGGCCGGCGCAATCGCCGCGGGCTTCGGCTTTGCCTCGATCTTCCTGTTCGCCGCCCTCGCCGCGCTTAGCGGCCTGGCACTGAGCGTCTATCTATACCGCCAGGCCCCGAGGCTGCGGGAAAACCGCTAGAAATCCACCTTGCCGCGCCCAGCCTTGATCGAGCCCCGCTTGGTCTTGGACTCCAGCCGGCGTTTCTTCGAGCCGAGGGTCGGTTTGGTCGGGCGGCGCTTCTTTTCCACCTTGGTGGCGGCCAGGATCAACTCGGTCAGCCGCTCCAGGGCATCCGCCCGGTTCTGTTCCTGAGTGCGGTACTGCTGGGCCTTGATGATGATCACGCCATCGCTGGTGATCCGGCTGTCGCGCAACGCGAGCAGGCGCTCCTTGTAGAACTCGGGCAAGGACGAGGCCGGGATGTCGAAGCGCAGGTGCACGGCACTGGAGACCTTGTTGACGTTCTGCCCACCGGCGCCTTGCGCACGGATAGCGGTCAACTCGATCTCGGCATCCGGCAGATGCACGTTGTTGGAAATCACCAGCATGGAAAGCGGTCCGTAATCAGAGGGGGTCAGGATACGCGATCGTTGGGTTTGATTGGGGGGCATATCCGTTTCTGCGGTAGCGGCCGCTGACGGTTCCGCCCTGACGGCGGGTTACTTGGAAGAGCCCCAAGTAACCAAGGGCTCTTACCCCTGACGTACGGCCCTTCGCTTAGGCTCAGGGTCCCCTCGCTCCGGTCCTGCTCCGTGGGCCCGCCGCGATCGGCCATCCATGGCCGTGCGCGGCTACCGCGGCATCCTTGCCGCGGTGCCCACTACGCAGAACCTGCGCTCGGCCTGCCGATGGGGCAGAAGATCAAAAGCCAAAACAACAGCAAAAGCAAGATCCAAAGCTTCGCTGGCAGGGCGCCAGCCAGCATAGGTCTGGTGGGTGAATGCAAATCTGCGAACAACCTTGATCCCCGGCTCTACCCCACAGGGAAATTCATACACCAGGAAAAAAGCAGGCCGACCGGTAGGTCGCCGTGCTTTTGATTTTGATTCACCGCCCCATCGAGAGGCTGAGCGCAGGTTCTGTGTAGTGGGCAACCCGGCAGGGATGCCGGGTTAGCCGCGCACGGCCATGGATGGCCGATCGCGGCGGGCCCACGGAACAGGACCGGAGCGAAGGCATGCCGAGCCTAGGCGAGGCACCGAACGCCAGGGGCAAGAGCCTTTTGGTTACTTTGGGGCTCCAAAGTGACCCGCCGTCAGGGCGGAACCAATATCCGCCCCAACCGCAGAAACGGATAAACACCCAAAAACAACCCAAAAACAACAAACCCGGCACATGGCCGGGTTCGCTGCAACAACACTACCTAATTACTTGACAGCAGGCATCCCATTCAAAGCCTGTTGCGCACTACGCTTGTTCTTGATGCCATAGCAGACCCACATGAACAGGATCCACACCGGAATCGCGTACACCGAGATCTGGATACCCGGGATCATCAACATGATGCCGAGGATAAACACCACGAACGCCAGGCAAACGTAGTTACCGTACGGGTACCACAAGGCCTTGAACAGCGGCGTCTGCCGGGTGCGGTTCATGTGCTGGCGGAACTTGAAGTGGGAGAAGCTGATCATTGCCCAGTTGATCACCAGCGTGGCAACCACCAACGACATCAGCAGTTCCAGCGCGTGTTGCGGGATCAGGTAGTTGAGCAGCACCGCCACCAGGGTCACCGCGGCCGAAGCGAGGATCGAACGCACTGGCACGCCGCGCTTGTCGATCTTGGCCAGGCCTTTGGGCGCATCGCCCTGCTCGGCCATGCCCAGCAACATACGGCTGTTGCAGTAGGTACCGCTGTTGTACACCGACAAGGCCGCGGTCAGGACCACGAAGTTGAGGATGTGCGCGGCGGTGTTGCTGCCCAGCATCGAGAACACCTGGACGAACGGGCTACCGCTGTAGGAGTCGCCCGAGGCGTTCAGGGTGCTCAGCAGGCTGTCCCATGGGGTCAACGACAGCAGGATCACCAGGGCGCCGATGTAGAAAATCAGGATCCGGTAGATCACCTGGTTGATGGCCTTGGGGATCACGGTTTTTGGCTGGTCGGCTTCCGCGGCGGTGAAGCCGAGCATTTCCAGGCCGCCGAAGGAGAACATGATGATCGCCATCGCCATCACCAGACCGCTGACGCCGTTGGGGAAGAAACCACCGTGTTCCCACAGGTTGCTTACCGAGGCTTGCGGGCCGCCGTTGCCGCTGACCAGCAGGTAGCTGCCCAGGGCAATCATGCCGACAATCGCCACCACCTTGATGATTGCGAACCAGAACTCGGCCTCGCCAAAGACTTTGACGTTGGCCAGGTTGATCGCGTTGATCATCAGGAAGAATACCGCCGCCGAGGCCCAGGTCGGGATCTCCGGCCACCAGTAGTGCACGTATTTACCGACCGCGGTCAGTTCCGACATGCCCACCAGGATGTACAGGATCCAGCAGTTCCAGCCCGACAGGAAGCCGGCGAACCCACCCCAGTATTTGTGCGCGAAGTGGCTGAAGGAGCCGGCCACCGGTTCTTCAACGATCATCTCGCCCAGTTGGCGCATGATCATGAAGGCGATGAAGCCGCAGATGGCGTAGCCGAGGATCATCGACGGGCCGGCCGACTTCAGTACGCCAGCAGAGCCCAGGAACAATCCGGTACCAATCGCGCCACCGAGGGCGATCAGTTGAATATGGCGATTTTTCAGGCCGCGTTTCAGCTCGCCTGAATGCGAGGTTTGTCCACTCATGAAAGGGTCTCACGCAAGGTTTGATGATGTTCGTTTAAGACGTTGCCGTGCGGATCAGGATCCGGCAGCGCCGATCAAACCCCAGCGCAAGCACCAGGAGTTCAGCGTATTTACAACGGTCATGCGTCACCTGTTTGTTTTTATCTGTGACGAAATCGAACCCGACACGCTCGTGACGCGGCGGAGTGAACAAGGCGGGTAGCCTTGAGAATTGCGTGGTTACGCAGAGGGTCACAGGTAAAACGCGGCGCATTGTACACCGCTAACCCCCTGCTGCCAGACCTCGCTGGTTCAGCGTGTCGTTGGCCGGGATTGCCTGTGTCCGCCTCGAAGGTCGCGGGCGGCTGCAAAAATAGGTTCAGACCTTTGCGGGTCCGTGGCGGGGGTGACGGAAAAATCGCCCCACGAAGAGAGATGAAGATGACTCACGGCGTACATTGCGCCTCCTTCTTGTTATGCACCTGCACGACAGGCATGGGGCGCATGACACCGCGCAATGACCCGTGAAACAAGCGGGCCAGAGCCTTGGAAGACGGTTGTACCGAACGCTTTCGGAAAATTTTCCTTACAGCTTTGCGGGCGCGACGATTACACAGGGGCAACCCGAGGTTTTCGTCAGTTTTTCGTTACACGCTGTAACGCCAATTTTCCAGTCGGGACCCTCCAGTGTGGGAGCGCAGCCGTTTCAAGCCGGCAAAAAAAAACGCCAACCCTGAGGTTGGCGCTTTCACTTGTTGCTTAGCGCTTGAAGCTTAGCGCTGCTTCAAACTCACTCCGGCTTGCGCCGGCCAAAGCCAGGACGCTGGCCGGAACCGGCCGGTGCGCCGCGACGCTTGCCCGATGGCGCGTCACGGTCGACCAGGACAATGCCTGGGCGCTTTTTCGGCGCTGGCTTGGCCGGGCGGTTGGTGTCGGCCGGACGGTCTGCCACTGGCGTACCACGACCTGCCGGAGCGCCACGGCCTTCGCCGCGCTCTGTGCGACCGTTGGCCGGACGTGGCGAACGCGGACCGCGCTCACCGTCCTGGCGTCCTGCCGGCTTGCGGCTCGCACGTTCGCCTTCGATATGCGGCTCACGCGCTGGACGCGGAGCGGCAGCCGGGGCACCGGCGGCTGGACGCAAGGTGCGCACGCGCTCGGTCTTGCCCATCGGACGCGAGGATTTACGCTGCATGCGGTCGAGCTTGTCTTTGCTCTTGGCGTTCATCTGCGGCATGGCCACTGGGGTCAGGCCGACTTCAGCACTCAGAATGTCGACTTCGTACTGGCTCATTTCGCGCCAGCGGCCCATCGGCAGGTCGGAGTTGAGGAACACCGGACCAAAACGCACGCGCTTCAGACGGCTGACCACCAGGCCCTGGGATTCCCACAGGCGACGTACTTCGCGGTTGCGACCTTCCATCACCACGCAGTGGTACCAGTGGTTGAAACCTTCGCCACCGGGCGCCTGCTTGATGTCGGTGAACTTGGCCGGGCCGTCTTCGAGGACCACGCCCGCCTTCAGGCGCTCGATCATCTCGTCATCGACTTCGCCACGTACACGCACCGCGTATTCGCGGTCCATTTCGTAGGAAGGGTGCATCAGGCGGTTGGCCAGCTCACCGTCGGTGGTGAACATCAGCAGACCGGTGGTGTTGATGTCCAGGCGGCCGATGTTGATCCAGCGCCCTTCTTTGGGACGCGGCATCTTGTCGAACACGGTCGGACGGCCTTCCGGATCGACACGGGTGCAGATTTCGCCGTCAGGTTTGTTGTACATGATCACGCGGCGGACCGATTCGGCCGCTTCTTCACGCTTGATCACCTTGCCATCGATGGTGATGGCGTCGTGCATGTCGACACGCTGACCGAGCGTGGCGTCTTTGCCATTGACCTTGATTCGGCCGTGGCTGATCCAGGCTTCTACGTCACGGCGCGAGCCGACGCCGATACGGGCGAGGACTTTCTGCAGTTTTTCGCCTGCTGGGCCGATTTCCTGGTCGTCTTTCTGGTCGTTGATACTCATCTGGGCACCTCCCGGTGTGGTCTGTTCAGGCGTGGCCTGAAGTCGTAAAAGCGGGTCGTTTGGCGAAGGGATCGCCAAAGGGTCGCGAATCATACGCTCATGGCGCGGCTCGCGCATCAGAGACTAGCTGATAAACGGTCGACTATCGTTTTTTTCCGCTGATCGGTGTCAGTCGTCGAGCTGCCGGCGTTCGGCTTCGATGGCTTGGGCCAGCGCCAGGGCTTCGGCTTCCTCGTCGCTCAGTTCGGGTTGCGGCGGCTCCAGGGCGGCGACCGCGGCCAAGAGTTTCTCCCGGGCCTCGGCGACACCGAGGATGTCGGGCTCTGGCTCGGCTTCAGGCTCGACCTCGGCTTCAGGCGCTACCTCGTCCGTCATCTGTTGCTCGCCGGGCTCGCCATCGCGCAGCAGGTCATCGAAGTCGGTCTTGATCCCCTCCTCCATCGAATCCAGTTCCAGCAACAGGCTATGGAAACTGGTTTCGTCCTTCGGTTCGTCCGGCTCGGCACTGGCGTCGGCCAGCGCTTGCAGGCTGGGCGGAACCGGGGCGTCGTCGAACTCGAGCATCGGCTCGGGCTCCAGCTCACGCAGCTCGGCCAGGGGCGGCAGGTCGTCAAGGTTCTGCAGGTTGAAATGGTCGAGGAAGGCCTTGGTGGTGGCGAACATCGCCGGTCGCCCCGGGACTTCGCGGTAGCCGACGATCCTGATCCACTCGCGCTCCAGCAGGGTCTTGACGATGTTGCTGTTGACCGCCACCCCCCGCACGTCCTCGATCTCGCCACGGGTGATCGGCTGGCGATAGGCAATCAGCGCCATGGTCTCCAGCATGGCCCGCGAGTAGCGTTGCGGGCGCTCTTCCCACAGGCGCCCGACCCAGGGCGAGAACTTTTCGCGAATTTGCAGGCGGTAGCCCGAGGCGACTTCCTTCAACTCGAAGGCCCGGCCCTCGCAGGACTTGCCCAGGATCGCCAGGGCCTTCTTGAAGACCGGCGGTTCCGGACGCTCGCCTTCCTCGAAGAGCTCGAACAGGCGCTCCATCGATTGCGGTTTTCCCGAGGCCAACAGAAAGGCTTCAAGCAGTGGCGCCAGCTCGCGGGGTTCACTCAGATTCATGGATTTTGCTCGTTATTCGGCTCGCGCCCGCACATGGATAGCCGCAAAGGGCTCATTCTGCACCAGCTCGACCAGGGATTCCTTGACCAGTTCGAGGATCGCCATAAAGGTCACGACCACACCCAGGCGTCCTTCTTCAGCGGTGAACAGCTCGACAAAAGGCACAAACCCGCCGCCCTTGAGCCGCTCCAGCACATCACTCATGCGCTCGCGGGTCGACAAGGCCTCGCGGCTGACCTGATGGCTTTCAAACATGTCGCCACGGCGCAGTACTTCGGCCATGGACAGCAACAGCTCGCTGAGCCGCACCTCCGGCAACAGCTTGCGCGCCCGCGCCTCGGGGGCGTCCAGCTTGGGCACCACCACGTCGCGGCCAACCCGGCTCAGACCATCGATGCCTTCGGCGGCCGCCTTGAAGCGTTCGTATTCCTGCAGGCGGCGGATCAGCTCGGCGCGCGGGTCGTCCTCTTCCGCTTCGATCTCTGCCGAGCGTGGGAGCAACATGCGCGACTTGATCTCGGCCAGCATCGCCGCCATCACCAGGTACTCGGCGGCCAGTTCCAGGCGCACCGACTGCATCAACTCGACGTAGCCCATGTACTGCCGGGTAATTTCCGCCACCGGAATGTCGAGGATGTTGATGTTCTGTTTGCGGATCAGGTACAGCAACAGGTCGAGCGGTCCTTCGAAGGCCTCGAGAAAAACTTCCAGGGCGTCCGGAGGAATGTACAGGTCCTGCGGCATTTCCATGACCGCCTGGCCATAGACCATGGCAAACGGCAGTTCCTGCTGCGCGCCCGCCTGGCTGTCGACGGTTTCCACCACCGACATTCAGGCCTCGGCCATGAACGGGGCCGGATCGCCGCAGCCGACGCGGATCACTTCTGGCTCGCCATCGGCCAGGTTGATCACCGTGGACGCCTTGATGCCGCCAAATCCGCCGTCGATGATCAGGTCGACCTGATGCTCGAGCAACTGGCGCATTTCGTAGGGATCGCTCAAGGGATCGGTGTCGCCGGGCATGATCAGGGTCACGCTCATCAGCGGTTCGCCCAGTTGTTCGAGCAGGGCCAGGGCAATCGGATGACTCGGCACCCGCAGGCCGATGGTGCGTTTTTTCGGGTGCAGCAACAGGCGCGGCACTTCGCGCGTGGCGTTGAGAATAAAGGTGTACGGGCCCGGTAGGTGGGCCTTGAGAATGCGGAAGGTGCCGGTGTCGATCTTGGCGAACACCCCCAATTGCGAGAGGTCGCTGCAGATCAGCGCAAAGTTGTGTTTTTCGTCCAACTGCCGCAGGCGTCGCACGCGCTCTACGGCGTTCTTGTCACCGATCTGGCAGCCAATGGCGTAGGACGAGTCGGTGGGGTAGATCACCACCCCGCCGGCGCGGATGATTTCAACAGCCTGTTTGATCAGGCGCGCTTGCGGGTTTTCCGGATGAATCTGGAAAAATTGACTCACATTTTCTACCTGTTCAGACGGCGGCAATAATTGGGTCATGTTTGAATCGACACCAAAGCGGTGGCAGATCCTCCGGGAGCGGGCGGTACTCGCCGATCTCGGACCAGCCTCCGGGGCCATGGAAATCACTGCCGGCACTGACCAGCAGACCGAACTCACGCGCCAGAATGGCCAGGCTGCCGACCTGCTCGGCCGGTTGATGCCCGTTGACCACTTCGATAGCGTGACCACCTGCTTGAATATAGTCGCCAATCAGGCGCCGGCGTTTGCTGCGGGTGAAATCGTAGTGCCATGGATGGGCCAGGCTGACCCAGGCACCCGCGGCGCGCAGGGTAGCGACGGTTTCCTCGAGGGTCGGCCAGTGTTGCTTGACGTCCCCCAGCTTACCGGCGCCCAGCCATTTGCGGAACGCTTCGGCGCGGTCCTTGACGTAGCCGGCGCGCACCAGATAGTCGGCGAAGTGCGGGCGGGCCGGGGCATTGCCGCTGTCGCCGAGTTCCTGCTGGATCGCCCGCGCACCTTCCAGCGCCCCGGGCATGCCCTTGAGTTCCAGCTTGCGGCTGATTTCTTCCGAGCGCAGCCAGCGCCCGTCATGCAACCGGGCGATGGCCTCGACCAGCGCCGGGGCATTGACGTCGAAGCCGTAGCCCAGCACGTGAATGGTGGCGCCCCCCCAGGTGCAGGACAACTCGACACCGTTGACCAGTTGCATGCCCAGGGCCTGCGCGGCGGCGCGGGCCTCGTCGAGACCTTCGAGGGTGTCGTGGTCGGTCAGGGCCAGGACTCGCACGCCTTTCTCAAACGCCCGCGCCACCAGTACCGCAGGCGCCAGGGCGCCATCGGAGGCCGTGCTATGGCAGTGCAAATCAACATTCACAGGATGTGTAACCTCAAATCAGCTGGCGCTATCGCGACTCAATATGTTTGTTATTATGCCGCCACATCCTGCTTCTGGCTGCCACTGTGAAACAATTCATCGACTTCATCCCGCTCCTGCTGTTTTTCATCGTCTTCAAAATCGACCCCCGGGTCATCGATATCGCCGGCTATCCATTGACTGTAGGCGGTATTTACAGCGCCACCGCGATGCTCATCGTCAGCTCCCTGGTGGTCTATGGCACCTTGTTCATCACCCAGCGCAAACTGGAAAAAAGCCAATGGCTGACCCTCGTCGCCTGCCTGGTGTTCGGTAGCCTGACCCTGGCCTTCCACAGCGAAACCTTCCTCAAGTGGAAGGCGCCAGTGGTCAACTGGCTGTTCGCCCTGGGGTTTATCGGCAGTCACTTCATCGGCGAACAACTGCTGATCAAGCGCATCATGGGCCACGCGCTGACCCTGCCGGATGCGGTCTGGACCCGCCTGAACATCGCCTGGATCGGCTTCTTCCTGTTCTGCGGGGCCGCCAACCTATTCGTCGCGTTTACCTTCCAGAGCATCTGGGTCGACTTCAAGGTCTTCGGCAGCCTGGGCATGACCCTGCTGTTCCTGGTGGCCCAGGGGATCTACCTGTCCCGCCACCTGCACGACGCCGATCCCACTACGCCAAAAACCGAGGACTGACATGCTTTACGCAATTATTGCCACAGACGTCGCCAACTCCCTGGAAGCCCGCCTGGCCGCCCGCCCTGCGCACCTTGAGCGCCTGCAACAGCTCAAGGCCGAAGGCCGCGTGGTCCTGGCCGGTCCGCACCCGGCGGTGGACAGCAATGACCCGGGCGCCGCAGGTTTCACCGGCAGCCTGATCGTCGCCGAATTCG
>Ga0213827_1000831_pt1 | contig 20240 bp, 17 predicted proteins | sample MC6MC0898MG_FD_180669 | JGI IMG/M metagenome (GOLD analysis project Ga0213827, IMG submission 180669) | Enriched soil aggregate microbial communities from Iowa State University, Ames, United States - MC6-MC0898-MG | ecosystem: Environmental > Terrestrial > Soil > Unclassified | place: USA: Iowa...
CACAGATGGGCGTCTACGAGATCCTCGCCCAGCACGCAATTGGCAAACCCATCACCGCGCCCGCGCAAATCATTGGCTTGCAGACTGGCAAAACTGCCACCGCGCAGCGCATTGGTACGGGCGAGATCTCCGGCGCTCGCGGCGCCCTCGTCGGTGACGAAAGCAGCCCCGGCCTGCTCCAGCACGCCGCGCGCCTCGTACACAGCGGCAGCTTCTACGGCAACCCCAAATCCGTCCTCTGTTCGGGCAAGTACTGCCCTCGTCATTCCACCTGCAAGTTCAAAGGCTAAACCATGACCCAAACCGCAACCATTCAGAACCTGCGTGCTGCACCGGAAGCGCAAATGCCCATCGTGGCGCCCGGCTTCGGCAGTCTTCAGGGCTTCGAACTCATGCAGCGCGCGGCGCGCCTGCTGTCCAGCAGCACCCTTGTGCCCGTGGCTTATCGCCAGACGATCGAGAAACTGGACCGCTTCGGCAACGTCAAGGAAAGCCGCGAGAACCCCAACGCGCTGGCCAACTCCGTTGTGGCGTTGAACATGGCGCAACGCATGGGCGCCGACCCGCTGATGGTGATGCAGAACCTGTACATCGTCGAAGGCCGGCCGTCCTGGTCGTCGCAGTGGATCATCGCGGCCATCAACGGCTGCGGCCGCTTCTCACCTCTGCGGTTTCGAATCGAAAGCCGCGGTGAGCGCGAGGTCGAATACAAGTCGGCCTATTGGGACAACAACCAACGGCACATCAAGGTAGAGAAGGTCAAAATCAACGACAAGGTGTGCGTGGCCTGGGCCATCGAGAAGGAAACTGGCGAGGTAATCGAGTCGCCTGCCGTGTCGATCGAGATGGCGGTGCTAGAAGGCTGGTACACGAAGAACGGCAGCAAGTGGCAGACCATGGACGAGGTCATGCTGCGCTATCGCACCGCGTCGTTCTTCGGAAAGCTCTATGCACCTGAATTGCTGATGGGCTTGCAGACGGTGGAAGAGGCCCAGGACATCATCGAGGCAAACACTGGTCCGGATGGCACGATCAGCGTGAACGTGGATGAGCTGCGCGCCGGCGCTGCGCCGTCCCAACGTCAGCCGGCGGCCGCCGACGTCACCGACGTCGAGGCACGCGACACGCAGGGCGCCAAGGGCACCACTGATGCACAGGTCCAAGCAGAGACAGGCAATCCGACGCACGGCGCGGCAACCGCGACGCCTGCCGCTTCAGACCCCGCACATCAGGCCGATGCCCAAAGCGATGCACAAGCAGACAGTCCCAAGGACGACGACGTATCGGAGGTCGACCCCGCCAAGGTCGAAGAGCGCCTGCGCGCGGCCAAGGACATCGAGGTCCTAGACGTCGCGGCGGACTTCATCCGCGACGTTGCCGACGAAGGCGAACGCGAGCGCCTGACGCAGATCTATCAACAGCTGCGCCTGTCCCTGACCAATGCCCAGCAGCGTGCCCCGCGCCGCCGCGTGGCCGCGCCGGAATAAGGGGCCGTCATGTTCAAGAACGCCAAAATCTACCGGATCACGTCCGCCTCGCCCTTCTGGAATTTGGAACGTCTGAATGAAGCGCTCGAGGCGCATGCATACGTGCCCGCCGGGCAGTTGCAGCGGCAGTCCATCGGCTGGGTGGCGCCCCGCGAGGGTGCAGAGCTGGTACACGCGGTCAGCGGCAAGCTGTTGCTGACGCTGCGCATCGAAGCCAAGCTACTACCGGGCAAGGCAATCGCCCAAGCCACGACCGCACGCGCCCTGGAAATCGAACAGCAGCAAGGCTACAAGCCCGGCAAGAAGCAACTAAAAGAGATCCGCGACGCGATCATTGACGAGAAGCTGCCCACGGCCCTGACGCAATATGACGATATCCGCCTCTGGTTAGATCCGATCGAGCGCTGGCTGATCATCGACACCAGCACGCCCACGAAAGCGGACACCGTCATCGGCCTGCTGGCTAAGTGCGTCGACCCGTTCCCGATCGAAAACCTGTACGTGGCGCAATCGCCGGCGTCCGCGATGACCGGCTGGCTGGCCAGCGACCAGGCCCCCGATAACTTCACCATCGACCAGGACGCCGAACTGCGCGCCTCGGGCGCCAGCGCCGCCGTCGTGCGCTACGTCCATCACTCGATCGACGCCGACGAAGTGCGCCGCCATATCCAAGGCGGCAAGCAGTGCACGCGCTTGGCCATGACCTGGAACGATCGAATCTCCTTCGAGCTGACCGAGGATCTGGACATCCGCAAGATTCGCCCGCTGGACTTGCTGAAGGAGAACCACCCCGCCGCAGACACGGACGCCGAGGTATTCGATGCGGAGTTCCTGCTAATGGCTGGCGAGATCGTCAAGCTGCTCGCCGAGCTGGTCTACGCCCTCGGCGGCGAAAAGCAGATCCAGGATTCTGCCGCGACGGCGGCGCCGGGCCAACGTGCGATCGAAGGTGACGACGGTGACGCCGACAACGCCGTCGACCCGCTCTACATGGAGGCCGTCATGGTTGTCCGCAAGCACCGCCGCGCCTCTGTTTCCCTTGTTCAACGCCATCTGCGCATCGGCTACAACCGCGCCGCCCGTCTCCTTGAATCCATGGAAACGGCCGGCCTGGTGTCCGCCATGACGACCAGCGGCAGCCGCGAGCTGCGCGCATAAGGAGCCACCATGCGAATCAACAGAATCACCACGGAGAACTTCCAGGGCGCGCGCGCTGTGGACCTGAATCTGCGCACGCCGGCCACCTTGATTGCCGGGCCGAACGGCGCTGGTAAGTCCAGCATTGCCGAGGCCGTGCGCCTGGCGCTGCTGGGCACGCCCGAGCGCGTTGGGCTGAAGAAGGAATACGGCGCGCTGGTCAGCGATGGCGCGAAGCTCGGCGCTGTGACGCTTGACCTGGATGAAGGCGCCGTCGGCATCAGCCTGCCCAAGGGAGCGCAGTCCGGCGAAGCCCTGGTGCCCCAATCGCCCGCCCTGCCGTTTGTGTTGGCGCCGGAGCGCTTCGCCGCGGCCAAGCCGGATGAGCGCCGCAGCCTGCTGTTTGCGCTCACCGGGACCAACGTCAAGGCCGACGAAATTGAGCGCCGCCTGTTGGCGCGCGGCTGCGCCGCCCCGCTTGTCACCCAGATCAAGCCCATCCTCCGCACCGGCTTTGCCGGCGGCGCGGATTTTGCCAAGGGTCAGGCGACCGAGGCCAAGGGCGCGTGGAAGGCTGCCGCGGGCGAACAATGGGGCAGCCAGAAGGCCGAGGGCTGGCAGGCGGAAATCCCGCCGTTCGACCAGACGGCACTGGACAAGGCGCGCGCCGACCTGACTGCGCTGGACAGCCGTATCGACGCGACCGCGCAGTCCTTGGGCGCCCTGGAGCAAAAGGCCGCAGCCTATGCGGCTGCCAGCGACCAGTTGGCGGCGCGCCAGGCCAAAGCCGCCCAACTGCCGGCGCTGCGTCAGAAGCTGGAGTTTGATCAGGATGAGCATGCCAAGTTGACGGCACGCGTGGATGAGCTGGAGGCGAAAGCCGGATCAGGGCCGCGCGTCGGCCTGGTGCATGACCTAGCCAGTTGTCTTTCGCATCTCTGGGCATCCGAGGCATCCAAGAACGTCGCCTTTGGCATTGGCCTCGATATCAAAGAGGTGCTCGCGGTCTATGAGCGCCAGTACGGCAAGATCGGCGCTACTGGCGACGCCGAGGCGGCGGGCGCACTGCCGAAGGCCATCGAAGCCCGCGACCTGATGGCGCGCAGCGTCGAAAACGATCGGCGCGACATCGCCGCGGCCGAAGCGGCGGCGGCCCAGCTGCAGGACGGCGCCGCGCCCGAGGCGGTCCAGCCCGCCGACGTGGAAGCCGCGCGCGCCAAGGTCACAGCGCTCCGCGCCGAACGCAAGGCGATCGACGAGCGCGTGCAGCAGCTGCTCAACGCCAAACGCGCGGCCACCAGCGCCACCGAGCGCACCGCGAACGCCGCGCAGTACCACCAGGATGTACTGGCTTGGTCCGCGATCGGCGATGCGCTGTCGCCCGACGGCATCCCGGGCGAGATTCTGGCCGAGGCCCTGCAGCCGGTGAACGACAAACTGGCCGACTTGGCCGACCTGGCCGGCTGGCGCGTGCCCGCCATCGGCGCAGACATGGTCATCACCTTCGCCGGCCGCCCATACCGCCTGCTGTCCGAGTCCGAACGCTGGCGCGTCGACGCCCTAGTCGGCGCTGCCCTGGCTGAAATCTCTGGTCTGCGCTGCCTGATCCTGGACCGCTTCGACTGCTTGGACCTGCCCGGCCGCAGCGACGCTCTCGGCTTAGTGGACGCCCTGGCCGCTGACGGCCGCATGGACACTGTCCTGGTGCTGGGCACGCTCAAGGCAGCGCCGGCAGCGCCCTCTGATGCATTCACCGTCCACTGGATCGCCCAGGGCCGCGCCGGCCAGGCCAAGCTCAAGGAGGCAGCATGACCCCGCCGCGCCACCAATCCCTCGAAATGCAGATCGCGCGCCGACAGACAGCCGAGCATCTGCGCAAGATTGGCGCGCCGGTGAAGGCGTCCACCACGGTGTTGCAAATGGCCGCGATGATTGCAGAACGCACCGGCTGGCCGGCGCCCGCGTCGGCACCCGCCGATCTCCTCGCTTTCCTCGAGCGGTTCCTGGACCAGTGCAGCGCCGGCGTCACCCCGCCACCCTATCGGCCCGTCGTTCGGCGCCCGATGAGGTACGACCTCGCCATGCGCGAGGCCCTAACCCGCGCCGCCGCTGCGCAGCCGCACCTGACCACAGCCACGAGCAACGTGATCACCTGGAGGGAATTGGCAGCATGAGCTTTTACACAACCATCGCGCGTCTACGCGAGGCCACGCATTCGCATGTACCCGGCGAAGCGCCGGACAGCTGCCGCGTGTCGCGCGAGGATCTCCGCATTGCCCTTTACGTCATCGACCGGCTGGAAGCCGATGTACGTCAGACCGGCCTGTTGAGCCATGCCGCCTGCTCAAATTCCCGGCCCACTCTGGCCACGCCGACGCAGCGTTCGCCACGGGTACGCAGTCTGATCGAAATCGTTGTTCCGTTTACCGCGTCCTTGGGGACTGCGGGCGAGCTTCATCTACGGTACAGCGACGACTTTGGCGACAAAGCACACCTGTCCATCGACGCGGGCCATCCGCTCCATGGAAGCAAAGCCGGCGCGCCTTTATCGGTCGGCTCCATGCATCAGCTTACGGATGGCCTGATGGATTGCATCCACGCCATCGAACGAAATATTCGACTCCAAAACAAGGACTTATAAATGGCACTCCATGCTCAAGCACCCGTCATCAGCGAGCCGGTGCAGGCAAAGCCGATTCATCCGGACGGGCTGTATCGCTGGCAGCACTTCGAGTTCCTCATTCCCTTTTCTCGCGAGACCTGGCGCCAGAGGATTTTGCAGGGCCGTGCGCCGCGGCCCGCATCCCAGTCGCCGAACTGCACCGCCTACCGCGGTGCCGACATACTGGCCTGGCTGGCCAACCCCGACGGCTACAACGCCGCTTCCCAAAAAAAGAACTGAGGACGAAATGGCACGTCAAGTTGTACCGCTGACCGACCCCAAGTGCAGGCTCGCGAAATTCAATCCCGCCGGCGGCAACAAGCTGTTCGACGGCGGCGGCCTGTTCCTGGAGCTACTCCGTTCCGGCGCCAAGAAGTGGCGTATGCGCTACCGCAACCCAGCCACGGGCAAGGAGAGCATGCTCACATTCGGCGATTACCCTGCGGTGCCGCTGGCACGCGCCCGCGCCGAGCGCGCGCGCGTCGATCGGTTGCTGGCCGAAGGTGAAGACCCAGTGGCCCAGCGTCACGAAGAAGCGCAGGCGCAGAAAGCAGAGTCCGACCGGCAGTTCCAGGCGGTCGCTGCAGAACTGCTCAAGCTTCGGCGTCCGACATGGAGCGATGGGTACCACGCGCGGATCTCTAACTCCCTCAAGAACGACGCCTATCCCTACTTCGGCACACTCGCGGTTGACGAAATCCCTGGCAAGGTTGTCTTGGACGCCGCAAAGCGCATTGAAGCGCGCGGCGCGCCCGATATGGCAGATCGATTCATCAGCGCCACCAGCATGGTCTTCCAATACGCGGTAGGGACCGGCCGCGCGCCAGCTGACCCCACCCAAGGCCTAAAGCGCTTTCTCAATCCGCGGGCGCCGGTGAAGCATTTCCCGCATGTCGACGAGGCCAGTCTGGGCAAATTGATCGCCCGAGTGCGGAACTATCACGGTCGGCCCGAGACGCGCATCGCCATCCAGATCATGATGCACACCTTTCCGCGAACCAACGAGCTGCGCTGGGCGGTATGGAGCGAGTTCGACGCCGAGGATGCACTGTGGCGAATTCCGGCGAGCCGGATGAAGGGTACGTTGATCACCAAAGAGACAGGCGCCGACCATGTCATCCCGCTATCGCGTCAGGTGCTGGCGCTGTTGGCAGAATTGGGTCCGTACACAGGGCGCTATCGACTGCTTTTCCCCGGGCTGCGCGACCCCGCCAACACTCCGATGAGCAGCGAGACCATAAACAAGGCGCTCAAGATCCTGGGGTTTGAAGGTGAGCAAACCGGCCATGGCTTTCGTGGGTTGGCGTCGACCATAATGAACGAGCGTAGCGGCGCGCGCGCGGAAGTAATCGAGCGCCAGCTCGCACATAAGGAACGCAATATGGTTCGCCGCGCATATAACCATGCGGAGTATCTGGACGAGCGCCGGCAGTTAATGCAGTGGTGGTCGGATTATCTTGATAACTGCGCGTCGGACGCCGGGAAATGAGGGAATAAGGGGCCTACCCTTATTCGATTCAGCCTTACCCTCATTCCTACCCTTAAAACTGCTGGCGCCCCTTGGCGGCACTTGGTGGCAGCTAGCGGCGCAGAATGCAAAAAAGCCGCGAAGTCAAAGACTTACGCGGCTTTCGGAGCAGTGCTAGGCACTGCTTTGCAGGAATCTGGTAGGCGGTATTGGGTTCGAACCAACGACCTCCACGATGTCAACGTGGCGCTCTAACCAACTGAGCTAACCGCCTGCAAAGAAGAAGAATTATATAGTGCTTTTTTAAACTGTGCAAATCGTCTTAAAAGATTTTTTGCTGTTTTTATTGCGTTTGAAGCATCAACGTTTGAACTAACAAACGGGCCGGATTGGGGTCGGGTTGAACCGAAACGCGGGGCCAGAAACTTCACCTGCAAGCACTACTTTTTTCCCTTCAACTTCGTGTCTGCGGCATGTGCTGCATCAACGAAGAACGAGATTCTATCAGAACTTTTTATTCCTTGCTCGACTTCGACGCCACTACTCACATCAACGCCCCACGGCCTGACGAATTCGATGGCTTGGCCGACGTTGTCGCCGTTCAAACCACCCGACAAGATCAACGGGCGCGACACCGGATCAGCGCGGACGTCATCCAGCAACGCGTAGTCAAAACCATGGCCGCTGCCGCCGTAGCCTGCGCTGTAGCTATCGAACAACCACCCCGCCGCTTCCCCGTAGGCGCGGCAGTGCGTGGCCAGGGCTCCGGCGGTATCCAGACCCGGGGCGCCGGCTCGGAAAGCGCGCAGAAAACGGTGGCCGTATCGCGCGCATTCCTGCGGCGTTTCATCGCCGTGGAATTGCAGCAGTTCAGGGCCGACCTGGTCCAGCACCGCCTGCACATCGGCCGGGTCGGGGTTCACAAACAGGGCGACGACATCGACGAACGCCGGCACGGCACGGCGCAGTTGCGCGGCGCGCGTGGGCGTCAGGCAGCGCCTGCTCTTGGCATAGAAGACGAAGCCGATCGCATCGACGCCGGCCGAGACGGCGGCGTCGATGTCTTGTTCGCGGGTCAATCCGCAGATTTTGATGCGTGTGCGCATGGAACTCATTACCTGTGCCGCCCATCGCGGCATGAAAATTCAGTATATCTGCCGCGCCTGCAGGCCGCGTTCAGGCGCCCGGCTGGCCCATCGTGGCAAGCAGATTGTCGAAACCGCCCTCGGCCACGCGGAACCACGGCACTTCCTTGTCGCGAAAAGCGGTCATGCTGTCGTAGAGCTTTTTGAACATCGGGTCCTTGGCGCTCATCTCTTTATAGGCCGCCATCGATGCCTCGTAGCACGCCTGCAAGACAGGCTTCGGAAACGCCTTCAGTTGCGCGCCTCGGGATACCAGCCGGCGCAGTGCATCCGGATTGCCCGCGTCGTACTTGGCGATCATGTTGCCCGTGGCCATTCTGCACGCCAGGGCCAGCGCCGATTGATAGGGCTTGGGCAGCTCATCGTAAGCGTCCTGGTTGACGTATAGCGACAGCTGCAAGGTGCCCGCCCACCAGCCGGGAAAGTAATAGTTCCGCGCCACTTTATAGAGCGCAAGATTTTCGTCGTCGTACGGACCAATCCATGCAACAGCGTCCACCGTGCCCTGCTCCAACGCCGCATAGCTTTCCGCGACCGGCACGTCGACCGGTGTCGCGCCCAAGCGCGCCAGCACATGGCGCGCGAAGCCGCCTGCCTTGATTTTCAGGCCGCGCAAATCATCAACGTTTTTGATTTCACCTCGGAACCAGCCGCCCATTTGCGCGCCGGTATACCCACAGGGGAAGTTCAGGATGTTGTACTTGTCGAACAGCACGCGGGTCAGCGCCAAGCCTTCGCCTTGCGACATCCAGGCATTCATCTGGCGCGTGTTCAGCCCGAACGGCACGCCGGCGTCGAAACACAGCGCGGGATCGATATCGAAATAACGCGTGGATGCCGTGTGGCCGCATTCGACAACGCGATGCTGCACGGCATCGAGCACCTGGCCGGATTCCACGAGATCGCCCGCCGGGAAGATGTCGATGGAAAAGCGTCCGTCAGTCACCTCGGCCACGTAGCGCGCGACGTCCTCGGCGCCCGCCAGCAAGGTCGGCGACTCATTCGGAAAGCTGGATGCCAGCCGCCACGCGACAGTGGGCGCATCCTGCGCGTAGACCGGGGCGGCCAGTGCGGCGCTGCCCGCGGCGCCCAGAGCGGCTTGCTTCAAAAACGCGCGGCGTTGCATGGCATTCCTCTCCATCAGGCGCGAGGCCGCGCCTTCAATGACAACAGCTTCCTAATAGGTCTGCGTGAACGGCGACAGCAACAGCGATCCGCCATCAAGCTCTTCCAGGCCAAACTCGGCGGGGTAATCAATCGCGGACAAGTACAGGCCGTCTGGCGAAAACGTTGGCGCGCCGCGCTTGCGGTCACGCCACGACAGCAGCTGCGCCATCCAGTCCACGGCTTCCCTGCCCTGGCCGATCTGCAACAACGCACCCATGATGTTGCGCACCATGTGGTGCAAAAACGCGTTGGCCTTCAGCGTGAACACCAGGAACGGGCCGCGTTCCTCGATGTCCAGCCGATGCATGTGGCGCACTGGATGCTTGGCCTGGCATTGCGATGACCGGAAGCTGGAGAAATCATGCTCGCCCAACAGCGCCTGCGCGGCGGTGCGCATGGCCTCGACATCCAGCGGCTGAAAGCACCAGCCGGCCCGCCCCGCCCACAACGCCGGCCGCACGCGGCCGCGCCATAGCAGATACACATACGTGCGGGCGCGCGCCGAGAAACGCGCATGGAATTCGTCTGACACCCCCTGCGCCCACTGCACGGATACGCTGGGCGGCAAAAACGCATTCACGCCCCGCACCCAGGATTCCATGCGCCGGTCCAGGTCCGTATCCAGATGAACCACTTGCATGGCTCCATGCACGCCAGTGTCGGTACGCCCCGCGCAAATCGTGGGTACTGCGCCCTTCACCCCACAGAAGCTTGCCAAGGCAGACTCCAGCGTGTCCTGCACCGTTTGCCGATGCGGCTGTGTCTGCCAACCCTGCCAAGCGGAGCCGTCATACGCCAGCCCCAATGCAACTCTAGACATTATTCAAACTCGAGGTCCGCTGACTCGGCGCGGTTCGTCCGTGGGCGGTTCGTCCAGGTCGAGATTGATCGTATCGAGCTTGCGATTCAGCGCTGCCGTGTCCAGCGCCGGCTCGTTAAAGGCGTACGTTTCCTCATCATCGTCGTCACGCCGGGCGCCGGCACGGCGCAGCAGCCAGGCAATGGCGAATGCAATCAGCGCCAACACGGCGGTGACGATGACAAGCAAATTGTCGGCAAGCCAACTGGGCATGCCGGAGGTGAGATCTTTACTGTTTGAGGGCGGCGTGCCCGTGACGGCCTTGTCGGTAGACGATGGGGCGGCAACGCCGGGAGCGCCTGCTGCGCCAGGGGTGCCTGCTGCACCTGGAGTGCCTGCTGCACCCGGTGTTCCTGCTGCACCTGGAGTGCCTGCTGCGCCCGGTGTTCCTGCTGCGCCCGGTGTTCCTGCTGCGCCCGGTGTTCCTGCTGCGCCCGGTGTTCCTGCTGCGCTCGGAGTGCCTGCGGCGTTCGGTGTTCCAGCGGCGTTCGGTGCGCCTGCTGCACCCGGTGTACCTGCTGCACCCGGTGTACCTGCTGCACCCGGCGTACCTGCTGCACCCGGTGTACCTGCTGCGCCCGGCGTACCTGCTGCGCCCGGCGTACCTGCTGCGCCCGACGCACCTGCTACACCCGGCGCACCTGCTGCACCCGACGTGCCAGTTGCACCCGGTGTACCTGCTGCGCCCGATGTACCCGTTGACCCCGTTGCACCCGTTGCGCCTGCACCGCTCGATGCTCCCTGCTGCGCAACCGCTTTATTCAATTCATCCACATTGCTTTGCAGCTGATTGACGCGGCCTTCGACGTCTTTCATCGCGCGCTCGTTCGACGTCCTGGCATCCGCCTGCGCGTCGGCTTGCGCGGACGGGTTGTTCGATGCCTCGCCAGAAGACAAGCGCACACGATCCTGCGTCGGCGCAGCACTGGCGACACCGGTGTCGCCCGGGCGGGCGACGGTGCCGGATGCGGCGTCCTGACCCTTCACCACCGACGGATTCGCACCCGCGGCCGCACCAAGACGGGCGCGATACTTGGCGAAGGCTTCGGCGTGTTCATTGAAAATGCGGCGCGCTTCGGCCGGGTCAATCGCCCGCACCGTTGCCGCATCAGGAATTTTCAGCTTCTGTCCCGCGCGCACCAGATTCATATTGTTCTGGATGAACGCCTCGGGATTGGCGCGCCACAAGGCCACCAGCATTTGATAAACGGACGCGTTGGGCACCGCGTTGCGCTGCGCGATGGCGAACAGGTTGTCGCCCGATTTGACGTTGACCGAGCCCGTTGTGCCCCCTGCTCGCGGGGTGCCGACCGCGGCGGGCGTCACGTCAGCGCCGGTTCCGCGCAACGGCACCAGAATACTGACCTGCACTTGGCGCTGCCCCGAACTGGAGCTGATATCCAGCAGCAGATCTACCGCGCCGCTTGCGGGCGGTTGCGTGCCGCGAATGCGCAAATTCTTGCGCGTGGCGTCCATGCCGTCTTCGACGCGGACAACCATGCTGCCCAACGGCACCGGCGGCTTCAGGCCAGCGCGTTGCCAGGCCGCATCATCCGCCACCGATACTTTCAGCGACGCGACTTCATCCGGCGTCAGTTCCTGCAAGCCCACGACCGCCTGCAACGGCGCGCCCGGCACGGACACGACACGCGAATGCCCCACGCGCATGGCCAGCGCCGAACTGCACATGCTCGACCCGATCGCCAAGGCGATCGCCCATTGAAGGGCTTTCAAACGGCGGGCATGCTTCACGTGGCGCGAACGCTGGGTCATAAGCTGGAATTCCGTTCTTGTAGTCGAATTACGGGCTAGAGCCCGTCCGCACCAAATCAGTGAGAACAGGCCTCAATTCACCGGAAAAGTGTAATGGATGACGGGCATTTCACAAACCTGAAAGGCGCATCGGCATTGACTCGCGGGCGCATCCGCCACACCTTTTCCCTATCGCTCAAACGTCAAGGGCACCCGAAGGTGCCCTTGCTTCACTTGCTACACGATCAGGCCCCGCCGCGCGGCGCCCAAACCGGCATCAGGCTTCGGCCAGCGCAATGCGCAACATGCGGCGCAGCGGTTCGGCGGCGCCCCACAGCAGTTGGTCGCCCACGGTGAAGGCGCCCAGGTACTGCGAGCCCATCGACAGCTTGCGCAGGCGGCCCACCGGAATATCCAGCGTGCCGGTCACGGCCACGGGGGTCAGCGCGGAGACGGTGGCTTCCTTGGTGTTCGGAACCACCTTCGCCCACTGCGTGCCTTGCGCGATCAGCGCTTCGATTTCGTCCAGCGGCACATCGCGCTTGAGCTTGATGGTCAAAGCCTGGCTGTGGCAGCGCATGGCGCCGATGCGCACGCACAGGCCGTCGATCGGGGTGGCCGGCGTGCCGAAAGCCGCGCCACGGCCCAGGATCTTGTTGGTTTCGACTTCAGCCTTCCACTCTTCCTTCGACATCCCATCGCCCAGGTCCTTGTCGATCCAGGGAATCAGGTTGCCGCCCAGCGGCACGCCGAAGTGTTCGTGGGGCAGCGCCGGATCTTTCTGCTTGGCCAGCACGCCGCGGTCGATCGCCAGGATGGCCGACGCGGGGTCGTCCAGCAGCGGCTTGACGGCTTGGTTGATCTCGCCGAACTGGGTCAGCAGTTCGCGCATGTGTTGCGCGCCGCCGCCGGATGCGGCCTGGTACGTCATGGAGGTCATCCATTCCACCAGGTCGTTGTTGAACAGGCCGGCCAGACCCATCAGCATGCAGCTGACCGTGCAATTGCCGCCGATGAAATTACGCACGCCACGCTTGAGCGCCGCGTCGATGACCGGGCGGTTGACCGGGTCCAGAACGATGATGGCGTCGTCAGCCATACGCAGCGTGCTGGCCGCATCGATCCAGATGCCGTTCCAGCCCGCGCCGCGCAGCTTCGGGTAAACCTCGGACGTGTAGTCGCCGCCTTGTGCCGTCAGAATGATCGGCAGTTTTTTCAGAGCATCAATATCGTAGGCATTTTGCAACGGGCCCGCGCCTTCGGCCCACGTGGGCGCAGCGCCGCCAGCATTGCTGGTGGAAAAGAACACCGGTTCGATCAGTGCGAAGTCGTTCTCGTCGCGCATGCGTTGCATGAGCACCGAGCCGACCATTCCGCGCCAGCCGACAAGGCCTACTGCTTGATTCATTTCAATCGCTCTATAAAGGTGGAGACAAGGTCCGGGAATAAAAAAACGTGCAATTCAACAATTTATCAGAATGCACGGGGAGATGTTGCGGCGCAGCTAGAAAAAATCGGGGCCACAAGATAAGGCCTGGCTTTCGCGGCGCCCTCACAACAGGGCCGCATCGGGTCAATGGCAAGCCCACCGGCGGCCCAAGGCTTGGCCGCAAAAAGGGCCGCCTTGCGGGCGGCCCTTCAAAATCTTGGGGCTACGCCGCAAGGGCGCGCCCCTTGCATGACGATCAGGCCAGGGCTTTCAGCACTGCGTCGCCCATGCCTGCCGTGCTGACTTTCGTCGTGCCCGCCTCGAAGATGTCGGCGGTGCGCAGGCCGTCGGCCAGCACGCGGCGCACGGCGGCCTCGATACGGTCAGCCTGGGGCGCCAGGTTCAGCGAGTAACGCAGCAGCATGGCGGCCGACAGAATCGTCGCCAACGGATTGGCGATGCCTTGGCCGGCGATGTCCGGCGCCGAACCGTGGCTGGGTTCGTACAAGCCCTGGCCGCTGGCATTCAGCGAGGCCGACGGCAGCATGCCGATCGAGCCCGTCAGCATGGCCGCTTCGTCCGACAGGATGTCGCCGAACAGGTTGCCCGTGACGATGACGTCAAACTGGCGCGGGTTGCGCACCAACTGCATGGCGGCGTTGTCGACATACATGTGCGACAGCTCGACGTCCGGATATTCACGCGCCACTTCAATGACGATATCGCGCCAGAACTGCGACGTTTCCAGCACGTTGGCCTTGTCCACGCTGCACAGCTTCTTGTTGCGCTTGCGGGCCGATTCGAAGCCGATGCGCGCGATGCGGCGCACTTCGGATTCGGCGTAGCGCATCGTGTCGTAGCCCTCGCGTTCGCCCGTGAAGACGCCGTCCGGCGACGAGCGCACACCGCGCGGCGTGCCGAAATAAATGTCGCCGGTCAGTTCGCGGATGATCAGGATGTCCAGGCCGGACACGATCTCGGGCTTCAGCGACGAAGCGCTTGCCAGCTCGGGATACAGAATGGCCGGACGCAGGTTCGCAAACAGGCCCAGCGCCTTGCGCAGGCCCAGAATGGCTTGTTCCGGACGGAATTCACGCGGCAGGCTGTCGTACTTCCAGTCGCCGACGGCGCCAAACAGAATGGCGTCCGATTCCTTGGCCAGGTTCAGCGTGGCCGGCGGCAGCGGGTGTTCGAACTGGTCGAACGCGGCGCCGCCCACGGGGGCCTGCTTGATGTCGAAGGAAACGTCCAGCGCCTTCAGGACGCGCACGGCCTGTTCGACGATTTCCGGGCCGATGCCGTCACCCGGCAAGACTGCAATATTGTGAGTCATTTAAGAAGCGATCCTGTGATCAGAATAGGGTTCAGGCGATGGGACGGCTTTCCAGCCAGGGATGGCGGGCCAGGCGTTCGGCTTCAAAGGCGCGGATCTTGTCGGCGTGACGCAAGGTCAGGCCGATATCGTCAAAGCCATTGAGCAGGCAGTACTTGCGGAAGGGTTCGATATCGAAGCCCATCGCGCGGCCGTCCGGGGCGATCACAACCTGGCGGTCCAGGTCGATGTTCAGCTTGTAGTTCGGGAAGGCTTTGACCTCATCGAACAGACGCGCCACTTCCAATTCAGACAGCACGATCGGCAGCAAGCCGTTCTTGAAGCTGTTGTTGAAGAAGATGTCGGCGTACGACGGCGCGATGATGGCGCGAAAGCCATACTGCGTCAGCGCCCAGGGCGCGTGTTCGCGGCTGGAACCGCAACCGAAGTTCTTGCGGGCCAGCAGCACCGAAGCGCCCTGGTAACGCGGCTGGTTCAGCACAAAATCCGGATTCAGCGGACGCTTGCTGTTGTCCATGCCCGGCTCGCCGTGGTCCAGATAACGCAGCTCGTCAAAGAGGTTAGGCCCAAAACCCGTGCGCTGGATGGACTTCAGAAACTGCTTGGGGATGATGAGGTCCGTGTCGACGTTTTCGCGATCGAGCGGAGCCACCAGGCCTTCGTGAGTGGTAAATGCTTGCATGATGTCGGTACTCGGAGCTGTGAACGCTTAACGGAACGTGCGGACGTCGACGAAGTGGCCGGCCACGGCGGCGGCGGCGGCCATCGCGGGGCTGACCAGGTGCGTGCGGCCGCCCTGGCCTTGGCGGCCTTCGAAGTTGCGGTTCGACGTGGAGGCGCAACGCTCGCCCGGCTCAAGGCGGTCGGCGTTCATGGCCAGGCACATCGAGCAGCCCGGTTCGCGCCATTCAAAGCCGGCTTCGATGAAGATCTTGTCCAGCCCTTCGCGCTCGGCCTGCTGTTTGACCAAGCCCGAACCCGGCACCACCATCGCCTGGCGCACATTGGATGCGACGCGCTTGCCACGGGCCACGACGGCCGCAGCGCGCAAGTCTTCAATACGCGAGTTGGTGCACGAGCCAATGAACACGCGGTCCACGCGGATATCGGTAAGCGGCGTGTTGGGCTTCAAGCCCATGTATTCCAGCGCGCGCTCCATGCCGCTGCGGCGCACATCGTCTTTTTCACGATCGGGGTCCGGCACGCGGGAGTCCACCGGCAACACCATTTCGGGCGACGTGCCCCAGGTGACTTGCGGCTTGATGTCGCGCGCATTGACTTCCACCACGGTGTCGAACTTGGCGCCTTCGTCGGTGTGCAGCGTGCGCCAGTACTTGACGGCCTGATCCCAGACCACGCCGTGGGGCGCAAACGGACGGCCGCGGAAATACTCGACCGTCTTGTCGTCCACCGCGACCATGCCCGAACGGGCGCCCGCTTCGATGGCCATGTTGCAGACCGTCATGCGGCCTTCCACGGACAGCGCGCGGATCGTGCTGCCGGCGAATTCGATGGCGTGGCCCGTACCGCCCGCCGTACCGATGATGCCGATGATGTGGAGCACCACATCCTTGGCCGTACAGCCGAAGGGCAATTCGCCTTCAACCTTGATCAGCATGCTCTTGGCTTTTTTCATCAAGAGCGTTTGCGTAGCCAGCACGTGCTCGACTTCGGACGTGCCAATGCCGAAAGCCAACGCGCCCAGCGCGCCGTGCGTGCTGGTGTGCGAGTCGCCACAGACGACCGTCATGCCGGGCAGCGTTGCGCCCTGCTCCGGCCCGATCACGTGCACGATGCCCTGGCGCAGGTCATTCATGCGGAATTCGGTAATGCCGTACTTATCGCAATTGGTGTCCAGCGTATCCACTTGCAGGCGGGAGACCGGGTCATCAATACCCTGGGCGCGATTCATCGTGGGCACGTTGTGGTCCGCCACCGCCAGGTTGGCGCCCGTGCGCCACGGCTTGCGGCCGGCAATGGCCAAGCCTTCGAACGCCTGCGGGCTGGTCACTTCGTGCAGCAGGTGGCGGTCGATATAGAGCAGACAGGTGCCGTCTGATTCCTGGTGGACGATGTGGGCGTCCCAGAGTTTGTCGTAAAGGGTTTGGGCCATGGATGCGCTCTGCAAATAGACAATCCGGCTCGTGCCTCACGCGGTTGAAAAGCAAGTCGCTCCCGCGCCGGCCACTGCGGCATGGAGGAATTATGCACACGGTCTGAACCTAGTACAAGCACACCATAGATACTAGTACCACCACTACCATGATCGGCATAAAACGCACCCTTATCGCCTCACTCCGCACCACCTCCTGACAAACTAGCGAACGATTGTGGAAAATTAATCACATAGAAAAACTTTGTTAAAGAAAATAGATTCAGAATTATCTAGCCGATATAATCCGGTTTCACTACGGTTGCGTCTTTTTCGAAATAATGCGAAATAAAACGTATTAATCAAACCGAGAATTTCAGCTACTGTGAAGATCGTGCAAATTCAGCAAAGTTGAGTGATGTTGCGCGACGAAACGTTTTGGCCAGTCGTATCTGCCCGCCACGATTTAACAAATCTTGACTCGGAAGATATGACATTTTCATACAAGATGTCGGCCATTCAATCTCAACCTGACTCGCGAATAATCACTATGGCTTCGTTTTTGCTTAAGAGCACGACTTCGATCCTCGCCCTGGCCTTTGTTCCCGCAGCATTTGCACAGTCCGCCGCACCCGCCGTATCGCCTGCGGCCACCGGCGCCCCATCCGCTGTGACGCTGAACCAGATTGTTGAACAGACGCTGCTCAGCAATCCCGAAATCCAAGCCAAGTACCACGACTTCCAAGCGTCGCTCGAAGGCCAGTCGGTCGCCCGCGCCGCGTACTTTCCGCAGATCAATGCCCAGGGTTACGTAGGCCGCGAATATCGCAGCAATGTGCCGGCCGTGGGCTCGCAGAACTGGAGCCGCCCGGGCTACAACGTCGAACTGCGCCAGCTGATTTTTGACGGCTTCCGTACCAACAACGACGTCAAGCAAGCGGGTTTCGACAAGCTCGCACGTTTTTATGATGTGCTGGCCACCAGCGACAGCACCGCGTTTTCCGCCGTGCAGGCCTATATCGACCTGCAACGCTATCGCGATATGGAGCTGCTGGCCCGCCAGAACTATTCCTTGCACGAAGAAACGCTCAAGCAGATTGGCGAGCGCACCGAATCCGGCGTTGGCCGCCGGGTCGACCTGGAACAGGCAGGCGGCCGTTTGTCGCTGGCCCAGACCAACCTGATGACGGAAACCGCCAACCTGCTGGACGTGCAGCAGCGCTTCCAGCGCGTCACCGGCGCCTTCCCGCCCGAAGCCATGCAGCCCCCGCCCGACATCGGCGACAAGCTTCCTGTGAAACCGGGCGACTTCAATGAGTCGCTGCGCCGCAACCCCAGCTTCCTGTCCAAGCAAGCCGGCCTGCAAGCCGCGCAAGCGGGCGTGGCCTCGTCCAAGGGCGCGTTCTCGCCGAAGTTTGAATTCGTGGCTTCCACCGGCCGCGACCAGAACGACCCCACGCCGCAAACCCGCGACATCCAGAGCTCCAGCGTGCAAGTCGTGATGAGCTACAACCTGTACCGCGGCGGCGCCGATTCGGCCCGCGTCCGCCAAACGGCTGCGCAGTCATACGCCGCACGCGACATCCGCGACTACACCTGCCGCAATGTGCAGCAGGACTTGGCCGTGGCCTGGAATAACATCCAGAGCCTGAGCCAGAAGCTGCCGTTCCTGCGTGACCACGAAGTGGCCACCACCAAAGTCCGTGACGCGTATCGCCAACAATTCCAGATTGGCCAACGTTCGCTGCTGGACTTGCTGGACACCGAAAACGAGTTGTTTGAGTCACGCCGCGCATTGACCAACGGCCTGTATGACCTCAAGCTTGCGCAATATCGCTGGCTGGCGCTGTCGCATGCACTGCTGCCTGCGTTGTCGCTGCAACCCGCGCGCAATGAGATGCCCGAGGAAAACGGCAAGCTGGAAGTATCCGACGAAGTGATCAAGCTTTGCAATTCGACGGTTCCCGACGCAGCCCGCCTCGCGCCCGTGCGCGTTCAATACAACGAAGGCACGCTGCCGCCCACGCTCGTGCCGCTGAACGCACCCAACGCCAAGCCCTGACCGGTGTTGGGTCGCAAGGAGGCCATATGACCCCCCAGGGCAAAGAATTTTCGCAGCTGGACGCGGACTTTGTCCGCGTCCTGGAAGACTTGATCGACGCCTTGATCGCCAATGGCACCTTGCGCATGACGGACCTGCCTATTCAGGCCCAGCAAAAACTTTCACAGCGCAAGCAGCAACGCGCGCGCCTGTCCGAACACCTCGACCTCTTGGATGACGAAGATGGACAAGTTATCTGAAAAGGCCGCTCGGGAATGGCGTGCCGATGCCCGCGCGGCGCACGACGACCCGCTGCTGGACTGCCTGGTTGAAATCACGCGCCTGCACGGCGTGACCGCCACGGCGCAGGCGCTGTCGTCCGGCTTGCCGCTGGAAGAACACCGCCTGACCCCTGCCCTGCTGCCTCGCGCCGCCGCGCGCGCGCAACTTTCCGCGCGCGTCGTCAAACGCACGCTGGACAGCATTTCTCAAGACCTGTTGCCCGCGATTCTGCTGCTGCAAGGCGAACGCGCCTGCCTGCTGCTCAAGAAAGAAGACGGTAAATACATCGTCAGCCACCCTGAATTGGGCGGCAGCTCGGTCGAGATGACGCCTGAAGCGCTGGCCGCGCAGTACACCGGCCTGGTGTGCTTTGTGCGCCCGCAGTTCCGCTTTGACGCGCGCGCGCCAGAAGTCGCCAAGGTGCGCGAGCGCCATTGGTTCTGGGCCGCCATCATGGAAAACCGGCGCCTGTACCGCGATGCGCTCATCGCCGCCCTGCTGATCAACATCTTCGCCATGGCGATGCCGTTGTTCACCATGAACGTGTACGACCGCGTCGTACCCAACAACGCCGTCGAGACGCTGTGGGTGCTGGCCATCGGCATCACGCTGGTCGTGGTCTTCAACATGATTTTGTCCACGGCGCGCTCGCACGTGGTGGACAGCGCCAGCAAACGGGTCGATGTGCGCCTGTCTGCGCAGATCATGGAACGCGTGCTGGACTTGCGCCTGGAAGGCCGGCCGGTGTCGGTGGGGTCCTTTGCGGCGAACCTGCGTTCATTCGAATCCATCCGCGACTTCATCGCGTCAGCCACCATCACCACGCTGGTCGATCTGCCCTTCATCGTGCTGTTCCTGGCCGCCTTGGCCTGGATCTCGCCGTGGATGATTCTGCCGCCGCTGGTGGCCATTGTGCTGATTCTGCTGGTGTCGCTTGCCGCGCAGGCGCGCATGGAAGCGCTGACGATGGCGTCTTTCCAAGCCAGCTCGCAACGCAACGCCACCTTGGTTGAAGCGCTGACCGGCCTGGAAGCCGTGAAGACGCTCAACGCCCAGGGCGCCATCCAGCGCAACTGGGAACGCGCCACCGAATTCATCGCGCAGACGGGCGGCAAGCTCAAGCTGATTTCGTCGTCCACCGTGGGCTTCGTGCAGGCAATTCAACAACTGGTGTCGATCGCCGTCGTGATCATCGGCGTGTACCAGGCACAGGAATCGGCCATGTCCATGGGCGGCATCATCGCTGCATCCATGATTGCCGGCCGCTGCCTGGCGCCGCTGGGCCAGGTCGCCGGCCTGCTGATGCAATATCAAAACGCCCGCACCTCGCTGGGTTCCATCGACAACTATATGAAGCTGCCGATCGAACGCCCCGCCGAAGCCGAG
>Ga0213827_1000837_pt1 | contig 20080 bp, 16 predicted proteins | sample MC6MC0898MG_FD_180669 | JGI IMG/M metagenome (GOLD analysis project Ga0213827, IMG submission 180669) | Enriched soil aggregate microbial communities from Iowa State University, Ames, United States - MC6-MC0898-MG | ecosystem: Environmental > Terrestrial > Soil > Unclassified | place: USA: Iowa...
AAAATCTCGCTGCAGATGATCGACCACTACCTGGGCGACGTGCTCAAGGAAACCGGCAAGCTGGCCTACGCCGGCGGCTGTGCGTTGAACGTCAAGCTCAACCAGAAAATCATCGCTCGCGATGATGTCAAGGAACTGTTCGTCCAGCCGGCCTCCGGCGATGCCGGGACCGCGGTGGGTGCTGCGGCCTATGTGTCCCACGCCCGTGGCGTACCGGTGGAGAAGATGGAACACGTCTATCTCGGCCCGTCGTACAGCAACGAAGACGTGATCGCCGCCTGTGCCCGTCACCCGAGCAAGCCTACGTGGCGCAAGCTTGAAAACATGCCGGAAAACATCGCCAGGATCATGGTCGATGGCAACCCGGTAGCCTGGTTCCAGGGGCGCATGGAGTTCGGTCCGCGTGCCCTCGGTGGACGTTCGATCATCGGTTGCCCGAGCGCCGTGGGCGTGGCTGACCGGATCAACCACCAGATCAAGTTCCGCGAGCGCTGGAGGCCTTTCTGCCCGTCGATGCTCGACACCGTGGCACCGCAGATGATCAAGATCGATCACCCGGCTCCCTTCATGACCTTCACCTTCGAAGTGGCTGAAGAGTGGAAGACCCGTGTGCCGGAAGTCGTCCATGAGGACGGCACCTCCCGTGCCCAGGTGCTCAAACGCGAGTACAACCCGCGTTACTACGACATGATGAAAGCCCTGGAAGTGCTGACCGGCAACGGTGTGTCGCTGAACACCTCGCTCAACCGTCGTGGTGAACCGATGATCTGCTCGCCGACCGACGCGCTGAACATGTTCTTCGGTTCCGATCTACAGTATTTGATCATGGAAGACATTCTCGTGGTCAAAGACGGCGCGGACGCTTATGACACGCTCGGCTGAGCGCCATGTCCTGCAGTTCTGTCACGGCTATGACGGGCCGTTCCTGGACTGCGCCCGACAGTACGCCAGCCTGTTTGCGGGTTCCGGTTATCGCGTGACCACGGTGTTCCTCACCGGGGTGGCCGATGCCGAAGTCGCAGCTGGCTGCGCGTCTGACGAAGTGCTGTTCATGGAATACAGCTCCAAGGCCATTCGTGGCCTGAAGCTGGGGGCGATTGGCGATCTGCGCAAGATCGCCCAGTCGCGCCAGTTCAGTTTCTGTATTGCCCACCGGTTCAAGCCGATCTACATCGCCTTGCTCGCCACGGCGCTGCCGGTGATTGGCGTGCATCACGCCTTTGGCGACTACCAGCGGCGCACGCGCAAGCTGTTTGCGCAGGTTTTCCGCAAGCGCCTGAGCCTGCTCGGGGTCTCTGACGCGGTGCGCGACGACATGCGTCGTTGCCTGCCGAAATGGCCGGCGGCACGCATTCAAACGCTCTACAACCGTATCGATGTCGACGCCTTGCAGGCCAGCCAGCTGTCCTTCGCCCAGGCGCGGGACGAGTTGGGCCTGTCGCCGGATGCCTGGGTGGTCGGCAACGTTGGTCGCCTGCACCCGGACAAGGACCAGGCGACGCTGCTCCACGGCTTTGCCCAGGCCTTGCCGGGCTTGCCGGTCAACAGCCAGCTGGCGATTCTCGGCACTGGCCGCCTGGAACAGGCCCTCAAGGAGCTGGCGCGCGAGCTGGGGATCGGCGATCGCGTGTTGTTCCTCGGCCAAGTGCCCGAAGCGCGTCGCTACTTCCGTGCCTTTGATGTGTTTGCCTTAAGCTCCGACCATGAACCTTTTGGCATGGTGCTACTCGAAGCCATGGCGGCCGGCGTGCCGTTGCTGGCCACGGCGTGTGGCGGGGCCAGGGAAGTGGTCGAAGGCGTCGGCATTCTGTTTCCCCTGGGGGACGCCGACCACCTGGCGCAAGGGCTGCAGCACCTGACCCGGATGGACCAGCGCGAGCGCCAGTTGTGCGCCGAGCTGATGCTTGAGCGCCTGCGCCTGCAATTTTCCGATCGCGCGGTACGCGAGGCGTTCTGGCGTCTGCCGCCTGTCATTGAACTGACGACGAGGGCTTGATGCTCAACCGATTCCAAGGCTGGCGCGAACGCGGCTGGTCCGTTGTCGACGCGTCGACCTATAACGACGCCTGGCAACGTTGGGGGGGCAGCGTCGCGACTCACCCGCTGGTGGTCGAGCGCCTGGCTGACCTGGCCGGCATTCCCGTGCGTTACCTGGCCTGGGAGCAGGGCGGCGAACTGCAAGCGGCGATCCCGACCTGGGGCCGCGACCTGGCTTTGTCCAAGGACGTGCTCAAGCGTCATGGCAAGAAAGGTCTGTTTGACCTCGGCAATGCCGAATTGATTCTGCCGGCCGCCCCCGATGCCCAGGCCGTGCTGCGTCATCGTGCCCGCTACTTGTCGGTGCTCAATGAAGGTCGTTTCAGCGGCCTCAGACTGCAAACCGAGCAATTGGCGATGGCGCGCACGCCCGAAGAACTGTCGAAGAAATTTCGCTACAACCAGCGCCGTGAACTGCGTTTGCTGGAAGAGGCGGGCGGCGTGGTGCGGCCGGTCAGCGAGTTCTCCAGCAGCGAACTGGCAGCTATCTACTGCGATCTGTTCCAACGTCGCTGGGGTTTCCCGGCCACGGGGGCGGCGCGCATGAGCGAGGTGCTGGAGTTGCTGCGTGAGTTGTTGATCGGTTCGGTGATCTTCCTCAACGATGCGCCGATTGCGATCCAGTTGGTGTACCGGGTGCAAGCACCGCAATGGATCAGCGTCGAGTACATCAACGGCGGGGTCGACCCCGAGACCCGCGAGTTCAGCCCCGGTAGCGTGCTGAGCTTTCTCAACACCCAAAGTGCCTGGGAGCAGGCGCGGGCAGTCGACAAGCCGCTGCGCTTTTCGTTTGGCCGCGCAGATCGTGAATACAAGGACCGTTGGTGCAATCCCGTGCCCGTCTTCACTGTATGAGCCAGCCCATGAGTCGCAAGCAGCAACTGCTCAAGCGTCATCGACGCAACAAACGTATCGGCCTGTTGATCACCCTGGTGCTGTTGATCGGCATTGGCGTGCTGCTGGCCTGGTGGGTGCCGCTGGTGCTGGCGGTGCTGGCCTGGATCGCTCACGAGGCCTGGTTCGCCGACCATCTGTTCTATTCGCCCAAGGACGATTACCTCTACAGTTTCCCGCCGTACACCCCGCAGCCAAAGGTTCGGCTGGAGGGGGACCGGCTGTTGCTGGATGAGGGCGTGATCCTGGCGGACGACACCACGCTGGTCCTGGCCGTGCAGGTCAAGAGCACCTGGCTGGGGCGCTTTTTCGACCCGGTGGTCGAGCTGGCGGGTGGTGATCAGCCGGATCGGCAAGTCTTCGAGCGCGGGGTCAGCGGCCTGCGTTACCTCAACCTCAGTGGCCAGGCGCAAGTGCTGTCTGCCGGTCAATTGCGCTTGCGTGGGCATTTCTGCCGGCTCGCCGGGGAACCGCTGCTGTGGTCGATCGAGCAGCCGGACTACCGCCAGCAGCGGGTCATGGTGATTGCACCCCATGCCGATGATGCCGAGCTGGCTGCATTCGGTTTGTACAGCCAGGCTGCCGAGACCTGGATCGTCACGCTGACGGCCGGTGAAATCGAAGCCGAACATTATCAGGCGATGGGCCTGGACAAGGTCGAGGCATCGCGGCTCAAGGGCCGTCTACGGGCCTGGGACAGTATTGCGGTGCCCCGCTGGGCCGGTGTGCCTGAGGCGCACTGCGTGCAGTTGGGGTATTTCTGCCTGCAGTTGCCTGCCATGCAGGCGGCGCCGCAGCAGCCGGTGGCCTCCCGCGAGGCCGAGCTGGGCGATATCCGCGCCTTCCGCCGGCTCAACCCGTTTACGTTGCCTGGCGACCTCGACGGCCAGCCGACCTGGAACAATCTGCTGGCCGACCTGCGCGAAGTCCTGCTCAAGGCACGCCCTGAGGTGATCGTGCTGCCCCACAGCTCGCTCGATCCCCATCCCGACCACATCTGTGCCCAGCAAGCGGTACTGGAGGCGTTGCAGGGGCTTGAGTGGCAGCCCTCGGTACTGCTCGGCTACGCTAATCACCTGCATGACAATGATCGCTGGCCCATGGGCGACTCCGGTGCCGGGATTGCCTTGCCACCGGTGTTCGACGGGGCGCAGGTGCTGCAACCGTACTGCCTGAGTCTGTCGCTCGAACAGCAGCGGGACAAGGCCATGGCGCTGGGCATGATGCATGACCTGCAGCCCCGCGCACCGTTCAAGCGCCGCTTGCGCCGTGGCTTGCAGCGCTGGCTGGCGGGACGCCGGGGTTCGCCTTATGGCGAAAACGAGTTTTTCCGCAAGGCAGTGCGTCGCCACGAGCTGTTCTGGCGTTTGTAATTATGTATTGCGTGACATATTTCGACTGAGATCGTGGGTTAATCTCTGCACTTTTTTGGGCTGGCGGGCACTGCAAGGAAAACGATGAAGGTTCTATTTCTGGTGCAGAAAGAACAGCGGGCGATTCTCGACCGCTTGTATGAAGGCGTGGCCGATCATTGCGAATGCGACCTGCGGTGGCTCAGCAGTGACGAGCAGCGCAACCTGCGCCGCTACTTCCGTCGTGAAGTGGATGTGACGCGTTATGACCGCATCGTATTTTTCCTGCGATTCAAGCAGGAGATTCGCCAGGCGAGTTTTATCCGCACTATCCCCAACCTGGTGATCCTCGAACACGACGCCTACCAGAACTACATTCCTTGCAAATACACCGGCAAGTTCAGTGCGCACTACCGCCGCCTGCCGTGGGCACGGGTCATCAGCTCCGGCTTCGTGGTCGCCGAGCGCTTGCGCCAGGAGGGCTTCGACGCGGTGTTCGTGCCCAAGGGCTATGACCAGAGCCTGTTGCAGGACCAGGGCCGGGAGCGCGATATCGAGTTGGCCTTTGTCGGCAGTACCAACAGCGTTGCCTACAGTGGGCGCAAGGCGTTGCTCGATGAGTTGGCCAGTGTCGAGCCGCTGGTGGTGACCCGCACCAAGTCGGGTGACGAGTATCGCGATACGCTCAACCGGATCCGCTTTTTCGTCAGTGCCGATGTCGGCATGGGCGAGTTCATGATCAAGAATTTCGAAGCCATGGCCTGCGGTTGCGTGCTCCTGGCCTTCGATCAGGGCGAGGCCGAGAGCCGCGCGCTGGGCCTGCAGGACATGCACAACATCGTGTTCTATCGTGACATTGCTCAGTTGCAGGAAAAGCTCGCGCTGCTGCGCGCTGATCCTGGACTGGCAGCCAGCATTGCCCGCAATGGCCGGGATCTGGCCGTCAGCCAGTTCAGTTTTGCGCGGGTCGGCCAGCGGATCGTCGAAGAGCTCCAGCCCCCGCTAAGACCGCGCGCGGCCTTGAGCCTGGTCGAACGATTGCGCCTGAAACTGGGTATTTGACCGGGTATTCCAAGCGTTTGAGAGCATTTGAAACTATAACTGGCAATGACCCGGCACTGTTGGGGTCCAACTGTGCCTCAAGCCGATGTGGAAAAGGGTGCCCCGCTCGATGAGTATCCTCAATGTCATGTGGTCCGGTGGCTCTGCCTTTGCCTCCATCCACAAGGTTCATCGGCAGATTCTGAGCCAGGTGGATCCGACCATCGCGATCAATACCTGGCTGTTGTGCGGCGATAAGCAAGGCTGTGCCGCCGATATCGGGCAAACCCGGGAATGGCACCTGTCCTCCAGCCGGCTCAAGGGCAAACACGTCTGGAAACTGCTGCAGGGCAGGATGCGCGCGCAGTTTTACCGCGCCCTCAAGGACACGGATGCACAGGTGGTGTTGCTCGACGGCCTGGGCACTGCCCGCGCCCTGTTGCCGGTCCTGGAAAAGCTGCCGTCGCTGCGTGCGGTGGTGCTGTTCCATGGGGAGACCCGGATCCGGGCCGCTGATCGTGAGCTGCTGGCAGGGTTCGATGCTTCGCGCCTGACCCTGGCAGCGGTTTCCCAAACCCTGGCCGAATCACTGGCCAGCGCTCTGCGTTTGCCGGTGGTGACGCTGCGCAGTGCGCTTGATCCCGTCGACTTTCGCGCCCGCCTGCTGTCTCGCGAACAAGCCCGAACCCGCCTGCACCTGCCCACCGATGACACGCCGGTGATGGGGGCGGTGGGGCGCCTGGTGGGCAACAAGGGTTTTGCCTGCCTGATCGAGGCGTTTGCCACGGCGCTGATCGAGCGTCCGCGAATGCATCTGGTGATTGTCGGTGAAGGCCATGCACGCGCCGCCCTGCAGGAGCGGATCAACCAGCTCGGCCTGCAGGGGAATGTCTCGCTGCCTGGGCACCTGGAGGATGTGGCAAGGCTGTATCGAGCATTCGACTGGGTGGCGATCCCGTCGCTGGAAGAGGGCCTGGGCCTGATTCTGCAGGAGGCAGTGCTGGCCGGCGTGCCGGTGTTGAGCAGCGAACTTGCGGTGTTCCGCGAGCAGTTGGCAGAGGCGGGGTGGTACGCCGCGACAGAAGATGCCCAAGCCTGGAGTGAGGCGTTGATCAAGACGTTCAGTGTCGCTCCCGAGCAGATTGCCCAGGCTCAATCGGCGGTACTGTGCCCGGACCGCGGGTGGCTGGAATTCAGCGAGGCGGCCCGGACCCTGTTGTCATGCCGGCAGTAGGGATTGCTCGAGAGTGTGCATTGGAAAGCTCTCGTTCAGCTTCTCGCGCTCAATATAGCGCGCGAAGTGTTGCAGGTTGCGCTTGACTAGATGAGGTGGCAGCGGCCCGCGGGTGAAGCGCATGTCGGCGACATCAATCAAGCCATACTGATTGTCGGGCGTGACCACGATGTTGCCCAGGTGCAGCGAGCGGAAGTAGACCCCGGCGCTGTGCAGCTGGCGAATGAACAGGGTCAATGCGGGCAGGGCCTGTTGCCAGTCGAATCCGGCCTTGGCGGCAATCTGGCGCAAGGTTTCGCCAGGCAATGGGCGGTAGAGGACTGCCGTCATGCCAGGCGTTTCCAGTTGATGGAATTTCAGCGTCTGCAGGGTCGGGATACCCAGTTTTTCCAGTTGGGCGGCGTTCTCGATAAAACGTTTCGAGTACGGGCGAAACAGGGCCGACGAGAGCAGTCGCTTGCGGCGAAACAGTTTGAGGATGTTGCCGTCCGGCAAAAGGAATACTTTCGGGCCGAAGCTGTCGGCTTCTAGTACTCTGGCGCCTTCAACCATTTGAGTTAAAGCGGCGTGTGGAAGCCGGAAGCATTGCATGTAGGAAGCCTTGTAGAAAAATGGGGCGTATGTGCGATCAATGATGCCGAAAACTTGTTGTTTTAACCATGCCGTGTTGGCAGTTGGATTTTTTGCGGGAGCGGGTAGATGCAGGAAACGCGTTGGGCGCAGGTTTGGCTGGCGACAGGTCTTCTATGGTTTTTGCTGGCTATCGCATTTGCTCCGACCAACAAGATCTACCAGCAAGGGCTGGTCGCGTTTCTCTGGTTGCCGACCCTGTTTCTGGCCTGGTCGGCGCGGGCTCGGCTAGCTGAGCTGTGGCAAGCGCAACGGGTGCTGTGCCTGGCAGTCCTGGCGCTGGGAGCCTGGGCGTTGCTGACCTTGCTCTGGACCCAGGACCCCGAGCCTTCCCGTGGCGCCAAGCGCGCGCTGTACGTCATCGTCTTCCTGCTGTTTTTCCCGGTACTTGCCAATACCCGCCCCGAGCGGGTGATTCGCATCATGCAGTGGGGCGGCCTGGGGCTGGCCCTGACGGCGGTGCTGGCGGCCATCAAGTTCTACCTGGTCGAGGATAACCTGTGGGCCGCGCGCCTGGTCGGACTGGGCCAGTTGGCCCATCCGATCCTGGGCGGTTATGTGCTGGGCCTGGCAGCCGTCTGGCTGGCGCACTGGATCCCGCAGGAGCGCTGGAAACAGGCGGTCTGGGTGGTGGCGCTGGCGTTCCTGTGCGGGTTTGTCGTGCTGTCCCAGAGCCGGGGTGCGGCATTGGCCCTGTTGCTGACGTTCGTCAGCATGCCGATCTGGAGTCGCGACCGCCACAGTCGTCTGATCGCTGTCGGCGCACTGACGATGGCGATGTTCGCATTCTGGCTGCTGGAGCCTTTGGTGATGGCTCGGGGTGCCTCATTCCGCCCACAAATCCTGATGGCCAGCCTGGACATGATCGCCCAGCACCCGTGGCGTGGCCTGGGCCTGGGTTCGGCCTACTCGGTGTTTGCCGAAGGCCATGAGTTCGATCACGCCCACAACCTGTTTACCCACATCACCATCGAACTGGGGCTGCCTGGGCTGCTGCTGTGGTGCTTGATCTGGTTTGCCGTGCTGCGCGAGGCGTGGCGGGCACGTGATACGGTGTATGGCCGTGGCATCATCGGGATCTGGATGTTCTCGTTCCTGGCCATGCAATTCGACGCGGCGAGCATCAGCGGCACCCCGCGTGCCGAGTGGTTCATCAGTTGGCTGCCGGTGGGCCTGGCCAGCGTTTTGGTATGGACACAGGCCAAGTACCAAGCCTGTGATAAAATTCCGCGTTCTACCTAAGAAGTGAGCTCTACGATGAGTGCAGCACCGCCCAATGCGGAACAGGATTCAAGCCTGAAAATCTATTTTCGACTGCTGGGGTATGTAAAACCCTACGTAGGCATTTTCCTGTTGAGTATCCTGGGCTTTGTGATATTTGCCTCCACACAACCGATGCTGGCCGGGATCCTCAAGTACTTCGTCGATGGCTTGAGCAACCCCGAAGCCGTACTCTTCCCCAATGTGCCGTTCCTCCAGGACCTGCAGTTGCTGGTGGCCGTGCCCCTGCTGATCATTCTGATCGCGGCGTGGCAGGGGCTGGGCTCGTTCCTGAGTAACTACTACCTGGCCAAGGTTTCCCTGGGGCTGGTGCATGACCTGCGGGTCGAGCTGTTCAACAAGCTGCTGGTATTGCCTAACCGCTATTTTGATACCCACAACTCCGGACATCTGATTTCCCGCATCACCTTCAACGTGACCATGGTCACGGGGGCGGCGACCGACGCCATCAAGGTGGTGATTCGTGAAGGCCTGACCGTGATTTTCCTGTTTGCCTACCTGTTGTGGATGAACTGGAAACTGACCCTGGTGATGCTGGCGATCCTGCCGATCATTTCCTTCATGGTCGGCAACACCAGCAAGAAATTCCGCAAGCAAAGCAAAAGAATCCAGGTGGCCATGGGGGACGTGACCCATGTCGCTTCCGAAACCATTCAAGGCTATCGCGTGGTCCGCAGCTTCGGTGGCGAAAGCTACGAAGAGCAGCGTTTTGCCCGGGCCAGCCAGAGCAATACCGACAAGCAGCTGCGCATGACCCGCACCAGCGCCATCTACACCCCGGCGCTGCAGTTGGTGATCTACACCGCCATGGCCTCGCTGATGTTCCTGGTGCTGTTCCTGCGCGGTGATGCCACCGCCGGTGACCTGGTGGCCTACATCACCGCAGCCGGTTTGTTGCCCAAGCCGATCCGCCAGCTGTCGGAAGTCAGCTCGACCATCCAGAAGGGTGTCGCCGGTGCTGAAAGCATCTTCGAGCAACTGGACGTCGAGCCGGAAGTCGACAGCGGCACCGTCGAGCGCGAGCGCATCAGCGGTCGCCTGGATGTGCACAACCTGAGCTTCACCTACCCGGGTACCGATCGTGAGGTGTTGAAAAACATCAGCTTCAGTGCAGCCCCCGGGCAGATGATCGCGCTGGTGGGGCGTTCGGGCAGCGGCAAATCGACACTGGCCAGTCTGATTCCACGTTTCTACCATCATGAAAGCGGCAAGATCCTGCTCGATGAGGTGGAGATCGAGGACTATCGCCTGCGCAACCTGCGCAAGCACGTGTCCCAGGTCACCCAGCATGTGACCCTGTTCAACGATACGGTCGCCAATAACATCGCCTATGGCGACCTGGCCGGCGCGCCACGCGAGGACATCGAGAAGGCCGCTGAAGACGCCTATGCCATGGACTTCATTTCCCAGTTGCCACAGGGCCTGGACACTGAGGTCGGGGAAAACGGCGTGCTGCTGTCAGGCGGCCAGCGCCAGCGCCTGGCTATTGCCCGCGCCCTGTTGAAAAACGCACCATTGCTGATTCTCGACGAGGCGACTTCTGCCCTGGATACCGAGTCCGAGCGCCATATTCAGGCCGCCCTGGATAAAGTCATGAAGGGCCGTACCACCCTGGTCATTGCCCACCGGTTGTCGACCATCGAGAAAGCCGACCTGATCCTGGTCATGGATCACGGCGAAATCGTCGAGCGCGGTACCCACACCCAGTTGCTGGCCCAGGGTGGGTACTACTCCCGCCTGCACGCCATGGGCCTGGATGAGCCAACGCCGGCCGGTATTGCCTGATCACGACAGCGGGGTGAGCCTGGCTCACCCCGTGCGCGTCCCTCTATTTGTCTGAATTGTTTAAAAAATAAACAATTTAACAGTCTGCATCACAGCCGATGAAGCTCTCGAACTAGCCAGCGTTCACCCTGTGCTAATATCGCGCCCCTGTTCATTTTGTATGTGGGTTGCACCATGAAGTTGTCCATGCCGCGATTCGATCAAGCCCCTGTCTTGGTGGTCGGCGATGTCATGCTCGACCGTTATTGGCATGGTGGTACCTCACGGATTTCTCCTGAGGCACCGGTGCCGGTGGTCAAGGTCGAGCAAATCGAAGACCGCCCGGGCGGTGCCGCTAACGTTGCGTTGAACATTGCTGCGCTCGGCGCGCCGGCGTCCCTGGTCGGCGTGACCGGTGACGACGAGGCTGCCGATAGCCTGACCAACAGCCTCAAGGGCGCTGGCGTGCGGGCGTTGTTCCAGCGCATCGCCCATCAGCCGACCATCGTCAAGCTGCGGGTCATGAGTCGTCACCAGCAACTGCTGCGCATCGATTTCGAAGAACCCTTCGCTACCGACGCCCTGGCGCTCGGCGCCGAGGTCGAGAATTTGCTGGAAGGCATCAAGGTGCTGGTGCTGTCCGACTATGGCAAGGGCGCCTTGAAGAACCACCAGGTGCTGATCCAGGCGGCCCGTGCCCGTGGCATTCCGGTGCTGGCCGACCCCAAGGGCAAGGACTTCTCGATCTATCGCGGCGCCAGCCTGATCACCCCTAACCTCAGCGAGTTCGAAACCATCGTCGGCGGTTGCGTCGATGAGCACGACCTGGTGAGCAAGGGGGCCAAGTTGATGCACGACCTGGATCTCGGCGCGTTGCTGGTAACCCGTGGCGAGCACGGCATGACCTTGTTGCGTCCCGATCATCCGGCGCTGCACCTGCCGGCGCGTGCCCGCGAGGTATTCGACGTGACGGGTGCCGGCGATACGGTGATTTCGACCCTGGCGGCGGCGATCGCGGCTGGCGAAGAACTGCCCCACGCAGTGGCCCTGGCCAACCTGGCGGCGGGCATTGTGGTCGGCAAGCTGGGTACGGCGGCCATCAGTGCCCCGGAATTGCGTCGGGCGATTCAGCGTGAAGAAGGCTCGGAGCGCGGCGTACTGGGACTCGAGCAACTGCTGCTGGCCGTCGACGATGCGCGTGCGCACAACGAGTCGATCGTCTTTACCAACGGTTGCTTCGATATCCTCCACGCCGGTCATGTGACCTACCTGGAACAGGCGCGGGCCCAGGGCGATCGCTTGATCGTCGCGGTCAACGACGACGCCTCGGTGAGCCGCTTGAAAGGCCCTGGCCGACCGATCAACAGCGTTGATCGACGGATGGCCGTACTGGCCGGCCTGGGCGCGGTGGACTGGGTGATCAGCTTCCCTGAAGGCACCCCGGAAAACCTGCTGACCCAAGTCAAGCCAGACGTGCTGGTCAAGGGGGGCGACTACGGGATCGACCAGGTGGTCGGCGCCGATATCGTCAGCGCCTATGGCGGCACGGTGAAGGTGTTGGGGTTGGTGGAAAACAGCTCGACCACCGCCATCGTCGAGAAAATCCGCAAGACCGAGTAAGGCTGCGCCGGTGCGGGGGCTTGCTCCCTCTTTACCGGGTGGCCTTGCGCGGCACGATTTTCTTCAGCAGTTGCCTGGCCTTGCCGGTCAGGCGGCTCAAGCCTGACGGCTTGCCTGGCTGGCTCAAGCCTTGTTGCTTGAGCCAGTCCTTCCATTTGATTCGCTCATCACGTACCAGCCAGCCTTCCTGCCGGGCAAAACTCTCGGCCAGGTACAGGCCGCGTGTGCTCGCCGGGTACAACTGGTCCTTTTTCAGGGTGTAGAGCTCGGGCAGCGGCTGACCGTCCTTGAGGGGCATCAGGTACAGGTCCGGGCGCTTGCGGTCCAGGCGGGCGACCAGTTGATCGCCTTCCAGGCGCTCGTCGACATGGAACAGGCTCAGGGACTTGGCTTCCCTGGGCACGTCCAGGCGCAAATCGTAGATCAGTTGCAGCGACGCCGTGGGCAGGTGCACGTAGGCCCGTGGGCGCTCGATCAATTGCAGGTTGGCGCAGCGCACCGGGCGTGCCGCCCCCGACTCCGGGGTCAGGCGAAACGGCATGGCTTCGCGGTAATGCAGCGCGGTGGCGTAGGGCGCTGGCAGCCAGGTGTCGTTGAACCGACCCCCGAGCCAGCCTTCCGGGGTTTCCAGCAGGCATTCTTCGGCGATCTCCTGAATCGCCGTGTGCAGCGGCAGATTCAGCTCGTGGGCCGGCACGTAGCCGGAAATCAGCTTGAGTACCACATCGCCACGGTCCTGGCGGCGTTGGCGCACCAATACCCAATAGTCGCGATTCTGCCAATGCAGGGTCAGGCGCACCGACACGCCAAGGTTGGCCAGCTCCAGGGCAAAGTGTTCGGCATTGGCCACCGTGACCGGGCGTCGACGCTGCAGGGTCTGGGAGAAGTTGAGCGGCATCCCGACGCTCTGGTAGCTCAGGCCTTCGGGAGTCGCTTCGACGTATAACGGCAGGGTCTTGAAGTTACTGGGGTTCTTTCTAATGAGCGTGCGCGGCATGTCGGCTCCTTCTTGCGTCGGGGTCGGCCGCCTCGGCGGCGGTTCAACGACTGGCTAGGACTTGAGCAACGGTCGCCACATTGTGGGCGAGGTGCAGCGGATTGATGGTCCCGACAATAGCACTGGCAACCCCGGGTTGGGCAAACAACAACTCGAAGCTGGCCTGTACCGGGTCCACCCCCGGACTCAGGCACACGTGACCGCTGGCCAGGGCTTTTTTCACCAGGATCGCTTTGCCGTGGGCAGCAGCGTAGTCGATCACCGGCCGCTCGGCCTGTTCGTTGAGATTGTAGGTGACCATGGCGCAATCGCCCTGTTCCAGAGCCTTCAGGCCACCTTCGACGGTTTTTCCGGAAAAGCCAAAACCGCGAATCTTGCCCTCGGCCTTGAGCGCGGCGAGGGTCTGGTAGACCTCGCTGTCGTTCAGGATCGCCAGGTCGTTGCCGTCCGAGTGCACCAGCACCAGGTCAATAAAATCCGTTTCCAGACGTTGCAGGCTGCGCTCGATCGAGAAACGGGTGTGGGCGGCGCTGAAGTCGTGGCGGGACAGGCCGTCGGCGAACTCTTCACCGACCTTGCTGACGATCACCCAGTCGTGGCGCTGGCCACGCAGCAGCGGACCGAGGCGTTCTTCGCTGCGGCCATAGGCGGGGGCGGTGTCGATCAGGTTGATGCCCAGGTCGCGGGTCAGCTTGAGCAGCATGCGCGCGTCGTTGTCGTCCGGGATCTGGAAACCGTTGGGGTACTTCACCCCTTGATCGCGACCGAGCTTGACGGTACCCAGGCCCAGTGGCGAAACCTGCAGGCCGGTGCTGCCCAGCGGGCGGTGCAGATCGTGCAGAGTGGCCTGGCTCATGGCAGCAGTTGCTCCCAGGCCGGTACCGCCATGGGTGGTTTCGGCAGGGCGGGCAAGGGCGCCGGGTGGCTCGGCTGGATACCGTCGCGCTGCAGGGCGGCGATCACCCGGTCTGCAAAGTCCGGGGCCAATGCCAGCTTGGTCGGCCAGCCCACCAGCAGGCGGTCCTGCTCGGCGAGGAAGGCGTTGTCGGGACGGCTCAGGCCCGACTGCTGCGGCTCGGCGCGATCGACGCGCAAGGTCGCCCACTGCGCCTGGCTGAGGTCGATCCACGGCAGCAGTTGCCCGAGTTCTTTTTGCGCGGCGGCAATTTGCGCAGCGGGTTCGCGCGCCACCCCTTCGGCTTCGGCAATATCGCCGCCCAGGTACCAGACCCATTGGCCATCGGCCGCCGGATGGGTGGTGACGGTAATGCGCGGCTTTGGCCCGCCGCCCAGGCAATGGGCGTACAGCGGCTTGAGGCTCGGACCCTTGACCAGAATCATGTGCAGTGGCCGGCGTTGCATGGCCGGCTGGCTGAGGCCCAGGGCGGCGAGCAGGTCGGCATTGCCGGCACCGGCGCTGAGGACGATGCGTTGCGCGCGGATTTCCCGCTCATCCACCCGCAGGCCGACCAACTGGCCGTCCTCCAGCAGCGGCTCGATCTGCTGCGCGGCCAGCAGGCCATCACCGGCCAGTTCTGCCAGGCGGCTGATCAGGCTCGGCACATCGACCACCAGCTCGGCCAGGCGATAGACCTTGCCCTTGAAGCGTTTGTCTTGCAGGGCCGGCGGCAATTGCTCGCCCTTGACCTGGTCGACCCGCCCGCGCACGGCCTTGCTGGCGAAGAAACTGGTGAGGTTGCCGGCCAGGGTGCCGGGGGACCACAGGTAATGGGCTTCGGAGAGCAGGCGCACGCCGGACAGGTCCAGCTCGCCGTCACCGGCCAGGGCCTCGCGCCAGCGGCGCGGCATGTCGGCGATGGCTTCCGAGGCGCCTGTCAGGGCGCCATGCAGCGCGTACTTGGCGCCGCCATGGATGATGCCCTGGGATTTGACGCTCTGCCCACCACCGAGGCTGGCGCTCTCCACCAGCACGGTGGAAAACCCCTGGCGACGCAGGCGTGCATTCAGCCAGAGCCCGGCAACCCCAGCGCCGACAATCAGTACGTCGGTGGCAATAACGGATGGCATGCGGCGACCTCAGTGTTCTAAACGAAGCTGCAAGTTTCAAGCTTCAGGCTACAAGCTGCAAGCAAGAGCCTGAGAATATCCCTCTTGCAGCTTGAGGCTTGCAGCTTGCGGCTGTGTTTAATGCCCAGCCGTTTTCGAGAACAGCTGGATCACCACCACCCCGAGCACGATCAGCGCCATGCCCAGCATGGCCGGAACATCGAGCTTCTGTCCGTAGATGAACAACGCGGCGACGCTGACCATCACGATGCCCATGCCGGCCCACACGGCATACGCCACGCCTACGGGAACGCTGCGCACCACCAGGGTCAACATCCAGAAGGCGATGCCGTAGCCAACGATCACCAGTATCAGGGGCAGGGGCGTGCTGAAACCTTTGACCGCTTTCATCGAAACAGTGGCAATCACTTCGGCGCAGATGGCGATGGCCAGGTAGTAGTAAGCGGTCATGGGTCAATCCTCGTATGAAGTGCTGCTTTCTGAGGTCGGCATTCTAGTGATTCCATAGATGCGGTAAAGTCATTACCTATCTGATTTGGAGATGGGTTGCAGCATGAGTATTCAGTGGAACCTGGAGCAGATGCAGTTGTTCGTCAGCGTCGCCGAGCAGCGCTCGTTTTCTGCCGTAGCCCGCGACCAGCGCAAGGCGCAGTCGGCGGTCAGCAGTTCGATTGCGCTGCTGGAGGCGGACCTGGGCGTCAGCCTGTTCGAGCGTAGCAGCGGCCGCCAGCCGCGGCTGACCGAGGCCGGTAGCGCCTTGCTGGAAGAGGCGCGGGAAGTGTTGCGCCAGTGCGAGCGCCTCAATGGTCGGGCGCAGGCCTTGATGCGTGGCCAGGAGGCGCGCCTGCGCCTGGCCCAGGACGAAGCGATGCCCTATCAACCGGTGCTCGACAGCCTGGAAGCGCTGGCCGAGCAATTCCCCAGCCTGGAGGTGCAACTGGCGAGTGCCGCCCAGGGCGATGTGGCGCGCAAACTGGTGCAGCGCCAGGCCGACCTGGGCCTGCTGTTTTATCACGAACAGATCCCTGAAGCGCTGGAGCGCCGGGTGCTGGGCAGTGTCGAGATGGTCACCGTGTGTGGCGTGGGGCATCCGCTGGCGGTGGGCGGGCAGGTCAATTGCCAGCAAATGGCCCAGCACCGGCAGCTGTTGATGGCCACCCATTCCAGTGTCTATCCCGGCAGTGAACAGGCCAGTCCGCAGGTCTGGCGCGCCGACAGCTTTTACGTACTGGCGGAGTGGCTGATGCGGGGCCTGGGCTGGGGCTGGTTGCCTCGGCACGTGGTGCAGTACCCCGCTTATCAGGGGCAGATGGTCGAGCTGGTCAGCGAGTGGACTCCGCCGGCGCTGGTGGTGGAACTGGTCTGGCGCCGCGATGAGACGTTGGGGCCGGCGGCACGGTGGCTGGCCGAACGTTTTGCCGTGCAGTTGCAGGCGATTGGCTGAAAAAGCCGATAAACTCCGCCCCCATGAACAGAACCCTCTATACCGCATTGTTTTACCTGGGGCTGCCATTGGTGGCGATTCGGCTGTGGCTGCGCTCGCGCAAGGCGCCCGCCTACGCCAAGCGTATCGGCGAGCGATTTTCCATCGGCCTGCCGCCCATGGAGCCCGGCGGGATCTGGGTGCACGCCGTGTCGGTGGGCGAGAGCATTGCCGCGGCGCCGATGATTCGGGCGCTGCTGGAACGTTATCCACAGCTGCCGATTACGGTCACCTGCATGACGCCGACCGGCTCGGAGCGAATCCAGGCGTTGTTCGCCAATCAACCACGGATCCAGCACTGCTACCTGCCGTACGACTTGCCCTGTGCCGCCGCGCGTTTTCTCGACCGGGTCCAGCCCAAGCTGGCGGTGATCATGGAAACCGAGTTGTGGCCCAACCATATCCATCAATGCGCCAAGCGCGGGATTCCCGTGGCACTGGCCAATGCCCGGCTCTCCGAACGCTCGGCCAAGGGCTACGGGCGGTTTCGCCAACTGACGCAGCCGATGCTCGCCGAAATGAGCCTGCTTGCGGTGCAGACCGAAGCCGAAGCCGAGCGCTTCCGGACACTGGGGGCGCGGGCGGAAACGGTCGAGGTGACCGGCTCGATCAAGTTCGACCTGAGCATCGACCCGAGCTTGCTGCAACGCGCCAGCGATTTGCGTGAACAATGGCAGGCGAGTCAGCGGCCGGTGTGGATCGCTGCGAGCACCCATGAGGGTGAAGACGAAGTAGTGCTGGCGGCTCATCGGCAGTTGCTCGCCAGCCACCCGGACGCGTTGCTGATTCTGGTGCCACGTCATCCGGAACGCTTCAACTCGGTGTTCGAGCTGTGTCAGCAGCAGGGTTTCAGCACGGTCCGTCGCTCCAGCGGCGCGGCGGTCAGCGCCGATACCTCGGTGCTGCTCGGCGACACTATGGGGGAACTGTTGTTTCTCTATGCCCTGGCGGACAGTGCGTTTGTCGGCGGCAGCCTGGTACCGAACGGCGGGCATAACCTGCTGGAGCCGGCGGCATTGGCCAAGCCGGTACTCAGTGGCCCGCACCTGTTCAACTTCCTCGAGATCGCGGCGTTGATGCGCAATGCCAAGGCCCTGCAAGAGGTGGAGGACGCTCACGGTCTGGCCGTGGCCGTCCAGCGCCTGTTCGAATTGCCGCGCGATGCGCAGCAAATGGCCGAGGCGGGATTGACCGTGATGCGCGCCAACCAGGGCGCGTTGCAGCGCTTGCTGGATGGGTTGGGGCGGTTGATCGATAGGTCCTGAATACACCGGGCCCCTTGTGGGAGTTGTTAGCTCAAGGCCGGGCTTTCAACTGCTCGGCCGCCGCCTTGGCCAGGTCCGGTGGCAGGAAGTCCTTGTCCGGGTTGTAGTCGGCCTTGAGGTAGCGCTTGAGGTCTTGCAGGTCGCCCGGGCTCAGGGTGCCGGCCGCCTGTTTCAGGCGCAGGTTGTCGAGGATGTAGTCGTAGCGGCTATTGTTGTAGTTGCGCACCGAGGTGTACAGCTGGCGCTGGGCGTCGAGTACGTCGACGATATTGCGGGTCCCCACCTGATAACCGATTTCAGTGGCTTCCACCGCGCTCTGGTTGGAGATGATCGACTGGCGGCGCGCTTGTACCTGCTCGACATCGCTGTTCACTGCGCGGTGCAGGTTGCGGGTGTTTTCCACCACCTGGCGGCGCAGCGATTCACGTTGCTGCTCGCTCTGGTCCAGGCGGGCATACGACTCGCGGACCTGGGAGTTGATCAAGCCGCCGCTGTAGATCGGAATGTTCAACTGCAGGCCGACGGTGGTCTGGGTCACGTCGCCACTGTAGGGCTGGCCAAACGCACTTGGGTTGCTGAAGCCGAAGGCGTCGTTGTCACCCTTCTTGTACTGCGCCACGGCATCGACGGTCGGGGCGTGCCCGGCCTTGCGTTGCTTGAGGGTTTCCTCGGCCGCGCTGACCGCGTAGTTGCTGGCCAGCAAGTTGAGGTTCTGCTGGGCGGCGGTGTCGACCCAGGCCTTGGCGTCGTTGGGCGCGGGCGGCAGGATCGGCAAGGTGTGGACGATGCCCTGGATCGAGTTGTACTGCCGGTTGGTCAGGGTGATCAGGGCCTCGAACGCATCATCCACCTGTTGCTGGGCGAGGATCCGGTTGGCCCGGGCAGTGTCATAACTGGCTTGCGACTGCAGCACGTCGGTCTTGTCCGAGAGGCCCACGTCGAAGCGCTCGTTGGACTGGTCCAGCTGGCGCTTGAAGGCGGCTTCTTCGGCTTTGGTCGAGGCCAGGTTGTCCTGGGTGCGCAGCACGTTGAAGTAGGTCTGGGCGGTCTGCAGGATCAGGTCCTGCTCGGTGGCCGAGAGCTGCAACGCGGCTTGTTCGTTGACGTCCTTGGCGGCCTGGAACTGGAACCAGCGGTCGGCGCGGAACAGCGGCTGGGCCAGGGTTGCCTGGTAGAAATGCGCGTTGCGGTTGGCAATGGCTGCCGGGGTGTCGATGTCGGTACGCACATTGGCGATTTCCGCACCCCCGGAGAGGTTCGGCAGCAGGCCGGCGCGCGACTGGGGCACGACTTCCTTTTGCGCGCCGTATTGGGCGCGGGCCGCCGCGAGGTCGGCGTTGTTGTCGACTGCCTCCTGATAGACGCTGACCAGGTCGGTCTTGGTCGACAGGGGCGTGTCTGCTGCCCAGGCCATTCCATTGGACGCACAAGACACGGCGAGAGCCAGTGAGAGTTTGCGCAGCATGAGGCGATCCCTAGAAGTGAAAATGCGACAAGAAATAGAGCGCCAAGCTACGGCGCGGGCCTGTCAGCGTCAAGGCGTGGCATGGCGTAGCGAGTGTAGTTGTGGTGACCTGGGGCAACAATCCTGCAATTACGCCATTCATCACGCTGTTTAATCCGGGGTTGGCGTTCTTGGGTGGTTATGTCTAGACTGGCCGGGTTCTTGTCGGGGTGCCTTGCTATGAGGCTGAGATCGAATAATTTCGGATCCCGTTGAACCTGATCAGGTTAGCGCCTGCGTAGGGAACAAGATTTCTCGTCACCCGGCGAGTCCTCTTGTGCTTCGTCCGGGATATTGTTCGACAATCGAACGCTTCGCGAGATGATGCACAGCACCAGCCCTGGTGCCTCCGTGCCTTTCAGGTTCTGCTCCGACAATCCACTGCCTGGATGCTGTCTGGAGAGCCCGTGATGACCACAAAACTAAAAAATGCGACCCACCTGAGTGAATCGGCCAAGGTCGACCAACAATCGGTGCAGCCCTTTACCCGCTCGCAAAAGATTTATGTCCAGGGCACGCGCCCGGACATCCTGGTGCCGATGCGCGAAATCAGCCTGGATGTGACCCCGACCGACTTCGGCGGTGAAATCAACGCGCCCGTCGTGGTCTATGACACCTCCGGCCCCTATACCGACCCGAACGTCATCATCGACGTGCGCAAAGGCCTCGCCGATGTGCGCTCGCCGTGGATCGAAGCCCGTGGCGACACCGAGCGCCTGCCAGGCCTGAGTTCCAACTTCGGCCAGGAACGCCTGGCCGATGCCGAACTGACCAAGCTGCGGTTCGCCCACGTCAACAACCCGCGCCGCGCCAAGGCCGGGGCCAACGTCAGCCAGATGCACTACGCGCGCCAAGGCATCATCACCGCCGAGATGGAATACGTCGCCATCCGCGAAAACATGAAGCTGGAAGTGGCCCGCGCCGCCGGCCTGCTGGACCAGCAGCACGCC
>Ga0213827_1000838_pt1 | contig 20077 bp, 13 predicted proteins | sample MC6MC0898MG_FD_180669 | JGI IMG/M metagenome (GOLD analysis project Ga0213827, IMG submission 180669) | Enriched soil aggregate microbial communities from Iowa State University, Ames, United States - MC6-MC0898-MG | ecosystem: Environmental > Terrestrial > Soil > Unclassified | place: USA: Iowa...
GCCAGGTCATCAGCGACATGGAGCGCGACGACCTGCACCGCGAGGTGTACCGCACGCAAGGCAAGCTCACCAGTTGCTTTGGTTACGACGCCATGGGGCGCAAGGCGTGGCAATACGCCTCGATGCTGCCAGCCGACAAGCTCTCGCAGGTGCACAACACCGGTATCAATACCTCGCTGCTGGTGGAGCACGCCTACAACCCGATCCACCGGCGTTATCAGTACGACCCGGCGGGAGAGTTGGTGCGTACGCTGGACAAGCTACGCGGCGAGATCAAGTACGAGTACGAAGCCAACGGCCAATTGCACAGCCGCGATACCGGCTCGTTGGTCGGCAGCGAAGAGTTCCGCTACGACCCGGCCGCCAACCGCCTGGATTTCAATGCGCGGAAGTTGGAGAAGGTCAAGGACAACCGCATCAAGCGTTGGCGCGATCAGGAGTACCGCTACGACCCGTGGGGCAACCTGATCGAGAAGTGCTCGGGGCACAGCAAGCTGCAGCACTTCGCCTATGACTGTGAGAACCGGCTGGTTAAAGCTGAAACGTATGTCAGTGGCAGGCTGGAGAGCACCGGGCAGTACCGTTATGACAGCCTGGGGCGACGGGTGGCCAAGCAGTCGGAGATTAATGGCGCCACTGAGCAGAAGCGTTTTCTTTGGCAAGGGCTGAGAATGCTGCGTGAGGAGACGCCGGGGCAAAGCATTCTGTATCTCTACGAGCCGGGTACTTATGCGCCGTTAGCGCGAGTGGATCAGGCGGAAGGCGAAGAGCAGAAAGTCTACTATTTCCATACTGACCAGATTGGTGCGCCGCTGGAGCTGACCGATAGCCAGGGCGAGATTGTCTGGCAGGCGACGTATCGATCATGGGGGGCGGTAGAAACCCTGGCGGTCAATGAGATAGATCAGAGTCTGCGCTTCCAAGGTCAGTATTTTGATACCGAAACAGGACTACACCACAATACTTTCCGGTATTACGATTCAGGATTAGGTAAATTTACTACTCAAGACCCAATTGGTCTACGAGGTGGCTATAATCTCTATAGCTATGCTCCCAATACACTGACATGGGTCGATCCACTTGGTCTAGCTAATCGACCCAATAATGGCATGTACAACATATTTCATGATCACTCACTTGACCCGCAATATCGCTACTCCAGCGATGCTGTGCAATTCAATAGAGCGAATGCAGATCTTCTGGGTCGGGTGGAAACGAATCCTGAGTTTCGGCGCGACATGTTCAACCGTTATCCAAGACTTGAGCAGTGGGCGAGTACGGGTAGCAAAAGTGCTAGTCCTCCTGGACTGACTTGGCACCACCACGAAGACGTGAACAGATTGTCTCTAGTCGATAGAGTGGACCATAAATTCAATCATGCGCTATATCACCCAACTGGTAAGGGTGGCCGCGACATATGGGGAGGAGGAGCACCTGGGCGGAAAGGCAAACTAGATGGTGCTACAGGAAAAATCTGTTGTGGCTGAGTAATATAGGGGGATTTATGTTGCATAGAAATAGTTATAAGCAGTTTTCGGAGATCGTCGAGTATATTAGAAATTCGGGCGATGAAGGAGATGATTTTTGTTTGTATGGGGGTGGGTCAGATGTTCTGAATTCAACTGATGAATACTATATTTCCGATTATCCGGATGTCATAAATGATAAGCAGATTCTCCCGGCGTCGGTTATGGCATTAGGTTTGAGTTATGTTTACTCGGGTCAGCAGTTCTCAGATGTAATCAGCCTGGTTTTTGAACAGAAGCCAGATGCTAGTTTTGAAGATTGTGCGAGAGCATTGAATTATTATCAAGATCATGATGAGTTTTTAGATTTTTAAACGTTGCTCTATGATGAAATGGGCGCTTCAGAAGTAGTATGATGGAGCGGGCGCCCAAATTAGAGGTTGAATTACAGGAAGTGATCTCGGGCTTCCTGTAGGGAGGATGAAGTGATTACGCTTAATGATCTTTGTCAAGGTGTTAAGGGTGCTTTCTCTGATAGTATAATATGCTTTGATCGAAAGGAAGTCCCTCCAGGTATTATTTTGCCTAAAAGCTGGGAGCAATTTGGGCTGAGCCTTGAGGTCTCACCTGTTTATCCTCAGGGTTGGAGATCGTTCTCAAATGAGTTTCCATCCGTAATTGCGCTGTTTAACGACAGTTTGCTGGGTACGGTGTTGCTGCTAGGGGATAAAGTTGAATTGCTGTATGTATTTCATGATGCCAGCGGATTTTATTATTACGTTGGCGGGATGCCTATTGAGGGAGGGGGTATTGAAAATGGAGAGTTCAAAAATCTTCCTGGCAGGCTTCAAGACTTTTATCGTGAAGTGCACGATGGATACACGTTCTACCCCGCGCGCTCAATGGGGCCGCAAAGCCTTAGTGACCAATCACGCGTTTCGAATTTAGTTGATGAGGAGGACGATTCCTTTGCTGAAAACTGGATTACAGTGTTTTCAAACGGCGGCGGGGACTTTGTTGCGGTAGACGCTAACCACCAGGATGATACGGAGGGTTTGATATGGTGGCATGAAGATCCTATGTCTCCAGAAGAAGGGGTTGATATCTTTGAGGTGATGGATGCCTGGATGGCGATATTTTTGGAAGGCACTAAATCTCGCGACGAATTAATTGCCAAGCTTCATTGAGTATTGATTTTCCACTAAAGATGGCGATGCAGAGGTGTTGCTCAAAATTTTTGCTTAGTCGGTTTTTTATGGTGCATGTTAAGTTGGGTGGCTGTTGGCTGTTGGCTGTTGGCTGTTGGCTGTTGGCTGTTGGCTGGTAGCTGAATGGCTGAATGGGTGAAAATATGCCGATTGTATATAAGTCTGGCCTGCAGGATTCTGACCTGAATGCTCTTGAGTTTGCTTTAAATGTAGTCCTGCCAAGTAGCTATAGGCAGTTTTTAGGAAGGATGAATGGTTGTTATCTGACTGACCCAGATTACGGTCAGCTGTCGCTGCCAGCTATTGATGACGGTGTCATTAGCTTCGATCGTCTCTTTGGTGTTACCCCGGATGAGGGATGTAACGATTTGGTTGATTTTAATACTGAGTTCATTGATGAGTTGAGTTTTGTCGGCGGCGTATTGGCTATCGGCGAGGACGGAGGCGGGAATCCCTACGTGCTGGTATGCGAACAAGGTCGGGAAGGCATCTATTATTGGGATCGAACCCATTTGCATGAGTGTGACTCAATCAATAAGTTTGACATAGCTGAACAGAATGGATGCGGTCACTTGTATTTCATTGCAAAAAACATTGATGGCTTCTTGGGTATGCTTGTGTCTGCTCTCGGTGGGGATGTGATTATGAAGAAAGAAGAATGATTTTCACAGTCTTCCTTGATAGTCTTGGGTCGGGAGTTTTCAAGGTTGATAGGAGGACTTGTTGGTTGTGCAGGGGGGCTAAGAAAAATGTTAAAGTAGGCTGGTTTTCGGGTGGTGTGATAGAGCTCTCATTAGGTAAAGAGCTGGATGATTTCAATGCTGGGATATTGCACCCGCAATGGAGTGGTTTTAACGATTTTATTGAACATTACGTTGGCTTGAGTTGAACTTGCGAAGTGCCGGATGCCGACACCGACGTCCCCCTGCAGCGCAGCGAATACGCCCTCGGCGACTTCCTACACTTCACCCGCACCTCGCAACGCCAAGCGTTATCAGATTTGACTACTTCCCCTTGCCTTGAATGCTCGAAGCCCACTGCTCACCACGGCTATGCCCACTGGTGCGCAACAGCCCCAGGTCCAGTGCATTCTCCCCATCCGCCGCGCCTTTGCCTTTGGCCATCTGCGCAATGGCCGTGCCCAGGTCAACGGGTGAGTTGGAAGCATCGATCGACACCTCCCGGCGATAGTCATTGCCACTCAGCGATGCTTGGGTCACCGCGTTGGCGTTCAGCGCGACTTCGCCCTTCGCCGATTGCAGCTTCGCACCCACCAAGTGAGCATCACCCCCCACCTTCAGGTTGATTCCGTCACTGCCTTTGAGCACGGCTTGCTGGGCCACGCTGTTGCGCTGCACGTGCGACACATCCAGGCTGAAGGTTGGCGAGAAGCCGGGGTCTACCTTGCTTGCGGCCGAGCTGGCTTTATCACTCACCTTGCTGCCCAACGGGCTGGTGATGGAACTGGCGGCGTTGGCGTAACCCTGCGGGTTCTTCTCCTGGCTCAGGCGGGCATCACCCTTCACGAACAGGGTATCGACGCTGTCCATGCGGCTGGCGATGCTCAAGTCGCCGTCGATTGCGCCGCTGATGCGCCCGGCCTCCAGGCTGACGCCTTCGATGCGTGTGTCACCGCGGCTTTGCAGGTCGATGTGCTCGGCGCGCAGGTTGCCGGCATTCCAGGTGTGGTTATCGCGCTTGTCCAGGTTGACCTGGGCGCGGCCATGTAGGCCACGGGTGTCGGTGGCGCCTTTGGATTGGTTGAAGCCAGCGCCTGCGGTGATGTCGAGGTTGTCGCGGCGCTCAAGGTTGGACGAGGCTTCGACCAGCACGCCACCGTTGGGGGCATGGATGTCGATCTGCTGCGCTGAGGCCTGCAAGCCTTCCAGGTGCACGGCGATCTCCTCGCGAGCACGGCTGCTGAGGGTGAGCTTGCCCGAGCTCTGGATTTGCGCATCGACCGCCTGACGGGCGTCTTCGTTCTGCTTGCCATGGGTGAAGTGGCCACCGATGGCGCCGCCCTGGCTTGTGCCGGTCTTCACTGCCAGCTCCATGCCGCCGCCGAGGCTACCGCCAGTAGCCACTTGTGTATTGTTGGCCGCTTTGACCTGCAACCGACCGCCGCTTTGCACAAGTGTGTCGCCGACCTTCGCCTCGCGACCGCCAATGCGGGTGCCTTCGAGCAGCAGGTCGCCCTCGCTGATCAGGCGCACGCCACCCTTGGCATCGATCTGCGCCACCTGGGCTTTGGTCTGCGTGGCAAGCTGCTGAACATGGTCGAGATAGCCACGCCCGTCTACGCCGGTGCTGCCCGGCCGGTTGCCAACCTTGGCCCAGGCATTGCCGTCGAGCTGGCGGGAAATCTGTTGAGCATGGTCGGTGGCCTGGGTCAGCGACAGCGTGCCGGCGCTCTGAATGACGACCTCGCCTTCACCCCCCTCAATGCGCGTGCCTTCGTAGCGACCATCGCTGCCCAGCTGTACCTGAATGCCCTGTTGCCCATACAGGCTGCCCGGCACGGCGGTGCTGGCGATGTTCTGCTTGCCCAACGAGCCGCCTTTGCCAGAGGCGCGCACGTTCAGATCTTGGCCGGTGCTGGTGTCCACGCGCAGATCGCCACCGTAGGCCAGGCGCTGCACTGTATCTTCCTGCGTGTTTTCGGCGGCGCGCACGTGATGTTGCTGGGCGTCTATCTTCAGTTCACCGGCATTGGCGCGCCAGGCAGTGCCATGGTCATCGATGGTGTCGGCCTTCACCTCGACCGCAGCCCCGGACAACTCGCTCACCTGGGCAAAGCCACGGCGCTGGTTTTCCAGGCGCTTGAGGTGGTCGACGGTCATGTCGGCACCGGCGCTGGGCGCAACCATCGCATCCTCAGGGGACGCTTGCTGGAAACGAGCCGCTTCCTCGCCCAGCACCAGGCGTTCGATTGGCCGGGTCAGGTCGCGGTACTCGACGCTGCCGCCAAGGCTGCCGGACCAGTCCTCGCGGTGTTCTGCACGTTCGTGAATATCTTCCACGGCACGGTTCTCGATGCGCTTGGCGGTTACTTTGAGAGTGTCTCCAGCCTTCACCCGTGCGGCTTCAGTGACCAGCTCGTCGGCGCTGAGTTTAAGGTCGCCACTGGCCTGCAAAGCGCTGCGTTGCACCTTGCTGTCGCGCTCGGTGACCGCCTCGACGTTGTGATGGCCTTCGAACAGGCTGCCCAGCCGATCGATGCCGCCGGTCACCGTCAGGCCAGCGCCGCTGCGGGTGGTACTGCTGGCGGATGTTTTTTCGTTGCGGGTCGCGCCGAGGCTCACCTGTTTGGCCTGCACGTCCAGGTCACCCGCCGTGGCCTGCACGCTGGAGCCGTTGACTTGCAGATGGGCGCCGCTGTCCAGGCCAACCGATGCGCCTTTCAGCTCGCTGGCCACCTGAGAAACCTCGCGTTCTTTACCCGTACGGGTGACAACGTCGTACGCCACGCCAGCGGCGTATTGGCGGGACTCGGGCTTGCCGTCCTCGGCTGCCTGGGTCTGCTTGGCGCTGGCAGTGAAACCGCGCTGCTGGCTGCGCGTTGAGCTGTCATCGACCGATTGCGCGCTGTCGATGATCAGGTCGCCTTTGGCCTCGACCTGCAAATGCCCGCCAGCCTCGACTTTAGAACCACGGATGCGCATTTCCTCGGCACTGGCCAGGCGCAAGTTGGTGGAGGAGCTGACGTCGCTGACCAGTACCTGCTGCGTGCGCTCGGTGCGCTCGCGGTCGCTGCCGATCAGGCCAAATAGCTTGCCACTTTTATCGCGCTGGGTGGAGGTGGTGCTGCCGTGATCAGCCGCGATTACCAGCGCGCCTTTTTCGCTGAACAGCACAGCGTCTTTCTCACCGTGTACGGTGCTGCCCTTGATGTTCACCTGGTCGGCAGTCACGTTCAGCTTGCCATCCGCTGTGACACTGCTGCCGACAACGTGCTGGCCTTGAGTGTCGTTACCCTTGCGGTCACCAAAGAAGGTGCCGGAGACCAGATCGCCCCGGTAGTTGCGCTTGGTGCCCTGTACCTCCAAGGCCGTGGTGCCGATGTCTACTTGCCTGGCGTTGATGTCCAGGTCGCCGCGGCTGTGCAGCTTGCTGCCTTGCACCGTGAGCCTGTCATTGGCCTTGACCGTCATGTGCTGGGCGCTCAGCGAGCTGCCCTGTGCGGTATCGGTGTACTGCGTCGTATCGGTGTCCCCACGCCACAGGTCTTTGCGGTGGCGTATCTGTTCCTCGATGCGTTGGCTATTGATACCTGCCACGACGTCCAGGTTGGCACCACTGTCTAGGGTCAGGTCACCCCCGGCATTCACGTCGGCGGCCACCAGCCGCATGTCGGCGCCGGACTGCAAGAGCACGCTGTCACTGCCTTGTAACTGTGTGCCGCGCAGCTGACGGTGGGTGCTGGTGCGTTCGCGCTTGTAGGTCTCGCGGGTTACGAAGAGGAATTTCTTGTTCCAGTTTTCACGCTCGCGGTCGATCTTCACGCGGCTATCAGCGTCCAGCGTGAGCTTCTTGCCAGCTTTGATGTCGATGCGTTCGGCACGGCCATCGACGGCTTTGAGCGTGAGGTCATCGGCAGCCGTCAGCAGCAATGCACCGCGCTCGCTGAACAGTTCGCCAGGCCGGTCGGCTTTACCGCTGACCTGCAGCCCGCCGGCTGAATCAAAGGTAATGCCCTGATCCGCTTTGATCTGCACCGGCCCCACCCGCACCCCGGCCCCTTCAGCGGTACTGACTACGCGAATGCGCCCCGCGCGCATGGCGCCGAACAGGTTGGCGTCGATGCTCGACGGCGTGCCCGGCCGGTGTTCGATGACCTGCCCATCGTTGTAGCCGAGGCGGTTGCGGCCAACGGTAACGTTGAGGTCCTGCCTGGCCAGAAGCAGCCCTTTGCTGTCTATTTGCGGGGCGATCAAGTCCAGCGCACCCTCGGCATTGCTCTGGCCGCCTTGGAGCACCTGCAAGGTGCCGCTGGCATTGAGTGTATTGAGGTTTTTCAGCTGTTCATCCAACAGCTCCGGCGTACCGACCACGAACCCTGCGCGGGTCGTGTTGATGAAGCTGCCGCCGTTGAGGGTGATGCCGTTCGGGTTGGCCAGGATGTAATCGGCAGGTCGGCCGAAGATCTCTTGCGGGCCTTCGATCAGGGAAGCGTTGCGGCTGACCACCTCGTTGAGGATCGTCGATGCCGCCTGGCCCTGGAACTGTGGGTTGGCGGCCAGCGCTCCGGCCAGTTGCGACTGGCCGGCCTGTACGGCGTTGTTCAGCACCACGCCGTGGCTTGCGACGTTGTAGTCGAGAAACTGGTTATGTGACAGGCCGCGGGCGTTGGGCGCGACGATGTCGATCACCGGCACGCCGTGGCCGTTGTTGATGACGGGCGTGCCGCCGGGGCCTGTGGCCGCTTGCAAGCCGCCTTGGGCCAGCGCGTGGGTGGGGCCGAGCAGGGCGAGGAAGATGGCCCAGCGCAAGGTATCGGGGCGGATAGACGGTATCTGCGAGAGTATCTGCATGTTCTCGTTCTCTTTGTTGTGGGTGAATCAGATGTTCAGGGCGCACTCCAGTACCCAGAAGCCGGGCTCCAACTGCGGGCGGTGCAGGTCGTTGGTGTAGAGGGCGCGTTGGTAGTCCAGGCGCACGCGGCCGTGCGGCAGGCTCAGTTCCACGCCTGCCGCTGCACCTGCCAGGCGCTGCGCAGGCTTGCCTTGCAGCACCCGCGCCCAGCCCAGGTCCACGCCCAGGTAAGGCCGCAACTGGGCTGGCGTTGTCCAGGCCGGGGGTAGTGCATGGCTGAAGGTGTTGCGCCAGACCGCAGCACTGGCGCCGGCATAAGTACGCTGGCGGAAACCCCGCACGGCCGAGTCGTCGCTGAGCAGCAGTTGCTCGACGGCGGGCACGGTATCGGTGCTGTATTGCAGGCCAAGTTCGCTCTGCCAGCGCCATGGCCTGTCCACCGGGCCCTGGCGCAGGTGCAGCAGGCTGGCGCGGTACTTGCGAAAGTCGGGCCGCGGCGCATCGGCCCGCTGCAGTGGCTGATCGGCGTCGAGCCAACCCGTGCCCTGGGCAACGCCGAGGTAGGCGTGCCACAGGCCGCCTTCCAGCCACAGTAAGTTGAGGCCCGCCTCCGCGGTGGTGAGGTTATGAGTCTGTACGCCTATCACAGCCTTACCGGTGCGGTTGACCAGTTGTTTGCGATCGATTCGGGCACTGGCGCTGAACATGCCTTGCTGGTTGCGCCAGAGCACCCGCTCGGCACTGACGCCCTGGAAACTGCTGCTGCCGTTGCTGCGCTGGCTGTGTTGCGGGATTGGCGCGTCGTAGCTCAACTGGCTGGCGTTGAGCGCGAACGTCCAGGGCCCATAGGGAAGGCTGTAATACAGCGTCACGCCCTGGCTGCGCCCGGGGGCATCGATGACCGTGGTCGCCAGCGACACGCGCAGGTCATCGTTGAGGCTGAGCGGGCTGTCCACGCCGAGGCTGAGGTTCAGCCGATGGCGCCCGGTCAGTGCACTGCCGCGGTTGTCGAAGCGGCTGTCCAGGTGCCAGCGTGAAGCCACCTGGCGCGATTGCACCAGCACCCGGGTGCCGCCCTGCAGCTCACCTGGCAACAGGTCGGCACTCAGCTCGTAGGCACGCAGACGGTTGAGTTGGTCCAGCCCCTGCTCAAGGTCTGGCAGGTGCAGAGGCTGGCCCAGCAGGTTGGGGAAGGCATTTTGCAGGGAGAGTGGCAGATCCTGGGCAAGCTCGACCGACTCGACGAACCCTTCGATGATGACGATATCCAGTGGCGTGCCATGGCGTGGCGCCTGTCGCAGGTAAGGGCGGCTGGTCGGGTAGCCGGCTTGCACATAACGCTGGGTGATGGCCTTGAGCAGGCGGTTGATATCGGCGATGCCCATACAGGGTTGCACCAGGGCATGAACGGTCGGCTCAAGGGCCTGTGTCGAAAGCCGTTGGTTGCCGGCGAGGCTGACGCCTGTAATTTCCCAGCAATCGCTGTCTAGGGGGGCGCTCTGTGCAGGGTCGTTGTTGTGCTGCGCTGAAGGGGCTTGCTGCCAGCGCTGCAGCCGCAGTTGCTGCTCCAGCTGGCGCAATGTCTGCTGTTGATCGCGCAGCTGCTGGCTGGCAGGGTCGTCAGCCAGCGCTTGTGGTAGCGCCACTGATACGGCCACGCAGCAGGCAAGCAGCCTGCTGGCGATGTAGCGGAACCGCGATGGCATTGAGGAACCCCGCAAATGGCGTACGGCCTACGTACTCGTTTGCGTGGATGCTAAGAATTTTGCCAGTCGATTGGATGCAGTCTGCTGCCTACGTGGCGGTAGGGCAGGTGTGCAATTGAAGTGGGAAGGCTCCTACAACATCAAATGGAATGTAGGACTATCAAGGACGAATCTCGATCAACGTGCCGTCGCGTACCAGCTCCCACACTTCACGCATGTCTGAGTTGCGCATGGCAATGCAGCCATCAGTCCAGTCCAGCGTGTGGAAGTACCACTCGGGGTATTCGTCGTTGAGCGGCGTGCCGTGGATCATGATCATGCTGCCGGCACTGACACCGTCACGCGTGGCGCGGGCGGCATCGCTGATGTTCGGGTAGGTGATGTGCATGGACAGGTTGAAGCGGTCGCTTTCCTTGCGCCAGTCCAGCCAGTACAGGCCCTCTGGGGTTTTCTTGTCGCCCTCGCGCTCCTTGGCACCTTTGGGCTGCTTGCCCAACGAGATGCGGTAGGTTTTCAACGGCTCGCCACGGCTGATCAGTTGCAGGCGGCGCTCGGACTTGATCACCAGCACCTTGTCGATCAGCGGCTGCATGGCCGCCTGCGATTGCGATTGTGCCGGCACCGGTGGTTGCGGCTTGCGAATGATGGTCTCGGTAAAGGCCGCTTGGGACACCGAGGTAACGCAAAGGCAGAAAAGGGCAAACAACCAGCGCATGAAGCAGCACCTGCAAGCTTAAGTAGTGGGCGAAACGTTCATCGGTGGCAGGTACTCATGGCCTATGGGGTAGTGCTGCCCGATGCGGTCGCGATAATAGCATTCTAGTGTGCGAGTGACGGTGCGGAAAGCCAGCTCGTCCCACGGTATCTCGTGTTCTTCGAACAACCGGACTTCCAGGCTTTCGACACCGACGTCGAAGGCCTTGTCGGCGAGTTCTGCGCGAAAGAACACATGTACCTGGTTGATGTGCGGCAGGTCGAACAGCTGATACAGGGCCATGAGGCCCACCTGGGCGCAGGCCTCTTCGACGGTTTCGCGACGGGCGGCCTGGTCCAGAGTCTCGCCGTTCTCCATGAACCCGGCAGGCAGCGTCCAGAAACCGCGGCGCGGCTCTATTGCACGGCGGCACAGAAGCACCTGGCTGCCCCAGGTCGGCAGCACACCGGCAACGATGTTGGGGTTCTGGTAGTGGATAGTCTGGCAATGGTCGCAGACATACCGCAGGCGGCTATCGCCCTCGGGGATCCGCTGAATGACTGGCTGGCCGCACGCGCTGCAGAATTTCATGCTTTTCTTCCCTTATGATCGGGCTATCTTGGCGCGCCAGGTGGGGCTGCCGCAAGCGTACAGGGCTTGGGTGCTTCGCGGCTTTGGTGCATCATGCAGGGCAGGCCTTGGAAACGAGAGTGCGCAATGCTGGACGAGCTACTTCGCCGAATGAGCAACCACCAACCTGCTTCACTGGAAACCGACCGACGGTTCCCCGAGGCGGCGGTACTCTTGCCCATTACGCGCAGCGAAGCGCCCGAACTGGTCTTGACGCTGCGTGCCAAGGGCCTTTCGACCCACGGTGGCGAAGTTGCCTTCCCAGGCGGTCGGCGCGACCCTGAAGACCCAGACCTGGTATTCACCGCCCTGCGTGAGGCCGAAGAAGAAATCGGCCTGCCGCCAGGCCTGGTCGAAGTACTTGGCCCGCTCAGCCCGCTGATTTCCCTGCATGGCCTGAAAGTGACGCCATTCGTCGGGGTTATCCCCGATTTCGTCGAATACCGCGCCAATGATGCAGAGATCGCGGCAGTATTCAGCGTGCCGCTTGAATTCTTCCGCCAAGACCCGCGTGACCACACCCACCGTATCGATTACCAGGGCCGCAGCTGGTATGTGCCCAGCTACCGCTATGGCGAGTATAAAATCTGGGGGCTGTCGGCGATCATGATCGTCGAGCTGGTCAACTTGCTGTACGACGCAGGGATCAGCCTGCATCACCCCCCCGAACGCTACATCGAAATCTGAGCGGGGCCCACCCTGCCGCCGTTGCTACCCTGAGGAGCGAACATGAAATACCGCCTGGGCGACCTGCGGGTCGAAAGCCATCCCACCAGTTGGGCCGCACCCAACGCCATGCTGATTGGCAAAGTGCGCCTGCAGGCGCGCGCCAGCGTGTGGTTTGGCGCGGTGCTGCGCGGCGACAACGAACTGATCGACATCGGTGAGGACAGCAACGTCCAGGACGGTACCGTGATGCACACCGACATGGGCGCGCCGCTGACCCTGGGCAAGGGCGTGACCATTGGCCACAACGCCATGCTGCATGGCTGCACGGTCGGCGATTACAGCCTGATCGGCATCAATGCGGTCATCCTGAACGGTGCACGGATCGGCAAGCACTGCATCATCGGCGCCAATGCGCTGATTCCTGAAGGCAAGGAAATCCCCGACGGCTCCCTGGTAATGGGCTCGCCCGGCAAAGTGGTGCGCGAGCTGACCGAGCAGCAGAAGCGCATGCTCGAGGCCAGCGCCGCGCACTATGTACACAACGCCCAGCGTTATGCGCGTGAGCTGGTGGTGGACGATGAGTGAGGTGATCGCCACTGAGCGCCCGGTCGCTTCGCCGTGCGTGAGCATCTGCGCGCTGGACGAGCAGGACATCTGCACCGGGTGCCAGCGCACCGTGGCCGAGATCGGCCGTTGGGGGCGGATGGACAATACCGAGCGCCGGGCGGTGTTGAAGCTGTGCCATGAGCGTGCAGTGGCAGCCGGATTGATTTTGTAACAGCTGCGATTGACCCGAAAATCAAGTAATCTGTGCGGCTTGCCCGACGGTCACTGCCCATGTTCTATCTCATCGCCTACATCAGCAGCGTTGTACTGATCAACTTCGCCTTTTCCAGCGCCCCGCACCTGGACGTGATCTGGTCCGCCTGGGGCGGGCTGGTGTTCATCCTGCGCGACATGGTGCAGACCCGCTACGGCCACGGCGCGCTGGTCGCCATGCTGATGGCCCTGGTGCTGTCGTATGTCACCTCGGAGCCGGCCATCGCCCTGGCCAGTGCCACCGCGTTCTTCATCTCCGAACTGATCGACTGGCTGGTGTTCAGCGTCACCCGCCGGCCGTTGCGTGACCGTCTGTGGCTGAGCTCGGCGCTGAGCATTCCGGTGGATACCTTCATCTTCTTCGGCATGATCGGCGCCCTGACCCCAGCCGTGATCGGCACAGCGATGGCCTCCAAGTTCGCTGGCGTGACGGCGGTGTGGCTGGCGATGGCATTTCGTGCGCGGCGGGCTGCCGTGGCCGGCTGATGGTGTAGAATACGGGTCCTTTTTCAGCGGGCGGCGCTAAGCCTGGCGCGGCCCCGGACGCCTTCGAGGACCTGAAATGACCCGTATCGGAACCCCATTGTCGCCTACCGCGACCCGTGTACTGCTCTGCGGCTGTGGCGAGCTGGGCAAGGAAGTGGTGATCGAGCTGCAGCGCCTGGGCGTCGAAGTGATCGCCGTGGACCGCTATGCCAATGCCCCGGCCATGCAGGTCGCGCACCGCAGCCACGTGGTCAACATGCTCGATGGCGTCGCGCTGCGCGCGGTCATCGAGGCCGAAAAGCCGCATTACATCGTCCCTGAAATCGAAGCCATCGCCACTGCCACCCTGGTCGAGCTTGAGAACGAAGGCTTTACCGTGGTGCCGACCGCCCGCGCCACCCAGCTGACCATGAACCGCGAAGGCATCCGTCGCCTGGCCGCCGAAGAGCTGGACCTGCCGACCTCGCCGTACCACTTTGCCGACACCTATGAAGACTACGCCAAGGCTGTGGCCGACGTCGGTTACCCGTGCGTGGTCAAGCCGGTGATGAGTTCGTCGGGCAAGGGCCAGAGCCTGCTGCGCAGCGATGCCGACCTGCAGAAGTCGTGGGACTATGCCCAGGAAGGCGGCCGCGCCGGCAAGGGTCGGGTGATCATTGAAGGCTTCATTGATTTCGACTACGAAATCACCTTGCTTACCGTGCGCCACGTGGGCGGCACCACCTTCCTGGAGCCAGTCGGCCACCGTCAGGAGAAGGGCGACTACCAGGAATCCTGGCAGCCTCAGGCCATGAGCGCAAAAGCCCTGGCCGAATCGCAGCGCGTGGCCAAGGCGGTCACCGATGCACTGGGTGGGCGTGGCCTGTTCGGCGTCGAGCTGTTCGTCAAGGGCGACCAGGTGTGGTTCAGCGAAGTCTCGCCGCGCCCGCATGACACTGGCCTGGTCACGTTGATTTCCCAGGACCTGTCGCAGTTTGCCCTGCATGCCCGCGCCATTCTCGGCCTGCCGATCCCGGTTGTGCGCCAGTTCGGCCCATCGGCTTCGGCGGTGATCCTGCCGGAGGGCCAGTCGCAGCAGGCCAGTTTCGCCAACCTTGGTGCCGCGTTGAGCGAGCCGGATACCGCGATCCGCCTGTTCGGCAAGCCGGAAATCAACGGCCAGCGCCGCATGGGTGTGTGCCTGGCGCGTGACGAGTCGATCGAAGCGGCGCGGGCCAAGGCGACCCGTGCATCGCAGGCGGTCAAGGTCGAGTTCTGACCGGGCTGGGGCTGCTTTGCAGCCCTTCGCGGGCAAGCCCGCTCCCACAGGGTAAGCGCTGAACTTTGTGGGAGCGGGCTTGCCCGCGAAGGGCCGCAAAGCGGCCCCAAAAGCTTACAACTCGGTATTACGGGTTTCTTTAAGGCACAGCACAGCAATCAGGCTGATCACCGCTGCCACCGACACATACCCACCCACCCAGCTCAACCCGCCCATGCTCACCAGTTTCTGAGCAAAGAACGGCGCCGCCGAAGCCCCCACGATGCCACCCAGGTTATACGCCGCTGACGCGCCGGTATAACGCACGTGTGTGGGGAACAACTCTGGCAGCAACGCGCCCATCGGGGCGAAGGTCACCCCCATCAAGAACAGCTCGATGGCCAGGAACAGCGCCACGCCCGTGGTCGAACCCGAGGTCAGCAACGGCTCCATGGTAAAGCCCGAAGCCACCGCCAGCAGGCCACCGACAATCAACACCGGTTTGCGCCCGTAACGGTCGCTGAGCCAGGCCGACAGCGGCGTGGCCAGGGCCATGAATACCACGGCAAAGCACAGCAGGCCGAGGAAAGTTTCGCGGCTATAGCCCAGCGTGGTTACGCCATAGCTCAGCGAGAACACCGTGGAGATGTAGAACAGCGCATAGCACACCACCATGGCCGCAGCGCCCAGCAGGGTCGGCAGCCAGTACTTGCTGAACAGGTCAACCACCGGCATTTTCACCCGCTCCTGGCGGGCGACGGCCTTGGCGAATACCGGGCTTTCTTCCAGCTTCAGGCGCACATACAGGCCCACCAGCACCAGCGCGGCGCTGAGCAGGAACGGAATGCGCCAGCCCCATTCACGGAACTGCTCGTCGCTGAGCGTGAGGGCCAGGGACAGGAACAGGCCGTTGGCGGCAAGAAAGCCGATCGAAGGGCCCAGCTGCGGGAACATGCCGAACCAGGCGCGCTTGCCTGGCGGCGCGTTTTCGGTCGCCAGCAATGCAGCGCCACCCCATTCACCGCCCAGGCCAAGGCCTTGGCCAAAGCGCAGCAGGCAAAGAATGATCGGTGCCCACACACCGATGCTGTCATAGCCCGGTAGCACGCCGATCAGCGTGGTGGATACGCCCATCAGCAGCAGCGAGGCGACCAGGGTCGACTTGCGCCCGATGCGGTCACCAAAGTGGCCGAACAGCGCCGAGCCCAGCGGGCGGGCGAGGAAGGCGATGCCGAAGGTAAGGAAAGCCGCAAGCATCTGTGCGGTGCCCGACCCGGACGGGAAGAACACCGGGCCGATCACCAGCGCGGCAGCAGTGGCGTAAACGTAGAAGTCGTAGAACTCGATGGCAGTGCCGATGAAGCTGGCGGTGGCCACCCGCGCAGGCGAGTTGACCGGCGCGGCAGGCGCTTCGGCATAGGTGCTGGAGGTCATTAAGTAGGTCCCTAACAGTCTTGTCGTGCTCCATCGGCTTGATCCACGCAGGCGAGCACTGACAAGGGCAGGCACGGTTGCGCGGACGCCGGAGCGTATTGTTCTTTTGCTCGCCCGACTGACGATAGCCCAAGGGGGATAGGGGCGGGAGCGGGCGCTGTTCGGGGTGTTGAAGCAGGACCGCGGGGCGTGTCAGTGGAGCGGACTGGCCGTGGGGCGCCGGGTGCGGGTAGCAGGCGGGACGGCGGTGCTGGGTAAGCGTGACCCGAGTATAGCTAGCGGGTCACGGTCCACACCAGTACCTTGCTGGCGCAATTGTCCTCTGTTTCGAGGATTTCCAGGCGATAGCGGCCGATCTTCAGGCAAACGGCGCTTTCCGGGATGCTTTCCAGTGCTTCGGTGACCAGCCCGTTGAGGGTTTTCGGCCCGCCGTCGCAGGGCAGGTGCCAGCCCAGGGTACGGTTGATCTCGCGCAGCGAGGCGGCGCCCTCGATGACGAAGGTGCCATCAGGCTGCGGATGCACGTGGGGGTTGTCCAGGCTGTGTTCTTCCTCAAACTCGCCGACGATCTCTTCGAGAATGTCTTCAAGCGTGACGATGCCCTGCACCTCACCGTATTCGTCCACTACCACACCCAGCCGCCGTTGCTGCTTGTGAAAGTTCAGCAACTGCAGTTGCAGCGGGGTGCTTTCGGGGACGAAGTAGGGCTCGTAGCAGGCGCCGTGCAGCGCCTCCAGCGTCAGTTCGGCCTTGGGCAGCAGGTGGCTGATCAGCTTGGTGTTGAGGATCGCTTCGACCTGGTTGATGTCGTTGTGGTAGACCGGCAAGCGCGTGTGGCGGCTGACGATCAACTGCTCGATGATGCGCTCGATCGGCTCGTCCAGGTTGATGCCGTCGACTTCGTTGCGCGGCACCAGAATGTCGTTGACGGTGATCTTGTCCAGCGACTGCAGGCCATCGAGCAGGCCGTGGCGCGGCATGTCGTGGTCTTCATCCTCGGCGAAGTCATCGTCGGTTTGCGGGTGCAGGGCTACCGCAGTGGGCTGTACCCGGAACGGCCGCAGAATCAGCTTGGCGATACCGTCCAGCAGGCAGGCCAACGGTTGCAGGAAGGCGAGGGGGAACTTCAGCAGGCTGGCGCCGAGGCTGATGAAGGCCATCGGATTACGCCGGGCCAGGCGCCGTGGCAGGTATTCGGCAAACACCAGCAAAACAAGGGTGGCGGCCAGGCCGGCCAGCCAGAAGCCGTGCTCGCCGCTGTAGCGCTGGCCAATCAGGCAAGCCAGGCCCAGCACCAGCAGCTTGCCCAGGCTGGCGCACAGTACCAGCGCCTGAGCCGGGAGTGGTGGCTGGCCGTCATCGCTGGCGCGCAGTGAGCCATTGAGCTGCAGGCGGGCGGCATCCACCGCGGAGAATAGCGCCGACCACAGCAGCGCCAGTGCCAAAGTGCCGAGTAGCGGAGCGTACGGCAGGGTGTCCATGGGCGACCGTCAGATATGCAGGATGAATTCGCGAACCAGCTTGCTGCCGAAATAGGCCAGCATCAGCAGGCAGAAACCGGCCAGCGTCCAGCGGATTGCCTTGTGGCCGCGCCAGCCGAGCCGGGTGCGGCCCCACAACAGCACGCTGAAGACGACCCAGGCCACGCAGGCCAGCAAGGTTTTGTGCACCAGGTGCTGGGCGAACAGGTTGTCGAGGAACAACCAGCCGGAAATCAGCGACAGCGACAACAGGCACCAGCCGGCCCAAAGGAAGCCGAACAGCAGGCTTTCCATGGTTTGCAGCGGTGGGAAGTTGCGGATCAGGCCGGAGGGATGCTTGTTCTTCAATTGGCGGTCCTGCAGCAGCAGCAGCAGCGACTGGAACACCGCGATGGTGAACAGGCCGTAGGCCAGGATCGACAGCAGGATATGCGCGAGAATCCCCGGTTGCTCATTGATCAGCGGCACCGTGCCGGGCGGGGCGAACTGGGCCAGCAGGGCCGTCACCGCGCCAAGCGGGAACAGCAGCACCAGCAGGTTCTCCACCGGTATGCGCAGGCAGGCGAGCAAGGTCAGGGTGATGACCGCCACGGCGATCAGGCTGGCGGCGCTGAAAAAGTCGAGGCTCAGCCCCAGCGGGGTGATCAGCTGAAAGAACAGCGCGCCGGCCTGGGCGATGACGGCGAGGGTACCGAGCAGACCCAGCAGCCGTTTGTCGGCTTTACGCGACTGGGCCAGGTGCGAACCCTGATAAACGGTCGCTGCTATATAGAGGCCGGCGGCGATCAGGTTGGGGATGAGGCTGGGTGAGGAGAACATAAGTCCTGGTGGGCAAGCCTTAAAGAGACGGAGTTTGGCATAGATCGCGCTGGTCTAGGAAGACTGCTGGACCGCGTCGCGGTATTCGCGGGTAAACCCGCTGCCACAGGTCTTGCAGGCTGGGTATTGCATGTGGGCGCGGGTTTACCCGCGAAGCGGCCAGCAAAGCCACCGAATGTCTGTCAGACCCGCACCCAAGGTGTGCGCCGCCGCCGCTCTTCGCTATAATCGCCGGCTTGCTGTGCCCAGCGCGTGTGCATTTTCACCTGGGCGCCTGACAAACCTCGGCTTTTACTGGGCCTGAAAGGATCACCATGTTCGAAAACCTGACCGACCGCCTGTCACAGACGCTGCGCCATGTCACCGGCAAGGCCAAGCTGACAGAAGACAACATCAAGGACACGCTGCGCGAAGTGCGCATGGCCCTGCTCGAGGCCGACGTTGCCCTGCCGGTGGTCAAGGATTTCGTCAATAGCGTCAAGGAACGTGCGGTCGGCACCGAGGTGTCGCGCAGCCTCACCCCAGGCCAGGCGTTCGTGAAGATCGTCCAGGCCGAGCTGGAAAGCCTGATGGGTGCGGCCAACGAAGACCTCGCGCTCAACGCCGCCCCGCCCGCAGTGGTGCTGATGGCCGGTTTGCAGGGTGCGGGTAAAACCACCACCGCCGGCAAGCTGGCGCGCTTCCTTAAAGAGCGCAAGAAGAAAAGCGTGATGGTGGTGTCGGCCGACGTGTACCGCCCGGCGGCCATCAAGCAGCTGGAAACCCTGGCCAACGACATCGGCGTGACGTTCTTCCCGTCCGACATCAGCCAGAAGCCGGTAGCCATCGCCGAAGCGGCAATCCGCGAAGCCAAGCTCAAGTTCATCGACGTGGTCATCGTCGACACCGCCGGCCGTCTGCACATCGACGCCGACATGATGGACGAGATCAAGGCGCTGCATGCCGCGGTCAAGCCGATCGAAACCCTGTTCGTGGTCGACGCCATGACCGGTCAGGACGCTGCCAACACCGCCAAGGCCTTTGGCGAAGCCCTGCCGCTGACCGGCGTGGTGCTGACCAAGGTCGACGGTGATGCCCGTGGCGGTGCCGCGCTGTCGGTACGTGCCATTACCGGCAAGCCGATCAAGTTCATCGGTATGGGTGAGAAGACCGAAGCCCTTGAGCCGTTCCACCCGGACCGTGTCGCCTCGCGAATCCTCGGCATGGGCGACGTGCTCAGCCTGATCGAGCAGGCCGAGCAGACCATCGACAAGGCCAAGGCCGACAAACTTGCCAAGAAGCTGAAGAAGGGCAAAGGCTTCGACCTCGAAGACTTCCGTGACCAGCTGCAGCAGATGAAGAACATGGGCGGCCTGGGCGGCCTGATGGACAAGTTGCCAAGCATTGGCGGGGTCAACCTGTCGCAAATGGGCAACGCCCAGGGCGCGGCCGAGAAGCAGTTCAAGCAGATGGAAGCGATCATCAACTCGATGACCCCGGCCGAGCGTCGCGACCCTGACCTGATCAGTGGTTCACGTAAGCGCCGTATCGCCCTCGGCTCGGGTACCCAGGTGCAGGACATCGGCCGGCTGATCAAACAGCACAAGCAGATGCAGAAAATGATGAAGAAATTCTCTGCCAAAGGCGGCATGGCCAAGATGATGCGCGGCCTGGGCGGCATGATGCCTGGCGGCGGCATGCCCAAGCTGTAAACCGATTCAGGCCAGTAGCGGCAAGCCCGCTGTTGGCCGGAACCCGCTTCGGCGGGAACACCGCCGTCTCTATGAAGGGGCGGCTTAATAGCAGATCAGCAGGCTGGCCTTTTTATTTGAAGTAAAAAGGCATTTGCAAATGTCCGGATATTCCTTGAGAATGTGCGGCCTTTCGGGCACCCGTGTGCCCGCTGTGCATCATGAT
>Ga0213827_1000848_pt1 | contig 19962 bp, 23 predicted proteins | sample MC6MC0898MG_FD_180669 | JGI IMG/M metagenome (GOLD analysis project Ga0213827, IMG submission 180669) | Enriched soil aggregate microbial communities from Iowa State University, Ames, United States - MC6-MC0898-MG | ecosystem: Environmental > Terrestrial > Soil > Unclassified | place: USA: Iowa...
TGATGCTGCCGAATCGTATGTCTGGGCGCGCTGTTTACTAGGCATCAGAAAGAAAAAAGCCCTCCTTGTGGAGGGCTTTCACTGATCGTAGACATTAAAGTCTGTCTCACGTAGGCACGAATCTTGGGGCCTGTAGCGTGGTGGATTGATTTTTAAAGTCTGTCTCACCCTACCGTCGCAGCGATTTTACGATTCGGAAAAATATTAAAAACGGTCTCGCCCCGGCCAAGGCAAGGGTTTGACCCACGCTTAGAGTTCGCAAGCTTAGGCAGCGTATGCTTAGACGGCTGGCTCCGAGACTTCCTTGCACATAGCCACCCTTAGAGATGCCTGACAGCCCGCCTCAGATGGCGGGCTTTCTTATCTCTGTGCCATTCTGGTATCAGTCAAGCGCATTCAGGATCGGGATACTCAGCCTCTTCCCTAGACTGTCTTTCATGCCAGTCGGCCCAGAGCTTTTTCTCTTCGACATACAACTCCCGAGAGACAGTGCGGGGGATGTACTCCTCAACATCACGTGTATCTGTTGCATAAACATAGCGGCTGGCACCATTCAGGATCATCATGCGAATAAATGCTGCATCCCGGAGACTGAGAGTAGTGCCGCGTTGAGGGGGGCGATGGCCTACACGAGCATATAGAAGATGCTTAGGGCTGAGAGGCATGAACAGCTGAGTATCTCGTACACCCCACCCCCCCTCCATACTCCACTCACCATTCGCTCCAACGCCCAGCCTCGTGAATGGATTGTCTGTGGTTGGCCAAGTAACCCCCTCAGGAGCGTGGAGGATAGTCCATCGATGAACTGGCATTCGGCGAATAGTGCTTTTGAGAATGTGTTCCATACGCCAGATCCAAAGCTTCCGCCCATTCAGTACTCGCGCTTGGATACCTTCCTGGCCATGCTCATTTTTTACGCGCTGGATCTTGAGGGGGAGCTTGTTGAATGGATCAACTACCGGGGCGGGCTCTAGCTTGACGCCGGCGGTCACCGCAGCATCGATCTTGGCAACAGACCCTTCCATGGACTCAGTCAAGACGGCCTCAAGCGTTTCACTTTGACGCTTCATAAAGCTGTGTAAGCCAGCGGGTGTTCTGACTGACTGCGCTACTGCAAAGCGGAACAAATTGTTCCAGTCCTCGCTGGTCAACCGCCTCTCGCTAACCACCTTTGCGATTGACGCAGAGGCAGGCACTTCAAATTCTCGATCAAGCCAGCGCTCGATCTCATCACTGTCTTTAGAACCTGAGTAGTAAGAATACAGGTGCTCAAGCTTGGCGATGCTTTTGGGTGGCAGGGCCTTCCACGTTTCGCATCTTTCATGCGGTACCACGAGCCTGTAGGTGAGTACCTTGCCATCGATCATCCAATGCTTAAGGTACGTCTGCGGAACGTAGTGATTGTCCTTCTTGAAGCTTTCCATAGTGATAAACACCCTCGTGGCCCCGACATCGGCCAATGAGTGATCTTGACCAATCAGCCTAGATGGAGCCTGGAGTGGTTATCCCTCAACAGCTGCTCTAGAAGCTTCAAATGGCCTCATACCCCATCTAGGAGCCCTATCAACATCCTTTCCATTTCGTACCCTTGAGTTCGAGCAGAGTCTTAGAACCCAAGTGAAAGCGTCAACTAATCAGTTGACAAGTGGATAATTCTTAACCAGTTCGACCTTTTTTTGACAGGCGCTGCGGAATTAAGTTGCACACATTATCAATTTTTGTAATGATGATGCTAGGTACGTGCGATTCGTGCCTAACTAATCGCCCGGAGATTATTTCATCGGGCCATTAATTAATCAGCCTATGAGAGGCATTCGTGATGAAAACCCTAAATCCCTTCCTGATCCCAAAAGAGGTGCCTAATGGCCAAAAGCAAGAACGCTACACCCGACACCGCCGCTAATACCATCCCGCTGCTGATCGACTTCCATCCGGAAAAAGCCGTTTTGAAGGAAATGGGCTCAATCCCGGAAGTGAAGCGGGACCGCTTCATCGTCAGCCTCAAACAGCTGGCGGTACTCGAAAAGCCCGTATGCCGCGTCAAACCCTTGGACTCCCTCGGGCATGGCGTATACGAGCTGATCATCAACGGTAGCCCCGCATGGCGCTGCATCTACACGACCGAGCTGCCAGGCAAGATCGTCGTACTGCATGCGACAGATAAGACCGCCACTGGACGCGATCGGCAAATCGCAAACGTGGTGGAAGAACGCTTGAAGACCTTGCGCCAGGCGGACGCAAAGGCGAAGAAGCAAAAGAAATAAGGTAGTTTTCAGGGCGATGGCTTTTACAGCATCGCCTTTTTTAGTGTCATACGCAAAGGTTGCTCCTGCTGATCAGGAACGAAGTCAGCCTCTAGCTTGTATCCAACGCGCACGAGCATTTCCAGCAGCGTGTCGATGGAGAATTTTTCTAGATAACCTTTGAATAGATTGCTCATGCGCGGGGCGCTAACGTGCAGCTCCCTAGCTGCATCAGCTTGCGACCATCCTTTTTGCCTGATCAACGAGATCAACGCCATGAACAGCTGAGTTTTCAGATGCTTCATGTTGTATTCAACCGGATCAGCTGTGAACAGCTCGAATAGATTTTGATTCATCATTTGACGGCCTCCTGGTACGGGAGGTTACTGACTCGAAAGACGAGGGAAGCGGTTCGCTTCACCAATGAGGAAGCCTACGATCCCTATGGGGCATACGCCAGCTTTCATAATTTACGATTTGATCTTATCAGTTTTTGTAAGCTATGCAAGCTTTTACAAGCTGTCAGACTACCACCTATCCGGTCGCGTTTCCGGCGAACCACAACAGGTTGTGGTACCGAATTCGCGAAACGGCCATCCTAGCTTCCGCTTCGTCATCAGTTTTCGAGCACATCTCACTCGCGATGCTGGCAAAATTTCCCCACTGCTTGGTTGAGCTTCTTCGAGATCATCGTCCCCAAAATGCTGCGTTGTGAAGGCTAAGGAGGCTGCCTCGCTGAGAGAGCCGGCAGTTGAGAGCTATAGAATCGCTCATCCATGTCCTCAGTGAGCTCTGGGAAGCTTGTGGTCGCGGGGGGCGATCCCTATCAACCTAACTCTCCCATTCTTGGAGCGTTTGGGCGATTTTAGCCTCTAGAGCTTCTATAGAAACGCCGTGTCTGAGGACGAATTTTTCAGAAAGCGCTGAAATTTCTTTCAACAGCCGCCCAGCCTCGCTCGCGATGGATTCGAGCCTTCTGTGAAGGCCCACGTACGCAGCGTCGTCATCCAAAGCTTTCTTGCTATCTGAGTTGGAGCTATGCACCAACCAGTTGCGGTCCCTGAGCAAGGTTTGGAACCGCACCAGCACGTCATGCGGTAACTGTTCACTTTTGGATAGCCGTGAAATGCTACCTCCAAAGGTTTTCTTCTGAGCGTTGACTACCAGGAGGTTGCCTTCCTCCTCCCCCATCTGCGGTTCCGCTTGCTCAACCAATACGAAAAATTGGGCCGTTGAACCCTCAAGCGTCTGGAGCTGCCACAACGTGAACCCAATTGCTTGGCAGATCTCCCCAAACCGCTCAGATCTTTTGTGAGTGTTAGCTGCGTTCATTTTCTTTCCAAGTAGCGAATTAAGTTACAGGTTTGATGAGGGGGCAGAGATCCCAGCACAGGGTGCCGAGGGACTTGTAGGTGGAGGGGCCGCTAATTCTATGGAGGGCGCTTTCAACCTTGCCTTGGCTTTTTCGGATTTACGCTGCTCGCGTTTCCGGGCCGCTTCAAATTCCTGCATCGGATGCGTCACGAAATGCTGGCGGTATGTTTTGAGAAGCCCTTGGTCATTGCCGCTCATGGCTTGGCCAAGCACGTAATCGGCATCACGCAGCTGAATGTCAAATTTTGGGTTTTTTGCCTGTGCAGCTTTCACCATCGCAATCGCGTCATCGGAAACCTTGCCACTCGTCCACAGTTCGAACCTTTGGCGGATGTTAGCCCACTCAGAGTGCGTTTTTACGAATCCCCTGATCACGGGGATTCGTTTATCCAGCCATTTCTCCACCTCGGCATCATCCAAAGTGCTGATGGGGTGTATCCCTTTGCATTCGATGAAAACAACCTCATGGCTCGGACGGTAGGCAAGCACGTCGATCTCCGCTTCTGCTCCGATGCTGTCCTTGACGATCCGGTTCATCTCCTGGGGATATCCCCAAAAGGTGGAACGCGCGATCTGAGCTACCGCGAATTCGAAAAGGCTACCGCGCAACGTCGAAGCTGCGCCTTCGATGCGGGACAAATCGTTGAAAATTTTGTCCAGCGCTTCAGGCGCTTGTGTGAGCTTTGCTGTGTCGGTCAGGACTGCACAAAGATTCTTCAATGCTAATGCGACATCGCGGCCAAAAAGGCTCTCGGTTGTCGCCGGAATGATGCCCTGCTCCTTGAGAAGGGCGAAAGCTTCAGTGTGGTAGCTTTCGGCGACAAAAATCTGAAGGCATTTGCTCACCTTCCTGAGACTACGCAGCGTGACACATTTGTTGACGAACCCTGCCAGATGGGCAGCGGTCACCCACCCGTTTAGGGCCAGGTCGCAAACGAAGAAACCTGGTTTGAGAGTTGTGTTGACGTACTCTCGCATGGGGAATAAGTACGAGGGTCCAGCTAGATCCCAATTGAACGTCCCGACCTTCGGTAACGTCTCGGAGCCCTCATCCTCGCGGGTTTCAACGGAATCGTAGCTCACCATTCCCAAGTTTCGGGCCCAATCCTTGACCGCCAGAAGGGTTATCTTTTCTGCGATGAGACGACCCTTCATTTTTGCCCACGTCGACGTCACTTCGAGCATCTGGTGGTGATCGCATCGCACCACACAGGATTCGCCCCCTGGAAGCGTCACCTCCTTTACAAGAGTCGCTTTCACCAGTCGCTCCAGCAGAGTTTCTGCTGAAATGTGTTTCTTTTGAGCAACTGGTGCACCGCAAGCAATAAGAAAATGGCGGCGGGGCATCACGTTGCCTCGAAGCGCAAGAGCCTGTAATGCCGCAAAATAGGCACTGCGCGTTTTTTTCAGAGCCTCCATCAAATTTTCGAAGAAAAACGGAGACCCATACTCCTCTTGGAGATAGCAGAAGCGTGCCCGATGGGGAAAGATGATGTGGTTGAGACGGGTCATACCAGCACACCCACGCTCAACACGCTTTCTCGCCGCTTCGGGGTTCAGGCCGTATTTGGTCTCAAGGAGCTTGGACAAATCACTGCTCAGCAAGGGTCCAGTTTGCTTCAAAAGGTCGATGAGCGCATTGTCAGCCATGTTCGTTCTCGAAGGATGTCACACAGCGCTATTTATACTCCTCGTAAACAAGGGTCAATGCTTCGTTTCGGCGCCCTTTCTTGGACCTAGCAAAAATGGGCATTTCAGCGCGATTTCCTCCATTTTTTGCCCAAAATGTCACAAAGGCTTTTTCAGGCCCGCATTGCCACCGTTGTCTTCATTACCTGGAAGCAGGACCTGCGAGTGTTTCCGTGGCCTGATCAAAGATGATCGCCAAGCTATCTTGAGTCGTGGGCTGCGTAGCCAAGACCGTATGCGAATGCCATCGATGAGGACTATCTTGACCAGTCTCTTGAACCAGGCGAAAACTCCCGCATCCCAGAATCTCGGAGCTGATTATGGATGAGCATCGCGAAACACCTGTTCGACTGGACTACTTCCGTTTGGTTAAGCGCTTGAATGAGCATCTGAGCAATCTCGGCGATGAGCGAATCGATGAGGAGATTCAAGAGGCCTGGGCAGGGTACTTTCAGGAAATGGCCATCACGCAGGAGGAGATTGACGTCATCGGGCCTTGGTACAACAGCCACTACACGGTCAGTCTCTCGATCCCCACTCTGCGCCGTTATGTAGAGCATCTTCGAACGCATTCTTTTTTGCCGGGTCAACGGCTTGTAGATCAGGTTGAAAGTGATGCAGCTGCAATCCTTGAGGCGTGTGCATCAATGGAACTGGCTGGCCACAGGCTCTCTGACGCACTCTTCCAGGCTGCCGCGTTGGTTCACCACGCTGCCTACCGTGCAAATTATCCAAACATCGATTCAGCTTGTATCCGGCAGGAAATCGAGAGCCGCGCAAGGCTCGCGGATTACTTCTCACGTGACATTTTGAATGAAGCTCAAAATGGGGTCGGGGCCGCAGCCAAGCTAGGCAAGACTCTTTTTCCACGACAATGAAATCTGATCTTGGCACAGTGGTTGTGTGCCTGGGCATCCATCAGTACGACCCGTGCTCCAAGCAGACCCTGCGAGTGATTGATGGCTCTTACCAGGGCGAGTGGCGCGCTTGGTCCGGCATACATTCATCAGCCGGCCGCCAAGCCGAGAGAGGCGATCTGTGTACGGTTCCCGCACTAGGAACCATCCCTTATGGGGTCGAAAATTCCATTGCGCCACGTATGGCGCGTTCTGCGGGTGATCGCTAGCGTGTTTAGCGCTGGTCGCTTGTTCGGCGGTGTGCTGGACATGCTTGATCGCTTGGATCGCTGACTAAAAAGACCCCGCCAATCGGCGGGTTCTTTTTTTGAGGGTCGTGAGGGAAAGGTCCCTGGCCAACTATCAGCTCAATGAGCATGCTGATATGCCAACTCGGCCTCAACCTAGGCTCACACTACCGGCTGGATTTTGCGGCCACGTAGCTGAAGGGTCAGTTGAGGATGCTCCTCCACCGCTCCGCGCAGTTCGATGGTGCCACCCTCATAGTCAACACGCCCCTTGGCCAACAGGGTGTAATTGTCGATGCCCACGACGTTCACATTACCGTCACGGTATTTCCGAACGATAAATCGCGATTCGAAATCGCCAGATTGGGTAGGGACTTCCCCCTGATAGAGGTAATGAGGATCGCCTCCATTCACCGCGCCGTCCTTCACAACCACGAGCCCGTCACCAAAATCACCTGTGCTCGCGCGAAATTCCACATGAAAAATCCCACTGGCCATACGTCATAACCTCAATTGATTGGAGACAAGTAGCGTAGTTCACAAAGCCCGGGGCGCCGGTCAGACGCTGTAACTTTCTATGTAGTAAAACGTGCCAAATCGATGACGCCAAAACCTTATCAGCGAAACAGTGTGCGGGTGCCGGCTCCGAACGCTGCCTTCGTATTTGTCGCTGGCGGGCCGCTTTCGTAGACTGTCGATGTTGTGCGGGTGCTTAATCCCGCCCAAGTCGGTGCGAGCAGGAGCCCGTGGCAAGAAAATTCAGAAGAGAATTGGCCGGCGCCGTTGATCAAGGTTATATCCCCGTCACGGTGATTGATGTGGCACGCATCGCAGGCGTTTCGCCCATCACTGTATCGCGAACGCTACACCGTCCCGAGCGTGTCAGCGAGGCTACCCGCGAGCGGTTACTGGAAGTGGCCAAGGCAATGGGATACGTGCCCAACCTGCTTGCCGGCAGTCTGGCCTCCAGCAAAAGCCGTCTGGTAGCGATCCTGCTCCCAACAATAAAAGAGGACCGTTCCAAGAATGAATCCAATAAAGACAGTCGCTGCCGGCCTACTCGGGGTCATGCTGATTTTCCTGGGCTTTGAACTCTCTATTACCCGCCCTTTTGAAACGGTCTATGCCTTCGCGGAAAATCCAGCCTGGGGATTAGGTCCAAGAGAGCTTGCGCACTGTGTGGGCTTTGCAGGATGCACACTGGGATTTTGGTCTCTGATGAGATCTTTCAGTTCCCAAAGCGGTCGGCGCATGAATCTTATCGCCGCCATTGGAGGCTTATGCATGTATCCAGTATTTCTGAGGTGGCCAGAGTGGATGCCATTCACGATCGATTACGGCTTACGCAAATTCATATGCACAATCGGCATCCCGTTTTACCTTCTAGGTACGTTAATGATACTGCGCTATCTGAAAGACTGGCCCATGCTCACCGAGCCATTGCCAGCAGCGCTAATGAGTGGCGGCGGTATGTGGTTATGGTCAATGTCCTGGGAGCTCGGCGTTCAACCCTTTGAGTCCGTCTATGGAGGATCACCCCGCGGTTACATCCAGTGGGCACAACTGATCAGCGACTTCATTGGAATTTGGACGCCTGTTGTTGTGCTAGCGACCTGTGTGGGGTGGTCCCCGGTCAGAAAGAAAGACCGCTTTCCGCAACACGGGAAGTCTCCTGGGTAAGCATGTGGCTGGAAGGCTGGTATACGCAGGAGATCCCCACGTTTCACGGGCTACAGCCCGATTGTGATAACTCGCAAAACCGTCGCAACCTGTCCCAAAGCTGGTTGGGGATACACAGTATCATCCGCAGTCGTTGAAGAAATCATCCTTCGTTATCAAACCGAAATCATCATCCGGTGTTCCGCCGCTCTCGTTGAAAAGCCCTTGGGTACGCCGCTCTTGCTTGAGGCCAGCAACAGCTTGGAAAAAGCAGTCCTCACACAGGTGTATCTCCCACCGCTCACCGTCATGCTTTGATCCATACCCCCAATGAGCCTGCAACGTTGCGAACTGAAGGCCTCCTCCATTCACCCTCGTGGTGAGTCGGCATACATCGCAAACAACGTCACTGACGCCTTCAATTTCAAGCGTGCCGATAACTTTCATCTCTACCTCCTATACGCCAGCGAGCGCATGAGAGCAGATCAGCCCCGAGTGTTCGTATAGTGTGAAGGGCTGCCGCTACTGGTAAACACCCAAGCGAGCGCGCTCCAGGTAGTCCACCACAACCTTGAAGCCTACCGAGGTATTCAGCATCTCGAAGGGAACCAGACCTGACAGATGCTTGCAGGGTCGTTCCAGCCAATGCTCGGCGAGGACTTGAGAGCCGAAGACCGTGACAGCAAGCACCAGCCCTTGGGCGTATTGGACCGCTACTGCGCTCTGCTGGGGATTCAAGCGGACTTCGGGGGTGCTTTGCCGCTTGATGGTCCGAGCAGACTTCCCCATGATTTGCTCCAGGAGCTTGCGGGTTTTGAACAAGCATGACGAGTGGACCATCGCCTGGACATTACTGAGGGCAAAACCAGCTTGGACGAGCCGCAGGATGTCCAGATGGCTCAAGCTTCCTGTTTCAGCCTGGGTCAACAGGAACATTGCGGGGTGAGCTGCCGCCCCAGCTTGAGGATTCAATAATGAAGGACTCATTGGACTGACCTCCCAATGCTCTGAATGCCAGATTAAAACCGTTTCACTCTCATAGCACGAGAATGGTGCTCAGCCAGCGGCGCTGCTCGCTTCCAAACCTGGGTTTTGCAGATTCAACCGATTGAAACCAAATGTCTCGAAATGAGGACTGAATTAGGGGTTGTCATAGGCATTTTGAGCAGCTAGGCTCTGGCCAACGGCCCCTACAAGGTGGCCGTTGGCCAGAGCCTGACGGGAAATTCACCCCTTGAATTTCGTCGGATCTGCCACACTACAGACGAGGAAGTCAGCCAAATGGAAGACGAGGAAGTCAGCCAAATGGAAGTCGGCGCGCAGCAAGGCTTAACGTCTTGCCCACATCCTTCCCGATTGCCTTTGGCCAGCGTTCCACATTGCTCGGAATTCGGAGCTTCCTACCCATGAGTACAGGCATGTTCAAGCCGGTCCACGGTGCACACGCCGTGGTTGAAACAGTGTTTTTCTTCGAGTTTGCAGCTCCGATTCTGTCGGACGAGGCAATCGAGGGAAACCTGCCGGCCGCCTATGCCGATACCCTTGCTCGCATTGATAAGACGGGATCGATTGAGGTGAGCTTTGATGCAGCTACCCGCCAGTCGAGCCAGCGCGAGATCTTCACGTACACGTTTTCCAACGGAGGCGATGAAGAATCCGAGGCTCCTGAATGGGCTGTGCGCATTACCGACGGGCTTCAGATTTCCATCCATTGCACTGCTTACACTCGCTGGGATGCCGTGTCGAAACAGGCCTTCCAATTCCTGGATAAGCTTGCAATGCATGCCGAGGGCGCGCTTGATTTAAGGTCACTGGGGTTCAAGGTGGTAGATCAGTTCCGGTACGAGCCGTCTGAGGGTCCCTATGACCTACGCCTGCTCTGTAACCCGGACAGCAGCTACTTGGCCCGCAAAAACTTTGAGTCCGATGACCGCTGGCACAACAATTCCGGCTGGTTCTGGACTCACCCCAATGGGAAAAAGATTCTGAATCACCTGAATGTGAATTCATCAGCCGTAGCGGTTCAATACAAAGCTCCTCAAACCTACGTGACCATTGATCATGTCCAGGTCCTGCGACGAGAGGAGGAAGGAGATGCGTTGCTCGGTTCGGTTGACGCAGACCAGTTTTCTCGCGTGGTCCATGAGTTCTTTGAACCGCTTCACGATCAGAACAAGCTGGTGATCAAGGACCTGCTAACGGACGACGCTTGCCGTCGTCTCAGCCTGGTCGTAGGAGGGAAGCAATGAACGCGACGATGCTCAGCAATCCCTTTGCGAACGCTCAAGAAACCACTTCTGGCGGTGGCAAATGGCTGCCGCCTGTTAAGGAAAAGGGCAAGAGCAAGATTATCTACGCGAAGGCCGGCACGGTTCAGAGAACGGTGAAAAGCACTGATTGCTTCACCGTGTCCTACACATGGGCCTCGCGAGTCCTGTTGGCAGGTAGCCATGTGGAGAGCACGCTACGCGGACAGTCGAAGGTCAATCAGTTCCCGCTTTACGACTTCCGTCCGGCTCACACTCTCAAAAACAGCCTGCTGTCGAAGATACGTGGCCTGCTCGACTTGGAGCCAGGATGGGATGGCTACACCGCAAAAGCACCGGCCGGCGCGGCTATTGATGAAGCCGAGCAATTTTCGAGCAATGTGCTGCCAGCCGATGAGTTTCAATTGCCCACGGTGACGGCAGCAGCAGATGGCGAGGTTAACTTCTCTTGGAAGAACGCTCTCGGCTATATAGATCTCGGCTTCTACGGTGACGGAAGCTACTCCTACTATGCCAAGACAGCAGCAGGCCAGGAGTTCATGAGTGATGAATCTTCTCTGACGGATCACCTTCCAGAGCAGGTTTTGAAGATTATCCGGGGAAACTGAGTTCATGGAAGTGCCGCCACTGTCCGATGACGAGAGCTTGGTCAGAGCCTTTTTTTGCCCAGAGCATCACGATGGCCAAGTATTCCTGGCCACCGCTGTGAGCCTCGATGACCTGAAGGACCGTGGGTTCAGTGTTGATCGCCCGACGCTGACACCGCTGTCTGTGCTGTCGCATCGAGTGGATAACCAACGTGCAAAAAACCCTGAAAAGCGGGAGTTTCCCAAGTACTCGCAGCTTTTCTATTCCAAGCTCAAAGAAGACCGGAACGCTGAAGGGCAACACTACTTCGAGGTTCAGCCATCACCCGTCTTGGAATCGGGAGACATGCCAGGCAATCCTGGCCATGCGTCGATTTACAGTGCCGACAAAAAACTGGGAAATGGCGGCCTTCGCAAGGTCAGAGCGGCGCTCATCGAACATTTGAACAACGTCGTAGAGCTGAAGCACATACCTTACATTCGCGATGAAGCGCAAGAGTGATCAGCCGCTTCGAAAAGCGAGTTAATCCACCTCGGCCCATTGCCCCCTCAAAATCACTACTTCGCTCCCAAACCTCCAAGCAACACCGGCAGCACTTGCGCGGCGCTGCCTATCAGCATGATCTCTCTGTCTCCCCCCAAGCTTACGTCCTCAAGGTTTACGTGGATCACGATGGCATTCGCTCTGATGGCCATTTCAGGTAGGTCCGCTGCCGGCCTCACTACACCAGATGTCCCTACGGAGATGAGCACGTCGCAGTCCCTGACAAGCCGCATAGCCGACAGCCAAGCATCCTCAGGCAAATTTTCCCTAAACCAGACTACTCCCGGTCGAGCCCGACCATTGCAGCGACTGCACCTGGGCGGCTCAACCAGCTCGCCCTCTTTGGAAATACTCAACTGCTCTGGCTCCAACGCAATCGGACGGTGACATGCAAAGCACTTCACATCCAGCAGGCTCCCATGCAGATGAACAACTGCATCTACTCCAGCCCGCTCATGTAGATCGTCGATGTTCTGGGTGATCACCGACACGTCCCAGCCAACCTCCTTCAAATTGCTGATTGAGTGATGACCGGCGTTAGGTTGGGCCAAGGCGACTTGGCGCCGGCGCCACAGATACCAACCCCATACCAGCGCGGGGTTCTCTCGAAACGCGTCAGCGGTTTCCAAACGCTCTGGGTCGTGGTTTGCCCACAACCCGGTAAGCTTGTCTCGGAAGGTCGGTATGCCGCTTTCGGCTGAGATACCAGCACCCGTGAAGAACACGATTCGCTTGGCTTGTGCCAGCACGCCGGCCGCTTTCTGCATGTGGGTCATGATGCACACCTGGGCGCTCAGTGAAGCCCTATCGTTTGGAGAGAAGCTTCATGTAGGCGCGAGTTCGCGAATACCGATCTCGGCGCTCCAGACGCTGTGCAAGGCGTGGCAGCAAGGAGAAAATTTGCGATTGTTTGAGACACAGGTTCTGGTCCGATCCGAATCGCCGAATGATCTCAGCCTTTAGCTCACGTTGAAGCTCATCGTCCCTGTTCTCCCAATCGACTCGCGGATTAGGGATTCTGGCGGGCTTGGCCATTTGATTCGCCTGCCCATTCAACCATTCTCTGTCGTTTCGATGCAGCCAGATGTAAAGCGATTGGCATTCGCGGCGAAGCTCAGTAAGGGAGTGCGATGGAAAACGCAACTGAAGCTCAGCCCATCGTAAACGATGATCTGCCTGATCGAGAGCCATCCGTCGAGCTGACCAGGACACTTGAACCTCAGGCTCGGCGCGAAGCAGCTTGTTCACCGTGGAGATGGTGAGTTGAAACTCACGGCACAGATCATCTTTAGGCATCCCTGCTGCAAGACGGCTCAGTAAAAGCGCCCTGAGTTCATGCTTGAGTCGCTTAGGTCGAGGTTGGCCCTTTCTTTTGGACGGTGATACCGAAACGTCAGGGTTTTGGGGTAACGCCGTCGGTGCAGAGGGCGCACTGCTTTCGTCGCAAGCGATATCGTGGCAGACAGCAAAGGACGAAACCTCGCCGAATAACCAGGTAATCATCATCAGGTGCTTGAGCGGATGAATATGCCGGCGTGGTGAACGCACCATTTGACTGATGAAGCTAGTGGCGGCGACCTCAGTGGAGGGTAGGTCTACATACGGATGAAATCTTCGCAATGGGCAGATATGCCTCAACAGGCCATGTGCTGCGCTCTCTACCGGTAGCCGCTCGCGGTAAAGCTGGGCGGCCACTACCGGATCAAAGTGCGCTGCTATTCCCATAGATCCCAAATCACGACATGCGCAGGCCAATAGGGCTAGGCGCTCTTGTTCCATTGGGGTGATCACACCGTAATCCAAGTCGCGTAACGTGCCAGTGCAGGGCATCGTCCAACTGAAACGGCCGCACCAGCGACGGTTTTGAACGCATTCGCAAAGCACTTCGCCGTGTTCATGGCAGATCACCACGCCAGGGTACTGATGAGGCAGATGCCAATACGCGACCCCGTAGGAGGCCAGATCCTTGGCCATGCAGGTACGGCACGCTCGCAACGGATGATCCGCACCGAATCCCCCACAAACTAGGCCGAATTGGTACTTCAGCGATCCCAGTGATGGGCCTCTGATCTGAGCAAGAGCACCAGCGACCGAGCTATCCGACTGAAAAGGTGAAAAGAACGGAAATATGGTGTGCTGCTCAACGATGGAGATGGCTCCTCCCCAACGGCCGCAGGTATTCAGCTCGAAGGCATCCAGACCACACGGCAGGTCGTGCTTGATGCTCTGCTCCGAGAGGCTGAAAAGCTGCTTGGATGTCGAACCTGGGCGGAGGTTACCCGACAGGAAATGCAGGCGGCTGCAAAGACTGAAGAAGGTCTCTCCGGGTAGCCAAGCGGGGAAAGCACCTAATCTGGAGGCATCCAATGGCACTTCTCCATACAGACTCGGGGAAGAAAACGCACTGTGGATAACTTATTGTAGCCCGCTGTCGGTTGTGGATAGTCTGTTTGGGATTAACGGATAGGCCAGATATTACGCAACTCTGTTGCAATGTGGATAACTTTCAGCTTATCCAAGTGAAACCTTTTGCACACAATTTTCGAAAGGAACTATCGCTATATCAAGCAGATATGAATGGACCGGAATCTTGTGAGCGCTTTTTTGAGATTTATTATAGTTGTCAATGCGGCTTTCATAGCGTTACCATGCGCGGTAATCGCTATAGGCTTAACTGCGAATCGATCTAAAAATGCGCGTATTGGGGAGTATGCTTGTTTCCCAAACTTTGCTAATAGCCTAGAACCTAATGTTATGCGACCTAGAACGATAGCTCAGTGTTTAGAAAAGAGTGAGGAAGGAAGAATGAAGAATTCTGGTTAGCTTTTTGGAGAGCCATAATAGACAAAGGCCTGAGTTTTACCCCAAGCCCCTGTGTCAAGATTCGAGCCCTGACACAGCCATTGTCTATCCGCATGCGCGGGGCGTCAAGCCCTGCCGGTTCTCCTCGTCCCTAGAAACGTAAATCCGGGTGTTCCGACAGCACCTGGTCGTGTGCGTACACCAGTCGTACGCATGTACTCAGCTTGGCCACGTGATCGAACCTAGTGGCCTGGGTATGGACAACAATGATCTCCGAAAAGACGCTGAAACGGATCAAAGACCGTCAGGGCAATTTCCGCTGGGGGGATGATTACGTCCCCGCCATTTGTGCCGTGCCAGGTGAAGCTCCAAAGACCTCAAGGATCTGCCGCCTCAACAGCCGCAAGCTCGGCCGCACACTTCACCTGTTGTCCATTCCTGAGCGAGTCTTCACACAGTTGGCGTTGTTCAATCCAGCTGTGTTCGAGATCCATGAGCAAAAAATGCTGCATCCCGTGCCGCATGTACATCCGCTGCACGGCCACCCTCTCGCGCTCGGCTTGAGCCTCAATCCCCTAGTCGGAACGCTCGCCGCAGCGAAGGAAATAGGGTTGGATCATGCAAAGGTGGTGATCGAAACATCGAGCGGCGAACGCCAGTGGTCCGCCTATCCCTACCTGGGCGACCTGCTGATCTACCTGAGGGAAGCAGACGCGGCGCCCTATGCCCTCAACTGGAACATCAAACTGTCCAAGTTTGATTTTATGGAAAAACGGCGCTCTCAAGTGAAATCATTGGATGCACGCAGGAAAGATCGTGAACGCGCTGAATTACGTCTTCGCTTAGAAGAAAAATATTATGCAAGCGCCGGCATCAGAACAGTAAACCTGTCACTCGACGATATTGATCCAATTGTCGTCGCCAACCTAGATCAGCTTTTTGGTTTACATGATCGTCCTCTGAGCCTCGACTCACAATTGCTGGAGGACTTCAGCCACCGACTACAAGAAGATTTTAATATCGGTCGCCCTCCGGCGCTGGCAGCCATCGCCTACAGCAATAAGTGGGGGCACAGGGACCAGTTCATCGCCCGCATATATCAAGATATTTGGAATAGAGCACTGCCAGCCGACCTATTTCAATATATACAGATTGACCAACCACTCAGGCAGGCCCGGTGCGAGGTCCTTGACTACTATCGCGATTTCTTCGCGGATACCGCTCCATGATGGCGGGATCGCGGCTCATCGCGCCGGAGGGCTGCGGTGAGCTCGTCAAGGGAACTGAATACCACTTTCTCATCAGTGATGGTGGGTGTAACCGCGTCCGCTTGGTCCGATTCGATGAAAACGGATCATCGGCCAAGCTGCTCACGATGACCAAGCTACACTTCGAAGCGGCGTTGGAGGATGGTGAGATTATCGAGGTAGGCAGCCATGATTATCCGCCATGGCTGGCAGCGGCAGCTGGGATCGAAACAAAATGGCGTGAAAGCAGCCGCGTTAGCCCGAAGCAGTCCTACGAGGAGAAAGTTGACGACCGCCTGATGAGGATTGCAGAACTTATTCCCCGGAGTGCGGAAATACTCGCTTCCGACGATCCTGAGGCAGAAATAAATTCTCACGCCAGAGCTTTCAAACCGAGGCAAAATCCAGCACGGATTAGACTTTGGTTCTTTACTTATCTCGTATTTGGGCAGACCAAATGGTCACTAATGCCCCGTTTAACTGGGTGCGGTAAGTGGGACAGGACTGAGAGAACTGATAAGAAACTTGGTCGCCCCTCCCGTCATGGTCAGAGTCATGGCTATCCCATTACTCCAAGCATGAAGGAAAAAATTCTGGACGGATTTTGGAAGAATAAAGGGGTACAAAAGACCAAGGACGAGATATACGGAGAAGTATTGCGTAATACTTTTGGATGCCGTGCTCGTAAAAGTTCAGCGGAGAAAGAGTTTTATCATCCCAACGGTGAGCCCTTTCCGAGCTTTACTCAATTTTGGAATTGGGTCAAGAAATTAACTGAGCCGGCCCCCCTCGTAAAAGCGATGAAGGGGCTAAGCGCTGCCCGTGCCAAATCTGGCGATATTGGAAGCTTTGCGCACATGATTGGAAACTTAAATCAGTTACTAGAATTCGATGGCTATTATCCGAGTGAAAAGATATCAGGCATAATCGAAGGAGCTCCTTTAGACTCATTTTGCGTAGTACGCGCAGTGTGTGCACTTTCAGGTGCAGTTGTGGGCGTCGGATTTGCCAGAAATAAAGAGAGCCTAGAGGCATATCGAATGGCCTTATTTTGTATAGCAATAGGTAAGGTCAAATACTGTGAGCTATTTGGAATCGAAATCAAGCCAGAGGAGTGGCCCTGTGTAGGGCTCTCTAGCAAGATGGTATTTGATAGAGGTCCCGCAGTGCATATGAATGTTTCTGAAGCGAAAGAGTGGCTAGGACGTCTGGAAGCGACACCAACACATAGTGGCCAAGCAAAAGCCACAGTTGAGTCATCCCACCCGAGGGATAAACAGTTCAAGGATGAGCCAATGTACGCTCATAGCGGACTCAATCTCGTTGAGATGTCCCGTAGAGAAATACGTAGGGTAATCAAAGACAATGAAACCTCAGACGCAAGTGGACGGATGGATGAAGATATGTGGTTGGAAGGTTTCTCACCAAGCCCACTTAACATTTGGAAATACCACGATGCGCTAGGCCGGAACCATGGCATTAATATGTCATTTGAACAAGCGGTCAGAGAGTTTTTGACACCTATGCCTGCGGTGATCCGTAAAGGAGGCGTTTTCTTTTTTGGAAGAAAGTACAACTCAAAATCACTGACGGAAACGGGCATATTTGATCGCGTTGCAAAAAAAGGCGTGATTAACGTAACGGCTTACAGCATGACGATGTGCGTTCGTCACATATGGATCGAAGTGGAGGGTAGGCTTTACGAACTCAACTTCGTTTATACCGCAAGCACAAGGCCGGGCAGCGCAGATATCTCGCTGGAAGATCTTCAGTTCATCAACGAGGCGCGACTGCAAGCTCAGGCAAAACGCCGGAACGAAAAAGTTGCCATTGAACAGCATCATTATCAAGAATTTGAAAAAGAGACCGGCAAGAAATGGCATGCCGGGGTCAGGAAACTCGGACGTCCCGCCAAGAGCCAGGAAACGCAGCGAGACATAGATGATCAACGACGACTGCTGGGTGATAAATCATGATCGAGAAATTGCGAACTAGATTCGAAGGTCTGATTGACGTCGAGTACATACGGAAAAAGGTGACGATCCGTCCAGAACCCGTTGGCGACATAGATCGACTGCCACCAATGTTAGCTGCACACATTCTCGAAATGGCACTACGGCAGATTTTCCTACCCAATCAATTCAGCCTAGAACTGATTGCAGAGCTGGTAGGGAGAGCAGCTGTCCATTCCGCCATGTGTTCCGAATCAGAGCAAACGTTCGTCAAAGGTATGTATTACCCCGCACCAGCCGAAACGTTTCCAATCTGCCTGACTGGGTTAGCGGGTGTAGGTAAATCGGCGACCATCGACGCGCTACTTCGCGTTATGCCCGGTCCCACTGAGTTCAAAATAGACCACTGCATGGAACCTCAAACGGCCGAGTCTTTCTGGTACGCCAGCGCTAAGGGTAAAGCGTCTGGTAAGCAACTGCTCACAGATTTTCTTGGCATTGAGGTGACTACCCGAGAGAACGCTTCAATCCTCAAATCAAGAGCCCAGCAGCAAGCAAACCAACGCGGCATCTCACTTGCAATCCTTGAGGAAATGCAGCATTTGACCCCTGGGAAAGGTGTAGCTCTTACAACCGACATATTGCTTACGATGTCCGGCCTTGGATTGCCTATGGTATATGTATCAAACTTCAGCTTGGGGCATAAGCTGCTAAAACGTAATCAGGAAGACACCCAACGCTTGATAGCACAGCCGAGAATCATGTGGCCGGACGCTCCAGAGTCAAAAATCTGGACTGACTTCATAGAAGAATGCATCACTGTGAGTGATGGCCGAATTCGGGCCAAACCCGCAGATCTCTCCCATGAAATATATCGTGGGAGCTATGGGCTTAAGCGTGCAGCCATTCACCTGATGGTCCAGGCATACATCCAAGCTCGTACATTAAACCGCACATGGATAGAAATTGAGGATGTTCATCGAGCTTATATCTCAAGTTCGTATTACTCGTACCGCGTAGACGTTGAGGAACTTGAGCGAATAGCGATTCAAAAAAACTCCAAGCGCGATGATCTCAATTGCCCATTCGGTTCCCCGATACGGTCAAATGTAATGCAGTTCGTAAGGAAGGAGCGCGACAATCGTGTTGCTCAAGCTGCTTTCAAAGGTGCGTTGACGGCTGAGGAGCGTGAAACGCATAAAAGCCTGAAACTGGATACGGACATGAAAGCTCAAAAACATCAGCGCCCTAAGCGACCCTCTTTAGGGAAACCGACAAATGATGATCTGGGGAACGCATTCAACGATTACTTCGGGGATAAGGATGACAAGTAGTATCTACCAGCGTTTTCGGTACTCGACACGCATGAGGTCACTTACATTCTGTATCTTATCAGCTCCACGCAGGCTGTCTATTAAAGCAGCAAAGCTCCCATATAAGCCCGCTATAACTTCGATCATATTCCGAGAATACATTCCGTCAGGGCGATAATCTAAACTTGTATCTGAAATACCTCTAGAGCTTTCAAGCTTCCAGTTTATTGCGATCAACTGCTCCTCAGTAATCAATCCCTCCATGACCATCTTAGTGGCTTTGCCCGCAAGCTGTGCTATAGCAGACTCCAAGTCAACGGCATAAGTTGACTCTCCAATTTCCGCGAAAATTCTTGCAAATATCAGCTTTTCTTGGTTTGAATTTATCTCAGATTCGCATTGATGGACATAGCGTCCTTTACAGCCGCTCCACAAAAGATCATGACCGTATCCTCGGCTATGATATCGGATATCTCTTTTACATACAGGGCATTTTCTGAGCAGGATTGTATTGTGCTTTGCACATACCTCCACGTATCTGTGGTCACGTCTCCAGTAGGCGAAACCAAGCGACTCAATGTCCTCTTTTACACAGTCTATGCAAATTCCAGCTAGCTGACATTCTGTCTCAAATCTCTTATAGGAATCTTGGTAATTGCCTCTGGTATAGCTGCGTTGGTCGGAATCTGGAAATACCCCTACCTGCGAGTAACTGGTGTGTTCATGCAGCAGACGATTGAATTCGTATGTATCAGACCTGCCCAGCAGATCAGCAATAACACCGATTGACTGTCCTCGCATGTAATACCTGGATATTTCCTTGAGCTTGATCGACTCGGGTGAGCGTGGAACCAGGTAAAAATGCCTTTCGATAAAGGAGCGGAGAGACTCGTGCGGTTGGATGGTGAGCAGCAAGGAGGAGCACCCAGGATTACACGGCAGCGGAGGGGCAGCAGAGCGTGATCTGCGCTTGGAGCCCACGGAGGCTCCAAGCGAGACAGACTTTAATATTCAGAGACAGACTTTAATATTTACGATCAATTCGAACCGGACAATCAGCGTCGGTTATTCGACAGTAACCGACTTGGCCAGGTTACGCGGCTGGTCCACGTCGGTGCCTTTGAGCACGGCCACATAGTAC
>Ga0213827_1000850_pt1 | contig 19934 bp, 15 predicted proteins | sample MC6MC0898MG_FD_180669 | JGI IMG/M metagenome (GOLD analysis project Ga0213827, IMG submission 180669) | Enriched soil aggregate microbial communities from Iowa State University, Ames, United States - MC6-MC0898-MG | ecosystem: Environmental > Terrestrial > Soil > Unclassified | place: USA: Iowa...
GAACGCCCGTGACGAGCGGGTGGAATGGTTGAAAAACTTTCCAAGAGGATTTTGAAATGGCAGCAATTACTGCAGCGCTGGTCAAAGAACTGCGCGAGCGTACCGGCGAAGGCATGATGGATTGCAAGAAGGCCCTGGAAAAGGCCGGCGGCGACATCGAAAAAGCCATTGACGACATGCGTGCCTCGGGCGCCATCAAGGCCGCCAAAAAGGCTGGCAACGTCGCTGCTGAAGGCGCGATCGCAGTCAAGACCGACGGTAAATCCGCCGTTCTGCTGGAAGTGAACTCGCAGACCGACTTCCTGGCCCTGCAAGACGACTTCAAGAACTTCGTTGCCGAAAGCATCGAAGAAGCCTTCGCCCAGAAGCTGACTGACGCAGCTCCGCTGATCGCCTCGCGTGAAGCTGCTCGTGAAGCCCTGGTTGCCAAGTGCGGCGAAAACGTCAACATCCGCCGCCTGGTGCGCGTTGAGGGTGACGTTGTCGGTGCTTACCTGCACGGCAACAAGATCGGTGCCGTTGTTGTCCTGAAAGGCGGCGACGTCGAGCTGGCCAAGAACATCGCCATGCACGTTGCAGCCTCGAACCCAGAGTTCCTGGATGCTTCGGAAATCTCCGCCGAGGCCATCGAGCGCGAGAAGAATGTCTTCCTGCAGCTGAACGCCGACAAGATCGCCGGCAAGCCGGAAAACATCGTTGAGAACATGATCAACGGCCGTATCACCAAGTTCAAGGCCGAAGCCTCGCTGAAAGAGCAAGCCTTCGTCATGAACCCGGAAGTCAAAGTCGGCGAACTGGCCAAGAAAGCCGGCGCTGAAATCGTTTCCTTCACTTACTTCAAAGTAGGCGAAGGCATCGAGAAGCCGGTCGACGACTTCGCTGCTGAAGTAGCCGCTCAGGTAGCAGCTGCCAAGCAGTAAGACAGACTCGTCTGTCGCCCCAAAGAGGCTGCCCGCTCACGCGCGCAGCCTCTTTGTCAAAGCGGGAGCGGTTTTCGAACCGTTGTTCGCTGACGCAGTCGCTGCGTCACGTTAGAGTTACACGCAGGCTCGAAGCAGCCCGCCAGAATTTTACAAACGCCGCAGGAGAGATTCGCAATGGCTCAGCAGGGCAGTGGTTATCAGGCTCGCTATAAACGCATTCTACTCAAACTTAGCGGCGAGGCCCTGATGGGCTCGGAAGAGTTCGGGATCGACCCCAAGGTCCTGGATCGCATGGCACTTGAAGTCGGCCAATTGGTCGGCATCGGTGTTCAGGTAGGTCTCGTTATCGGTGGTGGCAACCTGTTCCGTGGTGCGGCGCTCAGTGCAGCCGGCATGGACCGTGTCACCGGCGACCACATGGGCATGCTGGCAACCGTCATGAATGGCCTGGCCATGCGCGATGCGCTGGAGCGGGCGAACATCACTGCCATCGTGATGTCGGCCATTTCCATGGTGGGTGTGACCGATCATTACGATCGCCGCAAAGCCATGCGCCACCTGAACGCCAAAGAAGTCGTAATCTTCGCTGCCGGTACCGGCAACCCGTTCTTCACCACCGACTCTGCCGCTTGCCTGCGTGCCATCGAAATCGATGCCGACGTGGTATTGAAGGCAACCAAGGTCGATGGTGTATACACTGCAGATCCATTCAAAGACCCGCATGCCGAGAAGTTCGATCATCTGACCTACGATGAAGTGCTGGATCGCAAGCTGGGCGTAATGGACCTGACGGCAATCTGTCTGTGCCGCGACCACAAGATGCCGCTGCGCGTCTTCAACATGAACAAGCCCGGCGCCCTGCTGAACATCGTGCATGGCGGCGCGGAAGGAACTCTGATCGAGGAAGTTCAAAAATGATCAACGACATCAAGAAAGACGCCCAGGACCGCATGGGCAAGTCCATCGAGGCACTGGGTCGCAACCTGGCGTCCATCCGTACCGGTCGCGCCCACCCAAGCATCCTGGATAGTGTCAAGGTTCCGGCCTGGGGCAGCGAAATGCCGCTGAACCAGGTGGCTGCCGTGTCCGTTGAAGATGCCCGTACCCTGAAGATCGTCGCCCACGACAAGAACCTCAGCGCTGCCATCGAAAAGGCCATCCTGACGTCCGACCTGGGTCTGAACCCGTCCAGCGCCGGTACCACCATTCGTGTGCCGATGCCTGCCCTGACCGAAGAAACCCGCAAGGGTTACACCAAGCAGGCCAGCGCTGTTGCCGAAGACGCCAAGGTTGCCGTGCGCAACGTGCGTCGTGACGCACTGGCCGACCTCAAGAAGCTGACCAAGGACAAGGAAATCAGCGAAGACGAAGAGCGTCGCGCCGCTGACGAGATCCAGAAGCTGACCGACAAATTCGTCGCCGACATCGACGCTGCGTTCAAAGCCAAGGAAAAGGACCTGTTGGCCGTCTAAGGCCGAGGTTTTTTAATGGAAAAGACCAAGCTGGCGGCACCGTCATCGGTGCCGCGTCACGTCGCGATCATCATGGATGGCAATAATCGCTGGGCAAAGAAGCGCCTGTTGCCCGGCGTCGCCGGGCACAAGGCCGGCGTCGATGCCGTGCGTGCGGTCATCGAAGTCTGCGCCAAGTCCGGGGTCGAGGTGCTGACCCTGTTCGCCTTCTCCAGCGAGAACTGGCAGCGCCCGGCCGAAGAGGTCGGTGCGCTGATGGAGTTGTTCTTCTCGGCACTGCGCCGTGAGGCCAGGCGCCTCAACGAGAACAACATCAGCCTGCGTATCATTGGTGACCGTTCGCGTTTTCACCCGGAGCTGCAGGCCGCCATGCGCGAGGCCGAGGCGCTGACTGCCGGCAACAACCGCTTCATCCTGCAGATCGCCGCCAACTACGGTGGGCAGTGGGATATCGCCCAGGCCGCGCAACGGCTGGCGCGTGAAGTTCAGGCCGGCCATCTGCGCCCGGACGACATCACGCCGGGGTTGTTGCAGACATGCCTGGCCACCGGCGAGCAGCCGCTGCCGGACCTGTGCATCCGCACCGGTGGCGAGCACCGCATCAGCAACTTCCTGCTGTGGCAGCTGGCCTACGCCGAACTGTACTTCTCCGACCTGTACTGGCCGGACTTCAAACACGAGGCCATGCGCAATGCCCTGGCCGATTTCGCTTCGCGCCAGCGCCGCTTTGGTAAGACCAGCGAGCAGGTCGAGGCTGGAGCTCGTGCTTAATGCTTAAACAACGCATCATTACCGCGCTGATCCTGCTGCCGGTCGCGCTGGGTGGTTTCTTCCTGCTCAACGGCGGGGACTTTGCCCTCTTCATCGGCTTCGTGGTCACCCTGGGTGCCTGGGAGTGGGCGCGCCTGGCCGGGCTTATGGCTCAGCCCCTGCGCATCGCCTACGCCGCCGTGGTCGCCGGGGCGCTGATGCTGCTCTACCTGATGCCTGACCTGGCGCCCTGGGTGCTGGGTGCTTCGGTGATCTGGTGGGCGCTGGCCACCTGGCTGGTGCTGACCTACCCGCGCAGCAGTGAATTGTGGGCCAGCGCCGCCTGCCGCCTGCTGATCGGCCTGCTGATACTGCTGCCGGCCTGGCAGGGGTTGGTGCTGCTCAAGCACTGGCCGCTGGGCAACTGGCTGATTCTCTCGGTCATGGTGCTGGTGTGGGCTGCCGATATCGGCGCCTATTTCTCCGGTCGTGCCTTTGGCAAGCGCAAGCTTGCGCCGCAGGTCAGCCCGGGCAAGAGCTGGGAAGGCGTTTATGGCGGCCTGGCTGTCAGCCTGCTGATTACCCTGGGGGTCGGCATCAGCCGCGACTGGGGTATTGGCCAGATCCTGCTGGGCCTTGTGGGCGCCGCGCTGGTGGTCATGTCGTCGGTGATCGGTGACCTGACCGAAAGCATGTTCAAGCGCCGTTCCGGTATCAAGGACAGCAGTAACCTGCTGCCTGGCCATGGTGGTGTGCTTGACCGCATCGACAGCCTGACAGCGGCCATCCCGATCTTTGCCGTGCTGTTGTGGGCTGCCGAATGGGGTGTGATGTGACTGCCATACAGCGCATTACCGTGCTGGGCGCTACCGGCTCGATCGGCCTCAGCACGCTGGATGTGATCGCCCGTCACCCCGAGCGCTATCAGGTGTTCGCGTTGAGTGGTTATTCGCGCATCGACGAGCTGCTGGGCTTGTGCGTACAGCATCGTCCGGCCTTTGCCGTGGTGCCGAATGGCGAAGCGGCCGCACGCCTGCGTGCTGGCCTTGCGGCTGCGGGCTGCGCCACCGAGGTGCTGGAAGGGGAGGCTGGCCTCTGCGAAGTCGCCTGCGCCCCTGAAGTGGATGCGGTGATGGCGGCTATCGTCGGCGCTGCCGGGCTGCGCCCGACGTTGGCAGCTGTCGAGGCAGGCAAGAAGGTGCTGCTGGCCAACAAGGAGGCGCTGGTGATGTCCGGCGCACTGTTCATGGATGCCGTGCGTCGTAGCGGCGCCGTGCTGCTGCCGATCGACAGCGAGCACAATGCGATTTTCCAGTGCCTGCCGGGCGATTACGAGCGCGGCCTGGGCCAGGTTGGCGTACGCCGGATCCTGTTGACCGCTTCGGGTGGTCCGTTCCGCGAAACGCCGCAAGCGGCGCTGGCCGATGTCACGCCGGAACAGGCCTGCGCCCACCCGAACTGGTCCATGGGGCGCAAGATTTCGGTGGACTCGGCGAGCATGATGAACAAGGGGCTGGAGCTGATCGAAGCCTGCTGGCTGTTCGATGCGGCGCCGGCCAAGGTTGAGGTGGTGGTGCACCCGCAGAGCGTGATCCACTCGCTGGTGGATTACGTTGATGGTTCGGTATTGGCCCAATTGGGCAACCCCGACATGCGCACGCCCATTGCCAACGCCCTGGCCTGGCCTGAGCGGATCGATTCCGGGGTTGCGCCGCTGGATCTGTTCGCCATTGCCCGTCTGGATTTCCAGGCCCCCGACGAACTGCGCTTTCCTTGCCTGCGCTTGGCGCGGCAGGCTGCCGAGGCTGGCAACAGTGCACCTGCGGTGCTCAATGCGGCCAACGAGATCGCTGTCGAGGCATTTCTCGAGCGGCGTATCCGCTTCCCGGAGATCGCGGGTATGATCGGACAGGTGCTCGACCAGGAGCCTGTGGTTCCAGTGACGTCGCTGGATGCAGTATTCGCTGCCGACCAGCGCGCCCGCGAGCTGTCTCGTGAGTGGTTGAGGCGCCACGGCCGTTGATTGCGATCGGCCCAGGGTTTGTACGAAAAGTCGTTCCGCTGAACGTCATTCGGAGAAAGACATGACTGCGTTGTACATGATTATCGGCACCCTGGTGGCCCTGGGTGTACTGGTCACTTTCCACGAATTCGGCCACTTCTGGGTTGCCCGGCGTTGCGGTGTGAAGGTGCTGCGCTTTTCCGTAGGCTTCGGGCCTGGCCTGTTGCGCTGGCATGACCGCCATGGCACCGAGTTCGTGGTGGCGGCGATCCCCCTGGGCGGTTACGTCAAGATGCTCGACGAGCGCGAGGGCGATGTGCCCCCGGCACTGGTCGACCAATCGTTCAATCGCAAGTCGGTCCGCCAACGCATTGCCATCGTTGCAGCGGGGCCGATTGCCAACTTCCTCCTGGCCATCGTGTTTTTCTGGGTGCTGGCGATGCTCGGCACCCAGCAGATCCGCCCGGTAATCGGTGCGGTAGAGTCCGGCAGCCTGGCAGCGTCGGCTGGGCTGGTGGCGGGGCAGGAAATCGTCTCCATCGATGGCAAACCGACCAATGGCTGGTCGGCGGTCAATTTGCAGCTGGTTCGCCGCCTTGGCGAAAGCGGAACCTTGCAAGTTGGCGTGCGCGATGAAGGCGCCAGCGCCGAACGTCAGTTGCAGGTGAAGCTTGATAGCTGGCTTAAAGGCGCAGATGAGCCCGACCCGATTCAATCCCTCGGGCTGCGCCCTTGGCGCCCCGCGGTGCAGCCTGTGCTGGCCGAGATCGACCCCAAGGGCCCGGCTGCTGCTGCCGGCCTGAAGACCGGGGACAAGCTGCTGGCCCTTGATGGCGTTGCACTGAGCGACTGGCAGCAAGTGGTCGACAGCGTGCGCGCGCGCCCCGAGGCCAATGTGGTGGTTCGTGTAGAGCGCGATGGCGCTGCGCTGGATGTGCCGGTAACCCTGGCCCGCAAGGGTGAGGGCAAGGCTGCCGGTGGTTACCTGGGTGCCGGTGTCAAAGGCGCCGAATGGCCTGCCAGCATGCTCCGCGAGGTGAGCTACGGGCCGCTGGATGCGGTGGGCGAGGGCATCTCGCGGACCTGGAACATGAGCGTCCTGACGCTCGAATCACTGAAGAAAATGCTGTTCGGTGAGCTCTCGGTAAAAAACTTGAGCGGACCGATAACCATTGCTAAAGTGGCGGGCGCTTCAGCCCAGTCCGGCGTCGGGGATTTCCTGAATTTCCTCGCCTACCTGAGCATAAGCCTGGGGGTTCTTAACCTGCTGCCCATTCCGGTACTGGATGGGGGGCATTTGCTGTTTTACCTGGTCGAGTGGGCGCGCGGTCGTCCGCTGTCCGATCGGGTACAAGGTTGGGGGATCCAGATCGGTATCAGTTTGGTCGTAGGGGTGATGTTGCTCGCCCTGATCAACGATCTGGGTCGACTATAAAAGCTTCGCATTGCGAACCTGCCGCCCTTTCGCGGCAGGTTGTTTATTGCCAGTTGGAATAAAAGGACTTCATGAAACGTCTGCTGCTAACTGCGGTCCTCTCCGCACTGATGATCGCTGAAGTTCACGCCGAGTCCTTCACCATCTCCGATATTCGTGTCAACGGCCTGCAGCGGGTATCCGCTGGCAGCGTGTTCGGCGCCTTGCCCCTGAACGTGGGCGACCAGGCCGATGACCGGCGCCTGGTGGAGTCGACCCGTTCGCTGTTCAAGACTGGCTTCTTCCAGGACATCCAGCTGAACCGCGATGGCAATGTCCTGATCATCAACGTGGTCGAGCGCCCGTCGGTGTCGAGCATCGAGATCGAAGGCAACAAGGCGATCAGCACCGAAGACCTGATGAAGGGCCTGAAACAGTCGGGCCTGGCGGAAGGCGAGATCTTCCAGCGCGCCACCCTCGAAGGTGTGCGTAACGAACTGCAGCGCCAATATGTCGCCCAGGGCCGCTACTCGGCCGAGGTCGACGCCGAAGTGGTGCCGCAGCCGCGCAACCGCGTCGCGCTGAAAATCAAGATCAACGAAGGCACCGTCGCTGCCATCCAGCACATCAACATCGTTGGCAACACCGTGTTCGACGATGAAGAGCTGTCGCAGCTGTTCGAGCTGAAGACCACCAACTGGCTGTCGTTCTTCAAGAACGACGACAAGTATGCCCGCGAAAAACTCTCCGGTGACCTGGAGCGCCTGCGTTCCTACTACCTGGACCGCGGCTACATCAACATGGACATCGCCTCTACCCAGGTGTCGATCACCCCGGACAAGAAGCACGTCTACATCACCGTCAACGTCAACGAAGGCGAAAAGTACACCGTTCGCGACGTGAAACTGTCCGGTGACCTGAAGGTGCCGGAAGACCAGGTCAAGTCGCTGCTGCTGGTGCAGCCGGGCCAGGTATTCTCGCGCAAGGTGATGACCACCACGTCCGAGCTGATCACCCGTCGCCTGGGTAACGAAGGCTATACCTTCGCCAACGTCAACGGCGTGCCACAGCCGAACGACCAGGACCACACCGTCGACATCATGTTCGTCGTGGACCCGGGCAAGCGTGCATACGTCAACCGCATCAACTACCGCGGCAACACCAAGACCGAAGACGAAGTGCTGCGCCGCGAAATGCGCCAGATGGAAGGCGGCTGGGCGTCGACCTACCTGATCGACCAGTCCAAGACCCGTCTGGAGCGCCTGGGCTTCTTCAAGGAAGTCAACGTCGAGACCCCGCCGGTGCCAGGCACTGACGACCAGGTCGACGTCAACTACAGCGTTGAAGAGCAAGCCTCCGGTTCGATCACCGCCAGCGTCGGTTTCGCCCAGAGCGCTGGCCTGATCCTCGGTGGTTCGATCAGCCAGACCAACTTCCTCGGCACCGGTAACAAGGTTTCCATTGGCCTGACCCGTTCCGAATACCAGACCCGCTACAACTTCGGCTTCGTGGACCCCTACTTCACTGCTGACGGCGTCAGCCTGGGCTACAACGCGTTCTACCGCAGCACCGACTACGACGATCTCGACGTCGACGTGGCCAGCTATGCGGTCGACAGCCTGGGTGCGGGTGTCAGCCTCGGCTACCCGATCAGCGAAACCTCGCGCCTGACCTACGGCCTGAGCGTGCAGCAGGACAAGATCAAGACCGGCCGTTATACCGTCGACGAGATCTTCGACTTCCTCGAAGAAGAGGGCGATAGCTTCCTGAACTTCAAGGCGTCGGTCGGCTGGTCCGAATCGACCCTGAACAAAGGCGTGCTGGCAACCCGTGGTCACTCCCAGAGCCTGACCCTGGAAACCACCGTGCCGGGCAGCGACCTGTCGTTCTACAAGCTCGACTACCGCGGCCAGCTGTTCAAGCCAATCAACAATGACTACACCCTGCGCCTGCACACCGAACTGGGCTATGGTGATGGTTTCGGTGGTACCTCGGGCCTGCCGTTCTACGAGAACTACTACGCGGGTGGCTTCAACTCCGTCCGTGGCTTCAAGGACAGCAGCCTGGGGCCGCGCAGTACGCCTAGTACCGGCAAGAACCCAGGCACGATTGCCGACCCGGATCAGGATCCGCTGCCATTCGGTGGCAACGTGCTGGTGCAAGGTGGCGTCGAGCTGCTGTTCCCGCTGCCGTTCGTCAAGGACCAGCGTTCGCTGCGCACCTCCGTGTTCTGGGATGTGGGTAACGTGTTCGACACCAATTGCGGCAGCAAGCCGGATTGCGAAAAGGTCGGCTTCTCGGGCATGGCCAGTTCGGTCGGCCTGGGCGTCACCTGGATTACTGCCCTGGGCCCGTTGAGCTTCAGCCTGGCGATGCCGGTCAAGAAGCCGGACGATGCCGATACCCAGGTGTTCCAATTCTCTCTGGGCCAGACCTTCTAAGGTCGGCCCTAGCTTAACGACAACGGTTTATCCAGGAGTGCATCGTGCGTAAATTGGCTCAACTGGCCGTAGTGGCCGCGGCGCTGGTCGCCACCCCGGCGTTCGCCGAAATGAAGGTTGCCGTACTGAACTATCAGATGGCCCTGCTCGAATCCGATGCCGCCAAGAAGTACGCGGTGGATGCCGAGAAGAAGTTCGGCCCGCAACTGACCAAGCTCAAAGGGCTGGAAAGCAGCGCCAAGGGCATCCAGGACCGCCTGATCAAGGGCGGCGACAAGATGGCCCAGCCAGAGCGCGAGCGCCTGGAGCTTGAATTCAAGCAAAAGGCCCGTGACTTCCAGTTCCAGTCCAAAGAGCTGAACGAAGCCAAGGCCGTCGCCGACCGTGACATGCTCAAGCAGCTCAAGCCCAAGCTGGATGGCGCTGTCGAGGAAGTGATCAAGAAAGGCGGTTACGACCTGGTTCTCGAGCGCGGTGCGGTCATCGATGTCAAGCCTCAGTACGACATCACCCGCCAAGTCATCGAGCGCATGAACCAAGCCCGTTGATATGACCGTGACCATGACGCTCGGCCAGCTGGCCGAGGCCCTCGGGGCCACTCTCAAAGGCTCCGAGGCGCTGCAGATTACCGGGCTTGCCACCTTGCAGGAGGCAGGGCCCGGGCAGTTGAGCTTCCTCGCCAACCCGCAGTACCGCAAATTCCTGGATAACAGCCAGGCCGCTGCGGTGCTGCTGAAGGCTGCGGATGCCGAAAGCTTCACCGGCAACGCCCTGATCGTCGCCGACCCGTACCTGGCTTACGCGCGCATTTCCCACCTGTTCGACCCGAAACCCAAGGCTGTGGCGGGAATACATCCCAGCGCCGTGGTGGCCGAGGACGCGCAGGTCGATGCCAGTGCCAGTATCGGGCCGTTCGCGGTTATCGAGAGCGGCGCACGCATCGGCGCCAACGTGAGCATCGGCGCGCATTGCGTGATCGGTGCCCGTTGCGTGGTCGGCGAGGGCGGCTGGTTGGCGCCACGGGTCACGTTGTATCACGACGTGACCATCGGCAAGCGCGTGGTCATCCAGTCGGGCGCCGTGATCGGTGGTGAAGGCTTCGGTTTCGCCAACGAGAAAGGTGTATGGCGCAAGATTGCCCAGATCGGCGGGGTCACCATCGGTGATGACGTCGAGATCGGCGTGAATACCGCGGTAGACCGTGGTGCGCTGTCCGACACGCGGATTGCCGACGGGGTCAAGCTGGACAACCAGATCCAGATCGCACACAACGTCCAGATCGGTGAGCACACGGCCATGGCCGCCTGCGTCGGGATTTCCGGCAGCACGCGCATTGGCAAGCACTGCACCATCGCCGGCGGCGTCGGCATGGTTGGCCACATCGATGTCTGCGACAACGTATTCGTGTCCGGGATGACCATGGTGACCCGTTCTATCACCGAACCGGGCGCCTATTCTTCCGGTACTGCCATGCAGCCATTGGCTGACTGGCGCAAGAGCGCCGCGCGTATCCGCCAGCTGGATGACATGTCCAAGCGTCTCCAGCAGCTGGAAAAACGTGTCGATACCGTGACCTCAGGTGGCCAGCCGGCATCAGAAGGCTGATACCATTTCCTGAGCAAGAGTGAACAGTCGCTAGCTGGCTCCTCTTTGGATTGCAAAAGGAGCGTGTGGTCAGCACCTGCGCTCCCTATTCTTATTACAGGCTTCCCCCCGAAATGATGGACATCAACGAGATTCGCGAATACCTGCCTCACCGCTACCCGTTCCTGCTGGTAGACCGTGTGACGGATCTGGACTTCGAGGCCCAGAGCATTCGTGCCTACAAGAATGTCAGCATCAACGAGCCGTTCTTCAACGGGCATTTCCCGGAACACCCGGTCATGCCAGGCGTGCTGATCATCGAAGCCATGGCGCAGGCTGCAGGCATTCTCGGTTTCAAGATGCTCGATACCAAGCCCGCCGATGGCACGCTGTACTATTTCGTCGGTTCCGACAAACTGCGTTTCCGTCAGCCGGTATTGCCGGGCGACCAGCTGGTGCTGGAAGCGAAGTTCATCGGCCGCAAGAAGACCATCTGGAAGTTCGAGTGCCGGGCGTTGGTCGATGGCAAGCCTGTGTGCTCGGCCGAGATCACCTGTGCGGAACGTGAGCTATGAATTCGATTGATCCGCGAGCGATCATCGACCCGTCGGCCAAGCTGGCCGACGGCGTCGAGGTCGGCCCGTGGTCGATCATTGGCCCCGACGTTGAAATCGGGGAGGGTACCGTCATCGGTCCCCATGTGGTGCTGAAGGGCCCGACCCGGATCGGCAAGCACAACCGCATCTACCAGTTTTCCTCTATCGGCGAAGACACCCCTGACCTCAAGTACAAGGGTGAACCGACGCGGCTGGTGATCGGTGATCACAATGTGATCCGCGAGGGGGTGACCATCCACCGTGGCACGGTCCAGGACCGCGCGGAAACGACCCTGGGTGACCACAACCTGATCATGGCCTATGCCCATATCGGCCATGACAGCGTGATCGGCAACCATTGCATCCTGGTGAACAACACGGCGCTGGCCGGGCATGTGCACGTGGGAGACTGGGCGATCCTGTCCGGTTTCACCCTGGTACATCAGTATTGCCACATCGGTGCCCATGCGTTTTCGGGCATGGGTACGGCGATCGGCAAGGATGTCCCGGCCTTCGTCACGGTGTTCGGCAGCCCCGCCGAGGCCCGCAGCATGAACTTCGAAGGCATGCGCCGTCGCGGTTTCAGCGACGAGGTGATCCATGCCCTGCGTCGTTCCTACAAGATCGTCTACCGTCAGGGCCTGACCGTCGAAGAGGCGATCAAGGAGCTGGACGAGCTGGCCGGCAAGCACCCCGAGGTCGACCTGTTCCGTCAGTCGATCGTGAATTCTGCCCGCGGCATCACCCGCTGACATGGCGCAGCTTTGCGTAGCCCTGGTCGCGGGTGAGGCCAGCGGCGATATTCTCGGTTCCGGCCTGATGCGCGCCTTGAAGGCGCGCCATCCCGATGTGCGTTTTATTGGTGTCGGCGGCCCGTTGATGGAAGCCGAAGGCCTGCAGTCGTATTTCCCCATGGAGCGTCTCGCGGTCATGGGCCTGGTCGAGGTACTGGGGCGCCTGCGCGAGCTGCTGAAGCGGCGCAAGGCGTTGATCCAGACCCTGATTGCCGAAAAGCCCGATGTGTTCATCGGCATCGACGCCCCTGACTTCACCCTCAATATCGAATTGAAACTGCGCCAGGCCGGTATCAAGACCGTGCATTATGTCAGCCCGTCGGTCTGGGCCTGGCGGCAGAAGCGTGTGCTGAAGATCCGTGAGGGCTGCGATCTGATGCTGACCCTGCTGCCGTTCGAGGCGCGCTTCTATGAAGAGCAGGGCGTGCCGGTGCGCTTCGTTGGCCATCCCTTGGCAGATACCATTCCATTAGAGGCTGATCGCCAGGCGGCGCGCGTTGCCCTGGGCCTGGGCGGCGGCCCGGTAGTGGCATTGATGCCGGGTAGCCGGGGGGGCGAGGTCGGCCGCCTCGGCGCGCTGTTCCTCGACGCCGCGCAGCGCCTGTGCGAACGGGTGCCGGGTGTACGCTTCGTATTGCCCTGCGCCAATGCGGCGCGGCGTGCGCAGCTCGAGCAGATGCTCGAGGGTCGTGACTTGCCCCTGACGTTGCTCGATGGCCAATCGCACCAGGCCCTGGCTGCCTGTGATGCGGTGCTTATCGCCTCCGGCACCGCTACGCTGGAGGCCATGCTGTACAAGCGCCCCATGGTCGTCGCCTACCGCCTCGCGCCGCTGACTTACTGGATACTCAAACGCCTGGTAAAAAGCCCTTACGTGTCGCTGCCCAATTTGCTGGCCCAGCGCGAGCTGGTGCCCGAGCTGCTGCAGGACGCCGCTACCAGCGAAGCCCTGGCGCAGGCCTTGGCACCGCTGGTTACCGATGGCAGCCAGCAGACCGAGCGCTTCGACGAGATCCACCGTACCCTGCGCCGCGACGCCTCCAACCAGGCGGCAGACGCGGTGCTCGCTTTGCTGAAGGACCGCTGACATGCAGATAGGACTGGACTTCAACCTGGTCGAGGAGCTGGTCGCCGGCGTCGATGAAGTTGGCCGTGGCCCGCTGTGCGGCGCGGTGGTAACGGCAGCGGTGATTCTCGACCCGGCACGCCCGATCCTGGGCCTGAATGATTCGAAAAAGCTCACCGAAGCCAAGCGCGAAGCGCTGTTCGACGAAATCTGCGAAAAAGCCCTGAGCTTTTGCATCGCCCGGGCCGAAGTGGATGAAATCGACCGGCTGAACATTCTTCACGCCACCCTGCTGGCCATGCAGCGTGCGGTCGAGGGCCTGCACATCACGCCCAAGCTCGCGCTGATCGACGGTAATCGCTGCCCCAAGCTCGCGGTGCCGGCTGCGCCAGTGGTCAAGGGCGACAGCCAGGTGCCGGCCATCGCTGCCGCGTCGATCCTGGCCAAGGTCACCCGTGACCGCGAAATGAGCGCTTTCGAGCTGATCTATCCGGGGTACGGGATTGGCGGGCACAAGGGCTACCCGACCCCGGTGCACCTTGAGGCCCTGGCGCGGCTGGGGCCTACGCCGATTCATCGGCGCTCGTTTGCGCCGGTGCGTGCCGCCTGGGAAGCCCGTGAAGGCATTACCGATTCTCTGATCTAGGCCAGCGGCCGCTTTGCGGCCCATCGCCGGCAAGCCAGCTCCCACAGGGCTCGACGGCGCACCCAGCGAAGGGGCTGCAAAGCAGCCCCAAACCCCCCTCGCATTTACGTTACAATCCCGCCTCGTCGTTCAGCACTGCTACAGGATCTTCCATGTCGGTACCCTTCGTTCACCTGCGCGTCCACTCCGAATTCTCGCTGGTAGACGGCCTGGTGCGGATCAAGCCGCTGGCCAAGGCGCTGGCGGGGATGAACATGCCGGCAGTGGCGATCACCGACCAGAGCAACATGTGCTCGCTGGTGAAGTTCTACAAGGCCGCCATGGGCGCTGGCATCAAGCCGATCTGTGGTGCCGACCTGTGGCTGGCGGGTGCCGACCCGGAGGCGCCACTGTCGCGCATCTGCTTCCTGGCCATGAACCCTGCGGGTTATCGCAATCTCACCGAGCTGATCTCGCGGGGTTGGACCGACGGCCAGCGCAACGGCCTGGTGATTCTTCAGCGTGACTGGATCGCCCCGGCCAGCGACGGGTTGATTGCCCTGTCTGCAGGCAAGGAAGGCGATATCGGCATGGCCTTGATGGCGGGCCGGGCCGACGAGGCCGAGGCGCTGCTGCACGATTGGATGGGCATGTTCCCCGATCGCTTTTACGTCGAGGTGCAGCGCACCAACCGCGCCGGTGACGAAGAGTACGTGCATGCCGCCGTGGCACTGGCCGACAAGTTCAGTGCGCCGCTGGTGGCGACCAACGATGTGCGTTTCATCAAGCAATCCGACTTTGACGCCCACGAAAGCCGCGTGTGCATTGGTGAAGGCTGGACCCTGGACGACCCGCGTCGCCCGCGGATGTACAGCGATCAGCAGTACCTCAAGAGCGCGGACGAAATGGCCGAGCTGTTCAGCGACCTGCCCGACGCCGTCGCCAACACCGTCGAAATCGCCAAGCGCTGCAACATCCAGGTGCAGCTGGGCAAGTACTTCCTGCCCGACTTCCCGACGCCCAACGGCATGGGCATCGATGACTACCTGCGCCACGTCTCCCATGAAGGGCTCGAGGAGCGCCTTGCGGTGCTCTGGCCGAAAGAGACCACGCCCAATTACGAAGAGAAGCGCCAGGTCTACCTGGACCGCCTGAAGTTCGAGCTGGACATCATCATCCAGATGGGCTTCCCCGGCTACTTCCTGATCGTGATGGACTTCATCAAATGGGCCAAGAACAACGGCGTGCCGGTAGGCCCTGGGCGGGGCTCGGGTGCCGGCTCGCTGGTGGCCTACGTATTGAAGATCACCGACCTCGACCCGCTGGCCTACGACCTGCTGTTCGAGCGTTTCCTGAACCCTGAACGGGTTTCCATGCCCGACTTCGACGTCGACTTCTGCATGGATGGGCGTGACCGGGTGATCGACTACGTGGCCGAGGCCTATGGTCGCAACGCGGTCAGCCAGATCATCACCTTCGGCACCATGGCCGCCAAGGCGGTGGTGCGCGACGTGGCGCGGGTGCAAGGCAAGTCGTATGGCCTGGCCGATCGGCTGTCGAAGATGATCCCGTTCGAAGTGGGCATGACCCTGGAGAAGGCGTACGAGCAGGAAGAGATTCTGCGCGACTTCCTCAAGGGCGATGAAGACGCCCGTGAAATCTGGGAGATGGCGCTCAAGCTTGAGGGTGTCACCCGCGGTACCGGCAAGCACGCCGGTGGCGTGGTCATCGCCCCGACCAAGCTTACCGACTTCTCGCCGATCGCCTGTGACGAAGAAGGCGGCGGCCTGGTTACCCAGTTCGACAAGGACGACGTCGAGGCCGCAGGCCTGGTCAAGTTCGACTTCCTCGGTCTGCGTACCCTGACCATCATCAAGTGGGCGATGGAGACGATCAACCGCGAGCAGGCCAAGAACAACCTGCCCGACCTGAACATCGACTTCATCCCGCTGGACGACCGCAAGACCTACGAGCTGCTGCAGAAGGCCGAAACCACGGCGGTGTTCCAGCTTGAATCGCGGGGCATGAAAGAGCTGATCAAGAAGCTCAAGCCCGACTGCCTGGAAGACCTCATCGCACTGGTGGCATTGTTCCGCCCTGGCCCGTTGCAATCGGGCATGGTGGACGACTTCATCAACCGTAAGCACGGGCGCGCCGAGCTGGCCTACCCCCACTCGGACTACCAGTACGAAGGCCTCAAACCGGTATTGGCACCAACCTACGGCATCATCCTGTATCAGGAACAGGTGATGCAGATTGCCCAGGTCATGGCCGGCTATACCCTGGGCGGCGCCGACATGCTGCGCCGAGCCATGGGCAAGAAAAAGCCCGAAGAGATGGCCAAGCAGCGCGGCGGTTTCATCGAGGGTTGTGTCGCCAACAACATCGAGGCAGACCTCGCCGGTAACATCTTCGACCTGGTAGAGAAGTTCGCCGGCTACGGCTTCAACAAATCCCACTCGGCAGCCTATGGCCTGGTCTCCTATCAGACCGCCTGGCTCAAGACTCACTACCCGGCGCCGTTCATGGCTGCGGTACTGTCGGCGGACATGCACAACACCGACAAGGTGGTGGTGCTGATCGAAGAAGTGCGCACCATGAAACTGCGCCTCGATGCACCTGACGTGAATGCCTCCGAGTTCAAGTTCACGGTCAACGACGACGGCCGCATCATCTATGGGCTGGGTGCCATCAAAGGTGTCGGTGAAGGCCCGGTGGAAGCCATCGTCGAAGCGCGCGCCCAGGGCGGGCCGTTCAAGGACTTGTTCGACTTCTGCGAGCGGGTCGACCTCAAGCGTGTCAACAAGCGGACCCTCGATGCGCTGATCCGCAGCGGGGCCCTGGACCGTCTCGGCCCGCACTTCCATGATGAGATCAAGGCGTACCACGCCAGCATCGACATCAACCGTGCGACCTTGCTGTCGGCCCTGGAAGAAGCCATCAAGGCTGCAGAACAGACCGCGCGCACGGCCGACAGCGGCCATGTCGACCTGTTTGGCGGGCTGTTCGTCGAAGCCGACTCGGATGTCTACGCCAACCACCGCAAGGTGCGCGAGCTGTCGCTCAAGGAGCGCCTGAAGGGTGAGAAAGACACCCTGGGTGTGTACCTCACCGGCCACCCGATCGATGAATACGAAGGGGAGATCCGCCGCTTCGCCCGCCAGCGGATCATCGACCTCAAGCCGTCGCGCGAAACGCAGACCATCGCCGGGATGATCATTGCCCTGCGCGTGATGAAGAACAAGAAGGGCGACAAGATGGGCTTTGTCACCCTCGATGACCGGTCCGGGCGCATCGAGGCGTCGCTGTTCGCCGATGCCTTCATGGGCGCTCAAGCGCTGTTGCAGAACGATGCCATGGTGGTGGTCGAAGGCGAGGTCAGCAATGACGACTTCTCGGGTGGCCTGCGCCTGCGCGTGAAGCAGGTGATGACCATGGAAGATGCCCGGACCAAGCTGGCCGAGAGCCTGCGCCTGAAGATCACCCACGAGGCGCTCAAGGGTGACCGCCTGAACTGGCTGGGCGAGCTGATCACCCGCCACCGCGGCGGTTGCCCGATCACCCTCGAATACACGGGCAGCGATGCCAAGGCCATGTTGCAGTTCGGCGAGCAGTGGTCGATCGACCCGGCCGATGGCCTGATTCAGGCGCTGCGTGACCAGTTCGGGCGTGAGAACGTCTTCCTGCAATATCGTTGAACCGACGAAATTTACGCTCGACCTGAATGCGCCTGATCCCTTAAGGTAGGGCGCCAAACGGATCAACCGGCCGGCCGCCTGGCCGTAGACCCAAGACGGATGACTATGAACCCGAATTTTCTCGATTTCGAACAGCCGATTGCCGACCTGCAAGCCAAGATCGAAGGGCTGCGTTTGGTGGGTAACGACAACTCGCTGAATATCAGCGATGAAATTGCCCGTCTGCAAGACAAGAGCAACACACTGACCGAAAGCATCTTCGGCAACCTGACCAGCTGGCAGATCGCCCGCCTGGCCCGCCACCCACGTCGTCCTTACACCCTGGACTACCTGGAGCACATCTTCACCGAGTTCGAAGAGCTGCACGGCGACCGCCACTTCTCCGACGACGCCGCCATCGTCGGCGGTACCGCGCGCCTGGATGGCAAGCCGGTAATGGTCATCGGCCACCAGAAGGGCCGTGAAGTGCGCGAAAAGGTTCGCCGCAACTTCGGCATGCCGCGTCCGGAAGGCTACCGCAAGGCATGCCGCCTGATGGAAATGGCCGAACGTTTCAAGATGCCGATCCTGACCTTCATCGACACCCCGGGTGCCTACCCGGGCATCGACGCCGAAGAGCGCAACCAGAGTGAAGCGATCGCCTGGAACCTGCGCGTCATGGCGCGCCTGAAAACTCCGATCATCGCCACCGTGATCGGTGAAGGTGGTTCCGGCGGTGCATTGGCCATCGGTGTGTGCGACCAGCTGAACATGCTGCAGTATTCCACCTACTCGGTGATCTCGCCGGAAGGCTGTGCCTCGATTCTGTGGAAGACGGCCGACAAGGCTGCCGACGCTGCCGAAGCCATGGGCATCACTGCCGAGCGCCTGAAGAGCCTGAACATCGTCGACAAGGTCATTCAGGAGCCGCTGGGCGGCGCCCACCGTGACCCGGCGCAGATGTCCGAAAGCATTCGCGCCGACCTGGTTGAGCAGCTGGACATGCTGGGCAAGTTCGACAATGACGCGCTGCTGGCCCGTCGTTACGAGCGCCTGATGAGCTACGGCATCTGATGTAGCCCTGGGGCCGCGTTGCGGCCCTTTCGCCGGCAAGCCGGCTCCCACATTGTCCGCGTTGTCGCCGAATAATGTGGGAGCCGGCTTGCCGGCGAAAGGGGCGCAACGCGGCCCCGGAGTTTTCGAAACTGTGAGGCTTCAATGATCAACCTCACCCCCTGGCTTAACGCCCCCGCCTGGCACATCGCCTTCTCTGGCGGCCTCGACTCCACCGTGCTCCTGCACCTGCTGGCCGACCACGCCCGCAGTCAGCAAACCCCTCCGCTGCACGCCATCCACGTTCATCACGGCCTGCAACCGGCTGCCGACGCCTGGCCAGCGCATTGCAAAGCAGTCTGCGACCGCCTGGGTATCCCGCTCACCGTCATCCACGTCCAGGTAACCCCGGGTGCCAGCCTCGAACAGGCCGCGCGCGATGCCCGTTACGCGGCTTTCAAGGGCGTGCTTGGCCCGGGCGATGTGCTGTTTACCGGCCAGCACCGTGATGACCAGGCCGAAACCCTGCTGTTCCGCCTTTTGCGCGGTGCGGGCCTGCGCGGGTTGTCCGCCATGCCGGTACAGCGCCCTTTGGGGCAGGGCCAGTTGGTCAGGCCGTTACTGGCGGTCTCACGCACGCAGTTGCACACCTATGCCCAAGGCCACGGGCTGGCCTGGATCGAAGACCCCTCGAACAACGACACGGCGTATACCCGCAACTTCCTGCGCGCAGAGGTGTTCCCGTTGTTGCAACAGCGTTGGCCGCAGGCCAGCCAGAACCTTGCACGCAGCGCCGACCACCTGGGCGAGGCGCTCGGGCTGCTGGATGAGCTGGCGCAGGCCGACCTGGCCGAGGCCGGGGAGGGCGGGTGTGTTGCTTGGCCTGGCTTGGACTCGCTCGATCTGGCTACCCTCGTGGCGCTGTCGCCGGCTCGTCAGCGCAATGCCCTGCAGCACTGGCTGAGCCTGCGCACCCGTTTGCCCGACAGCCGCCATTGGGCCGGCTGGGCAGCCCTGCGCGACGCGGCAATCGATGCTCGGCCAGCCTGGCACCTGACCGACGGCAAGCTGGAACGCAGTAACGGGCGCGTCTGGTGGTTGAGTGGTGACTGGTTGCAGCCTGTCGGCGGCGTATTGCGCTGGGAGCAACCCGATGGCCGGTTGCTGTTGCCCGGCAACGGCAGTGTGCGCCTGCACGGCCGACCTCAGGGTGAGTTGCACATTGCCTACCGCCAGGGGGGCGAAGTACTGAACATTCCCGGCCGCGGCAAGCGCGACTTGAAACGCCTGCTCAACGAGCTGCAAGTGCCGCACTTCGTGCGTTCGCGGCTACCGTTGCTGTACTGCGGCGAGCGCCTGCTGGCGGTGGCCAACCTGCCTGAACTGGGGCAGGCGGATTGCCAGCTGCACTGGCAGCCTCCGACGAACGCGCAAGGTTTGAGCTGAAGGGTACATTCCGGTAGACTACCCTCCCTTCTTGATACAACTTCTGTGCGTTCCTCGGAAACACGGCAGTTGCCGATTACCAAGCAGTTTT
>Ga0213827_1000852_pt1 | contig 19893 bp, 13 predicted proteins | sample MC6MC0898MG_FD_180669 | JGI IMG/M metagenome (GOLD analysis project Ga0213827, IMG submission 180669) | Enriched soil aggregate microbial communities from Iowa State University, Ames, United States - MC6-MC0898-MG | ecosystem: Environmental > Terrestrial > Soil > Unclassified | place: USA: Iowa...
TCTGCGGCCGCGTGCACATGGCCCGGGCGATTTCCAGGCGGCGCTGCTGGCCGTAGGACAGTTCACCGGCCAGGCGGTTGGCGCAGTCCACCAGGTCGACCACTTCCAACCAGTAGAACGCGCAGTCCAGCGCATCGCTTTCGGCCTTGCGGTAGCCCCTGGTGTTGAGGATCCCGGCCAGCAGGCTGCGGTTGACCCACATGTGCTGGGCCACCAGCAGGTTCTCCAGCACCGACATTTCCTTGAACAGGCGAATGTTCTGGAACGTGCGCGCCAGGCCGGCGCGGTTTACCAGGTGGGTGCCACCGAACATCTTGTAGTACAGCCGGCTGGCGAAGTTTTTCGGCGAGACGAAATCGCTGGCCCTGAACGACTCGCCCAGCAACTGGATGACGTTGGTGTGCTGGCCACGGGTATTGAGTTCGATCTTGCCGCCGGAGGCCTTGTAGAAGCCGGTCAGGCAGTTGAACACGGTGGTCTTGCCGGCACCGTTGGGACCGATCAGGGCGAAGATCGAGTTGCGATGGACCTTGAGGCTGACGTCACTGAGGGCCTTGATGCCACCGAAGTGCATCATCAGCTTTTCGACCGAGAGTACGACTTCGCTCATGGCGCTACTCCTTTACGCGGGGTCACACCGGTACGGCTGATCCGAATCAGGCCGCGCGGTCGCCAGATCATCATCAACACCATCAGGATGCCGAACAGCAGTACCCGGTACTCGGCGAAGCCGCGCAGCAATTCCGGGGCCACGGTCAGGACGAAGGCGGCGATCACCACGCCGATGGTCGAGCCCATGCCGCCGAGCACCACGATCGCCAGGATCAGGGCCGACTCGAAGAAGGTGAACGAGGTCGGGTTGACGAAGCCCTGGTAGGTGGCAAAGAACACCCCGGCCAGGCCCGCGGTCGAGGCACCGATGGTGAACGCCGAAAGCTTCACCAGCACGTGGTTCAGGCCCATGGAGCGGCAGGCAATTTCATCTTCGCGCAAGGCTTCCCAGGCGCGGCCGACTGGCATGCGGGTCAGGCGATGCTTGATGTACAGCACCGCCAGTACTACCAGGAACAGCACGGCGTAGATGAAGTAGTACTTCACGTCCGGGTTGTAGGCGATCCCGAAGAACTCATGGAACGGCACTCCGCCCTCTTTGGCGCGCTTGCCGAACTCCAGGCCGAAGAAGGTCGGCAGCGGTGCGGCCATGCCGTTCGGGCCGCCCGTCAGCGACAGCCAGTTGTTGAGGATCAGGCGGATGATTTCACCAAAGCCCAGGGTCACGATGGCCAGGTAGTCGCCGTGCAGGCGCAGCACCGGGAAACCAAGGATGCAGCCGGCCAATGCGGCCGTGATCGCCGCCAGCGGCAACACGGTCCAGAAACCCAGCCCCAGGTACTGATAACCCAACGCCAGGCCATAAGCCCCGATGGCGTAGAACGCCACATAGCCGAGGTCGAGCAGCCCCGCCAGGCCCACCACGATGTTCAGGCCCAGGCCCAGCAGTACGTAGATCAGGCCCAGGATCACCACGCCCAGCAGGTAGGAGTTGGAGAAGAACGGGAAGACCACGGCGATGACGATCAACAGCGGGATGATCCAGCGCAGCCGCGACTTGTAGTCCGGCGCCAGCACGTGCACGCCGGAGCCGGTGGACTCGAACCCTTCGAGAACCCGTCGGCCCTTGGGCGACTGCAGGAACAGGCTCAGGGCGAAGCGTCCGGCCATGACCACCGCAATGATCCAGGCAACGCGTTTGGGCTCCAGATTGAAGCTGTAACCATCCAGCACGACCCCGACGATGGGGCCAAAGACGATCAGGGCAATCAGGCCGGCAAGAATCGCGTCGACCACACTTTCTTTGACATCGATGGATTTTTTATGGGTTGAAGACATCGCTTACACCTTCGACACAAGAGGACGGCCGAGCAGGCCTTGGGGCCGAAAGACCAGAACGAGAACGAGCAGCGAGAAGCTGAAAACGTCTTTGTAGTCCGAGTTGACCAGACCTGAAAACAGCGACTCGGAGATCCCGAGGATGATCCCGCCAAGCATCGCCCCGGGCAGCGAGCCGATGCCACCGAGTACCGCGGCGGTGAAGGCCTTGATGCCGATGATGAAGCCGGCATAGAAGTCGAAGGTGCCGTAGTTCATGGTGATCAGCACGCCAGCCAGGGCGGCCATCGATGCACCGATGATGAACACGTAGGAAATCACCCGGTCGGTGTTGATCCCCAGGATCGAGGCCATCTTGCGGTCTTGCTGGGTGGCACGGCACATGCGGCCGAGTTTGGTGTACTTGATGACGTAGGTCAGCAACGCCATGCCGGCGAATGCGGCAATCAGGATAAACACCTTGGTGTAGGTCAACTGCACAAAACCGCTGCCGATATCGACGCGCCAGGCTCCCGTCAGCAAGGTCGGAACACCTTGTTGCTTGGCGCCTTGGGCGATCTGGGCATAGTTCTGCAAGATCAGTGAAATCCCGATGGCGCTGATCAGCGGTGCCAGACGGGTGGAGTTGCGCAGGGGCTTGTAGGCGACGCGCTCGATGACCCAGCCATACACCGCCGTGACCACGATGGTGAAGATCAAGGTGCCGAGCATCAGTAGCGGGAAGGATTCAATACCGAAGTACGCCAGCAGTGCCAGACTGATTGCCGCGAGGTAAGCGGAAATCATGTAAACCTCGCCGTGGGCGAAGTTGATCATGCCAATGATGCCGTAGACCATTGTGTAGCCGATGGCGATCAGGCCATAGACCGACCCGAGGGTCAGGCCATTGACCAGTTGCTGCAGGAAAATACCATCCATAACGCAATCTCACGCAGTGAAAACCTGCACCCCTGTGGGGGTGCGGTTCTTCTAAGGAAAATACAGATTTACGTCGCAACCGCTGTCAGCCAGCCCTCCACACGGCGCTGTGGGAGCTGGCCTGCCAGCGATAGCAGATAGACATTCAACGAAGATGTCGCCTGTCAGTCCGTCATCGCGAGCAGGCTCGCTCCCACATGGGGTCGGTGGAGGCTGGCTGATCGCCCTTACTTCTGTTTTTCCAGCTGGTGGTATTTACCGTCCTTGTCCCACTGGTAGACCACGTAGTCGGAGACTTTCAGGTCGCCCTTGGCGTCCCAGGTCTTCTCGCCCATCACGGTCTTGACCGGGTTGGCCTTGAGCCACTTGGCGGCGTCTTCGCCCTTGTTCGACTTGGCGCCGTTGAAGCCTGCCGCCAGGGCCTGGACCGAAGCGTAGGCGTACAGGGTGTAGCCTTCAGGCTCGGTGCCGGCCTTGCGGAAGGCATCCACCACAGCCTTGCTCTCTGGCAGCATGCGTGGGTCGGCGCCGAAGGTCATCAGCACACCATCGACGAATTGCGGGCCACCAGCGGTGGTCACCAACTCGTCGGTGACGATGCCGTCATCGGACATGAACTTGACGTCTTTGAGACCTTGCTCGCGCAGTTGACGGACCAGAGGGCCGGCTTCCGGGTGCAGACCGCCGAAGTAGACGACGTCGGCACCGGCGCCGCGGATTTTGGTGACAATGGTGCTGAAGTCTTTCTCGCCACGGGTCAGGCCTTCATACAGCACCGGCGTTACACCGCGCTTGACCAGTTGGGCCTTGGTGGCATCCGCCAGACCCTGCCCATAGGTGTCCTTGTCGTGCAGCACCACGACTTTTTTGCCCTTGAGCACATCGACGATGTAGTCGCCGGCCACGATGCCCTGCTGGTCGTCACGCCCGCACATACGGAACATGGCGCTCAGGCCGCGCTCGGTGACCTGTGGGTTGGTGGAACCCGGGGTGATCGCGATGATCCCGGCTTCGTCGTAGATCTCCGAGGCGGGAATGGTCGAGGAGGAGCAGAAGTGACCGACCACGCCGGCAACTTTCTGGTTGGTGAGGTCCTTGGCGACCGTCACCGCCTGTTTTGGCTCGCAGGCGTCATCGCCCTTGACCAGCACGATCTTCTCGCCATTCACGCCACCTGCGGCGTTCACGGCGTCGGCCGCGGCCTGTGCACCCTTCATGTACTGCTCGCCAAATGCCGCGTTGGCGCCCGTCATTGGACCCGCTACACCGATCTTGATGTCGGCCTGAGCAAACGCAGAAACACCCAGCGCAGCAGCCACTGCGAGGGCCAGAAAGCCTTTCTTGTAAAACGTCTGGGACATGAGGTGGTGCTCCAAGGTTTTTTTAGTTGGCACTGCGACTTCACTGAATGCTCAGAGCAAGGGCCGTGCCATCGGTTTTTTATTCTTGAGCAAGTCGTTGCCTTATTGTTTTTTCAACAGTTTTGGGCCCATTTTCATTGGGCGTGCAACCGTCTAGATCGCAGAAGGTGAAACCGTTATTTTTTAAGGGTAAAACCTTCGCGTGCCACCATTGCAACCGTCAGCAGAAACGACGTGCAACCAGCCTGTAACAGCCCGCGTCACCGAACTGCACACTACTGGTGCGGGACTGCTACAACCCGCACCACTACAGGCTAGTCGTTACCGCCAAAAGTGCCGTGTCCAAGGGCAAATTCCCTTGCTTAAATGACAATCCGCAGGCACTGGCCCGCGTGATAGAGGGAGAACCCGGTTTCGTACAGGCAACTGCGCAAACCCACACCCAACAGTGGCTGCATGGGTGCGAAGGGAATCGGCAAGGCTTGCGGATCGCCGTGGCACAGATAGTCGGCGAAGGCTTTGCCGACCACGGTGCCGGTGGTCACGCCACGGCCGTTGTAGCCGGTGACAGCGACCAGGCCGGGCGCCGGCTCGAACAGGCGCATCAAGTGGTCGGGGGTAAAGGCGATGCAGCCGGTCCAGGTGCACTCCCAGTCCACCGGCTTGAGGTAGGGGAAGTAGTGTTGCTGCACCCGGTCGGCCCAGGCCTTGAGGAACCAGGCGGGCTTGCGGTTGCCATTGCCCAGGCTGCCGAGCAACAGGCGACCGTCCTGGTCACGGCGAATGCTGCTCAGAACCTGGCGGGTGTCCCAGGAACCCTGGCCGCCCGGCAGGATCTGCTGCGCGGCCTCTTCGGTCAGGGGCGCCGAGGCGACCTGGTAGTAATAACCCGGGAAAAAGTTACGCCGCAGCTCGGTCCAGTCGCCCTCGGTGTAGGCGTTGGAAGCGATCACCACCTGTTCAGCGAGCACCGCGCCCTCGGCGGTGTGTACTGCCCACCGCTGGCCCTGACGCTCCAGCCGGATCACCGCCGAGTGGTCGAACAACCGGCCACCCAGGTCGGCAGCGGCCTTGGCCAGGCCACTGGTGTAGGCCATCGGATTGAGGGTGCCGGCGCGACGATCGAGCAAGGCGGCGGCGATTTTTTTGGTCCCGGTGGCTTGCTCGCAGGCTGCCCCTGTCAACAATTCGACCGGGGCGCCGCGGCGCTTCCATTGCGCTTCGCGGCTGCGCAGGTCGGTTTCGCCAGTGCGGTTGTGGGCCATGTGCAGCGTGCCCTCGCGGCGCAACTGGCAGTCGATGCGGTACTTGTCGATCAGGCTGAACACCAGCGCGGGGGCCGCGCCGAGCATACGATTGAGCTGGCTGCCGACGATCTCGCCAAAACCCTCTTCAATCTCGTCCGGGGGAATCCACATGCCGGCGTTCACCAGCCCGACGTTGCGCCCCGAACCGCCCTGGCCGCAGCGCTGGGCTTCAAGCACACAGACGCTCTTGCCCTGTTCCAGCAAATGCACGGCCGCCGACAAGCCGGTAAAGCCGGCGCCGATCACGCAGACATCGGCCCTCACCTCACCCTTGAGCGCCGCCCGGTCAGGTCGTTGCGGCGTCAGTTTTTCCCATAAGCATTCTTCGCGTAACGGCATTGCCAGACTCCGATCAGAAACCGAACCCACACAATTCAATGTGGGAGCGAGCCTGCTCGCGATTGCAATCTGACAGCCGCCAACAGGGCTGGCTGACAAGACGCTATCGCGAGCAGGCTCGCTCCCACTGGGGACTACCGCTCGACTGAAGCTTCAATCAAACGTGATGCCCTGGGCCAACGGCAGCTCCAGCGAGTAGTTGACGGTATTGGTCTGGCGCCGCATGTAACCGCGCCACGCATCGGAGCCCGACTCGCGACCGCCGCCGGTTTCTTTCTCACCGCCAAACGCGCCGCCGATTTCCGCACCGCTCGGGCCGATGTTGACGTTGGCGATCCCGCAGTCACTGCCCACCGCCGACATGAACTGCTCGGCTTCACGCACGTCAGTGGTGAAGATGCACGACGACAGGCCTTGCGGTACAGCGTTGTTCAGGCGCAGCGCTTCGGCGAAGTCGTTGTAGCCAACCACGTACAGGATCGGCGCGAAGGTTTCGCTGCACACCACGTCGCTTTGCTCAGGCATTTCGACGATGGCTGGCGAGACATAGTAGGCGTTGGGGAACTGCGACTCGAGCTGACGTTTACCGCCAAACACCCGGCCGCCTTCACTCAGGGCCTGCTCCAGGGCGTCCTGCATGTTGTCGAAACTGTGTTTGTCGATCAGCGGACCGACCAGGTTGCCTTCCAGCGGATGGCCAATGCGCACCTTGGAATAGGCGGCCTTGAGACGGGTGACGATCTCTTCCTTGACCGATTCGTGGGCAATCAGCCGGCGCAAGGTGGTGCAGCGCTGGCCAGCGGTGCCGACGGCACTGAACAGGATGGCCCGGACCGCCATGTCCAGGTCGGCGCTTGGGCCGAGGATCATCGCGTTGTTGCCACCGAGTTCGAGAATGCTGCGGGCGAAACGGGCGGCGATCTTCGGCGCCACTTCGCGGCCCATGCGGGTACTGCCGGTGGCGCTGATCAAGGCTACGCGCGGGTCGTCCACCAGCGCTTCACCGGCATCGCGGCCGCCGATGATCACCTGGCTGAGGTAGGGCGGTGCATCGCTGAAATTCTTCAGCACCCGTTCGAACAGCGCCTGGCAGGCCAGTGCGGTCAGCGGGGTTTTCTCCGACGGCTTCCAGATCACCGGGTTACCGCACACCAGCGCCAGCGTGGTGTTCCAGGCCCAGACCGCAACCGGGAAGTTGAACGCACTGATCACCCCGACCACGCCTAGCGGATGCCAGGTTTCACGCATGTGGTGGCCCGGGCGCTCGGAGGCGATGGTCAAGCCGTAGAGTTGACGGGACAAACCGACGGCGAAGTCGCAGATGTCGATCATTTCCTGCACTTCACCCAGGCCTTCCTGAGTGATCTTGCCGGCCTCCCAGGACACCAGCTCGCCCAGGTCCGCCTTGTATTCACGCAGCACTTCACCGAACTGGCGCACCAGTTCACCACGGCGCGGGGCTGGCACCTTGCGCCACAACTCGAACGCATGCTCGGCACGACTGACCTGCTGCTCGACTTCGGCGGCACCTTCCCAGTTCACCGAGGCAATCTGGCTGCCGTCGACAGGTGAATGCACGGGCTGTTTGCCGTTCTGGTACAGGGCCGGGTTTACCCCCAAACGATCAAGCAATGCGGCAACCATGGGTCACTCCTCAAGCAAAAAACGGAAAGTTCGCAGCCGCAGCAAGACGGCTGATCAGGCCTGTAGTTGTAGCGCTACACAGACGAGCCAACAAACGACGATTAGGCGAGATATCATTCCGTTTATTCATGCAACGCGTTACAACAAGAACACAGGGACCCCCCATGCTGAATAAACGCCACTTGCCATCGATTACGGCCCTGCAGTGCTTTGAAGCGGTCACCCGCCACCTGAGCTTCACCCGCGCCGCCGAAGAGTTGAACCTGACTCAGAGCGCCGTGAGCAAACAGGTGGCGCAACTGGAAGAGCTGTTGCAGCACCTACTGTTTCGTCGGGTTCGGCGGCGCCTGCAAATGACCCCGGCCGGGGATCTGTACCTGGTTGAAGTCCGAAAAATCCTCACCCAGGTCGAAATGTCGACCCATTACCTGCGTTCCTACGGTGGCGAAACGGAAGTCTTGCGGGTGTCCACCCCACCTACTTTTGGCGCCCGCTGGCTGGTGCCACGCCTCAAGGGTTGGCGCCTGCGCCATCCGCAGATCCACCTGGACCTGTGCAGCGAACAGGAAGCCGACGACCTGCTGCAAGGCCGCGCCGACCTGGCGTTCTACTTCGGCCAGGGCTCCCGGCCCGGCACCGAGTGCCTGAAACTGTTCGGCGAAGAGCTGGTCCCGGTGTGTGCGCCGGGCAGCCTGCCGGACCATCCCTTCACGGACCCGACCCAGCTCACCGACCTGGTGCTGCTGCAAAATGCCTCGCGCCCCCAGGCCTGGCACGACTGGTTCGACAGCCAGGGTTACCAGACCGAACACAGCTACCACGGGCCGCGCTTCGAGACGTTCTACATGTGCATCCGCGCTGCGCAAGTCGGCTGTGGCGTGGCCCTGTTGCCGCGTTTTCTGGTGGAGGAAGAGCTGGCCGACGGCAAGCTGGTCATTGCCTGGCAGCATGCAATGCCCAGCAGTGACGCCTATTACCTGGCTTACCCCGAACATTCGGCGGAAGTGCCCAAGGTCCGGGATTTTGTGAAGTGGATGCTGGAGCAGATCGATACGCCGGCAACCAGCTGAGTGCGTCGTCCAAAAAATCACTGGCAATCAGCACTGCCGATATGCGCCACTACGTCCATTCAATGACACTGCGTTAAAGGCTGCGGCCAGCCTGGAGATCCCCGTTATGAGCGAGAGTGTGTTTGCCGATCGCATCGTGCAGAACCTGCTCGACACCGACTTCTACAAGCTGACCATGATGCAGGCGGTGCTGCACAACTACCCCAACGTGGAAGTCGAATGGGAGTTTCGCTGCCGCAACAGCGAAGACCTGCGTCCCTACCTGGCGGAAATCCGTGTGCAGATCGAGCGCCTGGCGGAGTTGAGCCTGAGTGCCGACCAGTTGGGTTTCCTGGAGCGCATCAGCTTCATGAAGCCGGACTTCCTGCGGTTTCTCGGGTTGTTCCGCTTCAATCTGCGCTACATCCACACCGGCATCGAACAGGGCGAGTTGTTCATCCACCTGCGCGGGCCATGGCTGCATGTGATTCTGTTCGAAGTGCCGTTGCTGGCGATTGTCAGCGAGGTGCGCAACCGCTCTCGCTACCGCGAAGTGGTGCTGGAACAAGCCCGCGAGCAGCTGTATCGCAAGTTCGACTGGCTGAGCGCCAATGCCAGCAGCGAAGAGCTGTCCGAGTTGCAGGTCGCGGATTTCGGCACCCGGCGCCGGTTTTCCTACCGGGTCCAGGAAGAAGTGGTCAACGTGCTCAAGCACGACTTCCCGGGGCGCTTCGTCGGCACCAGCAACGTGCACCTGTCCCGGGAAATCGACATGAAACCGCTGGGCACCATGGCCCACGAGTGGATCATGGCCCATCAGCAACTCGGCCCAAGGCTGATCGACAGCCAGATCGCCGCCCTCGATTGCTGGGTCCGTGAATACCGTGGCCTGCTCGGCATTGCCCTGACCGACTGCATCACCACCGATGCCTTCCTCAACGATTTCGACCTGTACTTCGCCAAGCTGTTCGACGGCCTGCGCCACGACTCCGGGGACCCGATTCTGTGGGCGGAAAAAGCCATCGCCCACTATCACAAGCTCGGCATCGAGCCGATGAGCAAGACCCTGGTGTTCTCCGACAGCCTGACGCTGCCCCGCTCGCTGGAGATCTTCCGGGCGTTGCGTGGGCGGATCAATGTCAGCTTTGGCATCGGTACCAACCTGACCTGTGATATTCCCGGTGTCGAACCCATGAGCATCGTGCTTAAAATGGCCGCCTGCAACGGCCAGCCCGTCGCCAAGATTTCCGACGAGCCTGGCAAGACCCACTGCAAGGATCCGAATTTCGTCGCCTATTTGCGACATGTGTTTCAAGTACCTGCCGCCCTATCTGGCAATTCAAGCAAGGAGTGAATTCATGCAAGCCGTACAGCGTGAGATTGCTGAACAGCTCAAGGTCCAACCGCCCTTCGCCGACCAGGCTGCCCTGGAAGCGGAAATCGCACGACGGATCGACTTCATCCAGGACTGCCTGGTCAATTCCGGGCTCAAGAGCCTGGTGCTGGGCATCAGTGGTGGCGTCGACTCGCTGACCGCAGGCCTGCTGGCCCAGCGCGCGATGCGTGAATTGCGCGAGCGCAGCGGTGATATGGGTTACACATTCATCGCCGTGCGCCTACCGTACGAAACCCAGTTCGATGAACACGAAGCCCAGGCTTCGGTGGACTTCATCGCACCGGACGAGCGCCACACGGTCAATATCGGCCCGGCGGTCAAGGCGCTGGCCAGTGAAGTCGCGGCCTTTGAAGGCAAACACGCGGTGTCGGTGGATTTCGTGCTGGGCAATACCAAGGCGCGCATGCGCATGGTTGCCCAGTACACCATCGCCGGTGCCGCCCACGGCCTGGTGATTGGTACTGACCACGCCGCCGAAGCGGTGATGGGCTTCTTCACCAAGTTCGGTGACGGCGCCTGTGACCTCGCGCCCCTCAGCGGCCTGGTGAAAAACCAGGTACGGGCCATAGCCCGGCACTTCGGTGCGCCTGAGTCACTGGTGGATAAAGTCCCTACCGCGGACCTGGAAGACCTGTCGCCGGGTAAACCGGACGAAGCCTCCCATGGCGTCACCTACACCGAGATCGATGCCTTCCTGCACGGTGAACCGGTGCGTGAAGAGGCCTTCCGGATCATTTGTGAGACCTATAAAAAGACTCATCACAAGCGGGTGATGCCGTTTGCTCCGTGATTGATCAGAGGTTGTGGCGCGGCCATCGCGAGCGGGCTCGCTCCCACACCGATCCGTGGGAGCGAGCCTGCTCGCGATAAGCGCCAGGCACAAAAAAAGCGTCCCACCGGGACGCTTTTTTATCGGCGTAACAGGCTTACTTCAGGGTAATGGTGCCTTTCATCATCGAGATGTGGCCAGGGAACGAGCAGAAGAAACCGTATTTTTCATCGGCTTTGAGTTTCGACACGTCAAAGGTCACGGAGTCTTTCTCGCCAGCACCGATGATCTTGGTATGGGCGATCACGCGGGTGTCGCCTTCCTTGAGGTAGTTCTTGTCGATGCCGGCAGCCAGGCCATCGGTGGCGATCGGCTGCATGTCCGCTTCAGTGCTGATCACCAGGTTGTGGCCCATGACGTTCTTCGGCAGGCTGCCGGAGTGGGTCAGCTCGACGGTGAATGTTTTGCAGCTCTTGTCGATTTCGATGGCCTTGGTGTTGAAGGACATCTGGTCAGTGGAATCAACGGTGACCTTGCATTCGGCAGCCATCAGTTGGCTGCTGGCCAGTGTCAGCAGGGATACCGCAACAAGTTTGGCAAACATGGTGAATCTCCAAGGCAGGGTTAAAAAATCCATATCCTGTAAAGACTGCCTGAAATTTCCGGAAGTTCCTATGACCTCAGTCAAGAATTGTATACAACTTTCGGGCTATGACACTCATCGAAACAATCTACCAGCCAGACAGCCCGCGCCAGCCTAAGATCGACCCATTGTTCCCGCCAATGGAGTGTCCGTCATGTCCCTCAATAGCTTGTTGTGCAGTTTGCTCGCCGCCTACGCCTGTGGTGCCAGCGGCACCTTCGAAGAGACCCGCCGCGCGGATTAATCCTTGGAGCAACCCGGCGCCAGCCATTACTCTGGGTTCGTCACTGATCACGGAGGAAGGCATGTCTTTAACATCTGTTTGTGTGTTTTGCGGCGCCAGCACCGGCACCCACCCGGCTTATCGAGAGGCCGCGATTGCCCTGGGCCAGGAACTGGCTCGGCGCAAGCTGACGCTGGTGTACGGCGGTGGCGCGGTCGGCTTGATGGGGATTGTTGCCGACGCCGCGCTGGCGGCCGGTGGCGAAGTGATCGGAATCATTCCCGAAAGCCTGAAGAACAAGGAAATCGGCCACAACGGCCTGACTCGCCTGGAAGTGGTCGACGGCATGCATGCACGCAAGGCGCGCATGGCAGAACTGAGCGACGCCTTTATCGCCCTGCCCGGCGGCCTGGGCACCTTCGAGGAACTGTTCGAAGTCTGGACCTGGGGCCAGCTCGGCTACCACGGCAAACCGCTGGGCCTGCTGGAAGTGAATGGTTTCTACAGCAAACTCACTGCATTTCTTGATCATGTCGTCGGCGAAGGCTTCGTTCGCGGGCAGCACCGTGACATGCTGCAAACGAGCGAATCGCCGCAGGATCTGCTGGACGCACTGGATGCCTGGCAGCCGGTGGTCAGCCCCAAATGGGACGGGCAAAAACCCGATTAACCCTTGGCCCCGGTTTAAAGGCAGAATACGCGCCGCTCAACCTCACCTTCGACCCCAGAGGATCGCCCATGGCTAAACCTAATTACTCCTTCGCCAAGCGTCAAAGAGACTTGGCCAAAGAGCAGAAGAAAGAGGAAAAGTTGCAACGCAAGAAAGCGGCTGCCGATGAAGAGGCCGGTGCGCTGACCCCGGATGCAGAAGGCGAAGTGATTGCCGACGACGCTGTAGAAACACCGAAAGAGCAGGCGCCAGACGCCTGAGCCCCACCGGACAGTGTCCCGCCTATCTTCTGTAGGAGCTGGCCAGCCAGCTCCTACGGCGGACCGCGCTAGTCCAACGGCAAGACCGTCACCCGCACTTCCGGGTCGTGGCTACCGCCCCCCAGAATCACCCCACGCAACGGCGACACATCGGAAAAATCCCGGCCCCAGGCCAGGGTGATGTGCTCCAGCGCCGGTTGGACATTATTGGTCGGATCAAAATCCACCCAGCCCACTACCGGACAGAACACCGACACCCAGGCATGGGACGCATCGGCGCCGATCAGCCGCGCCTGCCCGGGAGGTGGCTGCGTCAGCAGATAGCCACTGACGTAACGCGCCGCCAATCCCCTGGAACGCACACATGCCAGCATCAGGTGCGCAAAGTCCTGGCACACCCCTCGCCGCCGCTCCAGCACCTCCACCAGCGGAGTGGCGACCTGCGTGGCCTCGGCGTCGAAGGTGAACTCGCTGAAGATCTTCTGCATCAACGCCTCCACCCCGAGCATCAGCGGCCGCCCCGGCGCGAAACAGCTTTCGGAGAACTCGACGAAGGCGCTCTTCAAGTGCACATAAGGCGACTCGAAGCGATAACGACACGCCTGCAGCACCTCCTCGGCAATCGGCTGGCCACTGTAGGTCAGCGCGCTGCGGGTCACCTCCCAGGCCGGCGACTGCTGGAAGTCAGGCAATGCCCGGGCCAGCACCTCGACCGTCAGCCGGGCATTGACCTGCAATTCATCGTGGGGCCGCTCGAACGCCAGGCGCGTCAGCGGGTTGCCAAACACGTCCAGCTCATCGCGGCGGGTCGTCGGCAACGGGCTGATCAACATCTGCTGCTCGGTGCAACGCTGCCAGGCGCAGGGCCGTGGCCACAAATGGGCCAGCTGCTGGGCCAGGGACACCGGGCTGTCGTAGCGATAATGGGTGTCGTGGAGAATCTGATAGCGGGCACTGTTCACACGGACACCGTACGTTGGCTGACATCGTCGACATGGGCGAAATGCCGCAAGGCCAGGCGATCGGACACCTGATTGCTGACATCGGCGACCTCCTGCAGCAAGTCCGCCAGGCCATCGAGGGCGGCGCGCACACTGCTGTCACCGAACAGCGGGTTTTCCAGGCAGCCGAGGTCAAACCCGGCCAGGCGCTCCACCAGCAGTGGCAAGGCCGCCTCGGCCGGCGCGCCGAAGTCATGGTTCAAGCGCTTCAGGGAGCGACTCACCAGTTTCAACTGGAACAACACCGCATGGGGGTTCTGCTCATCGAGCAACAACAGGTCCAGCACCGGGATCAACTGCGCCACGGCCAGGTAACGGGAGCGGTAGGTGATGCTGCTGTTACCCAACTCGAGCAACCATTCCAGGCCCGCCTGATCGAACGCCCCAGCCCCGCGCAGAAAGCCCGCCAGGCTGCTGCTCAAGAACTGCAAACGCTCAATGCGCCGGCCGATCATCAAGAACCGCCAGCCTTCGTCGCGGGTCATGTCATCGAGGGCAAACCCGGACAACGCGGCCAGCGACATCACCAGGCGATTGAGAAAATCCAGCAGTTCGCCAAAATCCGCGGCCTCGGTCTCCAGCTCCATGGCTTCGCGCTGCAACTCCACCAACGCCTGCCAGTTCTCGCGCGAGAGCTTGCCGCGCACCTGGGACGCCGCCCACTGCAAGCGCTGCAGGTTGGCGCGCAGGCTGAACGACCAGTCAGCACCGAGCAAGGCGGCGAGCAGGCGCTCGGGCAACTCGCCCTCCTCGGGCAGCAGCATCAGGCTTTCGCCCAACTCGACGGCCGCTTGCAGGGCCTGCGGATCGTCGCCATCGACATAACGCGCCAGCATGATCCGCAGCAACCGCGCGCTGTCATCGCAGCGCTCGCAGTAACGGCCGAACCAGAACAGGTTTTCCACCACCCGCGACGGCAGGTACGGATCGCGCCGCACCAGGTCGTGCACGCCTAGGGTGCGCTGGGCTTTCCATTGTTCGCCGACGGGGGCCCGCTCGCCCAGCACCCAGGTGTCTTTGCTGGCGCCGCCACGCTGCATCGATACCACTTCGGCATCTGCCTCGGCGGCGACCCGGGTCAGGCCTCCAGGCAATACCCGATAGCCGTCGCGACTGGCCACCGCATACACCCGCATGCCAATGGCCCGTGGCTGCAACTGGCCGGTTTCGGCCTGCCACACCGGCGCCTGGGACAGCTGGGCCAGTTCTTGCGCCACATAGGCATAGGGCCGTGCACGCATGCGCTGGACCAGATCAGCGCGCTGCTTTTCACTCAAATCGCGGCCAAACACCGGGGTAAAGCTCTGGGAAGGAAAAGCCGGCTTGATCAGCAGCTCGGGGAGTTTCTCCAGGGCTTGCTCCAGCACCGGCGGCTCCCCGCACCACCAGGTGGCGATGGACGGCAGGAGCAGTTCCTCGCCGAACAGGTAGTGATTGATCTTCGGCAGAAACCCCAACAGGCCTGGCGATTCCAGCACCCCGCTGCCCAGGGCGTTGGCCACCAGCACCCGGCCCTGGCGCACCGCATCCAGCAATCCTGGAACGCCGAGGGCCGAGTCGGTGCGCAGCTCCAGCGGGTCGCAGAAGTCATCGTCGAGCCGGCGCATGATCGCGTGGACCCGGCGTAGGCCACTCAGGGTCTTGAGGTAGACGGTGGCATCACGCACCGTCAGGTCACCGCCCTCGACCAGTGGATAACCCAGTTGGCGGGCCAGGTACAGGTGCTCGAAATAGCTCTCGTTGAAACGCCCGGGGGTCAACAGCACCACCAGCGGCACTTCCTCGGCGCTGGGTGCCTGGCGGGCCAGGGTTTCCTGCAGGGTCCGGAAAAACCCCGCCAGGTGCTGCACTTGCAGGTCGCGGTAGAGCTCGGGAAACGCCCGGGAAACGATGGTGCGGTTTTCCAGGGCATAACCGGCGCCGGACGGGGCCTGGGTGCGATCCGCGGTGACCCACCAGCGCCCGTCGGGGGTACGCGCCAGGTCCACTGCATACAGGTGCAGGAAGGTGCCGGCAGGCGGCTCGATCCCCTGGCACGGCCACAGGAAATTGTTATGGCCAAACACCAGTTCCGCCGGCAGCAGGCCCTCGGCAATCAGGCGCTGCGGGCCATACAGGTCCGCCAGCACCGCGTTGAGCAGCCGTGCACGCTGGGCGATACCGGCCGCCAGGTGCTGCCACTCCTCGGCGGCGATCACGTGGGGCAACAGGTCCAGCTCCCAGGGACGGTCGGCGCCCTTGGGGTCGGCGTAGACATTGTAAGTAACGCCGTTCTCCTGGATCTGTCGCGCCAGCAACGCCTGGCGCTGTACCAGTTGCGCGGGCGAACTGCGCTGCAACTGCTCGAACAGGCGCCGCCAATGCGTGCGCACGGCGCCGCTGTCGTCGAGCAGTTCGTGATAGGTGCCCGCCGTGAGCGGGTAACGGTCTAGCAGGTCAGGCATGGAACGCTCGGCAGGCTCAAGAAAACATCAGGTTAGCGCACAACTATGGCAGGTCTGTCATTGGCTGTTCTGGGCAAAACGGCGCAAATCCAGGGTCATGGGCAACTCATCACTGATCGTCAGGGTCGGGACCTGCAGGGGCCCCGGGCTGTGGCCGAGCCGGAAGAACCGCGCCATGCGCCGGCTCTCGGCTTCATTGGCGTTGACCGGCAGGCTGTCGTAGTTGCGCCCTCCCGGATGGGCAACGTGGTACTGGCAGCCACCCAGGGAGCGCTGCATCCAGGTGTCGAGCAGGTCGAACACCAGGGGCGCATGCACCGCGATGGTGGGTTGCAGGCAGTTGGCGGGCTGCCAGGCGCGGAACCGCACGCCGGCGACAAACTCGCCGACCCGGCCGGTCGGCTGCAGTGGCACCGCGACCCCATTGCAGGTCAGCACATAACGCTGCGGCGCCAGCCCCGTGAGCTTGACCTGCAGGCGTTCCAGGGACGAATCGACATAACGCACCGTGCCTCCCGTTGCACCCTCCTCGCCCAGTACATGCCAGGGTTCCAGCGCCTGGCGCAGCTCCAGTTCGATGCCGCTGACCGCATAATCGCCGACCTTGGGAAAACGGAACTCCAGATGGGCGGCGAACCATTCGGCGCGCAACGCATACCCGGCGGCGTTGAGATCCACCAGCACATCGGCGAAATCCTGCTCGATAAAGTGCGGCAGCAGGAACCGGTCATGCAGCTCCGTCCCCCAGCGCGCCAGCTTGGCGGGCGCATAGGGTTCGCGCCAGAAGCGCGCCACCAGGGCCCGCAGCAACAGTTGCTGGACCAGGCTCATGCGCGCATGGGGTGGCATTTCGAAGGCGCGCAACTCCAGCAGGCCCAGGCGCCCGGTCGCACCGTCCGGCGAATAGAGTTTGTCGATACAGAACTCGGCGCGGTGGGTGTTGCCGGTGACATCGATCAACAGGTTGCGCAGCAGGCGATCCACCAGCCAGGGGGCACAGGCCTCACCGGGCGGCGGCATTTGCGCAAAGGCGATTTCCAGTTCGTACAAGGCATCGTTGCGCGCCTCGTCGACCCGCGGCGCCTGGGACGTCGGGCCGATGAACAGGCCGGAAAACAGGTAAGACAAGGACGGGTGGTTGTGCCAGTAGCTGATCAGGCTGCGCAGCAGGTCCGGACGACGCAGAAAGGGTGAGTCGGCCGGGGTCGCGCCACCCAGTACAAAATGGTTACCGCCGCCGGTGCCGGTGTGGCGGCCGTCGATCATGAATTTTTCGCTGGTCAGGCGGGTCTGGCGGGCTTCTTCGTAAAGGAACTCGGTGCGCTCCACCAACTCATCCCAACTGGCGGACGGCTGCACGTTGACTTCGATCACGCCGGGGTCCGGGGTCACCCGGAAATTGCTCAGGCGCGGATCACTGGGCGGCTCATACCCCTCCAGCAGCACCGGGCAATGCAGCTCCTGGGCAGTGGCCTCGATGGCACTGACCAGTTCCAGGTAATCCTCGAGCCGCTCCAGCGGCGGCATGAACAGGTACAAGCGCCCCTCCCGAGCCTCGGCGCAGAGCGCGGTACGGGTCAACCAGTCGGCAGACTCGTCGAGGGCCGGCACGCGCTCCTCGGCGTCTGCAGGCGTGGCGTGTGCTGCCAATTGCGCGGTGTCCGGCAGTGGCGGGAAGTCCTGGTTGGGGTCCTGCGGATAAATGAACGGATACTCCGCCGCTTTCACCCAAGGCTGGGAGCCCAGTGGCAATCGATAGCCCAGGGGGGAATCGCCGGGGACCAACCGGCAATGCTCATCGCGCAGGTACCAGCGCCCGCTTTGCCACTGGTCGCCCTGGGCGGTGCGCGCCAGCGGCAGGACCTGGCCGATCACCTGATCCAGGCCCTGGCTGAACACCTTGCGCAACCGCGCACGCTCCAGTGGCTCCTCCAGGCGCGGGTCTTCGGCGCTGACGTTCAGCGGCAAGTTGCCTTCGCGCCAGAGGTAATAGAAGTGATCTTCGTAAGCCGGGAACACAAAACGTGCCGGCAGTTTCAAGCGCTCGGCGACACTCGCCAGAAAGCGCCCGGCCAACGCGCCATCCGCGCCATAGTCCTGCTGCTCATCGGCGATCAATGCACTGTTGTGCCAGACCGGTACGCCATCACGCCGCCAGTAGCTGTTCAGCGACCAGCGCGGCAGTTGCTCGCCGGGGTACCACTTGCCCTGGCCGAAATGCACCAGGCCTTTGGGCGCGTAGTGCTTGCGCAGGCGCTGGAACAGCTCGGCCGACAACCGGCGCTTGTCCGGACCGAGTGCGGCGGTGTTCCATTCGGCGCCATCCGGATCGTCGATCGAAACGAAGGTCGGCTCGCCGCCCATGGTCAGCCGCACATCGCCGGCCTGCAGGTCGCCGTCGATCTGCCGGCCCAGGGTCTGGATGGCCTGCCACTGCGCCTCGGTGTAGGGCTTGGTGACCCGCGGCGCTTCCCAGATCCGCTCCACCGACATTTCATGGCTGAATTCACACTCACAGGGTTCGACCAGGCCGCTGATCGGGGCCGCAGAGGACGGATCGGGACTACAGGCCAACGGAATATGTCCTTCACCGGCAAACAGCCCAGAGGTGGCGTCCAGGCCGATCCAGCCCGCGCCCGGCAGGTAGACCTCGCACCAGGCGTGCAGGTCGGTGAAATCCACTTCGGTGCCGGATGGCCCGTCGAGGCTCTTCACGTCCGCCGTCAGCTGGATCAGGTAACCCGAGACAAACCGCGCCGCCAGCCCGAGGTTGCGTAACAGTTGCACGAGCAACCAGGCCGAGTCGCGGCATGAACCGGACGCGTGCTCCAGGGTGTACTCCGGGGTCTGGACCCCGGGTTCCATGCGGATCAGGTAACCGATGTCTTCGCTCAGGCGCTGGTTGAGGGCCACCAGGAAATCCACGGCCCGCAGCGGTGTGCGCTCGATACCTTCGAGGTAGGCCTTGAGCCTGGGCGTCAGCGGCAGGGTTTCGAGGTACGGCGCCAATTCCTTGCGTTCATCCGCGGCGTAGGCGAACGGGATGCGTTCGGCGTAAGGCTCGAGGAAAAAGTCGAACGGGTTGAACACCGCCATTTCCGCCAGCAAGTCGACTTCGATGCGCAGTTGCTCGGTCTTCTCCGGGAACACCAGCCGCGCCAGGTAGTTGCCCTGGGGGTCTTGCTGCCAGTTGATGAAGTGCTGCTCGGGCAACACTTTGAGCGAATAGGAAAGGATCCGCGTGCGGCTATGGGCCGCCGGGCGCAGGCGAACGATCTGCGGGCCGAGTTCGACGGCGCGGTCGTAGCGGTAGTGCGTGACGTGGTGCAATGCGACATGAATCGACACGGCGTGCCTCCTGCGAGCCTAAAGCGTACCGGGCACCGCGCAAGACTTATGCCATACAGCAGCGCTGGCGCTTTCTCCGGTTGCCTGAGGCAGTACAGCACCAAAACCGGGCGATGCGAGGAATTGGTTTGACCCGGTTGCACGCAAATGTGGCGCGCGATCTTTTTTCAGCCCAATGCAGAACGCCAACCCGAAGGTTGGCGTTCTGTTCAGCTCAAACGAGGTTTAGCGCGGCACAACCGGCTTGCGCGCAGGTTTCGGGCCCTTGCCTTTGGCCGCGTCCTTACGCTCCTTGGCCGCCTGCTGGTTGCGGGCGAACGCCGCAGCCTTGGCCTGTTCACGCTTGTCCCACGGATTGCCACCGTCACTGGCACGCGGCGGCAGGCCGGTGTGCTGGGTGAGGATCTTGGTGGTCTTTTCCGTCGCCGCCACTTTATGGCTGCCAGCCGGCGTCGAGTTTTTGCGACGGGCGCTCTGGTAGCTGTCGGAAGCAGGCTGGTGCAGCGGGATCAACTGGTTCTTGCCCGGCCCGATCAGGTCGGCGCGGCCCATGCGGGTCAGCGCTTCACGCAGCATTGGCCAGCCTTTCGGGTCGTGATAACGCAAGAACGCCTTGTGCAGGCGACGCTGC
>Ga0213827_1000854_pt1 | contig 19867 bp, 17 predicted proteins | sample MC6MC0898MG_FD_180669 | JGI IMG/M metagenome (GOLD analysis project Ga0213827, IMG submission 180669) | Enriched soil aggregate microbial communities from Iowa State University, Ames, United States - MC6-MC0898-MG | ecosystem: Environmental > Terrestrial > Soil > Unclassified | place: USA: Iowa...
CACGAACAGGAAGCGGGCGTCTGCACCCAGCAATGGCGTGAGCCGGTCAGCCAGCCGCAGGAAATTCATCAGCCCCCAGCGTTTGAACGCCCCCGCGCCGCCGCCGGGAATCATGACGACGTCGGCGCTGGGCGATGAGCGCAGATGCGGGCGGGCCAGCGTTTGAAAACAGCGCCGCGTGGCGTCTTCGGCGTCAAAGGGCCGATAGGTGGCCAGCAGGCGCAAGTTGGCCAGGCCGATGTATTCGGCAGTGGTCTTGCGGTGGCAGTGCGTCCAGATCAGGTCGCTCAAGCGCGCATTGCGAAACCCCAGCCGAATGGCGGGCGGCCGCAGCAGGGTGGCCATGCCGACGCGTTCGCTGCTGTGATGCAGGCTGACGCACATCTGTGTATTCGGCGTCAAGGTGCGCACGGTGTCGCCGAACGAGGCGACGCGCACGAACTCATCCACCCAAGGCACGGCCCGGTAGAAGCCGCCCACGTCGTCACGCGCCACCACGCGGATTCGTTCAGACGCCCATCCCGTTTTCAACTGGTACAGCGTGGGGAGCGCGACGATCTGGTCGCCCCACTGCGGCTGGCTTCTGATATAGACGACGACTTCCGACACCGTTTCCTCCCGTGCATGGCATTGCGGTCCGCGACCGCTGGCGGGCAATGTATCGGGAGGGGCGTGGCAACCTTCTTCAATCCATTTAAGAAGTGTGAAGAAGCGCGCGTCGCCGCTTTATAGATTTACACAATTCCGCGGTCAGGGCCGGCACCGGCCACTGACGGCAGGACGCAAGTCCTGCGGCGTGTCGATGTCGGCCAGCACGCCGGCGTCGTCCACCGCCAGCTCCGTAACCGGGTGCCGGGCCAACAGCGATCGCGCGCCCGTGTCGCCCGACAGCGTGGCGAGTTCCGGCCACAACACGCGGCTGAATGCCACCGGGTGGCCCCGCCGGCCTTGCCAGGTGGGCACGACGATGGAATGTTCCTGCGCCGCCTGCGCCACCTGCTGGCAGGTGTCGTGACGCAACCAGGGCATGTCTGCCAAGGCGATCAGGCAAGATTGTTCGCCCGGCGCCGCCGTGTTCAGCAAGTGGCGCGCGGCGGCCGCCAGGCTGTCGCCCATGCCGTTGGCTTCGGGGCCGACGACAAGCACCTCGCACCCCGCTGATGCCAACAGGGTGCGCAGCGCGGCCTGGTCTGCACGTGTCACGGCGATGGTCCGGCCGGTGGCGGCGCAAAGCGCGGTGGCGGCGGCCTGCGCCACGGACAAGCCTGGTGCGAGCGGCGCCAGTAATTTGTCCTGCCCGGGCGCCATCGCGGCAAAGCGCCGCCCATGGCCAGCGGCCAGCAGCAAGCCCACGCACGCCGTCGTGGGCATTGATGACGATTTAGTAATGGTCGGAGGATTGGGCATGATTCTTGCCGATGGCGTCTAGCTGATCACCGGCTACCGGCTAAGGGTAAGAGGCCAGCGAGGCCCGCATTGATGAGTCGGTTTCAACGGTGTATGCAGATTTTGCCCCTTTTTCCCGAAAGGGGCCGGTTGTTAGACTCGTTCGACTATCTGGGGGCGCCGTCATGCAGAGTCTGGATTTACAAGTGCTGTCCGCCATCCGCGACTGGCATCGCCAGGGCCACCGCGTGGTACTGGCCACCGTCGCCGCCACCTGGGGCGCATCGCCGCGCCCGCCGGGTTCCTGGCTGGCCGTGCGCGACGACGGCCGAATCGCCGGCTCTGTCTCGGGCGGCTGTATTGAAGATGACCTGATCGACAAGATGCGGCGCGGCGCCTTGTGGGCCGCGCAGCCTTACGCGTTGACGTATGGCGCCACGCGCGACGAGGCGCTGAATTTTGGCCTGCCTTGCGGCGGCATCCTGGAGCTGCTGATTGAGCCCGCCCCTGACATGGCGGCCTTGCAGCAGCTGGATACGCGCTTGCGCCGCGGCGAACTCGTGAGCCGCACCGTCACGTTGAAGGATGGCGCTGCGACGTTGGCGCATGCGCAGCGGGGCGGCCGCTTCCGTTGGGACGGCGCATCGCTGACGACCCTGCACGGGCCGCAGTGGCGCCTGCTGTTGGTGGGGGCGGGCGATATCGCCCGGTATGTGGCGCCCATGGCGGTGGCGCTGGAGTTCGACGTCATCGTCTGCGACCCGCGCGACGAGTACGCGGCGTCGTGGAATGTGCCGGGTACTCAGCTGGTGACGGCCATGCCTGACGACGCGGTCACCGCCCTGGCGCCCGACATCCGCACCGCCATCATCGTGCTGGCGCACGACCCGAAACTGGACGACATGGCGCTGCTTGAAGCGCTGCCGTCGCAGGCCTTCTTTGTCGGCGCGCTGGGTTCACGCCGCACCAATGCGAACCGGCGCAAACGGCTGGCCGAACATTTTGGTTTTTCGGACGAGACCGTCCAACGCTTGCACGGGCCCGTGGGCCTGGACATCGGCAGCCGCACGCCGCCGGAGATCGCGGTGTCGATCCTGGCGCAGCTGACGGCGGAACGCATTCGGCAAACGGCGCAGATCCGCAGTTTGGATGGCGCGCCTGCCACCTCGCCAGCGTTGCAGGAATGCGGCTTGCTGGCTTTTGCACATTCATGAAGGGGCTGCCTTGGAAAATTCGCTAGCACTCAAGATCACCCGGCGCAATCTGCTGAAGGCAGGCGCCGTGTCCGCCACGGCCATGGCCACGCCATCAATCGCCACGGCGCAGCAAGCGGCCCAGGCCGGCACGCTGCCCATGTCGTCCACCGTGAACTTGCGCGTCAACGGCACGGCGCACGAGCTGTCGCTGGATATGCGCACAACGCTGCTGGACGCCTTGCGCGAGCATCTGCACCTGACCGGCACCAAGAAGGGCTGTGACCACGGCCAGTGCGGCGCCTGTACGGTGATGCTGGATGGCAGGCGGGTCAACGCCTGTCTGACCTTGGCGGTGATGCACGAAGGCGCCGAGATCACCACCATCGAAGGCCTGGGGTCGCCGCGCGCGCTGCATCCCTTGCAAGCGGCGTTTGTGAAGCATGACGGCTACCAATGCGGCTATTGCACGCCGGGGCAGATATGCTCCGCCGTCGGCATGCTGGACGAAGTTTCCCAAGGCGTGCCCAGCCACGTCAGCGCCAGCCTCACCGAACGCCCGCTGCTCAGCGCAGACGAGATCCGCGAGCGCATGAGCGGCAACATCTGCCGCTGCGGCGCGTATTCAAACATCGTTGACGCCATCGTCGACGTGGCGGGGGGCAAATCATGAAGCCCTTTACCTATGAGCGCCCTCGCACGCCGGCGGAAGCCGCGGCCAGTGCGGCGCAGATGCGCGGCGCGCGCTTCATCGCGGGCGGCACCAACCTGTTGGACCTGATGAAGCTGGAAGTGGAAACGCCTGCACACCTGATCGATGTGAACGGCCTGGGCCTGGACCAGATCACCGAGACGCCCGAAGGCGGTTTGCGCGTGGGCAGCCTGGTGCGCAATACGGACCTGGCGGCGGACACCCGCATCCGCCGCGACTACGCCGTGTTGTCGCGCGCGATTCTGGCGGGCGCGTCCGGGCAGATACGCAACCGCGCCACCACCGCGGGCAATCTGCTGCAACGCACGCGCTGCCCGTACTTCTACGACACCAACATGCCGTGCAACAAGCGCGCGCCGGGCAGCGGCTGTTCGGCCATAGGCGGCGTGACGCGGCAATTGGCCGTGATTGGCGCAAGCGATGCCTGTATCGCCACGCATCCCAGCGACATGGCGGTGGCCATGCGGCTGTTGGACGCCCAGGTGGAAACCGTGCGCCCGGACGGCGCGGCGCGCGTGATCCCGATTGCGGACTTCTATCGTCTGCCGGGGAACACACCGCACATCGACACCGCGCTGGACGCGGGCGAACTCATCACCGCCGTCACCCTGCCCAAGCCCGCCGGCGGCACGCACGTCTACCGCAAGGTGCGCGACCGCGCCTCTTTTGCGTTTGCGCTGGTGTCGGTGGGCGCGATTGTGCAGGCGGACGGCAGCGGGCGCGTGGCGATGGGCGGCGTTGCGCCGCAGCCGTGGCGCATGGACGCGGCGGATGCCGCTGTGCCGCAGGGCGCGAAAGCGGTGGCCGACCGGCTGCTGGCCGATGCGCGCCCCACGGACGACAACGCCTTCAAGCTGACCTTGGCGGCGCGAACCCTGAGTGCAGTGCTGGCGCAAGCGAGGGCCTGACGCGATGAAATTCGATACTCCCGCTACCGAAAATCCCATTGATCAATTGAAGATCGTGGGCCATGGCGTTGACCGCATCGACGGCCCGCTGAAGACGACCGGCACGGCGCATTACGCGTATGAACACCACGACACGGCGCCCGACGCCGCCGTGGGTTACGTGCTGGGTTCCGCCATTGCCAAGGGCCGCATCAGCAGCATGGACATCGAGGCCGCGCGGCGCGCGCCCGGCGTGCTGGCCGTGGTCACCGCGCAAAACGCCGGCAAGCTCGGCAAGGGCAAGATGAACACCGCCACCTTGCTGGGCGGCCCAGACGTTGAACACTATCACCAGGCGATTGCCTTGGTGGTGGCCGACACGCTGGAGCAGGCGCGCGCCGCCAGCCGCTTGATCCGCGTGCAGTACGAGCGGGCGCGGGGGGCATTCGATCTGGCGGCGGAAAAAGACGCCGCAGAAAAGGCCGGCAAGCCGCCGCAGGCGGATCGCGTCGGCGACTTCGAAGGCGCGTTCGCGCAAGCCGCCGTGAAGATCGACCACACCTACACCACGCCCGACCACACCCACGCGATGATGGAACCGCATGCGTCCACCGCCATGTGGCAAGGGGATGCGCTGACGTTGTGGACGTCGAACCAGATGATCGACTGGGGGCGCAGCGATGTCGCCAAGACCTTGGGAATCTCCAAAGACAAGGTTCGGCTGATTTCTCCCTACATCGGCGGCGGCTTTGGCGGCAAGTTGTTTGTGCGTTCGGATGCGCTGCTGGCGGCGCTGGGCGCGCGGGCGGCCAAGCGCGCGGTGAAGGTGGCGTTGCAACGCCCGCTGATCGCCAATAACACCACGCACCGCCCGGCCACCATTCAACGCATCCGCATCGGCACGACGCCAGACGGCAAGATCACCGCCATCGGGCATGAAAGCTGGTCGGGCGATTTGCCTGGCGGCAAACCCGAGGAAGCCGTGCAGCAGACGCGCTTGCTGTATGCCGGCGCCAACCGGCTGACCGCATTGAATTTGATGGAGCTGGACTTGCCCGAAGGCAACGCGATGCGTGCGCCGGGCGAGGCGCCGGGCTTGATGGCGCTGGAAATCGCCATCGATGAAATGGCCGAGGCCGTGAAGCTGGACCCCATCGAATTCCGCGTCCGCAACGACACGCAGGTCGACCCGGAAAAGCCGGAGCGGCCTTTCTCGCAACGCAGTCTGATTGAATGCCTGCGTTCAGGCGCCGAGCGCTTTGGCTGGAAGGCGCGCAACACGCAGCCCGGGACACGGCGCGAAGGCCGCTGGCTGGTGGGCATGGGCGTGGCGGCGGCGTTTCGCAACAACCTGGTGATGGATTCCGCCGCGCGGGTGCGGCTGGATGCCGCGGGCCAGGTCATCGTTGAAACCGACATGACCGACATCGGCACGGGCAGCTACACCATCATTGCGCAGACCGCCGCCGAGATGCTGGGCGTGCCGCTGGCGAAAGTCGTGGTGCGGCTGGGGGATTCGTCGTTCCCGGTGTCAGCGGGTTCGGGCGGTCAGTGGGGCGCGAACAGCGCCACGGCCGGCGTGTATGCGGCGTGTCAGAAGTTGCGCACGGCGGTGCTGGACAAGCTGGGTTTCAAATCGGAAGGCGCGACGTTCGCCGATGGCTCGGTGACCGAGGCCGGCGGCCGGACCGCGCTGCTGCGGCAAGCGGCTAGCGACGGCGAGCTGGTGGTGGAAGGGGGCGTGGAGTTTGGCGACCTGGACAAGAAATTCCAGCAGTCCACGTTCGGCGCGCACTTCGTGGAAGTGGCGGTAGACGCCGACACGGGCGAAACGCGTATCCGCCGCATGCTGGCGGTGTGCGCATCGGGCCGCATCCTGAACCCCAAGACGGCGCGCAGCCAGGTGATAGGCGCAATGACGATGGGCGTGGGGTCGGCCCTGATGGAGGAACTGGCCGTGGACCACCGGGTGGGCTTCTTCGTCAACCACGATCTGGCGGGGTACGAAGTGCCGGTGCATGCCGACATTCCGTCGCAAGAGGTGGTGTTCCTGGACGAAACCGATCCGACGTCGTCGCCGATGAAAGCCAAGGGTGTGGGCGAACTGGGTCTCTGCGGCGTGGGCGCGGCGATTGCCAACGCGGTCTACAACGCCACCGGCGTGCGCGTGCGGGACTATCCGATTACGTTGGACAAGCTCTTGGCCGGGTTGCCGGCAGTACCGGATCGGGCGTGACTCCCCGCGCCCACGGCGCAATTTACGTTTGTCGCGATGCGGGTTGATTACTATCATCCATACATCGCGACATTCTGGCGCCGTTAAATCCATGCAAGACGAAGATTTGTATTCAATTTGGCCGCAGCATCTGACCCGGGGCGGCGGCCCGCGTTACCGCCAGATTGCGGATTTCATTGAAGTCGCCGTCGCTGAAAACCAGCTACAGCCCGGCGACCGCCTGCCTCCGCAACGCGGGCTGGCGCAGCGGCTGGGCGTGGACCTGACGACCGTCACGCGCGCGTACGCCGAAGCCGGGCAGCGCGGCCTGCTGGACCCGCGCGGCGCGCTGGGCACCTTCATCGCCCGGCCCGCCGCGCAGTCCGCGCAGTTGATCGACCTGGGCATGAACATGCCGCCCGTGCCGCTGGGATGCGACTTGCAAGAACTGGTGCAACGCGGGCTGGCCAAGGTGATGGATCGCCACGACGTCAACGTGATGATGGCGTATCACCTGGCGGGCGGCAGCCCGGATGACCGCAGCGCAGGCGCGCAATGGCTGGCGCAGGCGGTGGGTCCGATCGACCCCGAACGGGTGCTGGTCTGCCCCGGCGCGCAAGCGGCGCTGGCCGCGCTGATCCTGGCGCTGAGCCAACCCGGCGACAGCATCATTGCCGAACCGCTGGTGTATCCCGGCCTGCTCAACGCCGCACAACATCTGGGCCGCCACGTGTTGGCCGCCGAGGTCGACGATGACGGCATGACGCCTTCCGGCCTGGAACGCGCCTGCCGCGACAGCGGCAGCCGGCTGGTCTATCTGAATCCCACGTTGCAGAATCCGACCACGCACACGATGAGCGCGCGCCGCCGGCGCGACCTGGTGCGATCGGCCTCCGCTTGCGGCGCGCGCATCATTGAAGACGATCCGTATCGCCTCTTCCTGGACGACGCGCCGCCGCCCTTGGCCAGCCTCGCGCCCGCGTCAGTGTTCTACATCGCTACGCTGGCCAAGTGCCTGACGCCGGGTCTGCGCACCGCCTTCGTGCTGAGCCCAGATCAAGACAGCCGCACGCGCGTGATGGCCGCCATGCGTTCCTTCGCGCTGATGGCCACGCCGTTAATGAGCGCGCTCGCCACGCAATGGATTGTGAGCGGCACTGCGCAGACCGTGCTGAATGGGGTGCGGGCCGAAGCGCAGGCGCGCCAGCGCGTGGCGCGCAAGCTGTTGCCTGGCCCGTTTGGTGCGGCCCCGGTGGGTATTCATCTGTGGCAGCCGCTGCCGTCGCAATGGATGGCGGCAGATCTGGCGCGCGTGGCGCGTGACGAAGGTTTGAGTGTGGCGTCGTCGGACGCGTTTCAGGTGGACACGGCTGTGATGGGCAATGCGGCGCACAATGCCATCCGTATTTCACTGGGCGGCGTGAAAGACCGGCAGGCGCTTGCTGACGCGCTGGAAAAGCTGGCGCGGCTGATACGCCGTCGCCCTGCGTTTCAGCGCGATCCTATCGTGTAGCGCCGGCCATACCATCCCGTTACCTGCCCGCCTGCCCGCTTTCTTCCAGCAGCCAGTCGCGAAACGCGGAGACGGGGCAGGTGGCCAATTTTTCTGGCGGCGCCAAAAAGTAATAGCCCGCGCCGGTACTGAATTCCTCATCCAGTGCGGGCGCCAGCACGCCTTGCCGCAGCTCGTCTTCCACCAGGAACGTCGGCAGCAAGCCGATGCCGATGCCAGATGCCACCGCCTGAATCAAATGGGTGGTCAGCTCAAACTGCGCGCCCCAGCGCATCGAACGCACGGGCAGCTTGTGCGCTTCAAACCAGCGCTGCCACACTGCCGGGCGGGCGGCCACTTGCAGCAGGCTGTGTTGCGCCAGGTCCGACGGCTGGCGCGTCGGGTGGCTGACCGCCAGCTCCGGGCTGATGACCGGGATGACGTACTCATCCATCAAGCGATACGGCGTCAGACCCGGCCAGTCGCCGTCACCGACGGCGATGACGGCATCGATGCCGGCGAGCTCCAGATCAAACCGCGTCACGCGCGAATGCAGATGGACGAGTATGCCCGGATGCCGTGCGTAGAACCGGTTCAGCCGGGGCATCAGCCACTTGGCGGTAAAGGTGGGCAGCGCGGCCAGATGAATGTCGCCCCGGCCCGTACGGTGCGAGATCGCTTGCAGCGACGCGCTGCGTATGCGCTGTAGCGCGGCCTCCAGTTCCTTCTGATACCGCATGCCGGCTTCGGTCAGCAGAATGCGCCGCCTCTCGCGCCGGAACAGCGCCACTTCCAGCAGATCCTCCAGCGCTTGCACCTGCCGGCTGACGGCGCTTTGGGTCAGCGCGAGCTCCGTCGCCGCGCGGGTAAAGCTTAGATGGCGGGCGCTGGCTTCGAAGGCCAGCAGCAGCGACATGGATGGGGTCAGGCGGCGCGGATTCATTCTGTAAATACATGAATGGGAACGGGTCAATATACCGCGCCAAGCAGAATTATCTTGAGGTTAATCAAGCGTGTCGAGTAAAGGTCATTCATAAAACGAATGATCTGCATGAGGTTTTTCCGTTTTTCACGCTGCCGTGATCTGGCTGAAAATACGTCGACAGCAAGCGCGACGGCAACGCACAACCGTAACGCGCAACAGCTTGCCCGTTCCAATGGGATCGGGTCTGACTTCAGGAGACAACGATGGATCTGGGTATCAAGAACAAGACGGCGCTGGTGCTGGGCGGTGGCGGCGGGCTGGGCAGCGCGATTGCGGCGTCGCTGGCGCAAGAAGGCGCCAAGGTGGTGGTGGCTGACCTGAACCTCGAGGCCGCGACGGCCACGGCGGACAAGCTCCGCGCCGACGGCCTGACGGCGGTGGCCATGCAGTGGGATCTGCGGGCGCTGGACGCCATCGACAGCCAGGTCGCGTGGATTGAAGCCAACGTGGGCGCGGTCGACATTCTGGTCAACAACACGGGCGGCCCGCCGCCCACGCCGTCCTCGGGCCAAGCGGCCGATCTGTGGCGCGAGCACTTCGAAGGCATGGTGCTGTCCGTCATCAAACTGACTGACCGCGTGCTGCCCGGCATGCGCGAACGGCAGTGGGGCCGCGTCATCACCAGCACGTCGTCGGGCGTGATTGCGCCGATCGCCAATCTGGGTATTTCAAACGCGCTGCGCATGTCGCTGGTGGGCTGGTCCAAAACGCTGGCGCGCGAAGTCGGCAAGGACGGCATCACGTCAAACATCGTGTTGCCCGGCCGCATCGCCACCGCCCGCATCACGTTCCTGGACGAAGCGCGCGCCAAGCGCGAAGGGCGCAGCGTGGAAGACGTCAGCCGCGAAAGCACCGGCACGATTCCGGTGGGACGCTATGGCGACCCCAAGGAATACGGCGACGCGGTGGCGTTTCTGGCCAGCACGCGCGCCAGCTACATCACCGGATCGACGATCCGCGTGGACGGCGGCCTGATCGCCAGTATCTGAATTGAACCCTGCCACTCACGGCACAGCCATTGAAGGATGTTGAAGATGAAACTGACTGCTGACGCCAAGGGCGTGTTCCCGATTGCGCCCACCCCGTTCTTTGACGACGGCGCGGTGGACCACGCGTCCATCGACCGCATGATGGATTTCTACCAAGCGTGCGGCGCGACCGGCCTGACGGTGCTGGGCCAATTGGGCGAAGCGCCCAAGCTGGACTTCAAGGAGTCGCTGGACATCGCCTCGCAGGTGATCGGCAAGGCCGGCGGCATGCCCATCGTGGTGGGCGTGTCGGCGCCGGGCTTTGCATCCATGCGTTCGCTGACGCGTGAAGTGATGGACCGGGGAGCCGCTGGCGTGATGATTGCGCCCCCCAACACCTTGCGCACGGATGACCAGATCGTCACGTATTACCACCAGGCGGTCGAGGCCATTGGCGATGACGTGCCATTCGTGCTGCAAGACTATCCGCTGACGTTCTCGGTGCAGATGGCGCCGTCGGTCATCCGCCGCATCGTTACGGACCTGGCCTCTTGCGTGATGCTCAAGCACGAAGACTGGCCCGGCCTGGAAAAGATCTCGGCGCTGCGCCGTTTCGAAGCCGAAGGCGCCATGCGCCACATCTCGATCCTGTGCGGCAATAACGGCCTGTTCCTGGATTACGAAATGGCGCGCGGCGCGGATGGCGCCAACACCGGCTATTGCTTCCCCGACATGCTGTGCGACTTCGTCAAATGGGTGGGCGAGGGCAAAACAGAAGCCGCGCATGATTTGTTCGACGCGCACTTGCCGCTGTTGCGCTACGAACAGCAGCCGGGCGTGGGCCTGGCCGTGCGCAAGTACGTGATGATGCGCCGAGGCATCTTGTCCAGCGCGGCGCAACGCCGTCCGGGCGGCGCGTTGACGCCCGCGGCGAAGGCCGAAGTGGATCATCTGCTGACCCGCTTGGGCAAGCACGATCCGCGCGCGAAGAACCTGGTGTAAGGCTGTGGGCGGGGCCGGGCAGGGCAAGCGCAGCGATGCGCCTTAGCCCGCCACCCGCCCCGGCACGTAATCCAGCAAGCGCGACAACTCCGCCGCGCTTTGCCGCACGGCGGCGACGACGGCATCCTGGTCCAGGTTGCCGTTTTCTATTTGCGCGGCGGCAATGGTGACGCCGATTGCGGCGGCGACTCGGCCGCTGTGATCGCGCACGGGCGCCACCACGCTGGCGATGGCCGCTTCAAAGAAACCGGTGTCCTGCACGTAGCCACGCGCGGCATCCTGTTGCAGCATCTCGTACAGCGCGTCCACCGTTGCGGGCGTACGCGGCGTGTAGCCCTCAAGCGAGGCTTGCGGATACAGCGCGCGTAATTCATCCAATGTCAGATCACAGAGCAGCGCGCGCCCCAATGACGTCGAATGCGCGGGCAGACGCGTGCCCACATACACGCTGCTGACAAACGGCGTGGGCGCGGACGACTTGGCCACCACCACGACCGACTGCCCATCGCGCACCACCAGGTTGGACGGCAGGCCGGTCGCGTCTCGCAGCCGCTCCAGCAGCGGACCGCCCAGTTCGGTCAATTCCAGTGACGCCAGATACTCGAAGCCCAATCGCAGCACGGCCATGTCCAGGCGATACGCCGTGCCCGATTCCACCTTGCGCACAAAGCCCATGCGTTCCAGCGTGGTCAGCAGGCGGAACACCGTCGACCGCGGAATCGATAGCCGGCGGGCCAGTTCGGGAGCCGTCAGCGTCCGGTCGGTTCTGCTGAATTCGCATAGCAGCAGCAGGCCGCGCTCCAAGGCGGGCACGGCATAACGGTCGGAAGAGGTCTCGCTGGTATCGGGGTCGGTCACTTCAGGCTCCGGGGCGGGCATTCAAAAAAATTAGCGACGACAGAGTACCGCAGCTGACCGGTCTGAGGGGGCGCATAAGACTCGTCTGAAAAAGTCGGCGTCTAGGGATTTCCCGGATGCCAGGCCGGTGAAGTGTCCTCATAATTGAACCATATAGAAAACAGTGTTTTATATATGAGACAAAAAGATCCCTCCTTTTCTTCGGAGACCGCCATGCCGAGCTTGCCACCGTCCTTCAATCCGCACCTGAAACCCTGGGCGCCGCCTGGCATTGAGCACGCGGCCGGCAAGGGCGCCATCGAGCGCCCCGGCGCCACGCCCAACCTGATCTGGCAAACCCGCTCGCACATGCCAACGGCCTATGAAGACGCGCTGGGCGACGCCCTGGAAGTGGCGTTCGAGGGCGGCGCCGACACGCCAGCCGATCTGGTCGCCAGCCTGAATGCACAGGCCTTGCGCACGCCGGACGGCGAGCCCTGGACCGAAGCCGGGTTCCTGCAAGAAATGCGCCGTCTCGGCGCCTGAGACTTCCCGCCGGCCGCAACGCAATCCGCCGGACGGCATCGCCACTTCGAGGGTGACCTGCAATGACATCGCAATTGATCGAGAACCGCCTGAATCAGGGCCTGCGCAACTATTGGTATCCCGTCACCGCCGAATGGGCTGTGGGCGGCGCCCCGCTGGGCATCACGCGGCTGGGCCAGAACATCGTGTTGTGGCGCGACACGAAGGGCGACGTCCATGCGCTGGAAGACCGCTGCCCGCATCGCGGCGCACGGTTGTCCATGGGCTGGAACCTGGGCGACCGCGTCGCATGCTGGTATCACGGCGTGGAAGTAGGGGGCGACGGCCAGGTCAAAAGCGTGCCCGCCGTCAGCAATTGCCCGTTGGAGGGCCGCAGCTGTGTGAAGTCTTACCCGGTGCGCGTCGCGGCCGGCGCGGTATTCCTGTGGTTTGGACAAGGCCCGGCCCCCGCGTTGAGCCTGCCCGACGAGCTGGAATCGCCCGATTGCTCGCACTTCCTGTGCACGGCGCAATGGGCCTGTAACTACCGCTATGCCATCGACAACGTCATGGACCCGATGCACGGCGCCTATCTGCACGCGGCGTCGCACTCGATGGCCGAAGGCGACAAGCAGGCGCAAATGGCCATCCGCGAAACGGGCACGGGCCTGATCTTTGAAAAGAGCAATCAGGTGGGCGTGAACTTCGATTGGGTCGAGTTCGGCGAAACCGATTCGATGTGGCTGCGCCTGTCCATTCCCTACAAGAAGCGCTTTGGCCCGGGCGGCCAGTTCGGCATCGTGGGCTACGCCACGCCGGTGGACGAAGACCACTGCCAGGTCTTCTTCTGGCGTACGCGCCGGGTGCAGGGCTGGCAGCGCGATGTGTGGCGCTTCTTGTATCGCAACCGGCTTGAAGGGCTGCACTGGGAAGTGCTGGAGCAGGATCGCGTGGTGCTGGAAAGCATGGCGCCCCAGGCGCGCAAGCACGAGATGCTCTATCAGCACGACATCGGCATCACGCGGGTGCGGCGAATTTTGCAACGCCGCGCCGAGGCCGAAGTGCAGGCAGAAATGCAGGCAGACATGCAGGCAGAAGCGCTGGTGGAAACCCAAGCAGCCGGCCACGCCATCGCGCAAGGCGCCGCGGAGGCTTCCCGTGCCTGACGCCACCCACCCTTCGCATCCCCCCTTGTCCCTGGCTGGCCGCCGCGTTCTGGTGACGGGCGCGGCGCGCGGGCTGGGGCTGGCGTTCACCGAAGCCCTGGCGCAAGCCGGCGCACACGTGGCGATGGCCGATGTGCTGGCGACGGAACTGGACGCGCAGGCGTCACGTTTGCGGGCGGCGGGCCTGCGCGTGGACCCGGTGCAGATCGACCTGCGCGACCCTGACGCCTGTTTGCGCGGCGCGCACGAGGCCGTGCGCATGCTGGGCGGCCTGGATGGCTTGGTCAACAACGCGTCCATCACGCATTCCGGCGGCCGTCTGGCTGAAGAATTGGACGTGCCCATGTGGGACAGCGTCATGGAAGTCAACGTGCGCGGCACGTGGCTCATGACCACGGCCTGCTTGCCGGCGCTGCGCGCTAGCGGCCGGGGCAGCATCGTCAATATCGCGTCCGACACCGCGCTGTGGGGCGCGCCCAAACTGCTGGCCTACGTCGCCAGCAAGGGCGCGCTGATCAGCATGAGCCGGTCGCTGGCGCGCGAGCTGGGCGCTGACAACATCACCGTCAACACCATCGCGCCGGGGCTGACGCGGGTGGAAGCCACCGAATACGTGCCCGCTGCCCGCCACGAGCTCTATCGCAATCAGCGCGCCATTTCGCGCGAGCAAGTGCCTGCGGACTTGTGCGGCGCCGTTGCGTTCCTGCTGTCGGACATGTCGCGCTTCATAACCGGCCAATTGCTGGCCGTGAATGGCGGCATGGTGATGCATTGATGCCCGGGAAGCCGAACGTGGATGCCGCCGAAAAATATCTGGTGCCTGGGCTCGAACGCGGCTTGCGACTGCTATCGGAATTCAGCCACGACGAACCCCAGCTGTCCGCGGCGGAACTCGCGCGGCGGCTGGAGGTGCCGCGTTCCACCGTGTTCCGTTTGCTGGTCACGCTGGAAACGCTGGGCTACGTCGAACGCGCGGGTCGAGACTATCAGCTGGGCATGGGCGTGCTGCGCCTGGGCTTCGAGTATCTGGCGTCTCTGGACCTGGCCGTGCTGGGGCAGCCCTTGCTTGACAGCCTGCGCGATGAAACGTCCTTCGCTTGCAACATGGTCATGCGCGATGGCCGCTGGGTGGTGTATGTGGCCAAGTCCGCCGCCCGCACGCCGTTCACCAGTTCCGTCACGGTGGGGACACGGCTGCCCGCACACGCCACGGTGTTCGGGCGGGTGCTGATGCAAGACCTGAGCTTGCCGGCGTTGCGCCGCCTGTACCCGGAGCCCCGCTTGAAATCGCATTCCGCGCGCACACCCGCCACCGTGGCGGCGCTGTTTGATTTGCTCAAGCAGGACCAGCAGCGCGGAACCGTCATGGAAGAAGGTTTTTTCGAACCCAATATTTCAACGATCGCCGCGCCAGTCCGAGACCAATCCGGCCGCGTGCAGGCGGCGCTGGGCATCACGGTGCCTGCGTCCACCCTTGACGACAAACAGCGCGAAGACCTGCTGCGTCGCGTGTCGCAAGCAGCGTTGGAACTTTCAGGAAAGCTGGGCCGCGATGTCTCGGGCGCTGGCGCATCCCTACATTCTCTACAGGCGAAATAACTTATGTGGCAGTTGGATAACAAGGTCGCCGTGGTGACGGGCGGCTCGTCGGGCATTGGCCTGGCGACGGTCAAGCGGCTATTGGGCGCGGGCGCCGCTGTGGCCTTTTGCGGGCGTGATCCCCACCGGCTGGCCCAAGCGCGCGCGCAATTGCTGGCGCAGTGGCCCGATGCGCGGTTGCTCGCGTCGCAATGTGATGTGCTGGACCCGGTGCAAGTGTCGGACTTTGCCCAGCAAGTGCAAGCGCAGCTGGGCGCTGCCAGCGTGTTGATCAACAACGCCGGCCAGGGCCGCGTGTCGACGTTCGCGTCAACCGAAGACGCCGCCTGGTCTGACGAGCTGAACTTGAAGTTCTTTTCGGTCATTCACCCCACCCGCGCATTCCTCCCGCAATTGAAAGCGGCGCCCAGCCCAGCCATTGTCTGCGTGAATTCTCTGTTGGCGGTGCAGCCCGAGCCGCACATGGTGGCGACGTCGGCCGCACGCGCCGGCGTGCGCAATCTGGTCCGTTCGCTGGCCACTGAATTCGCGCCCTTCGGCATCCGCGTCAACGCCATTCTGTTGGGGCTGGTGGAGTCGGGCCAATGGCGCCGCCGCTTCGACGCGCGCGAGGACCAGTCGTTGGACTGGGCCGCATGGTCCGCCCGGCTGGCCGCTGACAAGGGCATCCCCCTTGCGCGCCTGGGCGACCCGGCCGAAGCCGCCAACGCGATCTGTTTCCTGGCCTCGCCCCTGGCGGCATACACCACGGGCGGCCATATCGATGTTTCCGGAGGATTGTCCCGTCATGCCTGAAGTGCAACGCATCACCGTCGGCCACGCCATTGCCGCTTTTCTTGAGCAATGCGGAATCAAGGCCGCGTTTGGAGTGATCTCCATCCACAACATGCCCATTCTTGACGCCATGGGCGAGCGCGGCCACATCCGCTTCGTGCCTGCACGCGGCGAAGCCGGCGCCACCAATATGGCCGACGCCTACGCCCGCACGACGGGCGGTTTGGGTGTGTGCCTGACCAGCACGGGTACCGCCGCTGGCAATGCGGCGGGCGCGATGGTCGAAGCCTGGACAGCCGGCACGCCGCTGCTGCACCTGACCGGCCAGATCGAAACGCCGTTTCTGGATCGGGGCATGTCGTACATCCATGAAGCGCCGGATCAGCTGTCAATGCTGAAGTCGATTTCAAAGGCCGCGTTCCGTGTGCGCAGCGCCGACACTGCGATGAGCGTCCTCCGCCAGGCCGTGCAGGTGGCGATGACCGCGCCGCGCGGGCCGGTCAGTGTCGAAATTCCCATCGATATCCAGGCCGCGCTTATTCCTGCGCCGCACAACTTGCAACCCTTGCCCGTGGCGGCCATGGCCCCCAGCGCCGACGCGCTTGACGCGTTGGCGGAGGCCTTGGCGCAGGCGCGCCGGCCGATGCTGTGGCTGGGGGGCGGGGCGCGGGGCGCGGGCGCCGCCGTCAAGCGTTTGCGCGACATGGGCTTTGGCATCGTCACCAGCACGCAAGGCCGTGGCGTGCTGCCCGAGGACGATGCCCATTCCCTGGGCGCGTTCAATCTGCAAGCGCCCGTTGAAGCGTTCTACCAGACCTGCGACGCGATGCTCGTCGTGGGCTCGCGCCTGCGCGGCAATGAAACGCTGCAATACCGTCTGAACCTGCCGCGCGCGCGGTATCGCATTGACGCCGACCCGGCTGCCGACGGCCGCTGCTACCCCAATCACCGCTTCGTGCTCGGCGACGCCGCGCTGGCGTTGGACGGGCTCGCCGATCGTCTTGCCGGCCGCATGCGCATCGATGAGCGCTTCCTGCCCGACCTGCAAACGGCGCGCGCCCAAGCCAGCGCCACGCTGCGCGATGGCTTGGGGGCTTACGGCGACCTGGCCGACACTTTGCAGCGCCGTACCGGCCGTCACTTCAATTGGGTGCGTGACGTCACCGTGTCCAACAGCACCTGGGGCAATCGCTACCTGAAGGTGTTTGACCCCTTGGCCGGCGTGCATGCGCTGGGCGGGGGCATCGGGCAAGGGCTGGCCATGGGCATCGGCGCGGCGATCGGCGCCGCCGCCACCGGCTCGGGCAAAAAGACGTTCTGCCTGTCGGGCGACGGCGGCTTCATTCTGAACCTGGGCGAATTGGCGACCGCCGTACAGGAACGGGCCGGCGTCGTGTTCGTGTTGATGAACGACCGCGGCTATGGCGTCATCAAGAACATCCAGGACAGCCAGTACGGCGGACGCCGCCACTACGTGGATCTGCATACGCCGGACTACGCCGCACTGTCCGCATCGCTGAGCTTGCGCCATGTGCGCGTGTCGCGCGTTGAAGACATGGCGGCGGCGCTGGAGTTCGCCGAGTTGGAAGCCGGCCCCTGCCTGGTTGAAGTCGACATGTTGTCGATCGGCGCCTTCAAATCCGTGTTCGCCGGCCCGCCGGTGAAGACCGCGGGAGCCGCATGATGGATGCCCTGACAACCACCAAACTCCTGGATATCTGCGTCGGCGGCATATGGCGCGCCGGGCAGGGAGACGCCTACGCCAGCCTGTACCCCGCCACGGGGCAAGCCATCGCCCACCTGCGCGCCGCCAATCTTGATGATGTCGATGAAGCGGTGGCTGCGGCCGATCACGCGTTTCGGCATAGCGGCTGGGCGCAAAAAAAACCGCATGAGCGCGCGCAGGTGTTGGTTCGCGTGGCGCAGATCATTCGCGACCGCGCCGAAGACCTGGCGCAAAAGCAGCGCCTGGATAACGGCAAGCCCATCACCGAAACGCGGGCGCTGGTCGCCAGCGCGGCCGCCACGTTCCAGTTCTTCGCCGCCGCTTGCGAAACCCTGGAAGACAGTCTGACGCCCGCACGCGGCGACTTCCTGACCATGAGCGTGCACGAGCCCATGGGCGTCGTGGCCGCCATCACGCCCTGGAATTCGCCGATCGCCAGCGAGGCCCAGAAGCTGGCGCCCGCACTGGCGGCGGGCAACGCCGTCATCATCAAGCCCGCCGAAATCACGCCCTTGATGGCGTTGGAGCTGGCCGCCATCTGCGAACAGGCGGGCGTGCCGGCCGGCATGATCAGCGTGCTGCCGGGCAAGGGGTCCGTGCTGGGCGACGCGCTGGTGCGCCATCCGCTGGTCAAGCGCGTGTCGTTCACGGGTGGCACGAACACGGGCAAGCAGATTGCCCGCATCGCCGCCGACAAGATGATGCCGGTGTCGATGGAGCTGGGCGGCAAATCGCCCACCATGGTGCTGGCCGATGCCGACATCGCCCACGCCGTCAACGGCGTGCTGTACGGCATCTTCAGTTCGTCAGGTGAGTCCTGCATTGCGGGCTCGCGCCTGTTCGTGGCGCGCGCCATCTACGCCGAATTCATGGACCGCCTGGCCTTAGCCGCGAGCCGCCTGCGCGTGGGCGATCCGGCGGATTCCCGCACGCAGATGGGGCCGTTGATCAGCGAGGCGCATCGCGCATCGGTTGAACGTTATGTGGCGCTGGGCCTGAGCGAGGGCGGCTCGATCCGCACGGGCGGCAAGCGCCCTGAAGGCGGCGCCTTTGATCAGGGCTATTTCTACACGCCCACGATCATCGAAAACCTGCGCAACACGGACCGCACCTGCCAGGAAGAGATCTTCGGCCCTGTGCTGGTCGCCATGCCGTTCGATGACGAAGACGCGCTGATCGCCGACGCCAACGACAGCGTCTACGCCCTGGCTGCGGGCATCTGGACCGGTGACTACAAAAAGGCCTGGCGCATCGGACGCCAGGTGCAGGCCGGCACCGTGTGGATCAACACGTACAAGCAGTTCTCGATTTCGACGCCGTTTGGCGGCTGGCGAGACAGCGGCCTGGGCCGCGAAAAAGGCCGGCTTGGCATCCAGCAGTACATGGAGCAGAAGAGCATTTACTGGGGCATGAACACGCAGCCGCTGCCTTGGGCAGATAGCTGACGTGCGCGCACCTGAACGACGGGAACGACTATGAATGACATCATCGTGGGGATCGACCAGATCACCTATAGCGCCGACGACCTGAACGCTTGCCGCGCCTTCTTTACGGACTGGGGCCTGAGCCTGACGGAAGATTCGCCATCGCGGCTGGTCTTTCAGACACTGAACGGCTGTCGCGTGGTGGTCTGCCCGCCGTCGGTGGACTTGCCGCCCGCCATCGAAGCGGGGCCGACCCTGCGCGAAGTGGTCTGGGGCGTATCGTCTGACGCCATGCTGGCGGCGTTGGCAGCGCGGCTCGCGCCGGCGCCGGGGTACGTAAGCGGGCCAGACGGCGTCGCCTGCATCGACCCCAACGGCATGGCGATCCGCTTTCAGCGCACGCGCCGCCAAGCGGTTGAACTGGAATGCGGCGCCATGAACACCTGGGCCAGCAAGCCCCGGGTGAATCGGGCATCCCCCATCTACGACCGGGCCACACCGATCGATATCGGCCATGTGGTGTTCTTCGTCAACGACGTCAACGCCACCGCGCGCTTCTACACCGAGCATTGTGGCTTTGTGCTGTCCGACAGCTATCCGCAGCGCGGCGTATTCCTGCGCTGCGACGCCAGCGGCGGCCATCACGACCTGTTTCTGTTGCAGCCGCCGCAAGCGCGCGCGGGGCTGAACCACGTCGCCTTCACCGTGCGCGACATCCATGAAGTCTTCGGCGGCGGCCTGCACATGGCGCGCTGCGGTTGGGACACGCAGTTGGGCCCCGGCCGGCATCCGGTGTCGTCCGCGTACTTCTGGTACTTCAAGAACCCGGCTGGCGGCCTGATCGAGTACTACGCCGATGAAGACCAACTGGACGAACGCTGGCTCCCCCGCGAGTTCGAACCCGGCCCCACCGTGTTCGCCGAATGGGCCATCGACGGTGGCCTGGATGGCAACACCCGCCGCCAGAAAAACGCGG
>Ga0213827_1000856_pt1 | contig 19843 bp, 17 predicted proteins | sample MC6MC0898MG_FD_180669 | JGI IMG/M metagenome (GOLD analysis project Ga0213827, IMG submission 180669) | Enriched soil aggregate microbial communities from Iowa State University, Ames, United States - MC6-MC0898-MG | ecosystem: Environmental > Terrestrial > Soil > Unclassified | place: USA: Iowa...
TGAGGAACTTGAGGTCGCCGGGGATCTCGCTCATGGGACTGCTCCAGAGATATGCAGGGGGTGGAAAAAACGGGGCTAGTGTAACCAACCGGCCGCCACTGCTGGCAGTGACGACCGGCATGTTTGGATCAGGCGTCGCCAAGCACGCCGGGCTGGGCCTGGCCTTCGCGCACGAACGGGAACTTGACCACCCGCACCGGCACCTGACGGCCGCGGATGTCGACGGTGACCTGACCGAGTTCACCGGCCGGCACGCGCGCGAATGCGATGCCCTTGGCCAGGGTCGGCGAGAAGGTGCCGGACAGGATCTCGCCCTGGCCGCCGGCAGTGGTGACCGCCTGGCCATGGCGCAGCACGCCCTTCTCATCCATCACCAGGCCGATCATCTGACGTGCGTTGCCAGCCGCCTTCTGCGCCTCCAGCACGTCGCGGCCGATGAAGTCGCGACCCTCGTCCAGCGACACCGTCCAGGCCAGCGCCGCTTCGTAGGGGCTGATTGCTTCGTCCATGTCCTGGCCGTACAGATTCATGCCGGCTTCCAGGCGCAGGGTATCGCGCGCGCCAAGACCGGCCGGCTTCACGCCGGCAGCAAACAGGCGGTTCCAGAACGCGACCACGGCATCCTGCGGCAGCAGGATCTCGAAACCGTCTTCGCCGGTGTAGCCGGTGCGGGCAACGAACAGTTCAACGCCGTCGTCGGACTGCACCTGCAGCGCGGCGAAACGGCCGAGCTTGCCCAGCGACTCCCGGTCGGCTTCGCGGGCCAGGCCGATGACGATGTCGCGCGCCTGCGGCCCCTGCACGGCGAGGATCGCCAGGTCTGGACGCTGTTCGACCGAGACGTTGAACGGCGCAGCCTGCTCGCGCAGCCACGCCAGATCCTTCTCGCGGGTGGAGGCGTTGACCACCATGCGGAAGAAGTCCTCGCCCAGGTAATAGACGATCAGGTCGTCGATGACGCCGCCCTGCGGATTCAGCATGCACGAGTACAGCGCCTTGCCCGGCACCTTCAGCTTGTCGATGGAGTTGGCCAGCAGGCGGCGCAGGAACGGCTTGACCTGCTCGCCGCGCAGGTCGACCACGGTCATGTGGCTGACGTCGAAGACGCCGGCTTCGCGGCGCACCAGGTGGTGTTCGTCCAGCTGCGAGCCGTAGTGGATGGGCATGTCCCAACCCCCGAAATCGACCATCTTGGCGCCAAGGGCGCGGTGGGTATCGTTGAGCAGCGTCTTCTGGGTCATGACCGGGTCCGGCAGCAGAGGAAACAAGAACGCGCATTATCCCAGATCGGTCGGCCGCAGGTCGCGCCGCAGCGCAGCGGGGGGATGTTGGCCGGCCTGCGGCCGGCGGGCGCTTTCTACAAGCCAGGCAACGGCAACGGCCAAAGCGTATCGGCTCGGCGACGTCTGTGGGCTGGTGGGGCGATGTGGGGTTGCGGGACGCGCCGCAAGTACGTCCGTGTAGGCTCGTAGGCGCCATCCATGGCGCCTGCGGTCCCTCCACCCCACACCGCCCCACCCCGACAGGTTCCCGATGACGGGACGGAAGGCAAGAGCGGTTGTGGATGTCGATACATATATGGAGAGAAGTGTCGAAGCCATTGCCTGCGGAAAGGGATCCGACCCCGGCCAGACAGAGCGCAGCGACCGGCGTTTGCTTCCCGCTTTTGATTTCTTTTCCGTGGTCTGGACGCGCACGGAAACTGTCGGAGGTCGGGCGGGTTGGATTCGCGGGGGTGTCCGCGGCATGGATGCCGCGGCCAAGCCCCCATGGTGAAGTGACCCCCAGGAGTTGGACACCTGATCCGACCCCGAGGGTTACATGAATAGATATGAGGTTTGTTTCAAATTGCAGGTCGCCAAAGAGGCCTGCAAGACCTCCACATCGGTCAAGGCGGTTGCCCGCCGCCATGGCCTGGAGTTCTCCACGGTCAGGCGGTGGGCTGCGACCTACCGGCTGCATGGTCGGCAAGGGTTTGACCGCAAACCCCGATCCTATGATCTCCAGTTCAAGCTGGAGGTGCTTGAAAAGATGGGCCAGGAGGGCATGTCCGCGCGCGAGGCCACCACGCACTTCCAGATTGGAGATGCCGGCGCGGTGGGGCGATGGCAACGGTTGTATGCTCGCGCTGGCGCTCAAGCGCTGGCACCACCTCCACCACCGCCACCAAGACCGATGAAAAAGACCCGCTCGTCCAAGCCCGCCGAGGACATGAGCCGCGATGAGCTCCTCAAGGAAGTGGCCTATCTGCGTGCGGAGACCGCCTACCTAAAAAAGCTCGATGCCTTGATCCAGGAAGAGCAGGCGGCGCAGCGCGCAAAGCGCAAGCCGTCCAAGGATTGAGGCAGGCCCATGCGTTGCCGCTTTTGCTCGAGGCGGCCGAACTGTCACGCAGCACGTTCTATTACCAGGTGAACGCCTTGGCCCATCCCGATGAGGGCGAGGAGGAACTGCGTGGGCGTATCCGCGCGATTTACGATGAGAACCAAGGGCGCTACGGCTACCGTCGCATAACGCTGGAACTGGCCAATCAGGGCGAGGCCATCAACCACAAGCGGGTGCAGCGGCTGATGGCCGAGCTGGGCCTGCAATCGCGGGTACGCATCAAGCGCTACCGCGCCTTCAAGGGAGCGGCCAATGTCGTGGTCTCCAACGATCTGGGCCGCCAGTTTGAGGCCCAGACGCCCAACCAGAAGTGGGTGACCGACGTAACCGAGTTCAAGGTGCAGGGCATGAAGCTCTATCTTTCGCCGATCATGGATCTCTACAACGGGGAAATCGTGGCGTACCAGATGAAGCGCCGACCGGTGTTCGACCTGGTGGGGGAGATGCTGGACCAAGCGATCAAGAAGCTTTCGCCCGAAGATCGACCGATGATCCACTCTGACCAGGGCTGGCATTACCAGCACGAAAACTACCGCCACAAGCTCGCGAAGCACTCGCTGAAACAGAGCATGTCCCGGCGTGGCAACTGCCTGGACAACGCGGCCATGGAGAGCTTCTTCGGGACACTGAAGTCGGAATTCTTCTACCTGAACAGCTTTGACAGCATCGAAAGTCTGGAAGCCGGACTGGCGGAGTACATCCGGTACTACAACGAAGACCGTATCCGACTGAAACTAAAGGGCCTGAGCCCGGTAAAGTCCCGGGAACAGGTCGCGCTGGCCGCCTGATCCCCCAACTGTCCAACTTTAGGGGGTCACTTCATGGATGGGTTCACGGCGTCCCCCGCGAATCCAACCCGCCCGACCCAACAAACAGACCCCGACGCATCAAGCGGCCAATCCACGAGGGGCTGCGCCGTTGGCTGGAAACCCTAGGCGACCGCCTCGACCACCAGCGCACTGCCCTGCACCGCCACCACCCGCACAAGCGTGCCGGCCGGCAGCTCCGGCCCACTCACCTGCCACGACGCGTCGTCGATGCTGACCCTGCCCTGCCCGGCAACGATGGCCTGCTGCAAGGGCACCACCCGCCCGACCAGTTGTTCAGCGCGGCGGTTCAGCAGCGGCGCGTCGCTCTGCCGCGCACGCGGCTTGCCCCAGTGCCGGTAGCACTGGATCGACAGCACGCTCAACACCACGAAAGCGACCACCTGCCACAGCACCGGGATATCGGCGAACACCGCTACCAGCGCGAACACCGCCGCCGCACCGATGCCGATCCACAGCATGAACGCGCCGGGCGCCAGCGCTTCGGCGGCGAACAGCAGCAAGGCTAACGCACCCCAGGCAACGACTTCCCAGCGCATGTCAGCCTCCGATCGGTGGCGGCCGCTTTGCCGGCGGCCGGGTTTCCTGGTTGGACAGGGCCTGCTTGGCCAGCTCGGCCACGCCGGCGATCGAACCAATCACTCCGCTGGCCTCCATCGGCATCAACACCAGCTTCTGGTTCGGCGACGTGGCCAGTTCCTTGAACGCTTCCACATACTTCTGGGCGATGAAGTAGTTGATGGCCTGGACGTCGCCGTCGGCGATCGCCGCCGACACCACCTGGGTCGCCTTGGCTTCGGCTTCGGCCAGGCGCTCGCGTGCTTCGGCGTCGCGGAATGCGGCCTCGCGCCGCCCCTCCGCCTCCAGCACCGTAGCCTGCTTCTCGCCTTCGGCACGCAGGATCTCAGACTGCCGCGAACCTTCCGCCTCGAGGATCTGCGCGCGCTTCTCGCGCTCGGCCTTCATCTGCCGTGCCATCGCATCGAGCAGGTCGCGCGGCGGCTGGATGTCGCGGATCTCGATGCGGTTGACCTTCACGCCCCACGGGTTGGTCGCATGATCGACCACGCTGAGCAGCTTGGCGTTGATCACCTCGCGCTGGCTGAGCGATTCATCCAGGTCCATCGAGCCGATCACGGTACGGATGTTGGTCTGCACCAGGGCGATCATCGCCACTTCCAGCACCGATACCTCGTAGGCGGCCTTGGCCGCGTCCAGTACCTGGAAGAACACCACGCCATCGACGCGCACGGCGGCGTTGTCCTTGGTGATCACTTCCTGGCCGGGCACGTCCAGCACCTGTTCCATCATGTTCACCTTGCGCCCCACCCCGTAGACGATCGGGATCAGGAAATGCAGGCCGGGCGACATGGTGTGGGTGTAACGGCCGAACCGCTCGACGGTCCATTCATAGCCCTGTGGCACCATCCGCACTGCCTTGAACAGGATGACCACGGCCACGAAGGCCAGCACCGCGCTGAAGAACATGGTCGGGAACATCGCGCTTTCCTTATGGGAGACGTCCGGAGCCCAGCATAGCGCGTGGATGCAGGCGATGCGGGTACCGCACGTTCCAGCCGAAAGCAGCCGAGCGTGGCCCGGCGCTGCAGGATGAACCCGGTCAGATCCGGGTCGTGGCCAGGAAGCGCTCGCGGTCCTGCTGGGTCTGCCGGCGGATCTCGGCCAGCGCCTGGCTTTCGGTCGCCTCCAGCATCGCCTCGAACAGGCGCTGGAAGTGATGGCGCATCGCATTGCGTGCAGCGACGGGATCGCGCGCGCGCAGCCCCTCGAAGATCGCCATGTGCTCGTCGGCGCGGCTGGCACCATCGTCATGGCACACCCGTGCGTAGACCTCGGTCACCCGCGGCAGCTCGCTGCGCATGCGCCAGATCTGCTGCACCAAATACTCGACCACCGGGTTGCCCGACAGGCGGGCGATGGCCAGGTGGAAGCGGCGGTCGTAGTCGCCGGCCTCTTCATCGGTGAGGTCACGCCGGCACAGCGCTTCAGCCAGCACCTGCAGCTCGGCGATGCCGGCCTCATCGATATTGCTTGCCGCCAGCGCTGCGGCTTCCGCTTCGAACACGGCACGCGCCGCGGTCAGGTCGAAGGCGCTGATATCGGGCAGCCCGCCGGCAGCCTGGGCCGGGCGCGGCTTCACATAGACGCCCGAACCGATACGGATCGCGATCCAGCCCTGCGCTTCCAGGGCGATTTCCGCCTCACGGATGGTGACCCGGCTGACGCCGAAGCGTTCGGCAAGTTCACGTTCGCCCGGCAGGCGCGAACCCGACGGATATTCGCCATCCTCGATCAGCTTGCGGAGCTTGGCGGCGATGGTCTGGTAGAGACGGTTGGCGGACATGCGGCTGACCCTTGGCGGTTCCCTCCGGGCCCGTCCCCGGCCACCGGGCACGGTGCGGGTCCGGTTGGAGCGACGGCGCGACCATTGGCCGCGCCGCCCTGTTCAGAACTTGTATCGTACACCGAAATACGCGCGCCGCCCGTAGCTCACCACCTCGCGGAAATTCCCGTAAAGCGGCTGGTACGCCACGCGTGGCTCGTCGGTCAGGTTCATCAGTTCCAGCGACAGCGACAGCTGCTTGTTCACCCGGTAACGCAGGCGCAGGTCGACGCTGGTGTTGTCATCGTAGTAGCGGTTCTGCTGCGCCGTGTTGCCGGTGAAGTCCTGGTAATAGTGCGAACGGAACTTGCCGATGGCCTGGATGTTGAAGCGGCCCACATCCCAGTAGAGGGAACCGGACAGCACATGCCGCGAGAAGCCGCTCAGGCCGGCCGGCGGAACGATGGCCGGAATGATCGATCCATCGGCGGCCAACTGCTCGCCCAACCGCGAATCCTGGGTCTGGTAGTCGGCGTCGGCATAGTTGTAGCTGACCTTGAAGCCAAGGCCATCGAACGGCTTGGGCAGGTACGAGAACCGGTGGGTGGCACTGAGCTCGATACCGGTCAGGGTGCTGTCTTCATCGGTGGTCACCTGCTGGCGCACCGGTACGGTCACCGTCTGTCCGTTGAGGGTGTAGGTCTCCGGCACCAGCGCGGTGGCGGTGCCGCCGTTGAACTGCTTCCAGTACACCGCACCGGCCAGCAGCGTGTCCGGGTTCGCATACCACTCAAGCGAGACATCGCCGTTCCAGGACATCAGCGGCTGCGCAGCCGGATTGCCGCTGGCACTGATGTCGTCCAGCGCGTCGGCCAGGCCGGTATAGGTGGCATCGCTGCTGACATTGATGGTTCGCCCGGCACCGAGTGCGGCGATATCCGGGCGTGACATCGCCCGGTACGCGCCCACCCGCAGCAACAGGTCCGGCTTCAGCTCGAACGCGGCATTCAGGCTTGGCAGCAGCTTGTCGTTGCCCGCCTTGAACACCTGGGTGGTGAAATCACCAGTGGGTTGCAGGCGGATCGTGCCGTCGCCGTTGTCGATGACAGCCAGGTCGGTGCGCACGCCTTCCGAACGCACGTCGGTCTTGACCCAGCGCAGGCCGACATTGCCGGTGACCGGCAGGCCGAACAGCGTGCTGCTGAATTCACCCATCAGGTACAGCGCGCGGGTTTTCTCGGTCACATCGACGTTGTTCGGGTCCTGGAAGTCCGGGTCCAGGCCACTGTCGCTGGTGCCGCGGAAGGATGCGTAGAGGCAGCTCGGATCGAAGTACGCCCACGAGGAGATCGTATTGCCGCTGGCCGCATCCATGAAATCGTCCTGCGGGAACGGTGCACGGCAGGCACGGTTGGCGGCAATGATCTTCGCCTTGTCGGCCGCTACGCGCTGGTCGTAGTCGGTCACCAGGGTGTTGTCGCGCAGGCGGTAGTCGGCCTGGCTGGCGCGCACGCCGCCCTTGATGCGGGTGAAGAAACCGGACTCGGGCATGAAGCTGGCATCGAAGCGGCCGGCCTTGATCTTGTGGTCGTTCTCGGTCGCGCTGGAGGTCACCCGCGCCGCGCCGGTGTAGGCATCCCAGTTGTTCGGGTCGAAGTTCGGTGCCAGCGCGACGCTCGGCACCTCGCCATGCCAGTCCCAGTCGTAGTCGACATAGCCGGTGGCGCCGCTGCTGATGCCCGGCACGATGGCATTGTTGACGTCGCGCTGGTTGGCGCGCAGCCGGGTCATGCGCTCGCTGTCCAGGCGATTGGTATGCGAATAGGAAAGATCGGTGGACAGCTCCCAGGCCGGGCTGGGGCGCAGGATCAGATTGAGGCCACCGCCGGTGTATTCCTCGCCGCGCCAGTAGCGGTTGGAGGTCGAATCGATGGAAGTGCTGCCATGCAGGTGGCGGACGATGCCATCCTCGTCCACCTCGCGCTGGGTGATGCCGCGTCGTGCATTGGACAGGCTCAGGTCGCTGCGGTCCTCGTCCCAGTTGCGCTCGGTATGTTCGAAATCGAGGTTGACCTCGACCACGTCGTTGGGCCGCCATTGGATCGCCGCGAATTCGCTCTGGCGGTCATTGCGTTCCTGCTTCAGGCGATAGATGCGGCTGCTCGGCACCAGGTAGTACGGCGCGCCGTTGGCGATGGCCGGGGCGCTGACTTCATTGCAGTTGGCATTGGCCACGTTCTGCCTGCCATCGCAGGCATACCAGGTGGAGCCGCTGGTGATGCTCTCCTCCGGATCGGTGCCCTCCAGCCGCTGGATGCCCAGCGAGATGCCGAGCTTCTGGCCGTTGCCGAATTCGAACTGGTCGATGTAGCTGGCGGTACCGCGATAGCCGATGCCATCGTCGTCGCGGTACTTCTTGTCATACTCGGCCCAGCTGCCGCGCAGATCGATCTGCGCCGAGCGCTTGCCGTACTCCAGCGGCTTGACCGTCTCCAGCCCGATGGTCCCGGCGACACCGCCTTCGATGATGTCGGCACGCTGGGTCTTGTAGATCGCCACCGTATTGATCAGCTCGGCCGGGAACATGTTGAAGTTCACCGAGCGGTCGCCGCTGCCGTTGGTGATCTCGCGGCCGTTGAAATTGGTGCTGCTGAGGAAGGCGCCGAGACCACGGATCGAGATTTCCGATGCGCCGGTCTTGTCGCGGGTCGAGGCGGCCCCGGTCAGCGTTTCGATCGCATCGGCCAGTGATGGCGCGGGCAGGTCGCCGATGTCGTCGGCCGACAACACATCGGCGATCACCGTGTCGTCGCGCTTCTTGTTGATCGAGCTCTGCATCGATTCGCGGATGCCGGTGACCTGGACCTGGTCCAGGGTGGTGGCGTCCTGCCCGGAACCGCTACCGGCAGACTGCGCCTGCACGGCCGGTGAAGCCGCCAGCGCAGCGAGCAGTGCCACGATCAGCGGTGTGGGTGACAACGGTGTACGACGTACAACTCCGGCTGGTTGCCGCATGGTTTTCCTCCTCCCAAAGGATCGCCCGGACGGTAGGCGTGGGACGCAGCTTCGACACGCCGACACAGAAATGTCAACCAACTGGACTGGATTTTTCGTAATACCTTTGATTCAGACCGGTTGCCCGGCATTTCATGTGCTGATGCAGCATGACTTTGCGCGCAACGTGGCTTACAACACACCTACCAAGTGGTATGCACACCCACTCCGAAACCGCGGCACCGCCGTCTCTGGAAGGACTTCATGCGCATTCAACCGACTTCGCACCGCCTTTCGAAACCCGCCCTTGGATATTGCCTGGCAATTGGACTGACAACCTGCCTGACCAGTTTGCCGGCGAATGCTGCGAGCTGGCTGGTCCATGATGCCGCCGAGTTCGCCACCGCCGCTGCCGCACTGCAACCCGGCGATGAAATCGTGCTGGCCGATGGCACCTGGACCGATGCGCGCCTGCTGCTGAAGGGCCAGGGCACCGCCGCCGCACCGATCGTGCTGCGCGCGCAGACGCCGGGCAAGGTGTTCCTCAGCGGGGGGTCGGACCTGCGCCTGGCCGGCAGCTACCTGCAGGTCTCCAACCTGGTATTCCGCAACGGCTACACCCCGGGCGACGCCGTGGTGGCGTTCCGCGAGTCGAGCAAGGCAGTGGCCAGCCACAGCCGCGTCACCGGCCTGGTCATCGATGACTACAGCAACCCCGATGGCAGCGACCAGGACTACTGGGTGTCGCTGTACGGCAGCAACAACCGCCTCGATCACAGCCAGCTGCGCGGCAAGACCAACGCTGGCCCGACGGTGGTGGTGGTGCGCGATGCCACCCAGGGCCTGGACAACCAGCACCGCATCGACCACAACTGGTTCGGCCCGCGGCCGGCGCTGGGCGTCAATGGTGGAGAGACGATCCGCGTCGGCACCAGCGACACCTCGCTGAGCGATTCCAACAGCACGGTGGAGAACAACTGGTTCGAGGGCTGCGATGGCGAGACCGAGATCGTCTCCAACAAGTCCGGCGGCAATACCTTCCGCGGCAACGTGTTCTATCGTTCGGCCGGCGCGCTGACTCTGCGCCATGGCAACGGCAACCGGGTGGTCGACAACCTCTTCCTCGGCGACGACAAGGCAGGCACCGGCGGCGTGCGCATCATCAATGCCGACCAGACCGTCAGCAACAACTACTTCGAACGGCTGGCCGGCTCCAGCAACCGCTCGGCACTGGCGGTGATGGATGCACAGGCCAATCCGCCGTTGTCCGGCTACGCGCCGGTGGTCAACGCGACCATCAGCCGCAACACCTTCGTCGACGTGGCGAAGATCAGCTTCGGTGTGGGCCATGACGAAACCAAGGGGATCGTGGTTGCCGCCAGCAACAGCCACTTCAGCGGCAACCTGATCGTCAACCGCACCAGCAAAAATCCACCGAATGCGGCCAGTTCGCTGGCCGGCATCGCCTTCAGCAACAACGTGCAGTCGCCGCAGGCCAGCAGCGTGTTCCCGGGCGGGGTGAGCAGCGCCAGCATCACCCTGCAGCAGGCCGCCAGCGGCCTGTGGGTGCCGGCAACGCCCCTGCCCACCATCGGCGCCGATCCGGCGCTGGCAATGACCCCGCGCGAACAGACGGGGGTGGACTGGTATCCCAAGGTGGGCGAGGTTGCCCTGTCACGCACAAGCACCGGAGTTGATCGATGAGGTTGCAGCCGCTGTCCCTTTGTTCCCACCGTCTGGCGCTCGCCCTCGCCCTGGCCGCTCCCTTCGCCCTGTTGCCGACGGCACCGCTGCATGCGGCACCTGCCGCAGCCGCGCGACAAGGCGATACCGCGCCGGTACTGGTGACCGCCGCACAGTGGCAGCAGATGGCCAGCGAAGGCAGCCGCTATCCATGGTTCGCCAAGGAACAGGCGCGTACGCAGAAATCGCTGCAGAAGATGATGAAGGCCGGCATCGACGTGCCGGTGCCGAAGGACAAGGGCGGCGGTCGCACCCATGAGCAGCACAAGCGCAACTACCAGGCACTGCTGGCCGCCGGCACCCTGTACCGGCTGACCGGCGACAAGGCCTATGTCGCCTATTCGCGCGACATGCTGCTGCAGTACGCCAAGCTCTACCCGACCCTCGGCCCGCATCCGGAAGGACGCGGACAGATTCCCGGCCGGGTGTTCTGGCAGGTGCTCAACGATTCGGTCTGGCTGGTCAACGCCATCCAGGGCTACGACGCGATCCGCGATGCGCTGTCGCCGCAGGATCGGCAGACCATCGAATCGCAGGTGTTCCGGCCGATGGCCGAGTTCCTGGCCAGCGAGCCGAAGAACTACGACCAGATCCACAACCACGCGACCTGGGCGGTGGCCGCCACCGGCTTGACCGGCTACGTGCTGCGTGATCGCGAACTGGTGGAGAAATCGCTGCGCGGCAGCCGCAAGGATGACCAGTTCGGTTTCCTGCGGCAGATCGACCTGCTGTTCTCGCCCGATGGGTATTACGAGGAAGGCCCCTACTACCAGCGCTATGCGCTGGCGCCGTTCCTGCTGTTTGCCAACGCGATCGAACGCAACGAGCCGCAGCGGAAGATCTTCGCGCGCCGCGACGGCGTGCTGCTGAAGGCGGTGGACGTGCTGGTGCAGACCAGCTACGACGGCCTGTTCTTCCCGATCAACGATGCGATCCTGGACAAGGGCATCGATACCGAAGAGCTGGTGGCTGGCATCGGCATCGCCTATGCGCAGGCCGGCGATGACCGTCTGCTGTCGGTCGCCCAGCAGCAGAAACGCCTGCTGCTGTCGCCGGAAGGGCTGCAGGTGGCGCAGGCGTTGGCAGCCAACAAAGCCAAACCGTTCGACTACCGGCCGATGCTGCTGCGCGACGGCCCGGACGGTGAACGCGGCGGCCTGGCGATCCTGCGCATGGGCGGCGAACGCGGCCAGGCGCTGGTGCAGAAGGACACCATGCAGGGCATGGGCCATGGCCACTTCGACAAGCTCAACTGGCTGTTCTACGACAATGGCAACGCCGTGGTGACCGACTACGGCGCGGCGCGCTTCCTCAACGTGGAAGCCAAGCGCGGTGGCATCTATCTTGCCGAGAACCGCAGCTGGGCCAAGCAGACCGTGGCCCACAACACGCTGGTGGTGAACGAGCAGAGCCACTTCAAGGGCGACTGGAAGCGCGGTGAGGAACTCGCCCCGCAGGTGCGCTTCTTCCAGGCCGACGCAGATACCCAGATCGCCTCGGCGACGATGCGCGATGCCTATCCGGGCGTGGTGTTCACCCGCACCCAGGCACTGCTGCGCCACCCCGAACTGGGCCTGCCGGTGGTGCTGGACCTGCTGCAGGTGCACGGCGACAAGGCTGCACGCTACGACCTGCCGCTGCACTTCAACGGCCATATCGTCACCACCGGTTTCGAGGCCGAGCATTTCCCCGCCCAGCGCCCGGTGCTCGGCAGCGACAACGGCTACCAGCACCTGTGGCTGGACGCACGCAGCAAGGCCGGCAGTGAGCCGCGCACGCTGGCGTGGCTGCTCGACGGACGCTTCTACACCTACCGCTTCGGCAGCAGCGCGCCGGCGCAGGCGTTGCTGGTGGAGAGCGGTGCCAATGATCCCGAGTTCAACCTGCGCCGCGAACCGGCGCTGCTGCAGCGCGTGGAAGGACAGAAGGATGTGACCTTCTTCAGCGTGCTGGAGCCGCATGGCGAGTACAACGGCACCGCCGAGTACGTGCACGGTGCCGACAGCCGCATCAAGCAGATCATCCGCACCCGCGGCAATGATGCCGAGGTGCTCGAGCTGCGCCTGGCCAGCGGCGCCCGCATCGCACTCGGCGTGGCCGACGACAGCGACGCGAAGGGCGAACACAGCGTGACGGTGGATGGCCATGCCTACCGCTGGAGCGGCAGCCATGCGCGCATGGACCGCAGCAAGGGTGAGGCACGATGAACGGCCCCTCGGCCGTGGCCACGCTGCGCAGGGTGCCGGTGCGCTCGGCCGTGCGCTGGCTGATCGTCGGCCTGATCGCGGTGGCCACGGTGATCAACTACATCGACCGCAATGCACTGGCGGTGATGTGGCCGGAGATCGCCAGGGAAGTCGGCGCGACCAAGGACGATTACGCACTGCTGGTGACCGTGTTCATGCTGTTCTATGCCGCCGGCCAGTTCCTGTTCGGGCGCCTGTTCGACATGATCGGGACGCGGCTGGGGTTCGCGTTGTCGATCAGTGTGTGGTCGATCTCGATCGCGCTGCATTCGGTCACCCACTCCATGCTCTCCTTCAGCGTGGTGCGGGCGATGCTGGGCATCAGCGAAGCCGGTGCCTGGCCCGGCGCGGTGAAAGCCAATGCCGAGTGGTTCCCCGCGCGTGAGCGTGCCCTCGCACAGGGCATCTTCAACGCGGGCGCGTCCATCGGTGCCATCGTTTCGGCACCGGCCATCGCCGGCCTGTACCTGTGGCTTGGCTGGCGCGGCACCTTCGTGCTGGTCGGTGCACTTGGCTTCCTGTGGCTGCTGCCATGGCTGTTCGTCTATCGCGCCGGCCCGGACAAGCATCCGTGGGTGAGTGACGCCGAGCGGCGCCTGATCATGGAAGACCAGGCTGGCCAGCAACGCGTGGATGCACCGAAGGTCAGCGTGCGTTCGCTGCTGGCCCACCGGCAGAGCTGGGGCATGCTCGCCTGCCGTTTCCTGCTGGATCCGATCTGGTGGCTGTTCGTGTCGTGGCTGCCGATCTATCTGGCCGAGACCTTCGGCTTCGACATCAAGCAGATCGGCCTGTTCGCCTGGGTGCCCTTCGTCGGCGCCATGCTCGGCAGCCTGAGCGGCGGCTGGCTGTCGGGGCGCCTGATCAATGCCGGCCAGAGCGTGGACCGTGCGCGCAAGCTGTCGATTTCGCTGGGCTGCGTGATCATGGCACCGGCCCTGCTGGGCGCGGTACTGGCCAACCAGCCGCTGTTTGCGGTGCTGGCGATTGCAGCAGTGCTGTTCGGTTTCCAGATCGCCATCGGCAACATCCAGACCCTGCCCGGCGATCTGTTCGACGGCCGCTCGGTGGGCACGCTGGCCGGTCTCGGCGGCCTGGCCGCCGTGGCCGGAACGTTGATCACCACCTGGCTGGTGCCGGTGCTGACCCGCCATTCCTATGCACCGATTTTCATCCTCGTCGCCGCACTGGTGCCGCTGTCGCTGGCCGCGCTGTGGTGGTGGACCGGACCGATCCACAAGCTCGACCGCACCGACGGTTGAGCCCCCATTCCCTCGCATTCCCCCGCAAACCAAGGAGTTTCCCGCATGTCGTTCCAGGACAAGGTGGCCATCGTCACCGGTGGTGGCCGTGATATCGGCCGTGCCGTCTCGATCAAGCTGGCTGCGGCCGGTGCACGCGTCTGCCTCAACTACGCCAACGACGAAGCCAGCGCGCAGGAGACGCTGGCACTGATCAAGGCGGCCGGCGGCCAGGCCATCGCCCACCGCGCCGACGTCACCGATCCCGCCGCCGTGGCCGGCCTGGTCGCAGCAACGCAGGCTGCATTCGGCCAGCGCATCGACGTGTTGGTGAACGTGGCCGGCGGCATGGTCGAGCGTCGTCCGCTGGCCGACATCGACCCAGCGTTCTTCCACAAGGTCATCGACCTCAACCTGACCTCCACCTACCTGACCACCCACGCCGTGGTACCGCACATGGGCGAAGGCGCGGCGATCGTGAACTTCGCCTCGCAGGCCGGTCGTGATGGCGGAGGCCCTGGCGCGGCGATCTATGCCACTGCCAAGGCGGCTGTGATGACCTTCACCCGGGCCATGGCCAAGGAGCTGGGGCCGAAGGGTATCCGCGTCAACGCACTGTGCTGCGGCATGATCGCCACCCGCTTCCATGACGAATTCACCAAACCGGAAGTGCGTACGGCGGTGGCCGGCGCGACGCCGCTGCGTCGCCAGGGCCTGCCGGAGGAAGCCGCCGATGCGGCGGTCTACCTGGCGTCGGCAGCGGCAGCGTTCATCACCGGTGCCAACCTGGACGTCAACGGCGGCACCTACTTCTCCTGACCGGATCGAAGCCCATGCAGCGCTGGATCACCCTGCTTTCCCTGGCCATCGGCACCGCCGTGGCCGCCCCCGTGGCGCTGGCCGCACCGGTCTGGGTCACCGCCTGGACCGCTTCGCCCGCGCCTGACCGCAAGGATGGCAGCGCTGACGCGCCCGTGCAGTTCGCAGCGCAGACCGTGCGCCAGGACATGCGACTGGGTAGCAGGGGCGATGCGCTGCGGCTGCGCATCAGCAACGAACTGGGCACCTCGCCGCTGCGTGTGGAAGACGTACGGTTACGCCTGAAGGATGGCAAGGCGGCAGCGCTGCCGGTCACCGTCGATGGACGCACGTCCATCGACGTACCGGTGGGCGCAGCGCTGCTCAGTGATGCACTGCCCTTGCGGGTTGCCGCCCTGCAGGAGATCAGCGTGACCGCGTACTTCCCGCAGCCCACCCGCCCCGCGGTGCGCCGTACGGTGGTGCGGGTGGCCGACGGAAAGCAGGACGCGGTGGCCGACAGCGTGCGCGTGGGCTACCAGCAGAACGTGTTCTCTGCGGTACTGGTGCAGCGCGCGGACCGGCCGCAGGTGATCGTGGCCCTGGGTGATTCCATCACCGAGGGCGCGACGGCCTCGCGTGGCTCGTTCAACCAATGGCCCGAGCGCTTGGGCCAGCGCCTGCAGCAGGCGTGCCCGGACCGCTTCGTGGTGCTCAACCAGGGCATCAGCGGCAACAAGCTGCTGGACCATGGCCGCAGCCACAGCGCGCTGTCACGGCTGGATCGCGACGTGATCGCAGTGGCCGACGCCGACCAGGTGATCCTGTTCGAAGGCATCAATGACATCCGCCACGGTGGCGGCGCACAGCCGCTGCCGGGACGCAGCGCGGCAGACATGCTGCTGGGCTACCGCCAGGTCGCCGCCCGGCTGCATGCACATGGCATCCGCGCTCATCTCGGCACACTGACGCCCTTCGGCGATTCGGAGCGCTACGAACCGGTATCGGCCACCACCCGCATCGCGATCAACCAGTGGGCGCGTGGCCAGGACACCGGCTTCGATGGCGTGGTGGATTTCGACGCTGCCCTGCGTGATCCGAAACAGCCGGAATCATTGCCGGCGGACATCACCCGCGATCATCTGCACCCGAACGACGAGGGCTACCGGCGCATGGCCGACGCAATCAACCTGGCGGCGCTGGGCTGCAACGCGCGTTGAAAGAGCGCCGAGCCGGCTTACCCCGGTTGCCGCGGCCCGAACATGATCACCGCCATGCCGGCCAGGCAAAGCGCAGCCCCCAGCATGTCCCAACGGCTGGGACGGATGCCGTCGACCAGCCACAGCCAGAACAGCGCCGTGCCGATGTACACGCCACCGTACGCTGCGTACACGCGTCCGCTGGCGGTCGGGTACAGGGTCAGCAGCCAGGCGAACAACGCCAGGCTGGCCGCCGCCGGCAACAGCAGCCAGATACTGCCACCCTTGCGCAGCCACAGCCACGGCAGGTAGCAGCCGATGATCTCGGCCAGCGCGGTCAGCAGGAACAGACCGAGCGTTTTCACGCTTTTTCGGTGGCCTTGGCGTGCTGCCAGAGCGCTTCCTGCGCATCCAGATCGAGTGCGGCCAGCGAATCGCCTTGTGCCTCGGCCTGCGCCTCCATCGAACGGAAGCGACGTTCGAACTTGTGGTTGGCCCCACGCAGCGCGGCACCCAGATCGATGTCCGCATGGCGCGCCAGGTTGGCGCACACGAACAGCAGGTCACCCAGTTCCTCCTGCAGGCGCGCCTTGTTGCCCACGATGTCACCGCGTTCGAACTCTTCGCGCAGTTCCTGCAGTTCCTCGGCCGCCTTGTCCAGTACCGGCAGCGGACCGGGCCAATCGAAACCCACCTTGGCCGCGCGCGACTGCAGCTTCACCGCCCGCTGCCATTCCGGCAGGCCACGGGAGATCCCGGCCAGCGCCGAGGTGTCCTGATCGCCCTTTGCCGCGCGCTCGGCACGCTTGATCGCGTCCCAGTTACGCATCACGCCGTCGGCATCGTCGACGCTGACATCGGCAAACACATGCGGGTGCCGCCGCTGCATCTTGTCGCTGATCGCGCGCGCGACCTCGGCGAAGGCAAACGCACCCTGTTCTTCAGCCATGCGCGCATGGAACACGACCTGCAGCAGCAGGTCACCCAGTTCATCGCAGAGGTCGTCGAGGTCGCCCCGATCGATCGCGTCGGCCACTTCGTAGGCTTCTTCGATCGTATAGGGGGCGATGGTGGCGAAGTTCTGTTCCAGGTCCCAGGGACAGCCACCCTGCGGGTCGCGCAGGCGCGCCATGATGGCCAGCAGGCGCTCCAGCTCCGCGCTGGCGTTGCCGGTGGCAGGGGTTTCGTGCGTGCTCATGCGTTTCTCCTGGATCAATCGGACAACCAGTCCCGCCACGGCAGGCTGGTATCGCCCAGCGCCATGAAATCGCCGTTCAACAGCGTCGGCCGGCGGTTGTAGCGGAACGGCTTGCCGGTCCCGACCGAGAGCACCGCGCCACCGGCCGCGTGCAGCACGCACTGGCCAGCAGCGGTATCCCATTCGGAGGTCGGGCCCAGCCGCGGATAGACATCCAGTCCGCCTTCGGCGATCCGGCAGAATTTCAGCGAAGAGCCCTGCACCACGGTCTCGATGTCGCCCATGCGGGCCAGCAGGGCATTCGTCTCCGCTGAACGATGCGAGCGGCTGGCGGCGACGCGAAGGGGCGCAGTCGCAGGTGTACGGGTACGCAGCACGGTGTCATGCACACCCTGCCGGCGATACGCCAGCTCTCCTCGCATCGCGTGCCAGACAATGCCGGTGACCGGCGACTGGACCACGCCGAAGGCCGGGGCGCCCTGGTAGATCAGCGCGATGTTGACGCTGAACTCGCCATTGCGCTTGACGAAATCGCGGGTGCCATCAAGCGGGTCGACCAGCCAGTACGCGCCCCAGTGCTGACGCTGCTCCCAGGGCACCAGCGGCGACTCCTCCGACAGGATCGGCAGGTCCGGTGTCAGCTGGCGCAGCCCCTGCTGGATCACCCGGTCGGCGGCAAGGTCGGCAGCGGTGACCGGGCTGTCGTCGTCCTTGAGTGTCACATCGAAACCGTTGCTGTAGACCTGCATGATCGCCTGCCCGGCTTCCTGGGCGATGGCGATCGCGGTTTCGCGCAGTTCCGTGGTCAGCTTGATCATCGTGCTCCCTGCAGCCACTGGCGGGCAATGAACAGCGCCGCCAGCGAACGCCCTTCGGAAAAGTCCTCGCGCAGCATCAACTGGTCCAGATCGGCCAGCTTCCACGGCACCACTTCCAGTTCCTCCGGCTCGTCGCCGGCCAGCTTCTCCGGATACAGGTCGCGCGCGACCACCAGCCAGGACTGATGGCTCATGTATGTCGGCGCCAGGGTCATCGCGCGCAGCACGTCGACCCGCCGAGCGCCATAGCCGGCCTCTTCCTTCAGCTCACGGTCGGCGGCCTGCTCCGGCGTTTCGCCGGCATCGATCCGGCCCTTCACCAGGCCAAGCTCGTAGCGGTGCATGCCGGCCGCGTATTCACGTACCAGCAGCACGGTTTCTTCATCCAGCATCGGCACCACCACCACCGCGCCATGGCCACGGCTGACCAGGCGTTCGAAGCGGCGGCGTTCGCCGTTGGAGAACTCCAGGTCCAGGTGCTGGCGCTGGAAGGGCCCGTTCTCCTCGTCGGTGATCCGATGGATGATCGGCAGAGGACGCCTTGCGCGGTCATCGTTCACGCGGAATCTCCGGGGCAGACGGCGCGTGCGCCGAGGCCGATAGAATGTGCAGGCAGCAACATGTTCATGAGCCCGAAATGCTAGCAGACCCAACCCCCTCTCCGCTGGTCCAGCACTGGCGGCAACGCGACCTCAAGGTCCTGTGGCACCCGTGCACGCAGATGCGCGAGCATCCGGACACGTTGCCGCTGGTGCCGATCGCCCGCGGCGAAGGCGCCTGGCTGATCGATCACGACGGCAACCGCTACCTGGATGCGGTCAGCAGCTGGTGGACCAATCTGTTCGGCCATGCCGAGCCGCGCATCGGCGGTGCCATCGCCGCCCAGGCCGGACAGCTGGAACAGGTGATGCTGGCCGGGTTCGGCCACGAGCCCGCGATCACTCTGGCTGAGCGCCTGTTGGCCCTCGCGCCGCGCCAGCCCGGCCGCGCGCCACTGGCCAAGGTGTTCTACGCCGACAACGGCTCGGCCGGCGTCGAAGTGGCGCTGAAGATGGCCTTCCAGTATTTCCAGAACCGCGGTGAGACCCGGCGCACGCGCTTCGTCTCGCTGGAAAACGGCTACCACGGCGAGACGCTGGGCGCCCTCGCACTGGCCGACATTCCGCTGTACCGCCGGGTCTACGCGCCGCTGCTGGCCGAGGGCCTGTTTGCGCCCTCGCCCGACGCCTACCTGGCCGAACCCGGGCAGAGTGCGGCCGACCGCGCACGCCAGGCCGCCGATGGCCTGGCCACGCTGTTCGACCAGCATCCGGGCGAGATCTGCGCCGTGATCCTGGAGCCACGGCTGCAGTGTGCCGGTGGCATGCGCATGCACGATCCGGCCTATCTGCAGCGCGTGCGTGAACTGTGTGATGCCCATGGAGCGTTCCTGATCGCCGACGAAATCGCCACCGGCTTCGGCCGCACCGGCACGATGTTCGCCTGCGAGCAGGCCGGGGTGATGCCGGACCTGCTGTGCCTGTCCAAGGGCCTGACCGGTGGTTTCCTGCCCTTGGCTGCGGTGCTGGCCACGCAGGCGCTGTACGACGCCTTCCTTGATGATTCGCGCGAACGTGCCTTCCTGCATTCGCACAGCTACACCGGCAATCCGCTGGCCTGCGCGGCGGCGCTGGCCACGCTGGACATCTTCGGCGAGGACGATGTGATCGCGCGCAATCGCGGCATCGCCTCGGTGATGGGCACCTTGGCTGCGCCGTTTGCCGACCATCCGCACGTGGCCGATGTGCGCCAGGCCGGAATGGTGGTGGCCTTCGAACTGACCCGCAACGGTGACAAGCGCACGCCCTTCGATCCGGCGCTGCGGCTGGGGCTGCACGCCTACAAGGCGGCGCTGAAGCGCGGCGTGGTGCTGCGCCCGCTGGGCAACGTGCTGTACTGGATGCCACCGTACTGCGTGGACGATGAACAACTGGAGCTGCTGGCGCATACCACGCTGGCGGCCATCGACGAGGCGATTGCATGCGCGTGACCCGCTGCCCCATCGACCTGG
>Ga0213827_1000857_pt1 | contig 19778 bp, 15 predicted proteins | sample MC6MC0898MG_FD_180669 | JGI IMG/M metagenome (GOLD analysis project Ga0213827, IMG submission 180669) | Enriched soil aggregate microbial communities from Iowa State University, Ames, United States - MC6-MC0898-MG | ecosystem: Environmental > Terrestrial > Soil > Unclassified | place: USA: Iowa...
AAGGTCCAGATCGATCAGGCAGCGGCCGATGAAGTCGCCGGCGTCGCGTCCCGGGTGAGGCGGGCGGATGACGCGCCCGTGGCGCATGCCGGGCACGCGCACGTCATGCACGAAGCTGAGTTCGCCGGCGGCCTTGGCCGGGATATCGACCCGGGCCACGCCTTGCCCGACGATCCGGTAGTCTTCGGCGGGTTTCAGGCGGACGGGCTGGTCGGGCGCCGCCAACGTCAGCCGCGTGTGCTGGCCGCGCACCAGCTGGCCGTAGTGCAGTTGACGCGAGTCGCTGTCGTCCCGGGGCCGGATCACGCCGTCGCGCACCCGTAGCGCATCGCGCGGCAGGTTCCACTGTTGCGCTGCCATGGCAAGCAGATGCTCGCGGGCCTGAGCGGCGGCGCGCCGCAAGGGAACCGCCGATATCTGGATGCTGGCGCTGGCGATCGTCGGCCCCTGGTTGGGGGCGGCGTTGGTGTGGCCCAGCACCATCTCCAGGCGTGCCATCGGAACATCCAGTTCTTCGGCGACGATCTGGGCCAGCGAGGTCTTGATGCCCGTACCCAGATCCACGTGGCCGTTGAAGGCAAGCACGCGCCAGCCGGAAGGGTCTGACCCTTCGGGGGGCAGGCCGGTGCCGCCCAGTACCGCGATGAAGATTTCCGGCGTTGCCTGGACGTAGTCGGTCGCGGTCCCGGGTTGGCCCGGCGCAGGGCGCGGCGGCGCCGAAGGCTCGCGCACGACCAGCAGCGCGTCGGGGTGGGCGAGCAGCGTGCCAACCAATGCTTGAGGCTGAGGCAGGGTCATGGGGCAGAGGGCATTCGGGCCAGGGGAATGATTATGCCGGCATTACCTGGCGCCAGACAGCGGGGTTTGCGCCAGGGCGTCGGTATCGGAGATGGCCTGGGCCAGGGGCATGACGGCGGCGTACTTCTGCGCCATGTCGAACAGGTTGGCGTCGTGCGGCCCCAAGGCGCGGTCGCCGCAGCAGTCGGACACGACCAGCGGCCGGAAACCCGCCTGCATCGCGTCCACCACGCTGGCCCGCACGCAGCCGCTGGTGACGCAGCCGGCAACCAGCAGGGTCTGCACGCCGCGCTGCGCGAGCCACGGCGCCAGCATGGTGCCGAAGAAGGCGGACGGGGTGCTCTTGCGCACCACGTATTCGCCCGCAGCCGGGGCCAGTTCCGGCACGATGGCGCTGTTCTTGCTGTGTTCCTTCAGGGCCAACATCGCGGGCACCTTCAGGCAGAAGATGTTGCTGTCGGCGTCGTCGTCGGAAAAGACGATGCGGCTGTGCGCCACCGGCCAGCCCTGTGCGCGGGCGTGCGCCAGCAGGTGGCGGGTCTGCGCGATGGCCTCGGGGATGTTGCCGCCGCCCAGCACCGCCGGATCGGCAAAGCCGTTGACGAAGTCGACGATCAGCAGCCCGAATGGGGCCTTGAGCGGCAGCGGCGTGCCGAAGCCTTGGCGCGAATAGGCGGAAATGTCGCCGGAAGCGCCTTGGGAGGGGATGGTCTGGACGGTTGCGTTCATTTGTCTTCCTTGCGGCGGGCGGCGCGGGCCAATCCCGGTTCGTCCTGCACGACGCCGTTGATCACGACAGGCTGGCCATCCAGCGCGACGCTGCAGTGGCGCATCGGGATGTCGATATGGCAGGCGGTATTGCGGCTGCCGCCGGCTTCGTTGTTGGGGCCCATGGACCATAGGAAGTTGCCCTCGAAGGCGCGGGCGTCCATGCCGATGTGGGCTTCCTTGTTGTAGTGGGCCAGCATGGACCACTGCGCGCGCGGTTGCAGGCCCCAGCCGATGTGAGACACCGCATAGGCCTCGGGGTCTTCGTAGGCGGCCATGTATTCCTTGAGGATGTCCGCCTGCAACCCGCCGTTGATGCGCGTGACGTAGCCTTTTTCAATGACGAGCTCGATCGGCTCGGTCACGTAGTCTTTCATGGGCAGCAGGATGTCTCCGCGGTCCAGTATCACGCGCCCTTCGCTTTGGCCTTCGTTGGGCCAGGTCAGCACGAAGCCGCTGGGCCAATGGTCCCAGCGGCCGGGCTGATCGACGAAGCCGTATTCCGAGATCGCCGGAAAATCCCCCAGTTGGCAGCGCAGGTCGGTGCCGGCCTTGGAAGTAATGTGCATCTGGCGCGCCGCCTCGATCTGCCGGGCGGCGGCCTGCACGCGGGTGCGGTCCGCCTCGGTGGGCACCAGCCGGCACAGCACTTCTGGCGGTTCGATCGCCAGCAGGATCTTGGTGCCGGTCTGCAGGATCTCGTGCTGTTCCGGCGAGAACAGCAGCGTCATCAGATCCAGCACCAGATCGCTGGCCGTAAGCGCCGCGATGGCGGCCGGGTTGCCGGTCAGCGGGGTAGTGCCCAGATAAGCCAGCGCGTCGCGGCTGATCGACTTGTCGGCATTCACGGGCGGCAGGTCCAGCCGGTTGACCCGAGCGCCCATGTCGGCGGCGGCGGCGATGGCGCAGCGCAGGGTTTGCGGATGCGTGTCGGCGCCGGTAAGCACGGTGACAATCTGGCCGGCTTCTAGCCGGGAGAGGGTAAGCACCTGCTTCCAGGCGTGGATCAGATCGATATCGCTGACGGACATGGGGTTCCTTGGGTCGGCAGATGTGGGGGAAAAGGGGCGGCGCGTCAGTCCACCGGGCGACCGAGAAAGTCGTCGAAGGCGGCGTAGAACCCGGCTTCGTTGTCCCAGGGGATCATGTGACCCGCGCCGGGCACGCGCACGTGCTGGGTCTGTGGCGCGAGGGTTTGCCATTCGGCCACGTCGTCGTCGCCCACGACACCGCCTTTTTCTGCGGTCATCAGCAACAGGGGAAGCGCGATGCCGGGCAGGTCGGCGTGGATGTCGTCGCGGCCGAAGTCCTCGAAGCTTTGGACAATGGCGGGTTCGTGGCACGTGTGCAGCCACTGGGCGCGCAGTTGGCGCTGCGCTTCGGTCCACGTGGGGCAAAACGCCCGCATGTCTTCGGCGGTCATGCCTCGGGTGGCCTGGCGGATGGAATCCACGTACCAGGCCAGATTGGCGGGGTAGGCGCGGCGGCCGGGGCCGGACACGGGCGGGTCCACGATCACCAGGCGTGCCAGGCCCTGTGGCTGTTGGCGGGCAGCACGAATGGCGATGCGGCCACCCATGGAGTGGCCGACCAGCGCGTAGCGCTGCAGCCCCAACGCTTGGGCAAAGGCCGTTACATCGGCCGCTTGCGCGTCCAGGCCGTAGTTCAGGTCGGGCCCGGATGCCGATAGCCCGCGTCCGCGCACGTCCAGCACATAGGTATCGAACTGGCGGCCCAGGTGTTCGGCCACGAAACCCCACGTCACGGCGGGGCTGGTGATGCCGGGGATGACGATGACGGCAAGGCGTTCGGCGCGTTCGCCGGCGTTGCCGCCGTAGCGCAGATAGTGCTGGCGGATGCCGTTGGCGTGGACGTGGCCGCCGTACAGGTAGGTACTGGCAGGGTAAGTGCTGGCTGCGTGGCTCATTGCGGGTTCCTGGAATAGGGATAGGCGCCGGAGAGCAGGGCGCCTGCGCCGGGCACCACGGGGTCCAGGCCAAGCGCTTTGAGGATGGCGTAGGTAGTGGCGATGGAGGCCGTCAGTACGGGCTTGCCCGTTTCGGCTTCGACCTGCGATACGGCGGGCAGCGACGGCATCTGCACGCAGGCGGACAGCACGATCACGTCGGCGTCGGCCACATTCATGCCGGCAACGATGCCGGGCAGGCGGGCGGGGTCGTGGCGGCCCACCTCAAGGTTGTCCGGGATTTCCAGGGCACGCCAGTCGACGATCTCGAAGCCTTCGGCGGCGATGTAGTCCATGACCAGTTCGGTCAGCGGCACCATGTAGGGCGCCACCAGCGCGATCTTCTTTGCGCCCATGACGTGCAGTGCGTCCACCAAGGCCCCGGCGCTGGTGATGACGGGCGCGGCCGCGCCGTTTTCGGCGGTGCGTTCAGACAGGCGCTTCTGCGAGACGCGGTGGTAGCCCCGGCCCATCGCCATGATGGCCACCAGGCAGGCGTAGCCCAGCACGTCGACTCGCGCATCGCTGAGCTCCAGCGCGCAGCGGTCGCTCTCGGCATCCATGGCCGCCAGCTCTTCCTTCTGCACCTTCTTCATGCGCATCCGGCTGGAATGGAATGTGAAGCGGTCCTCGGGCCGCAGGGACGAATGCGCCTGCAGCATCGCGGGGACTTCGGTTTCCATGGTCGTGTTGGAACTGGGGACGATCTGGCCGATTCGAAAATTCTTCGTCATGAGGTGCCTTGAAAGGGTGGGACTAGGGTTTCCGATAAATTCAAAAGAAGCGTATACGCTCTATTCTTGCAAAGAGCGAGGCGGATAGCCAACCTGGTTTTCGTAGTGGTTTTCACCTAATGCTGTGAAAAACATGCACTATTTTGGTGATCTGTCTTCGGGTTTACGCGGGTTTTGAAAAATTTGATATCTAAAAATGAAGTGTGTACTTCATAATTTTTCAAATCCCAAGGCCGTGCGCAGGTGTCGCCCTGGCGGTGGCCGGCAACGTGTTCAAGCATCTACTTATCCAGTCATTCACCATCCAGCAAGGAGAAGCCCCGTGTCTACATCCCCCCGTATCGCCATCGTCGGCGCCGGTCTTGGCGGCGCCGCAACCGCCGCGCTGCTGCTCAACGAAGGACTGAACGTCCGCGTCTATGAGCAGGCGCCGGGCTTTTCGCGGCTAGGGGCCGGCATCCATGTGGGGCCCAACGTGATGAAGATCCTGCGTCGCATCGGCGTGGAAGACGCGCTGAACGCCCAGGGCTCCCATCCCGACTACTGGTACAGCCGCCACTGGCAAACGGGCGACATCCTGGCGCAGATTCCGCTGGGCGATTACGCCGTCAAAAACTACGGCGCGTCCTATCTCACGGTGCATCGGGGCGACTTCCACGCCTTGCTGATCGACGCCCTGCCGAAAAGCGCCGTTGTCTATGACAAGTCGTTGACCCAGGTAGAAGACCGGGGTGACGTGGTGGTGATGCACTTTGCCGACGGCACGTCGGAAGAGGCCGACATCGTCATCGGCGCCGACGGCGTGAACTCGCGGATTCGCGAAGAATTGCTGGGGCCGGAACTGCCGAAATACGCGGGGTATCTGGCGCACCGCGCGGTGTTCCCGACGCCGCAGGTCAAGGGCGGCATGTTGCCCTTCGATGCCTGCGTGAAGTGGTGGAGCGATGACCGCCACATGATGACCTACTTCGTGACCGGCAAGGCCGACGAGCTCTATTACGTCACCGGTGTGCCCGTAGAGCACTGGGACTTGAACGACCGCTGGCTGCCCAGCAGCAAGGACGAAATGCGCGAGGCCTTCAGCGGCTGGCACCCCACGGTGCAGGCGCTGATCGACGCCACGGTAGAGGTAACCAAGTGGTCATTGCTGGAGCGAGATCCGCTGCCGCTGTGGAGCCGCGGCCGCCTGGTGCTGCTGGGCGACGCCTGCCATCCGATGAAGCCCCATATGGCGCAGGGCGCAGCCATGGCCATTGAAGACGGCGCGATGCTGGCGCGGTGCTTCAAGGAAGTGGGCGTGAATAATCACGAACTGGCGTTTGCGCTGTACGAAGCGAACCGCGCTGAACGCGCCAGCAAGGTGCAGCGCATTTCGCACGACAACACCTGGTTGCGCACCAATGAAGACCCGTCTTGGTGCTTCGGGTACGACGTGTTCAGCGAGCCGCTCGTAGAACCCAAAGCCCGGGCTGCAGCATGATGGGCGCTGCGACGCCGGGCAACAAAGGGCCCCGGCAAAAGAAGGGACTTGATCCCTGGCCCGCGTAACGGCAACCTTTCACCCTTTCAACCTGTAGCCACGCGCCACGCCCATGGGATCCACAGTCAATCCAAGCAGCGCCCCGCCACCGATCCGTTTGACGGTCAATGGGGGCGTCTACGACGTGCCGGTAGCGCCCGATACGGCGCTGCTGCACGTGCTGCGCAATGACCTTGAGCTGAACGGCCCGAAGTACGGCTGCGGCCTGGGCGAATGTGGTGCGTGCACGGTACTGATCGACGGTGTGGCGGCGCGGTCTTGCGTGATCCCGGTCAGGGCGGCGCAGGGGCGGGCAGTGACCACGCTGGAAGGGCTGGGCACGCGGCAGCAGCCAGGGCCGACGCAACAGGCGTTCATCGACTGCCAGGCGGCGCAGTGCGGCTATTGCCTGAACGGAATGATCATGACGGTCGAGGCCCTGTTGCGCCGCAATCCCTGCCCCACCGAGCAAGCGCTGCGCAGCGAACTGCACCACAACCTGTGCCGCTGCGGTACGCATGTGGAAATCATGCAGGCGGCGTTGCGGGCCGTGCAATTGCGCGCGGCTGCGGTCACGGAAGAGCCCGCCCGATGAGCGCGAACGCTTGCGCGGCGTCGTCGGGTAACGCTGGCCTGCCGGCTCCGCTGCCCGCCGATCTGTTGCACGGCATTGCGCTGCGTCCGCCTGAACTAGCGTGGGACGGCACGCGTTACCGTGGAAGCCAATTGCTGGGCGCGCGCCTGGCCGAGGTTCGAACCCTGGCCGGCGTGGTGGCAACGGTGCAGCACATGCACTTCGTGGGCGTCGTGGCGGTATCGCCGCTGTATGCTCGCCAGGCCGCGGCGGATCTCGCGCCCGTTTGGCAATCCGCCCATGCGTTCGAGACCCCGCGTTCCGGCCCGCCCGACGCCGATCAGGTCCGCTACGGCCTGCGGCTTCCTTCAGTTGACCCCAGCCCTGGCTCCCGAGTCACCGCATGGAGCCTGAACGGGCATACCAGCGTGTGGCTGCCGGCCTGCACGCAGGCTGTCCAACAGATATTGCGACGCGAGCTGGCTGCCGTGCTGCAACAGCCCGAGGCCACGATACGGCTGGCGGTTGTTGGCGCCGATGACGCGCTCGTCGGCCAGCTAGATGTGGTGCATCCGCTGGATCTGATGGATGCAGCCGCCGATGCGGCGCTGCTGTCGCAAGCGGTCGGCCGGCCGGTCTGCGTGGCCTGCCACACCGAGGCGGCTGATGAACTGGTGCTGTACGTGCCGCAAGCGGCGGACTTGATCGAGCCCGTTCCAAGTCCGGCCGCGATGGCGCCCGACGCTGATGGCAATCAGGCGTTGACCACCGCATTTGCGGCCGACGCGCCTTGGGCGATGCGACCCAGCTTGGCGCGCCTGTTGAGCCAGCCGGCGCAGGCGCGGGCGGCCGCGCAGCCCACGGTGCACAGCGACGTGGCGGTGCAGGCCGGTAAGCAGGCATCCGTTCCGCTACGCGCCAGCGTCGACGAGCTGAACGCGGCACAGGTGTTCGCCCAGGAAAGCCTCTGGCATGAGCAGGCGCTGGCCCGTGATGAAGATCCGATCGCGTGGCGCTTGCAGCACCTGCCCGAGGGCCAGGGCCGAGCGCTGGCGCGTCGGGTCGTGGAGCAGGCGGGGTTGCCTGCAGCGGATGACGGAGGCGCGCCGCGCCCCGGTATGTTGCGGGGCACGGGCTTCGCCACGGCGCAGGTGCAGTGTGTGGATGAGAGCGGTACGGCCCGCATGGTGTGGAGCGCCTGGGTGGCGGAGGTCACCGTCCAGCCTCAAACCGGCCAGGTCGACGTGACACGCGTCGTCGCCGGCCACGATAGCCAACATCTGCATCCGGCGCAGCGCGCGCCGATCCTGCCCGAAATCGAGCAACAGACGCCGCGATTGCTGGCTAACGCCCGCCGCCTGCTGGCCCGCCCGCCGGCATTTGATGACTGGTCAAGCCCCGCCATCAACGCCGCGGACGAACAGGCCGGCGCATTGAGTCGACGCGAAGGAGCCAAGGACCTGTCCCGCGTGGGTCCCGCCGCAGACGGTCTGGTGACGCAGGGGCAACTGGGTCTGGATGGCGTCGTAACGCTGCCCGCCGCCGCCGCCATCGCCAATGCCATTCAGGACGCAACGGGTGTGCGCCTGCGGCAGGTGCCGTTTGATTCCGAGCAGTTGCGGTTGGCGCTGGCTGACCGCCGTCGTGAGCGTACACGCAATCCCTTGGCGCGCGGTTGGGTGTGGCTGGCCGCCGGCATGGCGGGGCTGGCCGGCATGGCCGCCGCGCTGTGGCCGATGAAGCCGGCGCTCCCGCTGACCGCCGGCCCCGACGTGTCGCTGTATTCAATGCGCGCCATCGAACGCGGGCGCCTGGTGGCGGCTGCGGGCGATTGCGTCGCCTGCCACACCGCGCCCGGCGGCAAAGCCAATGCGGGCGGACTGGCGTTGGATACGCCCTTCGGCACGATCTACACCACCAACATCACGCCCGACAACGACACGGGCATCGGCCGCTGGTCGTACACCGCGTTCGAGCGCGCCATGCGCCAGGGCGTGCACCAGGACGGGCGGCAGTTGTATCCCGCATTTCCGTACACGGCGTACGCCAAGCTGAGCGATGCGGACATGCAGGCGCTGTATGGCTATCTGATGTCGCAGCCCGCCGTGCGGGCCGAGCCGCCCAAGACGCAGCTGGCATTCCCGTTCAATTTCCGGCCGCTGTTGGCGGGCTGGAATGCGCTGTTCCACGACGCCACGCCCTTCACGCCGGATCCGTCGCGCAGCGCGCAATGGCTGCGGGGCGCGTATCTGGTGCAGGGCGCGGGCCACTGCGCGGCCTGCCACTCGCCGCGCAACCGCCTGGGCGCGGAGAAGACGGGTGAGCACTACCTGGCCGGCGGCGAGGCCGAGGGCTGGACCGCGCCTGCGCTGAACAAGCTGGCGACGGGTGCCCGCGCCTGGACGGCGGACGAACTGTTCCAATATCTGCGCACAGGATATTCCCCGCGCCATGGGGTGGCGGCCGGACCGATGGCGCCGGTGATCCACGGCTTGGCCGAACTGCCCGACAGCGACGTGAAGGCCATCACGACCTATTTGCTGGACCTGCCGCAAGCGGCGGGCGCCACGATCGCCAAGCAGCCCGCGGATTCGACGCCAGCGCCGGCGCCCGTTCCCGTTCCCGCAACACAATCCGAAGCGAGACCCGCCGAGCAATCCGCACCGGCGGCGGCCACGATTCAATCCCTTCAGGGCCGGCGCGTGAACGGCGAACGCGTCTATCAGAACGCGTGTGCCGTCTGCCATGAGGCGGGCAGCGGCCCCACGCTGTTCGGCGTGAAGCCCCTGTTGAGCTCGAACACCAATTTGCACGCCGCAACGCCCGACAACCTGATCCAGGTGATCCTCAACGGCATCCAGACCCCGGCCAACGACGAGCTGGGCTACATGCCGGGGTTCAAGGACGCGCTGGACGACAGGCAGATCGCGGATTTGGTGGGCTACTTGCGGGAACGCCATGCGCCAGGCAAAGACCCCTGGCCAGACCCGACGAACACGATTAGCAGGCTGCGCGAGCACGCGGAGCTGAACTAAAGGAAGCGCGGCCACAACGCGTGCAGCAGTTTGTGTTGATCACAACAAGGGGTTTTTCATCTATGTCAGCTTCATTGGTTTCAGTGGACAAGGCCATCCAGGTGGCAGGTGTCGGCAAGTTCCAGTATCGGCTCTTCGTGATATTTGGCCTGGTCTGGATGGCGGATGCCATGCAGGTGCTGTCGATCGGTTTCAGTGCGCCGTCGATTGCCAAGACCTTCGGCATCACCGTGCCGCAGGCATTGCAAAGCGGTACGTTCTTCTTTATCGGCATGTTGATCGGCGCGTTCGTGTTCGGCCGGATGGCCGACCGCATCGGGCGCCGTCCGGTTTTGATGATCGCCGTGGTCATCGACGCCTGCGCCGGCGTGGCATCGGCCTTCGCGCCGGAGTTCACGTGGTTGCTGTTCCTGCGTTTCCTCACGGGGATCGGCGTGGGCGGCACGCTGCCTGTGGACTACACGATGATGGCGGAGTTCCTGCCTAGCGACCGTCGCGGCCGCTGGCTGGTGCTGCTGGAATCGTTCTGGGCCGTGGGCACCATTTTCCTGGCGCTGCTGGCGCTGGCCGCAACGTCCTGGGGCGATGACGCCTGGCGCGTGATCTTCTTCGTGACCGGGCTGCCCGCCCTGATCGGCGTGGTGCTGCGCTTCTACATACCGGAGTCGCCGATGTACTTGAACCGCAACGGCAAATCGGATCAGGCGCGCAAGGTGCTGGAGCGCGTGGCGCGGGTCAACCGCCGCGACGTTGATCTGCCCCACCTGCAGCCGGAAGTGCCGGTGCACAAGTCCATGTTCGCGTTGTTCTCGGCCAGCTACCGCCGCCGCAGCATCGGGCTGTTCCTGGCATGGGCGCTGATCTCCATCGCTTACTACGGCGTCTTCGTCTACCTGCCCGTCAAGCTCAGCACCGAAGGTTTCGCCTTCATGCGCGGCCAGGAGTTCCTGGTGTTGCTGGCGCTGGTGCAGTTGCCCGGCTTTGCGCTGTCGGCTTATGGCGTGGAACGCTGGGGCCGCAAGCCCACGCTGGTCGGCTTCCTGATCCTGAGCGCGGTAGGGTGCATGCTGTACAGCCTGGGTACGTCGCCGGCCGTCGTGATCGGTTCCACCTTGCTGATGAGCTTCTCGTTGCTGGGTACGTGGGGCGCCTTGTACGCGTTCACGCCCGAGGTCTACCCGACCGACCTGCGCGCCAGCGGCATGGGCATGGCGGGGGCGGTGGCACGCTTCGGCGGCCTGTTTGCGCCGGCCATCATCGCGCCCATCATGACCAGCCACTTCACGCTGTCGCTGGTCGTGCTGTCCAGCATGCTGGTGGCGGGCGCCGTCGCCATCTGGTCGGTGGACGTGGAGTCGCGCAACCGCGCGCTGGAGTGATCTACGATTGATGGATCGCCTGGCTGATTGCCAGGCAGAAAGACCAGCGGCGACGAACGGTGACCAACGGGCCTTATGCCTGTTCGTCGCCGTTCAGCATTTTGGTCAGCAGGAAATCCAGCGCCAGGCGTTCGGCGGGGTTCAGGTTGCCGTACGTGCTCTCGGTGATCTGCTTGGCAAACGGTTCCATCTGCGCAACCAGTTCCTGCCCGATGGGCGTCAGATTGATGACGACCTTGCGGCGGTCGATCGGGTCGTGGTCCACCTGGACCAGTTCGCGCTGCTTCAACCGGTCAACCACGCCGCGCACGGTGGCCTGGTCGATGACGGTGGCCTTGACCAGATCGGCCAACGAGCTGGCGCCGTTGTCCCGCACCGAACACAGCACGACGAACTGCGCGGCGGTGAGTTGGGAATCGGGTATGTATTGCTGGAAGAGGGCGGTATGCCGCTGATAGACCCGCCGCAGCAGGTGACCTATCTGATCAGAAAACAAATAGCCATCCTTGGTGGACGAGGACTTGCCTTTCATATTGCGCATAAGCCTATCTGAAGTGCTGCGGTGAATATCATGACTTTTGTCAACGGTACACGGTTTGAGCGGCGGTGGGTTTCGTTTGAACCGAAAGTTAGTCAGCCAGCAGCTTCACCGTTTGCGGATTGAACGCACTGAATGCGCCGCCGCAGCTGGCGTAAGCGGCCGCGCGCGCTGGGACGCCCGTTGCGCGTATGGCCAGTTGATCCCGCGACTGTCGGACCTCTGCAAAACGCTCGCCCTCGACGGTGCCGTCCGGCAGGAAATAAAGCTGGACACGCAACAGCGTCGATTCCCCGTCCACAGGCCGAGGCGGCCGGAAGGCCGGAACTTGCAAGGTTGCCGTCTGCCAGGTCTGCGGCGCATCAACCGTCTGCCAACGCACGGTCAGCGGTTGGTCCAGATCCAGGAACGCTCCGCCCACCGGATACGCGAAGTCGTGGCAGGTTGCGGGTAGCGGCGCAACCGAAGCGAGTGCGCGGTCGCCGACGTCCAGCGTTCGCCCATTGATCTCCAGCCGAGCAATGCCGTTCGGCGTGTAGTTCTGGGCCTTGAACAACACCAGCCCTTTCAGCTTCTTGCCGTCCAGCTGCTGCTCCGTCATGCCCGCCAGGCGTTGCAGCGCGGGTGCAACTTCCACATGATCGGGATAGTGGAAATAGAGATGCCTGAGCATCGTCGCTTCCTTCTTGCCAAGGATCGGAAAGAACGGCGATACGTCGGGGTAGGGCAGACGGGTCAACGGTAGCGAATCCCCGGTTTCACCGGACGCAACACGATAGGTGTAGCGTTCCAGCTTGTCGTTCAAACGCGCGCCCGTATAGGGAAACGCGCTGGGGTTCGATTGCGGGTTGGGGTAGCGGGTAAAGGCCGCGAAACGCGCGGGTTCGCTGGCCGCAAGCGGCATGTCCGGACCCGCGCCCGACCAGGTGCTGGCGTAGGGCTTGGTGTCGATCCACAGGTCCTTGCCACTCAGGTTGATATGCGTTTCGGCAATGGGCGGATGGGCGGCGCTGAACGAATCGTACTTTCCCTGCTCGATGGATTCGCTGATGGGATAAATCATCAGGGCCGCCAAGGTCGGCAGGAAGAGCAGCGCATGGACGCGACCCGGCACCTGCCCGCGGTCGCGAGCCATGTAGGCGAACCAGGTGATCACCAGCACGATCGCAAGCGGCCCCCCCACCCAGATCGCCGCCGTGATCAGGGCCACGATGCCCCAGCCCAGGTTCGGGGAGGCCACGGCAATGATGCCAAGCGCGGCAAGCCAGCCCGCCAACGCGATCGAGATAATGATGCCGAAGAGGTAGTGCCGGTAGGTTTTTGTCGTCATCGCGCGGGGTGCGGAATGTCTGGGGCATGCGCCACATTACGGTACCGGAACTGTACCTGACACGACGATGAGGATGTCCCCGAGGCGGGGAATGGACTGCGATGTCTTCCAGCGATGTGCATGCTGAAAGCTATTTGATGGTGCCCGGGGCCGGAATCGAACCGGCACGCCTTGCGGCGGGGGATTTTGAGTCGGAGCGAGACAGTCTTTGTTTAGGAACGTATGGCGTAGCTGAGCGTAGGTTCAAATAGGTAAAAGTAATTATAGATCAGCAGGTTAGCGTAGCTTCACGAAATTGGCGAAAGCTGATGTATGTACCGGTACTGTACCGAATTTAGACACCGAGGTGGATATTCTTGCATCGCGCATTCTCCGCTAGAAGTCGAGATGTTTGCCACAGTGACCTATGACTAGCCGCCTTTCTGCGCCAATCCACTCGAAGTGAATTCGTAACGTCTCCGCAACACTATCCTTAATGCCGATCTTCAGATGACGCTCCATCAAGATATCGACACCTTGGTAGGTGAAAGTCCGACGCTTTTTCCCTGGGTTACTCAGTGCTTGGCCTTCATTTTGCGCGTAATCGTTGGCACCAAATACGCGCTTGCCGATCAAGTCACCTTGTCCATTAGCCAACGCCGTCCAATAGTCGTTTGCAAGGCTCCACAGAAGATCGAAGGCCCGCCTCCCATACATGAACTCCTTCGAGTCTCGAGCCGACTCGTAGGCTGAGTCGAGCACTACGACTCGATCAGGGAAGAAAGTGCTAATGACAGTCAGTGATTGTTCTAACGACGGATTTCCGGCGACAAGACTAGTCACGGCATCGCGCAGAGGGCGCATGGCTTCAAGCTCATCTTCCGAAGCATCCCCCGAGGACCGCTGGCCTCTCAAGGCATGCTTCAAACCTAGAATGTCAGCTTGAAGTTGATGAACCTGCAACGCCCTCGCTTCTAGGTCTTGTTGAAGGCTATCGACCTCAATGTCTTTGGCGAGTAGTTCCTTGTCCGCTTCTTCAAGCAACTGGGCGTACTCGTGGGCATCGTCGCTGCTTTTTGCCTTTTGAATGCTCGCCGTAAGCTGACCGCGCAAGACCGCCTGGCTGACGACTTCCAGGGAAATATGCTTCCATGAGCAGGGCAGGTTCGTACGGTGAGTAACGGTCGCCAAAATTTCAGCGTCGATATTTTTTCCTGCCGTTGTAAGGTCAGCTAGGTCTGCAGGTAGGTACAGAGTCCTGTCACAATAAACACCGCGGTCTCCAGTACGAGCCTGGAACAGAACGTTGATCGCGCCACCCCATGCACCATAGCGGCGGCTCACGATTTCTTCGATTTTGAAAGTATCAACGCCAGCCGGAACCTGCACGACTTCAGCGATACCTGCAAGCAGTGAACGTAGGCGCTCAGGCTGCACCGCGTAGTTGCTGTCGCGATTCGCACTGACGACGACAATGGGATACTGTCGTGCTTCGCGTTCAACCTCTACTACGAATGCTGCGGCACTTGATTCGTCCAGTTGCTTCACTCGAAGGCCTGGAGTGTTGGAGCTCGGCTCGCACGTTTCCATTAAGGTTTGGACGATTCGTGGCCGAGTCACCTGGATCTGTGCTGTTACTCGAGCACTGATTTCTTCGGTTCGAGACAGAACCGTACATTCGACTGGGCCGTCTTTCTCCAATTGTCGTAGGCCGATCTCGGTCAACCATCTGCGTCCAGCTACTTCGCTGTCGCCATGAGAGAGTTGTGCGCAGAACAAGAATGGATGGGTGAGGGCCGTTGCTGTATACGAAGTCGTACGTGAGACGGCCATACTGCCATCTCTCAAGCGCTGCCTGAGACCTCCAATGAGTTGCTTGCCTTCAACAAAGCCCCCTGTCCGCTTGCCCATCCATCGCGCAATGCAATCCACAATCTGCGTAGGACCATCTTTGGGTTCAAGTTGAAACCGATTGCTGTAGATCAGCATGTTCGCTTCTGCCGTTGGATCAGTTGTTTTTCGGAATGAACCCATGGCGTCCGTGCGACGCACCCGTGAACCGAATCGCGTTCACATCATCCCCTAAGTCGACGGGGGGATCTTCATTCTCGAATACGATGACTTGGGATGTTTGAAAGCCTCCGGCGATGGATCGATAGAATGCATCCTTTACGTCATGCGAGAAACCGCCTTCATCTGTGTCGGGCTCCCTATAGACGACAAGTGGGGAGTCCACAAGTACAAAGCCGGGATGTGGCATCTCCTGATCCACGCAGAGTTTAAGAAGCGCCAAGTTGAAGGCGGCATGGGCGATTGCTCGGACGCCTTTGCCGTGGCTTGCCCGGGGTCGACCAGATATCACGATATCTTGATCCCCCTCACTAAAGGTGACTCGATCTAGTCTCGGGAAATGCCAAGCACGCAGTAAAGACTCGACTGCTTTGCTAAAAGATTCAGCCTCGTTTGAACGGATACGGGCTGATTCAAGCTCAGAACCTTTGCCAGAGAGTGGCATGCCAATTTCATTCATTAGGCCCTGTAGCTCGCCTACACGCCCATGCAGTTCAAGTGCATGACGATAGGTGTCTCTTGTCGCTTGACTTTCACGCAAATTGAGCAACGCAACCTCGACCCGTGGTTTCAATTTATCCGTGAGTTGTGACGCGACCGAGCGGACGCGGTCCCGCGTTTGCTCGCAAAGGACTCGGAGGCGCTCAATCTCCCTATCGTTGCCCTCCTTAGTCAAACGCAAGTCTGAAATCAAACCTCGGATCTTGTCTGCTTCGGCGATACATGCCTGAGCTACGTTCTCGACGCCTATGTCCGCTACTTGGTGCTCGTGATCATGATGCTCTGCAATTGCACCGCATACAGGGCAACGCTCCTCGCTCATCTGATCCAAACGAAAGCCTGCCTCCGCAATGCTCTCGAGTCGCCGAAGATCTGAAAAATATTGTTGATCAAGCAAAGAGAATCTGCGCTGCAACTCAAGCAAGACGCTCGATCTCGATTCAAACTGGCGTAAGCGATTTAACTCTTCCCTGCGCTGATCTTCCAATATGGCAGCGTTCTGCTGTTCCGCAGCAAGTTCCTTTTGTGCTGCGTCATATAGAAACTCAATCTCCGACAACTTTCCCTGCCAAGCAGTCACATCACCTTCCAATTGCATTTCTACAATGCGACTCCTGGCTTTTTCTTGGAGAAACTCCAACATCTCCAACTTCCCCGCCACCTTCCCGCTGACAACTTTCGGGTCTTCGTTGGATACCAATTTGCTGTCGTCGGTGCCTGTCAGCAGAAGTCGAAAGACCGCACTTTCCGCTGTTGCGGTGGTGTACTGTCCAGTCAAGATTGGGGATCTTTCGCTGATAATGGTCTCTTCATCGACTAACACGAGTCGTGCGAGATCTCGAAAGCTCACATCGCGAGTGACCCCTTGTTTATTCCTGCGTACTTTCTTTCCGGTTAAACCGGATAGGCTCAGAAAATACTGTGATACGGAATCCTTGTCGCCAGCACTGTGTTTCGCAGAAAGTTTTTTCTCAGATTTCCCTTTGCAGATGAGTCTAAAGTTGCCGCCACGAATTGAGCGTTCCAGGATTGCTTCGCCATCTTCTGGCGACGTAACCGTGAGGCGAAGCGTCTCATACCCCTCAGATTCCGGTATGGGCTTGGGAGCATCCTTGCTACCCAACATGAAATCAATGCATTGAACAATGAAGGTTTTCCCTGTGTCCGAGGGGCCTGACACGATATTCAGTCCTTCAACGAACCGAATTTCCGCATTGGGCTTTCCGTTCCCGATCAATGTCAAGGCGCGAAGCTGAAATCCATTTATTGCCATTCGGCATCCTCCACTTTCAGCACCGACTCCATTGCAAACTCAGCGCCCCACTCTCCAATGTGAGAGTTGGTGATTTTCAGTAATTCCTCATCCGAGGTTTTCGCAAATAATGAAATGAGCCATGCCGCTCTTTCTCTCAAAGTCAGAAAATATTCGGATGACAACGCATCCAAGAAAGAGGCTGTACGTTCTGTTGCTGAGAACGTCACCCCTGTTTCGGTATAGTGACGTTCAAGCAAACCTCTGCTTTGGTACAGCATTAAGCCCTGTTCCAGCACGGCACGGCGCACTAATAATTCGCTGCCACGATGTGGTGTCTTTGGGTGTAGGCCAGGTGGGCCGTCTGGCAGATCATCGGAATGGACGAGCAAATAGTCCGAAACGACGAGCCGCTGAAGTGAGCACATTAATGGATAAGACTCACTCAAGAGAGCCACAGCTCGCAAGCCAATTTCAATCGGACCATTGAACAGGGGAAGCATCCCACCATTAGTCGATTCGGTCATTTCACCCACTTGACCTTTCCATTGTTGGCGAGTTGATGGCAAATCCCCCCCCGATCAAACGAGGACAAGCGCTCCTTTAGCGCGTGGTCGGTGATCGGTAAGAGCTTGGCTGTTTTGACTACAGATAGGACCCGCCGATAGCCATCTTGATGATCGCCCCGGATCTCATCTTTGATGCCGCCATGTACCTCGTTTTGTAGATCCTCAAAAGCGCCAGGCGGCAACGTATCCCGAGAAAATGACCGTAGTGCCTCTGCGCTATAAAACTCCAGCCGAGCATCATTGAAGTGCTCTTGGGCATCGTTGTGGGCGGCTAGTGCGTCCACAGTGGGTATTGCGCATTTCAGGTGATCACCATACGCGTCTAACAGATGGCGGACATACGTCACTTCATCGTCAGCAACTGTTGCGGGAGGTGGGGCAATCTTTGGTCGGCTTGGAAGCCCACCACCAAACCGGGTCACATGCCAGCGTGTTTTTGCGTGCTGGTCAATGATTCGCAATGGAGACATTGCCTCGAAAATCGAGAAGTCCAGCTTGTTCAGATGCGCACGTAGATCAACATCCAGTTCGACATTGATCTTTGATGTTATTTCCGTTTTGCAGTGCTTATCCCAGTTCTCAATCAACTGTTCCTTCAGCTTGTCCGCTTTCCTTAGTAGATTTGAAAGTTTGGTACCGGCCCCTTGGGGCGCCATAAACACATACCTTCTCGGGTATGTGTATTCCTCGACGTAGGTGTAGTACACAAGCTTTCCGAGTTCGACCCAGATGTCACCAGGCGTCAAACCACTCTTGTAATGTTTGCACTGATAGTTATCCCAAATCGCATGGTCCGCCTTGTCAAAGGCAATGATGTCCCGCCCCATGTCCCCAGACCCGCCACATCGCTCAACAGAGTCATAAAGCTCTTTAAGCGAGTCGGCCCATTCGAGGATGAAGTCTTCCCATTGATCGGCGCTAAAGATCCGTATCCTTTCAATGGGGGGAATGGGAAGTCCAGATGCAACGACGTCGGCAGTCGGTGATGTTCCCCAAGATGGGGGAGGAAGAGGGTTCGATGAAATCATGCGGCTTTAAAGACGTTCATGGCCTCATCAGCCGATTGATTCGTGCAAGCGCACTAGGTATAGCCTTCCCGTACGCCGGCGGAAAAATGGAAGTATTGCAAGAAATAGTAACAGATCGGAGACATTGGACAACAAGCACGGGTGTGACATCTGCCGGCGACAGCCTATCCTGCACTAGTCCCCAAATCCTAAATTTCTTCGTCATGACGAAGACTTTGGGAGCGCTAATGCGTCAGCGCGCGGCTGCACAAACTCTTGCAGGCTTATCTGACCATCGACGAAACGCTGAGCGTGGGCCTCATCTGCTTCACTGAGCGAGAAACCTTCTAGACCGACGGAGGCCCGCGCATAGTTAACTGCCGATTGCCGGCGGCTCCGTTCGGTATCTGATATGGTTTTGCGGGTCTGTTGCCTGCATTTACCCTTGCCAGCCATGGTGTCTCCTTGCCGTAGGTAACTCGATCTTACAAGAAGTATGGGTAATTTGGTTTAGGTACGCGCAGCCACAGAGGTGGTGCGCTGAAATTGTCTTGTTTTACATGCTATGGACGCCAATATCGGCTGCGTACTAGCCGTAGTTTCCAAAGAGGCTTTGCCTCTCTGGACTCTCCACCCTCGCCGGCGGGAGCCTCGGGAGCAGGGGTTGCGGGCTGTGGCCCGGAACTCCTGCCCCCGGGCATAGCGTGGGGCGCTCCTGCCGCGCCAAGGGGCCGTGTCCTCGCCCTGTGGGCTGCGGGCCGCACCAACCCCTTGACCCGTCATCCGCTTGACAGCACCGCTACTGACGTCGTTTGGCCGGAAGAGGCGTCAAGGGCGGGACCGGAAGCCGCAGCCCGAAGCGCAGCGTAGGGAACGGGTGAGGATCCCGGGCGAAGCCTTTACCCTTGATGCCTCTGGAAGCTATGCAGCCTGTCGGCCGGGGGGAGGAACAAGGCGAAGCCGCTGGGCCTGCCCCCGCGGCCAGTCCGGCAAGAACGGACGCGGGATGCAACCGAAGGGGTTGCCCAAGCGTAGCGCGGAGATATGTGCGGTCATAAATGAAAAGGCCTCGCTGATGGCGAGGCCGATGCGGACGCAACATGCACATCACTTACCGTTGATGGAGCCGCCCGTTGCCGATCCCCAGTTCTTGCCCATGTTCTGCAAGACGTGTTGCCGATAGGCTGGGTTCCACATGGTGTTGCCTGCGATCATGTGGTTGGTTCGGCCAGCAGTAACCATCATGCCCGACTGCATATCGCGGCGAGTCGTCTTAGGATTCACCACGTTGCCAATACCCTGCGCCATGCTCCTGAATGTCACAGCGTCAAAGGCGATGCCGCCAGCCAGTCTCGCCCCTAAGCCACTCGTTTTTCTCAGCGCGAAGAAGATGGTCAAGGCAAGGACGATGATAACAATGGTGTCAGACTATATAACAATGGTGTCAGACTACAAATTCAGACGGTCAAATTTAAATCCAACATCCGTTCGCCACGATGGAACAATGGTGTCTGACTACAAAGTCAGACGGTCAGATTTAAATCCAACATCCGTTCGCCGCAGATAGGCAGTCATCCCCGCAGCGGCCTCAAGGAGCGCATGCTTACTTTCCATAGCGACGGAGATAATGACGCCAAAGAGCGAATGCCGGTAGGACCTACCCGAAATTGCGCATGGCGGGGGCGTCTGAAGGCGGGCACGGTGTCGTTGAAACTGGACGTCGCCTAACGATGACGGCATGTAAGGCGTCTCAAGCGTC
>Ga0213827_1000859_pt1 | contig 19758 bp, 15 predicted proteins | sample MC6MC0898MG_FD_180669 | JGI IMG/M metagenome (GOLD analysis project Ga0213827, IMG submission 180669) | Enriched soil aggregate microbial communities from Iowa State University, Ames, United States - MC6-MC0898-MG | ecosystem: Environmental > Terrestrial > Soil > Unclassified | place: USA: Iowa...
TCCCAGCCCTTGACCTTGTTGCCCTTGCCGGTGGAGCGGTAGGCATCGGTGCCATCGGGCAACGCACCCGGCGGTACCGAATCGTCCACCTCGGCCACGTTGTCCTTCTCGCCCTTGAATACCGCAGCCGACGCATTGAGGCGACCGCCGAAGAACTCGCCCTTCAGGCCGGCTTCCCACATGTCGCCGACCACCGGCTCGAGGTAGCTGTTGTTGCGGTCGCGGTAGTTCTGCGGCTGGAAGATGTCGGTGTAGCTGACATAGGCGCTGAGATCGCGGCTGACGTCGTAGATCACGCCCAGGTAGGGCGTGAGCGAATCGTCGGGCTTGTAGCCGCCGCGGGTGGTGCCGGTGAGCCTGCCGGCCTCGTCGTGGGTGTAGGCCCAGGTGCGGGTTTCCCAGCTGCCGTACCGCGCGCCGACCACCGCCAGCAGCGGGTCGGCCAACTGCAGGCGCGCAGCCAGGTAGGCGGCCTTCTGCTTGAGTTCGTTTTCCGAGGACAGCCAGTCGTAACGGGTCACCGGCAGCGGGGCGACATCGCCGGTCCAATGCCGCCAGTCCGGGACCTGGTCGTAGGCGCCGGTGTAGTCGTAGTCGGCGGCGGGCACTTCGCCCTTGCGCACCGACTGGCCGATGCCGACCACCAGCTCATGTTCGCGGCCGAACAACTGGAACGGGCCGCTCGCATTGAGGTCGAACACGTTCATCCGGCTGCGCTCGGCGAAGTGCGAGATGAAGCCGGACACGCCGGTGCCGTCCGCGCGCGGATAGCCCGAGGCGCCGTACCAGACGTCGCCGTCGGTATCGCGTTTGGCCTGGGTGGCGGCCGCCTTGAGCGACCAGCCGTTGCCCAGCTGCTGTTCCAGCCGCGCGAAGGTGGTCTTCTCCACGATCGGCCAGCTGCTCCAGGTGGCGGACAGGTTGGTCGAGCGCGGCAGGTTGGCCGGTTTGCCATCGGCGCCCCAGTACGGCACCACGCCCCAGGTGACGCCGGTGGTCCTGGGCGACTGGTAGTCATAGCCCACTTCCAGCAGGGTACGGTCGCCGAGGTCGGCCTGGACGATGCCGTAGAACACGTCCTTGTCCAGCGCGTAGACATCACGGAACGAATCGCTCTGCTGCTTGGCGGCGACAAAACGTGCACGCACGCGCCCCTCCAGCGCGATCGGGCCGCCGATGTCCGCTTCCAGGCGCTGGTTGCCCCAGCGGCCCACGGTGAGCCCGGCGCTCATCGCCACGTCGGTGGTCGGGCGCTTGCGCACCATGTTGATCGTGCCCGAGGGGTCGCCGGCGCCGGTGGTCAGGCCGGTGGCGCCGCGCACCACGTCAATGCGTTCGTAGATCACGCTGTCGGTGTTGGTCTTGAGCGACCCGCCGAACGTGTTGAGCATGCCGTCGATCTGGAAGTTGTTGATGGCATAGCCACGCGAGATGTAGCTGATGCGCTCGCTGTCGGTGACCGAGACATGCACGCCGGTGACCTGGCCCATCACGTCCGACAGCGCGTACAGGCCCATGTCATCCAGGCGCTGGCGGGTGACCACGGTCACCGACTGCGGCGTGTGGCGCAGCGACAGGTCCAGCTTGGTCGCGGTGCGCGCCTGCTTGACCGTGTACGAGGTGGGGATATCGCCGTCGGCGGTGACCTTGACCGTGTCCAGCGTGGTGGCGTCGGCCGGCGCGGCGTCTGCCAGCGCCATGGGTGCATGCCCGGCAAGCGCGGCGAGCAGGGCAAGGGCGAGCAGCGACGGTCGGGACGGCGGCGAGGCAGGTGCGGCAGACATGGCAGGCATTCCAAAGGGGTGAAGTGGCGTCAATGCAATCCATTGCGGGCCGCGCCGGGCGCGACGCCACGTTGCCGGCGGCAACACCGGCAGGTACGGAATCGAAGCAGGGGATGTACGCGGGGCGCAGGCGGCGAGGCACGCAGGGTGGCGTCGGAGCCGATGGGCTGGGCGTACACCCATTTCCTGAATGATAGTCATTATCATTTCGTTCGGCAAGCGTCCTGCATGGGTTCGACACGCCGGCGTGGCCATACTGGCGTCTCCGAACACAGCAGGAAAATCGATGAGCGATCCGGTGGTGCTGCCTGCAATCGATGGGCGCTCGCCTGCGCAACTGGCCGGCGACGAGGCCTGGTGGGGGCAGGTGCGCGCGCTGTACGACCTCACCGACGAGGTGATCATGCTCGACAACGGCTACTGGGGGGCGATGGCGCGGCCGGTGCTGCACGCCTACCAGCAGGCCACGGCCACGGTGAATGCCGGCAACGCCTGGTTCGGCCGGCTGGCGTTCCCGCCGCTGTTCGACCAGGCCCGCGTGCAGCTGGCCGAGGCCCTCGGCGTGGAGACCGATGAGATCGTGCTCACCCGCGGCGCCACCGAGGCGATGCAGGCATTGATCGGCGGCTACAACGCGCTGGCCCCGGGGGACGGCGTGCTGTACGCCGATACCGACTACGACAGCATGAGCGCGGCGATGCAGTGGTTGCGGGCGCGCCGCGGGGTGGAGGTGCAGCACATCGCGCTGCCCGAGCCATTCGACCATGACAGTGTGATCGAGGCCTATCGCCAGGCGCTGGCGCGCTACCCGCGCACGCGGCTGTTGCTGCTTACCCAGGTCAACCACCGCAACGGCATGCTGCTGCCGGTGGCCGAGATCGCCGCGATGGCGCGTGCCGCAGGCGTGGAGGTGATGCTGGATGCCGCGCATGGCATCGGCCAGGTGGAGACGCCGCTGCGCGCACTCGGCGTGGATTTCGTCGGCATCAACCTGCACAAGTGGATCGGTGCGCCGGTGGGGATGGGGGCGATGTACGTGCGCCGTGGCCGCGTGCGTGACCTCGACCCCTACATGGGCGAAGCCGACCACGATGACATCGGCACCCGCATCCACACCGGCACGGTCAACTTCGCCGCCTACCTTGCGCTGCCGGTCGCGCTTGAACTGCACCAGCGGATCGGCGTGGCCAACAAGCGCGCCCGCCTGCTGTACCTGCGCAACCGCTGGCTGGAGGCGCTGGCCGGGGACGATCGCGTGCAACTGCTGGCATCGCCCGATCCGCGCCTGTCCAGCGCGATCGCGTCCTTCCGCCTGCGCGGGCAGGCCAGCATGGCCGCCAACACGGCCACCGCCGAGCGCATGGTCCGGCAGTCCGGTGTGTTCGTGGTGCCGCGCGACGGGCTGGCCTCCGGTGCCTGCCTGCGCGCCACCCCGGGCATCTTCAGCACGCCGGCGCAGATGGACGCGCTGGTGGCGGCGGTGCGGGCGCTCAGCGCGTCGCGCACGCCTTCTTGATCTCGTCGTCGATGCGCGGCGGCGGTGCGCGCCCGAAGGCCTCGCTGATCTCGCGGCGCATGCGCAGGTCCTCGCATTTCTCCGGGTCCATCGCGCCATCAATGACGGTGCCACGCACCGCCGGCTGGCCCCGGCCGGCGTCGGCCTGCATGCGCCGGCGCGCGTCGTACAGCTCGCGCTGGGCGCGGCTGCGCTCTTCCCAGGTGAGGTTGGGGTCCTTGGTGATCGGCCGGGTCACGCCGGTATCGTGCTCGGGCGCGCAGGGCACGGTCTGGTAGCTGGTCTGGCCGCCGGCCAGGCATTTGTAGACGCGCCCGGCATGGGCGCTGCCGGCCAGCGCACACAGCGCCAGCACGAAAATGGTTCGTCGCATGATTCCCCCTGTGGGCCACTCCGGCCCGGAATGCGCGGCAGAATACGCGAACCATTTCACAAAAACACCCGGTCAATTCGTCAACCGGCTGGCCGTGCTACCAGTGCATCCACACCGTCAGCGCGTGCAGCAGCAGGCCGATCAGGCCACCGACCAGGGTGCCGTTGAAGCGGATGAACTGCAGGTCGCGGCCGACGCTCAGTTCCAGCTGTTCGACCAGGTGGCGCTCGTCCCAGCCCTTGACGGTCTGTGCGATGTGCTGGGTGACGCCCTCGCGCAGGCGGCTGGTGAGCCGTTCGGCGCCGTCCATGAGGTGCTGGTTGAGTGCCTCGCGCAACGAGGGATCGTCCTGCAGGGCCTGCCCGACCGAAGCCAGGCTGCGGCGCAGGTGGCCGGCGAGCGCGGAGTCTTCGCTGGAGAGGTCGGCGCGCAGGCTGGCGTGGATGCGCTCCCACAGCCCCTGCACATAGTCCTGCACGGCCGGGTGGTCGATCACCTGCTGCTTGATCTGGTCGATCTTCCCGGCCAGCGCCGGGTCGCTGCGCAGGCGCTGGATATAGTCGGCCAGCCAGGTCTCGTAGTCGCGGCGCAGCGGATGCTCGGGCTGGGCCAGGATCTGCTGCAGCTCGCCCAGCACCGCGTGCGCCATGCGCTCGGCCAGGCTGTCGCCGATCTCGTCGATCGGCTTGACCCAGTTCACCGTGCTGGCCAGCTTGGGCCATTCGCGCTGGATGTAGCGCACGATGAGTTCGGAGGCGCGCTGTTTGACCGCGGGGGTGTCCAGCCACTCGCCGACCCGGGTCAGGCCTTCATCGAGCACGCGCTGGTGGCGGTTGTCGGCGGTGAGCAGGCCGAGCAGTTCACCGGCCGTCGCCGCGGCATTCCACTGCCGCAACTGCTGGATCACGAAGCCCTGGATGCTGCGCCGGACCGCGGCCTCGTCGAGGAAATCCAGCGCCTGCAGGGCCCAGCCGCGGGCCATGTCGGCCAGCAGCCTGGAGCGCGCCGGATCGGCCAGCCAGCTGCCGAGCCGGCTGGCCGGGTCGAAGACCTGCAACCGCGCCAACAGCGCCTGCGGTTCCAGGAACTGGTCGCGCACGAACACCGCCAGGCTGTCGGCGATGCGCTCCTTGCTGTGCGGGATGATCGCGGTGTGCGGGATCGGCAGGCCGAGCGGGCGGCGGAACAAGGCCACCACCGCGAACCAGTCCGCCAGCGCGCCCACCGCAGCGGCCTCGCAGAAGGCCGAGACCCAGGCCCAGATCCCGCGTTCGCCCTGCAGGTGGCTGATCACAAAGCCGGCCAGCATCGCCAGCAGCATGGCCAGCGCGATCAGCTTGAGGCGGCGTAGTTGGGCGCGGCGCGGGTCGGGGGATGAGATGGGCGTCATCGGTCCAGTCTACCCATCCCCGCATGAGCGTTCGGTGGTGCCGGCCGCACCCCCTCCGACGAAGTACCGCCGTGCCGGCCGTTGGCCGGCAACCACGTTCATCCCGCCGCGCGTTGAGGCGGGTGCCGGCCAACGGCCGGCACGACCTCAGGCCTCGGCCAACTGCCTGCGCAGCGCGGCCAGCTGCTGGCGCAGGGCGTCGTTTTCCAGGGTCAGGGCGATCACGCGCTGGCGCAGCTCGGCCGGGCCTTCGCCCAGCGCAGTGAGCGCCTCGGCGATCTCGGCCTCCCGGCTCGGGTCGATTTCCATGCCGTCATCGGCGCTGTGCAGCACCTCCTGTACCGGCTTGCGCGGCTTGCGCTTGGCCTCGCGCACGCGCTTGGCCGCCTGCTTCAGTTCGTCCTTGCCGCCGACCGCCGCCGCGCGCTGCTCCTCTTCGGGCAGGTCGGCCACCGCCGCGGCCGCGCTGATCGAGATGACGCCGGTCTTGACCGCTTCGACCAGCTCCGGCGCGGCCTGCTTGTGGATGCGCTCGATCATCGTCACCTGGCTGCTGCTCAGGCGGGCCTCGCGCGCCATGTCGGCACGGCTGACCTTCGGGGCCGGTGCCCACGGCGGGCTGTCTTCATCGCTGGCCACGGCGGCATCGGCAATCTCGCCGTCGCTTTCCTTCTGCAGCTCGGCCTGCTCGATACGGTGGCGCTCGGCCAGGATGTCGCGCTTGCGCAGGGCCAGCACGCCACGCTGGAAGTCCGAGACGCTGCGCCGGCCCAGGTGCTGCTCGATCATCCACAGGTGCACGTCGTCCATCGACTGGAAGCGGGCGTTCTGCACGGTCTGGAACGGCAGCCCGTGCTTCTGGCAGATGCCGTAGCGGTTGTGTCCGTCCACCAGCACATCACCCCACAACACCAGTGCATCGCGGCAGCCTTCGGCCAGGATGCTGCGCTCCAGGGCGTCGTGCTCGTCGGGGGTCAGGGGATCGATGTAGGCCTTGAGTTCTTCTTTGACGACAATGTCCATGCAATCCGGTACGCGAGCGAAACGTGACCGACCATTGTAAGGATCGCGGCGGTCGCCGTCGTCGCCCGGGGATTCAGGCTCAGCCGGTGGCGTTGATCATGTCGCCCAGGATCTCCACGATCCGGTCGATCTGCGCCTTGTCGATGATCAGCGGCGGCGACAGCGCGATTACGTCGCCGGTACAGCGCACCAGCAGCCCGCCGTCGCGGAAGCAGCGCTCGAACACCTCGTAGCCGCGCGCGCCCGGGGCATCCTTGCGGGGCATCAGTTCCACCGCGCCGACCAGCCCGAAGTTGCGGATGTCGATCACGTGCGGCAGCCCGCGCAGGCTGTGCAGCGCCGACTGCCAGTACTCGCCCAGTTCGATCGCGCGCTCGAACAGGTGCTCCTCGGCGTAGGTATCCAGGGTGGCCAACGCGGCCGCGCAGGCCAGCGGGTGGGCCGAATAGGTATAGCCATGGAACAGCTCGATCGCCGCCGGCGGGCCCTGCATGTAGGCGGCATGCACCGCATCGGAGACCAGCGTGGCGCCCATCGGCACTGCGCCGTTGGTGAGCCCCTTGGCGAGGGTCATCAGGTCCGGAGTGACCCCGAAGCGCTGCGCGGCGAAGGCGTTGCCGACCCGGCCGAAGCCGGTGATGACCTCGTCGAACACCAGCAGGATGCCGTGCTGGTCGCAGATTTCGCGCAGCCGTTGCAGGTAGCCCGGGGCCGGGAGGATCACCCCGGCCGAGCCGGCCACCGGTTCGACGAACACCGCGGCAATGGTGGAGGCATCATGCAGCGCGATCAGCCGCTCCAGGTCCTCGGCGAGCTCAGCACCGTGGCGCGGCAGGCCGGGGCAGAACGCGTTGCGCTGCAGGTCCAGGGTATGCCGCAGGAAATCGCTGCCGGCCAGCAACGCGCCATACTGCTTGCGGTTGTTGGGCAGGCCGCCGATCGACAGGCCGCCGAAACCGACCCCGTGGTAGGCCTTTTCGCGCCCGATGAAGCGCGTGCGCTGGCCCTCGCCGCGCAGGCGGTGGTAGCCGAGCACGATCTTCATCGCGGTATCCACCGCTTCGGAGCCGGAGTTGCTGAAGAACGCGTGGTTGAGCGTTGCCGGGGCCAGCGCGGCCAGCCGCTGGGCCAGCACGAAGGGCAATGGCGAGCCCATCTGGAAGGGCGGGGCGAAGTCCAGCGTGGCGGCCTGCTGCTGGATGGCCTGCACGATCCGCGGGCGGGCGTGGCCGGCATTGCAGCACCACAGCCCGGCGGCGGCATCCAGGATCGGGCGGTCGTCGACATCGTGGTAGTACATGCCCTCGGCCCGCACCAGCAGGCGTGGCGCGGCCTTGAACTGGCGGTTGGCGCTGAACGGCATCCAGAATGCCTCCAGCGACTCGGGGCGCTGCTGGGACAGGGACGACAACGGGCTTTCGGCACGGCGCATCGGCAACTCCGCAGGGACCGGATGGTCACGACTCTATCGCAGATGCGTCACGGCGCGGGGCCGGGGCGCTGGGTATAAAGGGGGCCGATACCGCTGCTGGAGACCGTGATGACGACTGTCCGCACCCGCGAGGAATGGCAGGCCCAGGCCGACGCACTGGTGGTGCATGCGCAGGCCTTCATCGATGGCCGGTACGTCGATGCCGCCGATGGCGCACGCGTTGCCTGCATCAGCCCGATCGACGGCCGCGTACTGGCCCAGGTGGCCGACTGCAGTGCCGCCGACGTGGAGCGCGCGGTGGTTGCCGCGCGGCGTGCCTTCGACGCCGGCCACTGGTCGCGCGCCGCGCCGGTGCAGCGCAAGAAGATCCTGCTGCGCCTGGCCGACCTGGTCGAACAGCATGCCGACGAGCTGGCCCTGCTGGAAAGCCTGGACATGGGCAAGCCGGTGCGCGACGCGCGCCAGGGCGACCTGCCGGGCGCGGTGCGCTGCCTGCGCTGGACCGCAGAGGCGATCGACAAGGTGTACGGCGAGATCGCCCCCACCGCGCCGGATACGCTGGGCCTGGTCAGTCGCGAGCCGGTCGGCGTGGTCGCCGCGATCGTGCCGTGGAATTTCCCGTTGCTGATGGCCTGCTGGAAGATCGCCCCGGCGCTGGCGGCGGGCAATTCGCTGATCCTCAAGCCCTCCGAACGCTCGCCCCTGAGTGCGATCCGGCTGGCCGCGCTGGTCGCCGAGGCCGGCATCCCCGACGGCGTGTTCAACGTGCTGCCCGGCGACGGCATGCGCGCCGGCGAGCCGCTGGCGCTGCACATGGACGTGGATGCACTGGCCTTCACCGGGTCCACCGCAGTGGGCCGGCGGCTGCTGCAGTGTGCGGGCTTGTCCAACCTCAAGCGGACCTGGCTGGAATGCGGTGGCAAGAGCCCGAACCTGGTGTTCGCCGACGCGCCGGACCTGGACAAGGCCGCGCAGGCGGCGGCCACCGGCATCTTCTACAACCAGGGCGAGGTCTGCACCGCGGCCTCGCGGCTGCTGGTGCAGCGCTCCATCCAGGACGAATTCGTGACCCGGGTGCTGGCCCATGCGCGGCGCATGCAGCCGGGCCATCCGTTCGACCCGGACGCGCCGATGGGCGCGCTGGTCGATGCGGCCCATGCCGAGCACGTGCTGGCGCACATCAACCGCGGCCAGGCCGAGGGCGCGCGCCTGCTGCTGGGCGGCAAGCGGGTGGAGGTGGTGGCCGGTGGCAGCTACGTGCAGCCGACCGTGTTCGACGAGGTGGATGCAGGCCACGCGATCGCCCGCGAGGAGATCTTCGGCCCGGTGCTGGCGGTGCTTGGCTTCGACCACGAGGCCGATGCGCTGCGCCTGGCCAATGATTCCAGCTACGGGCTGGCCGCCGGCCTGTGGACGCGCGACCTGGGCCGCGCGCATCGGGTGGCGCGCCAACTGCGTGCCGGCAGCGTCTGGGTCAACCAATGGGATGGCGGCGACATGACCGCGCCGTTCGGTGGCTACAAGCAGTCCGGCATCGGCCGCGACAAATCGCTGCACGCCTTCGACAAGTACACCGAGATCAAGGCCACCTGGATCCACCTGGGCGAGTGAGCCCGCTCAGCAGTCCTGGCGCTGGCTGACCAGCGCCTCGCGCAGCAGGTCGCGGTCGCGCTCGTCCACCGCGTTCTGGAAATAGTCCACCTGCGCGGTGTTCAGCCGGCAGGGATCGACGACGTAGCCCGGCGGCCACATCTGCAAGGCCTGCGCGATGCCCTGCACGAGCTGCTCCGGGGTCAGGCCGCGCTTCATGCGGAAGCGGCGGGGCGGTGGCGCGAAGGCGGCGTGTACCTCGCGCCGCCCGATGACCGGCGCGACGAAGGTGGCCGCGTCCACGCCATCCTGGCCCGGCCCGAGCGCCGGCACGCGCAGGTCCAGCGGCCGTGCCGCCGGCGCCGCTACGGGAGGGGAGGCAGCGGCCTGGATACGGGCCGGCGCCGGCACCGGTGGCCGTGGCGTTGACGCAGCCGCGGCGGCCGATTGCCGCTTCAGCGCCGGCGGCGGCACCGGCTCGGGGCGCGGTAGCCAGCGCATGCGCAACCGGTCGTCGTGCTCGCCGATGCCTGCCGGCGGGGCCGGCCCCAGCAGCACCTGCAAGAACAGGCCGTGTAAGGCGATCACTACCGCGATCGCGCAGGGCCGGCTCCAGCGTGGCGCAGGCGGGGACTGCATCGATGACGACATTCCCTGTCCATCCTGACGGAATCGACCTGCTCTGACCGCGGGCCGTGCCGGGAGTTCCGCGCGGGTGTGCCAGTTGCGGGCGCGGTCACAGCCCGACCGTCACGTCTGCAACCATCGTTCGCGCCGGGCCGGGCGCGTGGCAGAATCCGGCAGCTGCCTCCTTGCGTGTACCCGATGTCGACTCCTGCCGCACCTGCCGCCAATTCGCCCCGCCGCATCCTGCTGGCCAGCCTGATCGGCACCACCATCGAGTTCTTCGACTTCTACATCTACGCCACCGCCGCGGTGCTGGTGTTCCCGCACCTGTTCTTCCCGGAAAGCAGCGATGGCGCGGCGCTGCTGCAATCGCTGGCGACCTTCGCGGTGGCCTTCATCGCGCGCCCGGTGGGCTCGGCGGTGTTCGGCCACTATGGCGACCGGATCGGACGCAAGGCCACGCTGGTGGCGGCGCTGCTGACCATGGGCGTGTCCACCGTGGCGATCGGCCTGCTGCCCACCCACGCCAGCATCGGCATCCTCGCCCCGGCATTGCTGGCGCTGTGCCGGTTCGGCCAGGGCCTGGGGCTGGGCGGGGAGTGGGGCGGGGCCGTGCTGCTGGCCACCGAGAACGCGCCGCCGGGCAAGCGCGCCTGGTACGGCATGTTCCCGCAGCTGGGCGCGCCGCTGGGGTTCCTGCTGTCGGCCGGCATCTTCCTGCTGCTCGGTCGCGCGATGAGCGACGCCGACTTCCTGCAATGGGGCTGGCGCGTGCCGTTCCTGGCCAGCTCGCTGCTGGTCGCGGTCGGCCTGTGGGTGCGCCTGAACATCCACGAGACGCCGGCGTTCCAGGCGGCGCTGGACCGCAACGAGCGGGTCAAACTGCCGATGTGGACGGTCATCCGCGATCACGGCGTCACCTTGGTGCTGGGCACGCTCGGCGCCTTCGCCACCTTCGTGCTGTTCTACCTGATGACGGTGTTCACCCTGGGCTACGGCACCACGGTGCTGCACTACAGCCGCGAACAGTTCCTGCTGCTGCAGATGGTCGGGATCCTGTTCTTCGCCGCGGGCATCCCGCTGTCGGCGTTGTATGGCGACCGCTGGGGCACGCGGCGCACGATGATCGTGGCCAGTGGCCTGATCCTCGCCTTCGGGGTGGTATTCGCGCCGCTGTTCCAGGCCGGCAGCCCGTGGATGGTGCTCGGCTTCCTGTCGCTGGGCCTGTTCCTGATGGGCCTGACCTACGGCCCCTGCGGCACCTTCCTGGCCGAGATCTACCCGGTGCAGGTGCGCTACACGGGTGCGTCGTTGTCGTTCAACCTGGCCGGCATCCTCGGCGCGGCACCGGCGCCCTACGTGGCTACCTGGCTGGCCGAACGCTTCGGCCTGCTCGCGGTGGGCTACTACCTGTGCCTGACTGCGCTGGTCACCATCCTGGCGCTGCTGGCGATGGGGCGCCGCGCCGCGCTCAGCGGAAGAAGCGCTTGAGCGTACGTCCCAGCCAGCCCCCCTGCTGGTGCTCGCGGGCGAACTGGTTCAGGTGCAGCTTGACCTGCGGCGCATAGGCCTTGTCGTCGCCCCGGATGTGATTGAACAGCCAGCGCGACAGCATGGTGCGCAGTTCGTCGCTGATGTCTTCGCCGGCCTGGAAGCGCAGGCGGTACTCGGCCACGCGCTTGATGAAAATCTCATGCACGCGCTTGTGCGCCGCGCAGAACGGGTAGCCGGCTTCTTCCATCAGCTCTTCCTCGAAGGCGAAGTGCGACAGGGTGTAGTCCACCAGCTCGTCGATCACCTCGGCCACCGCCAACCGCTGCAGGCTGGTCTGCGCCACGTGCAGGTGGTTGAGCATCTCCACGATCCGCATGTGCTGGTGGTCGATGACGTCGATGCCGATGTTCAGGTCGTCCTGCCAGACCAGAAGTGCCATGGTGCGTTCCCCGTGATGTTCAACTGGGAACGACTCTAGGTGGCCGGCAACGGGCCTGCGTTGATCTCGATCAAGGCACCAGGGCCGCTTCCCGGGCGGCGCTGGCGACGCTGGTGCAGCTCACCCGGTTGCGGCCCCCGGCCTTGGCCAGGTACAGCTGGCGGTCGGCCTCGGAGATCAACCGGTGCAGCGAATCGCGCTGCGGGCGCAGGCAGCACAGCCCGATGCTCACGGTCATGCGCAGGGTGGTCTCGCCAAGCATCACCTCCAGCGCGGCGATGCGCTCGCGCAGCATCTCGAAGTAGCCCAGCGCCTCGTCTTCTTCCAGCCCCGGTACCAGCAGGCAGAATTCCTCGCCGCCGAACCGCGCGATCAGGTCCTGCTCACGCGCATGCCCGGCCACCGCCGCCGCCACCGCGCGCAGCGCATCGTCGCCGGCCTCGTGGCCGTAGGTGTCGTTGATGTGCTTGAAGTGGTCGATGTCGATCATCGCCACCGCCACCAGGGCGTCGTTGAGGTGCAGCTGCGGCAACTGGCGCTGGCTCTGTTCCAGGAAGCTGCGCCGGTTGGGCAGCCCGGTCAGGAAATCGCGGGTGGCCAGGTCCTGCAGCGTGCCGATCAACTCCAGCTGGTCCACGTTCTGCGAGGTCCGGCAGAAGAACTCCTCGCGCGAGAACGGCTTGCGCAGGAAGTCGTTGGCGCCGTTCTTGAGGAAGCGCGGGATCAGCGACGGGTCGGTGTTGCCGGAGATCCCGATCACCGCGACCTTGTCGCGCGAGCGCAGGGTGCGCAGCCGACGAGTGAACTCCACCCCCTCCATGCCCGGCATCTCCTGGTCGACCACGGCCAGGCGGATCGCCGGGTGCGCTTCGATCGCCTTCAGGCCTTCGGCGCCGTCGGCGGCTTCGTACACGGTGTGGCCGTACATGCGCAGCAGCGAGGCCGCGTACATCCGCGCCGACATCGAGTCGTCCACCACCAGGGCGGCGATGCGCCGGTTGCGTTCCAGCCGCTGCACCAGCCACACCAGGTAGTCCACGCTGCCGGGGGTGTTCTTGAGCACGTAGTCGATGATCTGCTGCTGCAGCACGCGCTTGCGCAGGTCTTCGTCGTACACGCCACTGACCACCACCGTGGGCAGGCCGCGCGAGACGAAGAACTCCACCACCGTGTCGCGGTCGCCGTCGGCCAGCACCAGCCCGGTCAGCACCAGGAACCAGCCCTGCTCCTGGTCGAGCAGCCGGCCGGCCTCGGCCAGGCTGGTCGCCACCGACACCGGCAGCTCCAGCCGTTGTTCGATGGCCTCGCCCAGCATGCTGGTGAACGTGCGCGAGTTTTCCACCAGCAGGATCCGCTGGGGGAGGGCATCACCGGGGTCGCTGTCGAAAGCGCCCTGCAACAGTGCCGGCATGTGGCGTACGCTCGGATTCGAGTGGGTCGGCAGAGTTAGCGGCGATTTCACATGCAACTTTAGGGTGGATGTCGGACGCCTGGATCTGACTGCCTGAGCCCGATGCGACGGTGGTCGTCTGCTGCGACCCGGGCGGTCATCGGATTTGTGTCAAAAGCCCGGGCCGGACCCGAACCCTTCCGTCTATAGCGGTAGTATCGCTGGCGTCGTCAGCTGCCCGGCCTGGCTACCCGTGGTTTCCAGCCGTCCTATGGCCCGCAACGTGCGTCGTTGTTCACCCCCGGGCGGCAGAAGATACTGTCGTCGGAGTACCCCTCGCTAAACTCGACCTGGAGGCTAATGTGCGGATTTCCCATTTTAGACATGCAGTTGGTATTTTGATCCTGGCTGCGGTACCGATGTTCGCATCGGCACAGTCCGATAATCATGGCGTACAGCTCGCAAAGCGAGGCCTGGGTCAGTCCCAGCCGCTTGCTCTCAACCTGAGCCTGGACCCCGGCTGGCGCCTGTATGGATTTCAGCGGGATGGGATCACTTATTACCAGGTGAATGATCTGGCAGGACGAGTACAGCTGATTATCGGCAACGCGGATGACGTGTTCTGGGTCCTGCCGGCAGGGGACAGTTCCGCGCAGGTGTCGTTGCCGGAAGGGCCCATCCAGGCCCCTGCCAATGCAGTGCGGTCCCTGGTTTACCAGAATCAGACGTTTGCCCTGGTCCTCCATCGCAGTGGAGCAGGTGTCCTGTGGTCGGTTGAAGCCCTCGACTGATGGAGAAATGACCTGCGGGTGGCGCAGCCCACCTGCAGGTTCCCTTGTCGGGCGGGCCTCAGGTCAGCGCCTGATGGTTGTCACTGCCAGCGGCCCCGATGGGCGCGAATCCGCTGTAATCCTTGACCTCGGACGGGGTTCTTGTCGGGCCTTCCATCAGAACCATCCTGATTCGATTCTGGCGGCAATTGATAACGCCGCCATAGGCAAGTATTCGGCCCGCCAGTCGCTCCATGGCCAGTGTTTCTGTTGCTCCGGAAAGCGCGCGCCTGGCATCCAGTAACGCCACCGTGACCAGTATTCCGCTTCTTCCTCCGAATCGACCACACCGTGCCCGAACCCGGATCTGTCCGGATTCGTGCTTCAGCAGTAGCGACACGCTGTCTGTGAGTGCGCGGTAAGTGGCAAGCTGAACTTCAATGCTCAACTGACACGGGTCACCGGTCAGTTGAGGGCGAACGACCCGGTGGGTGAGGTCCCACGCCTCGCGCACGCCGCCCGCCTGTAGCGCCACATACAAACCCACCTGTTCAAGTGCGGTGGGGTACACCATGCTGGCTTGCTCCCGGAACTGGCGCGAGTGCACGGCCGAGGTATGCAGGAGACTGGTTGCGATTGCATGGTGGCCTTGTTGCTTGAGCCAGTTCACCACTTCGGTGAGAGACATGTCGATGCCATCACCCAGCTTCTTCAGGTGGATGGCACGCTCGCGCAGATCCATTTCGCTGGCCCTGTGCGAGCTCCTGGCTAGCTTGATCGCATTTTTCTCATTGACATCCCGAATGCGGTAACGGTGGTAGTAATGCGTGATGCGCGCGCCCAGCACAAACAGCGCCGCACCGGCGATCGCCATGACCTGCTGGGTGGCGAAGGATGCAGGATCAAATGATGACGGATAGGGGCCCGGGGTAGTCAGCCCAATGATCAGGTTCAGCGCCGGCACCCCCATGGCCGCGCCACGCCAGCCGTGCAGGCACGTCAGTGCAATCGCAGGGACGGCCATCAGCAATTGCACGCTGGTCTTCGCCGTTGCTGATTCCGGTGGAATCAACATGGCGGAAAGCCCGAGCAGCAGCATCAGCGATAGAGCCGCAAGGGTCTGCCTGCGAAATGCGGTGGTCCACTCCGGTTCCGCATGTCGGCGTGCCCAGAGCAGGGCAAGGGGGGCAACCGTCAGGATGCCGATGAAGTCACCTACGATGTAACGGGCAATACCGGTGGCTGCCGGCATTTCCGGGGGAATGGGCCAGAGTAGTTCGGACAGAGCGATATTCAGCGATGTCACCACTACCGCCGATGCTGCTGCGACGGAAATGAGCCACATGGTCTTGGTTGCGGCCATCATCTTTCGGTGCAAGCGCACTACCAGCATTACTGCCGGCATCAAACTGGCGGATGCCAGAATCACCCAGGTAAGTCCGTACTTTTCCACCATCGGGTAGCGCATCTGCATGAAGTAGGCGTATTCGCCCAGCAACAGATACGGCCAAAACCGCGGCGGGCACAACAGGACCGCTGCTACGCGAACGCCCGCGGGTAGGTAGAACTGATCCAGTGAAAGTTGGCGCGCGGCCCAGCAGGCGATGGCATACGCAGCAGCCAACACGAATCCAGCCGGACGAATGTGAAGGTTTACTTGAAGCCCGTCTTTCCACCAATCCAGTTGCACGCGTTCCCTCCCGTTCGTGCCCAGCCACGGTCCATGTACTGGACTATTCCGTTCAGACAGGACGGTATCGGCAGAAGTCGGTTCATGCAATTGCAGACGGCGATTATCAGAATCGAATGAGGCGGCGACGTGCCGGTGGTCACACCGCTCAGCGTTTTACAAATGAGATGGTTATCTCAATCTCCAGCCACCTTCACCACAACACATCGCGCAGCTTGTACCAGGACATCGCCGCCACCAGCAGCGGCGTGCGCAGCAGCCGGCCGCCGGGGAAGCTGCGGTGGGGAATGCGCTCGAATACATCGATGCGTTCGTTCTGCCCGGCGATGGCCTCGGCCAGCACTGCCCCGGCCAACCCGGTCGTGGCCACGCCATGGCCGGAGAAGCCCTGGGCGTAGTAGACGTTGGGGGTGAGGCGGCCCCAATCGGGCGCGCGGTTGCGGGTGATGTCCACGTAGCCGCCCCAGACCTGCTCCATGGCCACATCGGCCAACTGCGGAAACACCTGGTGCATGCGCCGGGTCATCACCCCGCGCAGCCCGGGCGGCGGCAGCGCCGAGTAGCTGGCCCGTCCGCCGAACAACAGCCGGTGGTCGGCGCTGAGCCGGAAGTAATCCAGCGCCCAGCTGACGTCGGCCACGGCCATGTCGTTGTGGATCAGTCCGCGCGCCCGCTCGGCCCCCAGTACCGGGGTGGCGCCGATGTAGGTGCCCACCGGCATGATCCGCGCTTCCAGTTCCGGTGCGATGCCCTGCAGCAGCGCATTGCCGGCGATCACCACGTGGTCGGCGCTGACGGTGCCGTGGGCGGTGCGCAGCTGCGGCCGCGGGCCGCGGATGAGCTGCAGCACCGGCGACTGTTCCAGGATGACCACCCCCTGCTGTTCAGCGGCGCGTGCCAGCCCCTGCGCATAGGCGAGCGGATGCAGGTGGCCGCTGGCCGCATCGAACATCGCCCCGCTGTAGCGCGGGCTGTCCAGCTGCTCGCGCAGCTGCTGGCGGTCCCACCACTGCAGCGGATAGTCGTAGCGTTCGGCCAGTTCGATCATGCCCGCGCGCAGCGTGCGTTCCTGGCGCGGGCGGATCGGTACGCTGGCATGGCCGTCGCGCCAATCGCAGTCGATCTGGTAACGCTGCAGGCGATGCCGCAGCAGGGCCATGCCCTCGCGCGAAAAGTCGAACAGGTGGCGAGCATCGTCCGTGCCGACCAGCGCTTCGAGCGTGTCCACCTCGCAGCCGTAGCCGACGATGGCCTGGCCACCGTTGCGCCCGGACGCACCCCAGCCGACCCGCTGCGCCTCCAGTACCACCACGCGGAAGCCGCGCTCGGCCAGCGACAGGGCCGCCGACAGTCCGGTGTAGCCGGCGCCGAGCACGCACACGTCGGTGTCCAGATCACCCGCCAGCGGCGCACGCAGGGGCTGCGCCGGCACGCTGTCGGCGTACCAGCTGGCAACGTGGTCCTGGCCGGAACGGCTCGAAAAAACGGCACTCATGGCGACAGCATGCCAGCAACCCGGCCCCGGAACAGCGGACAGTCTGTCGCAGGCACGCGCGCAGGCATGTGACGGCCCACCGTCGGTTGCGTCCGGTCGCACGCCGGCGGTAACGTGCGCGCAGGTCATCCGAGCATGACGCATGGTCTCGTCCCCCTGGGTCGGCCTGCCGACCGACAGCACGACGCTGGGCCACCACCGCTTCGCCGTGGCGGGCGAAAAATACGTGCGCGCGCTGTGCCTGGCCGCCGGCGCCACCCCGGTGCTGCTGCCCAGCCTGCAACCGCCGCTGCCGGCCGAGCCCTGGCTGGACCGCCTCGACGGCCTGTTGCTGACCGGCGCGGTGAGCAACATCGAGCCGCATCACTACGGCGGCGCGCCCAGCTGGGCGGGCAACCTGCACGATCCCGCGCGCGATGCCACGGCGCTGTCGCTGCTGCAGGCCGCACTCGCCCGCGACCTGCCGGTGCTGGCCATCTGCCGCGGCTTCCAGGAACTCAATGTGGCCCTCGGCGGCACCCTGCACCAGCGCGTGCACGTGGTGCCCGGCTTGATGGACCACCGCGAAGATCCGGACGCACCGGTCGAGCAGCAGTATGCGCCGGCGCACCCGGTACGGCTGGTCCAGGGCGGGTGGCTGTCGGACTGGGCCGGGGCCGCTGCGGTCACGGTCAATTCGGTGCACGGGCAGGGCATCGAACGGTTGGCGGCGGGCCTGCGCGTGGAGGCCCGCGCCGACGATGGCCTGGTCGAGGCCGCGCGCAGCGACGCGCATGCGTTCGTGCTCGGGGTACAGTGGCATCCGGAATGGCGTGTCACCGACACCCCGTTCCATCACCGTATTTTCCAAGCCTTCGGCGATGCTTGTCGCCGTTACTCCTGCAAAGCAGACCGGTCATGACCACCCGAACGCGTTCGCGCAAAACCGCTTCCCCGTCGCGCAAGGCGGCCAGTCCTTCGCGCAAGGCCGCCGCGCCGCCCGTGCCGGAGGAGAGCGCGCTGCTGCGTTGGCTCAAGGAACGGCGCATCACCGAGGTGGAGTGCCTGGTGCCGGACATCACCGGCAACGCGCGCGGCAAGATCATCCCCGCCGACAAGTTCTCGCACGATTACGGCACGCGCCTGCCCGAGGGCATCTTCGCCACCACGGTCACCGGTGAATTCCCGGACGATTATTACGAACTGACCTCGCCGTCGGACTCGGACATGATCCTGCGCCCGGACCCGGACACCGTGCGCATGGTGCCATGGGCCACCGACCCGACCGCGCAGGTCATCCACGATTGCTACACCAAGCATGGCGAGCCCCACGAACTGGCCCCGCGCAACGTCCTGCGGCGGGTACTGGACGCCTATGCCGAACTGGGCCTGCGCCCGGTGGTGGCGCCGGAGCTGGAATTCTTCCTGGTGCAGAAGAACACCGACCCGGACTTCCCGCTGCTGCCGCCCGCCGGCCGCTCCGGCCGCCCGGAGACCGCGCGCCAGTCCTACTCGATCGATGCGGTCAACGAGTTCGACCCGATCCTCGACCTGATGTACGACTACTGCGATGCGATGAAGCTGGACGTGGACACGCTCATCCACGAATCCGGCGCGGCCCAGCTGGAGGTCAACTTCACCCACGCCAACGCGATGGACCTGGCCGACCAGGTGTTCCTGTTCAAGCGCACGATGCGCGAGTCGGCGATGCGCCACGGCGTCTACGCCACGTTCCTGGCCAAGCCGATGGAGAACGAACCGGGCAGCGCCATGCACATCCACCAGAGCCTGCTGCGCATCAGCGACGGCCACAATGTGTTCACCGGTGAACACGGCGGCGAGGACTTCAGCCCGCTGTTCGGCCACTACCTGGCGGGCCTGCAGAAATACGTGCCGATGGCGATGGCATTCTTCGCCCCGAACGTGAATTCCTACCGCCGGCTGGTGTTCGGCGAGGTCTCGCCGAGCAACGTGCACTGGGGCTTCGACAACCGCACCTGCGGCCTGCGCGTGCCGCTGGATACCCCGGAGAACATGCGCGTGGAAAGCCGCTTCGCCGGCTCGGACGCCAACCCCTACCTGGCCATGGCCGCCACCCTGGCCGCCGGGTTGCTGGGCATCCGCGAGCAGGGCTCGCCGACCGCACCGATCAGCGGCAGCGCCAAGGAACTGGGTTACGACCTGCCGCGCTCGCTGGGCGAGGCGCTGGACGGGCTGGAAGGCTGCCCGGAGCTGCGCGAGATGCTGGGCGAGCGTTTCTGCCGGGCCTATGTGTCGGTCAAGCGCAAGGAGTACGAGACCTTCTTCCGCGTGATCAGCTCCTGGGAGCGCGAGTTCCTGCTGCTCAATGTCTGAGTGCGCCGTCCCGCCAGGTCCGGCATGGCCGTGAGGGCGGCGTGCTGGGAAAATGCGGGCGTGCCCGGTAGGCTGGCACCCGTCGTACCGGTCCTGCCGGTTCCCCCATCTCGCACCTGACCTGTGGAGAGTCCGATGAAGCTGCGAATCCTCACCCTCGGCATTGCCGTATCCGTACTCAGCGCCTGTGGCGGCGGCAAGCAGGACGACAGCAAGGTGCTGAACGTCTACAACTACAGCGATTACATCGCCGAAGACACAATCCCCAATTTCGAAAAGGCCACCGGCACCAAGGTGACCTACGATGTGTTCGACAGCGACGAGATGGTGGAAACCAAGCTGCTGGCCGGCAACAGTGGCTACGACGTGGTGGTGCCGACGCTGAACTTCTTCGGCCGCCAGATCAAGGCC
>Ga0213827_1000866_pt1 | contig 19629 bp, 16 predicted proteins | sample MC6MC0898MG_FD_180669 | JGI IMG/M metagenome (GOLD analysis project Ga0213827, IMG submission 180669) | Enriched soil aggregate microbial communities from Iowa State University, Ames, United States - MC6-MC0898-MG | ecosystem: Environmental > Terrestrial > Soil > Unclassified | place: USA: Iowa...
GTTCCTCGCGCCAGGTCTTTTCCTGAGCTAATAAGAGTCCGTTTTGGCCCTTAAGTTGCTCGACCCGGGTAATTAGCAGTTCGAGTCTGGCCATCAGCGCTTGCAGGTCGGTGTCTTCCATAGCGTTCCACGGTTTTTGTCTGATGGGCGGTAACTGGCGGACAGCCTTTAATAGTCTTGGCGAGTCTGTCGATGTAGGATACAAGGCCTTCATTCTAGACATAGCGCCGCTTGGCGCCTAGCTGCCCATGACCAATCAGAATTCCCCGTACAACGCCTTTGCCACCCTGCTGAGCACCAGCGGCCATCCTTGCTCTCCTGCCGAGCTTCACGGCGTGCTGCTGGGCCGCAGTTGCACCGGTGTCGGCTTCGACGCCGACAACTGGCTGGCTGACGTCGCCGAGCTGCTGGAAACCGAGCCTGCCGAGAACGTACGCAACGCGCTGATCGGCCTGCAGGAAATGGTCAAGGGCGAGTTGACGGGCGACGAAGTCACCGTAGTCCTGCTGCTGCCGACCGACGACGCACCGCTGACCGAACGTGCCGCCGCGCTGGGCCAATGGTGCCAGGGCTTTCTCCACGGCTTCGGCGTCAACGCCTCCGGCCTGGATCTGAGCACCGATGCTCGGGAAGTGCTGCAAGACCTCGCGGCCATCTCCCAGGTGCAAGACGCCCTGGAAGAGTCCGAAGACGGCGAAAGCGACTATATGGAAGTGATGGAATATTTGCGCGTCGCGCCGCTGCTGCTGTTCGCCGAGACCAAAAAAACCGTTGAACCAGCTGCACCCAAGCCGTCGCTACACTAAGAAAGGATCCCCATCTGCCCATGATCCATATCCCGAAGTCGGAATACGCGCGCCGGCGCAAGGCGCTGATGGCGCAGATGGAACCCAACAGCATCGCAATCCTGCCGGCCGCTGCCGTGGCGATCCGCAACCGTGACGTCGAGCACGTGTATCGCCAGGACAGCGACTTCCAGTACCTCAGTGGTTTCCCCGAGCCGCAGGCGGTCATCGTGCTGATGCCTGGCCGCGAGCACGGCGAATACCTGCTGTTTTGCCGTGAACGCAACGCCGAACGTGAGTTGTGGGATGGCCTGCGGGCCGGCCAGGAAGGCGCGATTCGCGACTTTGGGGCCGACGACGCCTTTCCGATCACCGACATCGACGACATCCTGCCGGGCCTGATCGAAGGCCGCGACCGGGTTTACTCGGCCATGGGCAGCAATCCCGAATTCGATCGGCATCTGATGGACTGGATCAACGTGATCCGCTCCAAGGCGCACCTGGGTGCCCAGCCGCCGAACGAATTTGTTGCCCTGGATCATCTGCTGCACGACATGCGCCTGTATAAATCGGCAGCGGAAGTGAAGGTGATGCGTGAGGCGGCGCGGATTTCCGCCCAGGCCCATGTTCGTGCAATGCAGGCCAGCCGCGCCGGGCTGCATGAATTCAGCCTGGAAGCGGAGCTGGATTACGAGTTCCGCAAGGGTGGGGCGAAGATGCCGGCCTACGGGTCGATCGTCGCTGCCGGGCGCAACAGCTGCATCCTGCATTACCAGCAGAACGATGCGTTGCTCAAGGACGGTGACCTGGTGTTGATCGACGCCGGGTGTGAAATCGACTGCTATGCCAGCGACATCACCCGCACCTGGCCGGTCAACGGCAGGTTCACCGCGGAGCAGAAGGCGATCTACGAACTGGTGCTGGCTTCCCAGGAAGCCGCCTTTGCCCAGATCGCGCCGAACAAGCACTGGAACCAGGCCCACGAGGCGACCGTCCAGGTAATTACCGCCGGGCTGGTGCACCTGGGCCTGTTGCAGGGCGACGTTGACGAGTTGATTGCCAGCGAAGCCTACAAGGCGTTCTACATGCACCGCGCCGGCCATTGGCTGGGCATGGATGTGCACGACGTGGGTGAGTACAAGGTGGGCGGTGAATGGCGGGTGCTGGAAGTCGGCATGGCCCTGACCGTCGAGCCGGGCATCTACATTGCCCCGGACAATCTGCAAGTGGCGAAGAAATGGCGCGGCATTGGCGTGCGCATCGAGGATGACGTGGTGGTAACCAAGCAAGGCTGTGAAATCCTGACCCGTGGCGTACCTAAGACAGTCGCCGAGATCGAGGCCCTGATGGCCGCGGCACGGGCCCAAGCGGCATGAGCCGGGTCAACCTGGCGATCATCGGTGGCGGGCTGGTGGGCGCCAGCCTGGCGTTGGCCCTGCAGGCCGGGGCCAAGGCCCGTGGCTGGAAGATCGTGCTGATCGAACCCTTCGCCCCCGGCGACAGCTACCAGCCCAGCTACGACGCGCGTTCCTCGGCGTTGTCCTTCGGCGCCCGGCAGATCTACCAGCGCCTGGGCCTGTGGCAGGAGATCTCCCGCCGCGCCGAGCCGATCAAGCAGATCCACGTCTCCGACCGCGGACGCTTTTCCACCGCCCGCCTGTCCGCCATGGAAGAGGGCGTCCCGGCCCTCGGTTACGTGGTGGAAAACGCCTGGCTCGGCCAATGCCTGTGGCAGGGCCTGGACAAGGACGTGATCACCTGGCGTTGCCCGGCCGAGGTCACGCGCATGGAACCCTTGGTGGACGGCTATCGCCTGACCCTCAACGATGAAACCAGCCTGGAGTGCGACCTCGCGGTGCTGGCCGACGGCGGCCGCTCGGGGTTGCGCGAGCAGTTGGGGATCGGCGTCAAGAAGCGTCCCTACCATCAGAGCGCGCTGATCGCCAACATCACGCCCAGCGAAGCCCACAACGGCATGGCGTTCGAACGATTCACCGATGACGGCCCGATGGCCCTGTTGCCGCTGCCGGAAAATCGCTGTGCGCTGGTCTGGACCCGCCTGGGCATGGACGCACAACGCCTGGCGCAGCTGGATGAACGCAGTTTCCTCAGTGAATTGCAGGGCGTATTCGGCTATCGCCTGGGCACGCTCAAACAAGTGGGCGCGCGGCATCTGTATCCGTTATCGCTGATCGAGGCCGAGGAGCAGGTACGCCCGCACCTGGCGGTGCTCGGCAACGCTGCCCACAGCCTGCATCCGATTGCCGGGCAGGGCTTCAACCTGTCGCTGCGCGACGCCCAGGCCCTGGCCGAAGCCTTGCTTGCCAGTGACCAGCCGGCGGGCGACTTTGCCACCTTGCAGGCCTATCGCGAGCGCCAGCGCCTGGACCAGAACCTCACCGTGGGTTTCTCCGACCAGGTCACCCGCTTGTTTGGCAGCACCCAGCCACTGGTGTCCCTGGGCCGCAACCTGGGCCTGCTGGGCCTGGACCTGCTACCGCCGGCCAAGCGCTGGTTCGCCCGCCAGGCCATGGGCCTGGGAACGCGTTCCGATGTTTAAGAAAACCCTTTACGTGCGGCTCAAGTCGCAAGCGAGACAGGCTTAAAGCATGGAAATGCGCGCAGATCTGCTGATTGTCGGGGCCGGGATGGTCGGCAGTGCCTTGGCACTGGCCCTCCAGAACAGTGGCCTGGAAGTCCTGCTGCTCGACGGCAGCCCGATGAGTGTCAAACCCTTCGATGGTCAATCGGCCTTCGAGCCGCGTGTCAGTGCCTTGTCGGTCGCCAGCCAGCGCATCCTCGAGCGCCTGGGGGTGTGGGACGGTGTGCTGCGGCGCCGCAGCAGTCCCTATTGCGACATGCAGGTGTGGGACGGCAGTGGCACCGGGCAGGTTCACTTCAGCGCCGCCAGCGTGCACGCCGAGGTCCTGGGGCACATTGTCGAGAACCGGGTGGTGCAGGATGCGCTGCTCGACCGCCTGCACGACTGCGACCTGGGCCTGCTGGCCAATGCGCGCCTGGAGCAGATGCGCCGCTCCGGCGACGACTGGCTGCTGACCCTGGCCGATGGCCGGACCTTGCGCGCGCCCTTGGTGATCGCCGCCGATGGCGCCAACTCGGCCGTGCGGCGCTTGACCGGGGTGGCGACCCGGGAATGGGATTATCTGCACCACGCCATCGTCACCAGTGTGCGCAGCTCCCGGCCACACCAGATGACAGCCTGGCAGCGTTTTACCGATCATGGCCCGCTGGCCTTCCTGCCCCTTGAACGCGACGGCCAGCAGGATTGGTGCTCGATCGTCTGGTCGACCACCCCCAGCGAAGCCGAGCGCCTGATGGCGCTGGACGCCCCGGCTTTCTGTGCCGAGCTTACGCGCGCTTTCGAAGGGCGCCTCGGCCAGGTGCTGAGCGCCGACCCGCGCCTGTGTGTACCCCTGCGCCAGCGCCACGCCAAGCGTTATGTGGCTGAAGGCCTGGCGCTGATCGGTGACGCCGCGCACACCATTCACCCGCTGGCCGGGCAGGGGGTGAACCTCGGTTTCCTCGATGCCGCGGTGCTGGCCGAAGTGCTGTTGCAGGCAGCGGCACGGGGCGAACGGTTGGCGGATGCGAAGGTGCTGAGCCGCTACGAACGCCGGCGCATGCCCCACAACCTGGCGTTGATGGCGGCGATGGAAGGCTTCGAGCGCTTGTTCCAGGCCGATCCCTTGCCCGTGCGTTGGTTGCGCAATACCGGTTTGAAGCTGGTCGACCAGATGCCTGAGGCCAAGGCCCTGTTCGTGCGCCAGGCGCTGGGCTTGAGCGGCGATCTGCCGGAGCTGGCCAAGGCTTGAGGGGAAGGTGGGGGTGGGCCTCTGCGGGGTCATGCAACATCTGGTAACGCCTCCACTGAGGGATCGGTTGAGAAGGCAAATGTGACTCCTTATCATTTGCCTTCCTTTCTGATATCGAGAGACCGCTCCCATGTTGGCACCGAAGCGTCTACTGACCGCCATCGCCCTGACCCTGATTGGCACCACGGCGCAGGCCGCCGATGAAGTCGTGGTCTACTCCTCGCGTATCGATGAGCTGATCAAGCCGGTCTTCGATGCCTACACCGAGAAAACTGGTGTCAAAGTGAAGTTCATCACCGACAAGGAAGCGCCGTTGATGCAGCGCATCAAGGCCGAAGGTGAAAACGCCACCGCCGACCTGCTGCTGACCGTCGACGCCGGCAACCTTTGGCAGGCCGAGCAGATGGGCATCCTGCAGCCGTTCACCTCGAAGGTGATCGGTACCAACATTCCCCTGCAATACCGCGCCGCTTCCCACGCCTGGACCGGCCTGAGCCTGCGCGCGCGGACGCTGGCGTACTCCACCGAGCGGGTCAAGCCTGAGGAAATGACCACCTACGAAGCCCTGGCCGACAAGAAGTGGGAAGGCCGCCTGTGCCTGCGCACGGCGAAGAAGGTCTACAACCAGTCGTTGACCGCGACCCTGATCGAAACCCACGGCGCCGCCAAGACCGAGGAAATCATCAAGGGCTGGGTCAACAACCTCGCCACTGACGTGTTCTCCGATGACACCGCCGTGCTCGAAGCCATCGCCGCCGGGCAGTGTGATGTCGGCATCGTCAACACCTACTACTATGGCCGCCTGCACAAGCAGAAGCCGGAACTGCCGGTCAAACTGTTCTGGCCGAACCAGGCTGACCGTGGCGTGCATGTCAACCTGTCGGGCATTGGCCTGACCAAACACGCTCCACACCCGGAAGCCGCCAAGGCCCTGGTGGAGTGGATGACCACCGCCGAAGCCCAGAAAATCTTCGCCGACGTCAACCAGGAGTTCCCGGCCAACCCGAGCGTCAAGCCGTCGGCTGAAGTCGAGGCCTGGGGCAAGTTCATCCCGGACACCCTGCCAGTGGAAGTGGCTGGCCTGCGTCAGGCCGAAGCCATTCGCCTGATGGACCGCGCTGGCTGGAACTGATTTCAGGGGGCCAACACCCGAGCTCTTTGTAGGAGCGAGCTTGCTCGCGATGACGGTATCCCAGTCAACATCGATGTTGACGGGGCCACCGCTATCGCGAGCAAGCCGCAAGCGGGCGCCCGCTCCTACAAGGTTTAATGTCGGGACGCAGGGGCAATCTCCTCTGCGCAAAACAAAGCTGTTAGCCTTCGCCCCCCGGCCCCGCCTTTTTCGAGACATCCCTTGGCCCATCCCGCACAACGCCGCTGGTATCCGCTGGTTTTCACCGTCGCCGCCCTGGTGCTGCTGCCGCTGAGCGTTCTGCTGCTGTCGTGGCAGAGCGTCGACCTGCAGATCTGGTCGCACCTGTGGGACACCCAGATGCCGCGCCTGCTGGGCAACACCCTGACCCTGATCCTTGGGGTCGGCGTTGGCGTCACGCTGCTGGGCGTGAGCCTGGCCTGGCTCACCAGCCTTTGCGAGTTTCCCGGTCGGCGCTGGCTGGACTGGGCGTTGATGCTGCCCTTTGCCATTCCGGCCTACGTCCTGGCCTTCGTGTTTGTCGGCTTGCTGGACTTCTCCGGCCCGGTGCAGACCCTGCTGCGCGAATGGTTCGGCAGTGGCCTGCGGCTGCCGCGGGTGCGCTCCACCGGCGGGGTGATCCTAGTGCTGGTGCTGGTGTTCTATCCCTACGTCTACCTGCTCGCCCGCACGGCGTTCCTGGCCCAGGGCAAGGGTTTGATGGAGGCGGCGCGGGTGCTCGGCCAATCCCCCTGGCAAGCCTTCTGGCGAGTCGCCCTGCCCATGGCGCGACCGGCGATCGGTGCCGGTGTGGCCTTGGCGTTGATGGAGACCCTGGCGGACTTCGGCGCGGTCTCGGTGTTCAACTTCGACACCTTCACCACCGCGATCTACAAGACTTGGTACGGCTTCTTCAGCCTGTCCAGCGCCGCCCAACTGGCCAGCCTGTTGCTGCTGGTGGTGATGCTGTTGCTGTACGGCGAGCGCCGTGCCCGGGGCGCCAGTCGGGCGAGCAACGAGCGGCCGCGTGGCAAGGCGCTCTATCACCTGCACGGCTTCAAGGCGCTGGCGGCCAGCAGTTGGTGTGTGCTGGTGTTCGCCTGCGCGTTTGTCATTCCCTTGCTGCAACTGCTGGCGTGGTTCTGGCAACGCGGGCGCTTCGATCTCGATGAGCGGTATGCCGGGCTGATCCTGCACACCCTGTACCTGGGCGCCATGGCCGCGCTGATCACCGTCAGTGTCGCGCTGCTGCTGGCGTTCGCCCGCCGCCTGGCGCCGACCCGGGCGATCCGCTCCGGGATCAGCGTGGCCAATATCGGCTACGCCTTGCCCGGCTCGGTGCTGGCGGTGTCGATCATGCTGGCGTTCAGTTACCTGGACCGCGAACTGGTGGTGCCCCTGTCGAGCTGGCTGGGCGGCGCCGGCAAACCGCTGCTGCTGGGCAGCCTGTCGGCCTTGCTGCTGGCGTACCTGGTGCGGTTCATCGCGGTGGCCTACGGGCCATTGGAAAACAGCCTGGCGCGGATTCGCCCCTCGTTGCCGGAAGCCGCCCGCAGTCTGGGGGTGAGTGGGCCGCGACTTTTTTTCAAAGTGTATCTGCCGTTGTTGCTGCCCGGCACCCTGAGCGCGGCGCTGCTGGTGTTCGTCGATGTGCTCAAGGAAATGCCGGCGACCTTGCTGATGCGCCCGTTTGGCTGGGACACGCTGGCCGTGCGGATCTTCGAAATGACCAGTGAAGGCGAATGGGCACGGGCCTCGTTGCCGGCTTTGACCCTGATTCTGGTGGGCCTGTTACCGGTGATTGGCTTGATCCGGCGCTCGGCTCAGCGAATCGGCTAGGTGCCAGTCCTACATCATGCGGCTACAATGCGCGGCATTCGGTGTGGATCGTCCTTCAGACCAGGTTCGTGGAATTGACTGAAAGCCTTATATTTCAAGGCTTTCAACCAGACAGCGCCTGTCCACACCTTCGCCACGCCCGGAAGGAGAAACCCATGGGACAGCGTACGCCTCTGTATGACCTTCATCTCGCCCTCGGCGCGAAGATGGTCGATTTTGGCGGTTGGGATATGCCACTGCATTACGGCTCGCAGGTCGAGGAACACCACCAGGTGCGCCGCGACTGTGGGGTTTTTGATGTGTCCCATATGACCGTGATCGATGTCAGCGGCCCCCAGGCCAAGGCCTGGCTCCAGTATTTACTGGCCAATGATGTCGAACGCCTGCACAGCTGCGGCCGTGCCCTGTACAGCACCATGCTCAATGAGCGGGGCGGGGTGGTCGACGACATGATCGTCTATCGCCTGGAAGACTGTTACCGCCTGGTGGTGAACGCCGCCACCCGGGACCAGGACCTGGCCTGGATGCAGGGGCAAGTCGGCGACTATCAAGTGCAACTGCACGAGCGCAGCGAACTGGCGATGCTGGCCATCCAGGGCCCGCACGCTCGGCAGAAGATTGCCGAGCTGGTCACGCAGGCGCGCGGTGCACTGATCCAGCAACTGAAACCCTTCGAAGGCCAGTACGACGGTGACTGGTTTATCGCCCGTACCGGCTATACCGGCGAAGACGGCCTGGAAATTGCCATGCCCGCCAGCCAGGCGCCGGGCTTTTTCAACGATCTGGTCGGTGCCGGCATTTCGCCCATTGGCCTCGGCGCGCGAGACACCTTGCGCCTTGAGGCGGGCATGAACCTCTATGGCCAGGATATCCACCAGGATGTTTCGCCGCTGGCCTCGAATATGGCCTGGAGCATCGCCTGGGCACCGGCCACTCGTCAGTTCATCGGCCGGGCCGCGCTGGAAGCCGAGCTTGCCACCGGCATACAGCACAAACTGGTCGGCCTGGTACTCGAGGAACGCGGGGTTTTACGGGCGCACCAGGTGGTTCGTATCGCCGATGTTGGCGAAGGAGAGATCACCAGTGGTAGTTTCTCTCCTACGCTTAGCAAATCGATCGCCCTGGCGCGGGTGCCGATGGCTACCGCCGACCGTGCCGAAGTGGAAATCCGTGGCAAGTGGTACCCGGTCCGGGTGGTAAAACCGACCTTCGTGCGTCATGGCAAAACCTTGATCTAACTATTTCCGGCGGGCCAATACCGCTGACATTTCTTCTTGAGGACACAGAACATGAGCGATATCCCTGCCGACCTGCGTTTTGCCGAAAGTCACGAATGGGCCCGTCTGGAAGCCGATGGCAGCGTGACCGTGGGCATCAGCGATCATGCTCAGGAAGCCTTGGGTGACGTGGTATTCGTTGAGCTGACCGAAGTCGGCAATGTGTTCGGCGCTGGCGAACAGGCGGGCGTGGTGGAGTCGGTCAAGGCCGCCTCGGACATCTACTCCCCGGTTGCCGGTGAAGTGATCGCGATCAACGAAGAGCTGAGCGCCAGCCCCGAGCTGCTCAACTCCGACCCGTACGGTGCGTGGATCTTCAAACTCAAGCCAAGCAACAGCGCCGACCTCGACAAGTTGCTCGACGCGGCTGGCTACAAGGCGGCCATCGGCGAGTAATCGCGCCAGCTTGTGTGGGAGCGAGCCTGCTCGCTCCCACAGCATGTCATTTTTGTAGAACTGCTTTTACCGCCGCGACAACCCGCTCGACATCGTCGGTGCCCATGCTCGAGAACATCGGCAGCGACACGATCAGCCGGCCGACCCGCTCGGCCACCGGGAACATCCCGTCCTTGAAACCGCGCTCGCGGTACAGGCTCAGCAGATGAATCGGCGGGTAGTGATAGCCGACACCAACCCCCAGTGCCTGCATCTTTTCCATGAACGTGGCACGTGCCGGTTGACCATCCGCACGCTCCGGCAGCACCAGTTGAAACAGGTGCCAGTTGCTCTGGGTGAAGTCGGCTGGCGGTAGCTGTGCTCCGTACCTGGCCTCGAAATCACTGCCAAAACACTCGAAGTAATGTTGCGCCAGCATGCGGCGATGGGCGGTGATCGCCTCGATCCCGGCAAACTGGCCCAGGCCGATGGCGGCGGCGATGTCGGTCATGTTGAACTTGCCACCCAGCACGTCCACGTCCAGGCCATCAAAACCGCTGCGGGTCACGCCTTGCAGGCGGTACTTCTCGGCGAGCCGCGCCTCTTGCGCGTTGTTCAACACCAGGCAGCCGCCCTCCGAGCAGGTGACGTTCTTGTTCGCCTGGAAACTGAACGACACGAAGTCCCCCGTCGCCCCGATACGTTGCCCATTCCAGCTGGAGCCCAGTGCCTGGGCGGCATCCTCGACGACGCGCAGGCCATGTTTGCGCGCGATGCCGTACAGGCGCTCCATGTCCAGCGGCAGGCCGGCCAGGTACACCGGGATTATTGCCTTGGTGCGCGGGGTGATGGCGGCTTCGAGCCGGTCCAGGTCGATGTTGCGGGTGATCGGGTCGATGTCGGCGAACACCGGGGTGGCACCGACTTCGAGAATCACGTTGGCCGTGGCCACCCACGAGATGGGGGTGGTGATCACTTCGTCGCCGGCACCGATCCCGGCGATGCGCAAGGCAATCTCCATGGTGCAGGTGCCCGAATTGAACGTGCGCACTGGCCGTCCGCCGAAGTACTCGGACAGTTGGGCTTCGAAGGCCTGGACCTTGGGCCCGCTGGTGATCCAGCCGGAGCGCAGGACATCGCCGACGGCAGCAATGGTGGCTTCATCGATGACGGGTTTGGAAAACGGCAGAAAAGGCTGTTGGCTCATGGCGATCTGGGGACCCGAGTGGCGGATGTGGGTGATGCGCTGCACAGAATGGCTCCGATTGGCCGAAGACACCATACCGTGCGCACAGGGCAGCTATGCTGCCAGAACCGAGTTGAACAGACGCTGAGCGCCATTCAAGAGAGAGCCCGTCATGTCCCAGTTGCCCAGCTTGAGCCAGTTACGCGATCCCAATGCCTTCCTGCGCCGCCACTTGGGGCCGGACGCCGCCGAACAGCAGGCCATGCTCGACAGCCTCGGGCTTGGCAGCCGGGTCGAGTTGATCGAGCAGACGGTACCGCCGGGCATTCGCCTGAATCGGCCGCTGGACCTGCCGCCGGCCCTGGACGAGCAGGACGCTCTGGCCAAACTGCGCGGTTATGCCGAACAGAATGAGGTCTGGACCAGCCTGATCGGCATGGGCTACCACGGCACCCTGACGCCCGCCGTGATCCTGCGTAATGTGCTGGAAAACCCCGGATGGTATACGGCCTACACCCCCTACCAGCCGGAAATCGCCCAGGGCCGGCTCGAGGCCCTGCTCAATTTCCAGCAATTGACCATCGACCTGACAGGCCTGGAGTTGGCCAACGCTTCGCTGCTCGATGAAGCCACGGCGGCGGCGGAAGCCATGGCCCTGGCCAAGCGTGTGGCCAAGTCGAAAAGCAATCTGTTCTTCGTCGATGAAAACTGCCATCCACAGACTATTTCCGTGGTGCAGACCCGGGCCGAGGGGTTTGGCTTCGAGCTGATTGTCGACGCTGTGGATAACTTGCCCCGGCACCAGGTGTTTGGCGCGCTGCTGCAGTACCCCGACACCCACGGCGAGATTCGTGACCTGCGGCCCTTGATCGACCACCTGCACGCCCAACAGGCCCTGGCCTGCGTGGCCGCCGACCTGCTGAGCCTGTTGCTGCTGACGCCGCCCGGTGAAATGGGCGCCGATGTGGTGTTCGGTTCGTCCCAGCGCTTTGGCGTACCCATGGGCTATGGCGGCCCGCATGCGGCGTTTTTCGCCAGCCGTGACGAATACAAACGGGCGATTCCCGGGCGCATCATCGGCGTCTCGAAAGACGCCCGGGGCAACGTTGCCCTGCGCATGGCCCTGCAAACCCGCGAGCAACATATCCGCCGCGAGAAGGCCAACTCAAACATCTGCACCGCCCAGGTGCTGCTGGCCAACATTGCCAGTTTTTACGCGGTCTACCACGGCCCGCAGGGCCTCAAGCGCATTGCGCAACGGGTTCACCGTCTGACCTGCATCCTCGCCGCCGGCCTTGAGCGCAACGGCATTACCCGGCTCAACCAGCAGTTTTTCGACACCCTGACCCTGGAAGTCGGCGGTAGCCAGACGGCCATCATCGAATCGGCCAAGGCGGCGCAGATCAACCTGCGGATTCTCGGTCGCGGCCAGGTCGGCCTGAGCCTGGACGAAAGCTGCGACGAAAGCACGGTGGCGAAACTGTTCGACGTGTTCCTCGGTGCCGACCATGGACTGCAGGTGGCCGAACTGGATGGGCAGGTGCTGGCCTCGGGCATCCCGGAAGGGTTGTTGCGCACCAGTCCCTACTTGCGCCACCCGGTGTTCAACGCGCACCACAGCGAAACCGAGATGCTGCGCTACCTCAAGCAACTGGAGAACAAGGACCTGGCGCTCAACCAGTCGATGATCCCGCTGGGCTCCTGCACCATGAAACTCAACGCCACCAGCGAGATGATCCCCATCACCTGGCCAGGTTTCGCCAACCTGCACCCCTTTGCCCCGAAAGAGCAGGCGGTGGGCTACGGGTTGATGATCAGCGAACTGGAGCGCTGGTTGTGTGCGATCACCGGTTTCGACGCGATCTGCATGCAGCCCAACTCCGGCGCCCAGGGCGAATATGCCGGGTTGCTGGCGATCCGCAAATATCACGCAAGCCGTCAGCAGGGCGCGCGCGATATCTGCCTGATCCCGGCGTCGGCCCATGGCACCAACCCGGCGTCAGCGCAGATGGCCGGGATGCAGGTGGTGATTGTCGAGTGTGACGCCGCCGGCAACGTCGACCTGGAAGACTTGAAGAACAAAGCCTCAGCGGCCGCTGACAAGCTGGCCTGCCTGATGGCCACCTACCCCTCGACCCATGGGGTGTACGAAGAGGGCATCAGCGCGATCTGCGAAGTTATCCACAGCCACGGCGGCCAGGTGTACATGGATGGCGCCAACCTCAACGCCCAGGTCGGGCTGGCGCGGCCGGCGGATATCGGTGCCGATGTGTCCCACATGAATCTGCACAAGACCTTCTGCATTCCCCACGGCGGCGGCGGGCCGGGGATGGGGCCGATTGGCGTGCGCGCACACCTGGCGCCGTTCGTGGCCAATCACCAGGTGGTGCCGCTGGATGGGCCGGACCCCAAGAATACCGCGGTCAGCGCCGCGCCCTGGGGCAGCGCGAGCATCCTGCCGATCAGTTGGATGTACATTGCAATGATGGGCCCGCAACTGGCCGATGCCAGCGAAGTGGCGATCCTGTCGGCCAACTACCTGGCCGAACACCTGTCTGGCGCCTTCCCGGTGCTGTTCAGTGGGCGTAACGGGCGGGTGGCCCACGAATGTATCCTCGATCTACGACCGCTCAAGGCCCAGACCGGGATCAGCGAAGAAGACGTGGCCAAGCGCCTCATGGACTACGGCTTCCACGCGCCGACCATGTCGTTCCCGGTGGCGGGGACCTTGATGGTCGAGCCCACCGAAAGCGAGTCCAAGGCCGAGCTGGACCGTTTTATCGGCGCGATGTTGAGTATCCGTGCGGAAATAACCGAAGTGCAGAATGGCAACTGGCCGGCCGACGACAACCCGCTGAAGCGCTCGCCCCATACCCTGGCGGACATTACCGGGGTCTGGGAACGGCCCTACAGCATCGAGCAGGCGGTGACCCCGGATGCCCACACCCGGGCGCACAAGTACTGGCCGACGGTGAATCGGGTGGACAACGTCTATGGCGACCGCAATCTGTTCTGTGCCTGTGTGCCGCTGGATGAGTATCGATAAAGGCTGATTCCCAGGCAAAAAAATGCCGCTCGAACGAGCGGCATTTGGGTCTCGGCACCCGTTACTGTTGCGCGAGGGTGTTGCTGGCCAGGATCGCGTTGGCCAATTCCATGTCGGTGGCCTTCAGGCCCGGGTTTTCGGCACGGACCTTTTGCAACGCCGACTCGAGGAACGGGCCACGAATGTTGCCGTCACTGGCCACGAAGCTCCCGGCGTCGTCCTGGGCGGCAAGCACCATCTTGTGGTCCTTGGAGGTCAGGTAGGTGGAGGCGGTGGTCGCCCCCGAGGAGATGACATTGCGCCAGAAAGTATCGGCCATAGCGGACCCGGCAGACAGGGAGAGCAGGGCAAGGGTAGCGGCGGCCAGTTTGACACGCATGTAAGGTGACTCCAGTGGGTTCAGATTGACTGGCGGTTTGGATCGGAAAACCACACTTGAGTTCCGTGACCGCTAATCAACCTGTTCAACCAGGATCACCACCCCTTCCAGGCCCACCACCCGCACTTTGGCCCCCTGCGGGGTATCCGGCCCCCTGGCCATCCAGACACCATCAGCGACCTTGACCTTGCCGTGGCCGTCGACAATCGCCTGATGCACCACAAAGACCTTGCCGATCAGTTCCTGGCCGCGCAGGTTGAGGTTTGGCTGGTCGCTTTCGCGTACTGCGCTGCGCTGGCGATGCCACCAGTACAGCGCGGTGAGGATCGACAGCAAGCCGAACAACAGCAGTTGCAGTTCCCATGACAGGCCGGGCAGGACGAACGTCAGCACCCCGACTGCGGCGGCGGCCAGGCCGATCCACAGCAGGTAACCCCCGGCGCCGAACACTTCCAGGATCAACAGCACGGTACCCAGTGCCAGCCAGTCCCAGAACGACAGGTGTTGCAGGAATGCCCACATAGCTCGCGCCTCAGGCTTTCTTGGAATCGAACGTGGCCTTGACGATCTCGCCGATGCCGCCGACTGCGCCGATGACCTGGCTGGCCTCCAGTGGCATGAGGATCACTTTGCTGTTGTTGGCCGAAGCCAGTTTGCCCAGGGCGTCGATGTATTTTTGCGCGACGAAGTAGTTCACCGCCTGCACGTTGCCATTGGCGATCGCCTCGGACACCACCTTGGTGGCCTGGGCTTCAGCTTCGGCTTGTCGTTCGCGTGCCTCGGACTCGAGGAACGCCGCCTGCCGGCTACCCTCGGCTTCGAGAATTTGCGCCTGCTTCTTGCCTTCGGCGGTGAGAATCGCCGAGGCCCGCAGGCCTTCGGCTTCGAGGATTTGCGCACGCTTGATCCGCTCGGCTTTCATCTGCCCGGACATGGCCGCCATCAGGTCGGCGGGTGGGCTGATGTCCTTGATCTCGATCCGGGTGATCTTGATGCCCCAGGGGGCGGTGGCTTCGTCCACTGTGCGCAGCAGTTTTTCGTTGATCCCGTCACGCTGGCTGAGCATGGCATCCAGTTCCATCGAGCCGAGCACGGTGCGGATGTTGGTTTGCAGCAGGTTGCGGATAGCGTGTTCGAGGTTGTTCACCTCGTAGGCCGCCTGCGCGGTGTTGACCACCTGGAAGAAGCACACGGCGTCGATCTGTACCGTGGCGTTGTCGGCGGTGATGACTTCCTGCGGCGGAATATCCAGCACGCTTTCCATCACGTTGATCTTGCGGCCGATGCGGTCCATCACCGGAATGATGATGTTCAGGCCGGGCTTGAGGGTGTTGGTGTAGCGGCCAAAACGCTCCACGGTCCACTGGTACCCCTGGGGCACCACCTTGAAGCCCATGAACAGAATGGCGACCACCAGGCCGAGGAAAAGTAAAAGTACGCTACCGGTTTGCATGAAAAGTCCCTATTCAATCAATGAAGGTGCAGGCCTGAGTGTAGCGGCGCGAGCTTGCAGCGGACACGCTTTACTTTGGTTCAGCCTGTGGCGTGACCCGCAACACTTCTTCGACGGTGGTCAATCCTTGCGCGACCTTTTCCGCACCCGCCAGGCGCAGGCTGCGCATGCCGTCCCGGGCGGCCTGGTGGCGGATAGCGTGCAGGTCGCTGTCGGCACCGATCAGGGCCTTGAGGCTGGCGCTCAGTGGCATGATTTCATAGACCCCGGCGCGGCCGCGATAGCCGCTGTCGCGGCACTCCAGGCAGCCGATGGCGCGTCGCGCCTGTTGCGGTGCTGGCACGTGGCGGGGCTGGTTCAGGCTGTGCCAGGTGTCGGCGTCCAGGGCCAGCGGCGCCTTGCAGTGCGGGCACAGGATGCGCACCAGGCGCTGGGCCATGACGCCGAGCACGGTGGCCTTGATCAGGTAGGGCGCGATGCCCAGCTCCAGCAGGCGGCTGATGGCGCTTGGCGCATCGGTGGTGTGCAGGGTCGATAGCACCAGGTGCCCGGTGAGCGCTGCCTGGATGGCCATCTCGGCGGTTTCCAGGTCGCGGATTTCACCGATCATGATGATGTCCGGGTCCTGGCGCATCAGGGCGCGCACGCCGCTGGCAAAGCTCAGGTCAATGTTGTGCTGGACCTGCATCTGATTGAATGCCGGCTCGAGCATCTCGATCGGGTCCTCGATGGTGCAGAGGTTGATCTCTGGGGTCGCGAGTTGCTTGAGGGTGGTGTAGAGCGTGGTGGTCTTGCCCGAGCCCGTGGGTCCGGTGACCAGGATGATGCCATTGGGCTGGCGGGTCATGTCCTGCCAACGGCGCAGGTCGTCGGCGCCAAAGCCCAGTTGATCGAAGTCCTGGAGCAACACCTGGGGGTCGAAGATGCGCATCACCAGTTTTTCACCGAAGGCGGTGGGCAGCGTCGACAGGCGCAATTCCACTTCGCCGCCTTCTGGCGCCCGGGTCTTGACCCGGCCGTCCTGGGGTTTGCGTTTTTCGGCGACGTTCATCCGCCCCAGGTTTTTCAGGCGGCTGACCATCGCCAGGGTGACCTGCGGCGGGAACTGGTAGACGTTGTGCAGCACGCCGTCGATGCGAAAGCGCACCGTACCTTGTTCACGCCGCGGTTCGATGTGGATATCGCTGGCGCGCTGCTGGAAGGCGTACTGGAACAACCAGTCGACGATATTGACGATGTGCGCGTCATTGGCGTCGGGCTCCTGGTTACTGGCGCCGAGGTTGAGCAGTTGTTCGAAGTTGCCCTGAGGGGGGAGCGGTTGATCCCCATGGCTGGCGCCGATCACCGATTTGGCCAGGCGATAGAACTCCACACAATAGCGGCGGATCTCCAGCGGATTGGCCACCACGCGCCTGATGGGCAGTTGCAGGACATGGCTCAGGTCGGCTTCCCAGCTGCGCACGTAGGGCTGCGCGCTGGCCACGGTGACCGCCTCGCGGTCGATTGCCAGCGCCAGAATGGCGTGGCGTTGGGCAAACGCATAGGACATCAGCGGGGTGATGCGCGCGACGTGGATTTTCAACGGGTCGATGCGCACATAGGGCTGGCCGGCCTGCTGCGCCAGCCATTGGGTCAAGCGTTCGAGGTCCAGCGGTTGACCGCCGTGCCGGGAGTCGGCCAGGTGTTGGCTGGCGAGCAGTTCCAAGGGGTGCAACTGATGGTTGGCGGCGCTGCGGCGTGCGCTCAGGGCCTGTTCGGCCGCGGCCTGGCCGATCAGGCCCTGAGCAATCAGGTCGCGCAGCAATTGATTGAAATCCAGCCAGCGATCCTGGGGGGCGAGTTGAATGGACATCCGGACTCCTTGGGCAATGACCCTGCACTCGGCGCTGTCGATCGCTGTGTCGGCAGCTCTGAATGCCAAGCCTAGTCCCCGTCCGGGCGGCCTGTTCGAGCCTGGCCCGATCAAGCGTTGCGAGGTTTTGCCGGGAGCCTCAGCCCGCCGCCTGCGCCGGCGCAAGCCATTGTGAATCAGCCGGTTGCAACTGGACCGAGCAGACACTGATCAAGTTACGTAGTTTTTCTGCGAGCACTTCGGCGCGGTGCCAGCTCAGGCCATCGACCACGATATCGAGCGACAACAAATCGTCCTCGCGGGTCATGTGGACTGATTGTGGCAGTAGCAACTGCAGGGCAAACAGATTCAGCGCCCGGCACAACAGGTCCGGTTCGGCTTCGGCGAGCACCTGGTAGTGCACGCAGCAGTGGGCGTTGCCGGCATGCCAGGTATCGGCGCGGCTAGGGGTGCTGCTGACGGCTTCGAGTGGGGGCATGGTGGGTCTCCAGATCAATGGAGGCATTTTTACATTCGGGGCCGGGTATTTCTTATCTATGATGGGGCGTATTGGCTTGAAATCGAATCAAGCAATTCATCAGCTGCGTCTTTAGGGGTTTTTTTATGCACAGTGAGCTGGACGTCTATGACCGCCGCATCCTCGCGCTACTGCAGGAGGACGCCTCGCTGTCCAGCGCGCAGATTGCCGAGCAGGTCGGTTTATCCCAGTCACCTTGCTGGCGCAGGATCCAGCGGATGAAGGAGGAGGGGGTGATTCGCCGGCAGGTGACACTGCTCGACCGCAAGAAGATCGGCCTCAACACGCAGATCTTCGCCGAGGTCAAACTCAACGCCCACGGGCGTTCCAATTTCACCGAATTCACCGAGGCGATTCGCGGTTTTCCTGAGGTGCTGGAGTGTTATGTGCTGATGGGCGCGGTGGATTTTCTCCTGCGCATCGTCACCGCCGACATTGAAGCCTATGAGCGCTTCTTCTTCGAGAAGCTGTCGATGGTGCCGGGGATCCAGGAAGTGAACTCGATCGTGGCGTTGTCCGAGATCAAGTCGACCACGAGTTTGCCGGTGTTGCGGGGGTAAAGATTGTTGGTGAATGAGAGGGCCTCATCCCGAGCAGGCGGCGTTCCGCCTGCTCGGGATGACGGTGTTACATGCGCAACAGCATTTTCCACGCTCGGTTCTGATACACCGCGATCGCCTGCTGCTTGCGTGCGTCCAGCGCTTCGTCGGTGATTGGCTCGTTGGCCAGTTGCGCCAGTTTATTCAGTTCACCGTACAGGCGATCCATTTCCGGGATGTCCAGCACCGCGCGGGCATGGTGCAACCAGGCCTGGATGCGCTCGATGCGCGGCAGTTGCTCGGCGAGGTCTTCGGGCTGCTGCTGGTAGCGTTGCAATTGCAGCGAAGTGGCTTCTTCACCCAGCAGGCGAGGCAACCAGTTGCCCAGTTGCGCGGCGCCCTGGCGATTGCCACGGGTGTTGCGCTCGGCAGTCCAGGTGCGGGCCAGCAGCCAGCGCGAGGCGTTCAGCGAGAACTGGCCCCAGCGCGGATCTTCGAGCTCTTCGAGGAACTGTTCCGGTGCGGCCTTGCGCACGTCTTCGTCGTCCTGGCCGAACTGCACCAGCGGACGCCAGTCTTCGAGCAAGGCATCCAGGGCCACACGCAGGTCGTGGGTTGACTGACGCGGGGCGGCCTGGCCCAGGCTGCCGATCAGGGCGCGCAGCTCGGCGAGGCTCTCGACCCAGTCTTGCAGCAGGCGCCAGTGACCATTGAAGCGATATTGCTCGGCCAGGCGCTGGCTGCTGCCCAGCAGGTACCAGCCCAGCGCGGCGAAGGCGTCGTCCAGCGGCAGTTCGAAGCTCAATTGCGGGGCCGGCAGGCTCAGCGAATAGCTGTGGGCGTCGAACAGGCGATAGCCACGCTCAGCCTTGCTGATGTCGCACGGCATCAGCGCCAGGGTGGCGGCCAGCTCGGCGGCCAGTTCCAGCAATGCAGCCGGCTCGCCTTCGCGCAGTTCCAGCTCCAGTTCGCAGATTTCTTCTTTCTGCTTACCGACTACCACGTGGCCGAGGTCCAGGGCGGCTTCGATGACCACCTTGGCCTTGCCGCGACCCCAGGCGATTTCGGCGCGTTCGCGGACGAAGTCGGTGGTGAAGATCGGCTTGAGGGTTTTTTTGTCCAGTTCTGCCAGCTCTAGCGGCCAGCATTCGCCGTCGAGTTTTTTCACGTCGAGCTTGGCTTTGGCCAGGCTCCAGTCGTATTCGTTACGCTCGGACAGGCCGGCGATGCTCTGGCCACGGGTCTTGAGGGTCTGAATCACTTCTTCGCCGTCGCGGCGCAGGCGCAGGGCAACCTTGGCACGGGCCAGGTCACGCTCTGGCGTGTCGAAGTACTGGTTCATCAACTCACGGCGTTCCCAGCCACTTTTGTTGCGTTTTTTCAGTAACGGGTGCTCGCGCAGGGCGGCGAGGGTTT
>Ga0213827_1000867_pt1 | contig 19615 bp, 24 predicted proteins | sample MC6MC0898MG_FD_180669 | JGI IMG/M metagenome (GOLD analysis project Ga0213827, IMG submission 180669) | Enriched soil aggregate microbial communities from Iowa State University, Ames, United States - MC6-MC0898-MG | ecosystem: Environmental > Terrestrial > Soil > Unclassified | place: USA: Iowa...
ACCGAGCGTCCGTGTTCAAAGCCGCTGGAATTCATAGGTCCTTCGAATTGACCCGCCGGATGGATGACATGGTGTTCGACGCGTGCAAGTAGCCCGGCCCGGGGTGTAGGCGCGCGCAGCCCCTACGATGACGCTCTCATCCAGCAGATTGCCCGAAGTGGCGCTCCCGGAACTCGCCCAGGTCCACAACAACGACCTTCACCATCTGGCGCTGACCAGCTTTTCCCATGCCGGCCTCGGCCTTGCGCCGGGAGGCATATCCGGCCAACCTCAATTCCATCTGATCGCGCCATGCCAGCCCGGCAAGGCGCTCGGGTGTCATCCGGTCGCCATGCGGGCTGACAAGGTAGTTGCCGCGAAGGCTCCAGCCTGCGAAGGGGCCGCTCAGGTACTGACACATGCATCAATGCTCGCTTTGTCCTTGGGACCCTTGGCAGGCAAGATCGATGCCAGGACCAGTTTGAGCAGGCCCAAGTAGTACCGGCCAGCATCTAACATAATATACATTATGCGAAATAACGTAACGGCCCGTCTGGAGCGGTTCGCAGGCTCCCGCGGACGCTGGATCAAGCTCTAAATCGTCTCTTGCTTCCCTACTCGTTCTCCCAACAAGACGAGATTGCAGCATGAGCGAGATGGACCCGCACGACCGTTTCGACCTAACAGGCCACATGTTCACCCCCGAGGGCCACAGGCTCGAACCACAGGCTCGAACCTTGCGACATGACCTGGTGGTCGCTGAGCTGCAACGTTGTCCGGGAATAGCGGCTACACCCCGACAGCGTGGAAAGTCACGACCTGCGCGATGGCGATGACATACACGACGCATGCCACGACTGCCACGACTTGGATCATGCAGAGGACTTTAGTCCACTCAACTGCGCGGATTAGAGTATCCCGGCTAGCTATGTCGAGAGGTTTTTTGAGTTCCGACCTCATCCTGCGGCGCACTTGCCAAGGCAATATTTGGAGAATTGCAAGCTGCACGCCTTGTGGCAAAGGGTTCACGTGTGAAGGCATCTCGTTGCCAAATGCTTTAACAGCCTGCTCGTATCCGTCCCGAGCAGCATTGTGGCTGATCAAACGATATTTGACCCAGAAGCCGAGCATTATTCCGAAGCCAAGGAAGCCAAGGATGTTTAAGAGTGGAAGAACGCCGCTGCCCACGACGGGTGTCACACGATCTGAATTGGAGAGCACGAGGGCGAAGGCTGCGGCGCAGCCGCCCGTAATCCAACCAGAGAATTGCCCTGCTTCCTTCGCCACGCTGAACGCGGCCGCCCTGCAAATTACCAGGGCGGCAGCCTTTTCACTTTCGGTGGGTGAAATGCTCATCTTCGCTCCATGTATCGAGCAGTGGTTATTGCAGCAGCCAAGAAAGAAATCAATGCCCTACCTTTCCTGCTATTCGCCAGCGTAGCGATTCTGCACTGATTCTAGGGGCGCGCTCATCAAATATGCGCCATGCTGGGCGTGATGCGTCACGGTTATCCACCTGTGTGTCGGTTCTTCACCGACTCGGGGGGCATAGCCATCGGACGATTCGCGACGCCAATGATGTTGCCGCCAGACTGGGGGAAGCACGGACGCCGGCTTCCCCATTGGCTTCGCTACCAGGTTCAGCGCGCCGCCCTCGCCCAGCACCGTGACGCGTCACGGGAGATTGTCACCAAATCCTGGACGAATACAAGGGCAATTCCTATCTGGACGCACTCAAGAAAGTCCGGGCTGCAATAGCCCCGACGTCGTCTCCCGTTAGATAAAGCGCTCCTGTCACGCCGGAGGGAAGCTCCTTCACCCTGACCCTCATCGAATCGATCGCGTCGACGCGGATCGAGGTGGAGCGGACATTGATTGGGGCGGCTCGTGGCCGCTGCTGCCGGGCGTCCTCCAGCGAACGCGGCACCTCGTACATTGAAGAAAATACGTCACCGACGGATATCGCACGTCCTGTCACGACAAATCCAACGTACACCGTTCGTCCGGCGGCGTCGGCGGTGATCGCCTGAACGTAGAACTCCACATTCGAAGTCATGCCTGGCATCCATTCGTAGTCACTCGACCCATGCAGCGGCCTATTCTGCGATCCACTCAACACAGCCCCTGCCCCATTCTGCACCCTCACCGCCTGCACAACCCGCTCTGCCTGCATACGCCGCAGCCGTTCAACATAGGCCAAGCGTCGGCGCGACCCCCGCCTTTCATTACCGCCCGGTCACTCCACGGCATATTCCTGCACCCAACCGGGTTCACCCACTAGAATGGCCGCCGGTTTCTCTTGGGCATGGGACATGGACGACCAACGCACGGCAAACGCGATTCATACGATCTGGTGGCAGGTGGCGCTCGGCGGCTTCCTTGCGCTTACCGCCCACAGTGTCGTGGAGGCGGCGTATGCCAGGTACCAACTTCAACAGGTTACTCGGCAGTTCGAGGCGGACCTCAAGGCGATGCCCTCCTCGCTTTTGCCGGACGCGCCGACGCCGCCGCGCGAGCGCCTCATGCCATTGCGCCAGAACGAGCGCTGCATACAGGGGCGTCGGTTTGAGCCGGTGCAGAACGGCTGGAGGCAGATCAATGCCCCGTGCTAGGTCGCGCATGCCGCGTGCATTGGCCGCAGACCCACGGGCACGAGCGTGAGCGCTGGCGATACGGGCCGCAGCGCCGCCCGCTGGATACCGCTCGTGGTGTTTCTGGTCATGTTGTTCGGCATTCCGCACAATTCGCCGTGGTTTGGCCTGGTGCTGCTGTATCTGCTGCTGGGTGCGCTGTATGTCGTCGGCGCGATCCTGTGGGTGGCCCTGCGTAGCCGCGGCGCGGCAGCGGCCCTCGGTCGTACGCCGCCGGTGCGCGCGTTGCTTCCTCGCGAGAAGGAGGCGCTTGACTGGTTTGGCCAGCCAGAGCGGGCAATCTGGCGCATGCCGCGCGGGAACGTGGTGGACCTGCTGGCTGCCGTGCGCGCCGCTGGCGCGGCGCCTTCGGTCCACGCGCTGAGCGGTCCGTTCGTGCGGACGGCGAGTGCCGGGGTGTATGAGCGGCGCGATTGCATCGGCGGCGTCGAGGTCCTATTGCTGCCGGGCGCAGAACAGCACCTGCGCGCGGGCAATGACGCGGATGTTCTGCTGTGTGGGCGGTTCGCGGTCGTGCTTGCCCTGAACAGCACGTGGCGTATTGATCAGGCGCGCTCGCTGCTGAAATAGGCGCGGCGGGGTTCGCCCGTCAGCCGGTCCAGTCCGCCGCCCCGTGCTCGATATCCACCCAGCCACTGCACAGCAGCTGCGTCCGGGGGATGGCGGTTGCAATGCGTACCGGACCGTCCTTGCCGTTGATCGCGCCCTCGAACTGTCCGTCGCTCATCGGCGCGACCGGGATGCAGAGGCGGACACGCTTGACCGCGTCGGCGCCCGGCAGGGTTTCCCATGCTTCCACCTGCACCCTGCCCTTCGGGGTCAGCGCCAGTGCCAGCAGCCGGGCATCGGGCGTGCCCGTGGGCTGCGCCGGGAAGTCCAGCGTGACATCACCGTTCTCGATGCGGATCGTCGGCCGCGCCACCTTCCCGGTCGGCCCGACCGCATCGAGCGACGTGTCGAGGCTGCCACGGTCGAATACGGCAAGCGGGGCGGCGCCGTCGTTGGTCAGGGTGTAGCGGAAATCGAGCAGGCGGTTCTCGGTGTAGTAACGGAACTGGGCGACCAGGACGGCGAGCGGGCGGCGGCTGTCTGCCGCGGCCTGCGGATGGGGGGCGGAATCGTGCGGCATGGCGGGGGTGACCGTTCCTTGGAGTGTGTGGCCGCGGCTGCAGCCACTGAGGAGCGCAGCGAGCAACAGGGCTGGCAGCGCAGCGTGGCGGACGCGTGCGGCAGTGTGCTGGCGCGGTGTGGGAGGTGCAGGTTGGTGGGAGCGATGCATGCAGGTGCTCAGCGTTCCAGGACGGGCTCGGCGCGGCCCTGCGCGTGTTCCGGTACGGGCGCCCCACGTTCGGCAGCGGCGTCCATCTGCTGTTGGAACTGGCGGCCTGCGTCGCTGTCCATCAGGCCCTCCAGAGCCTTGCCGAGGGCTGCGTCATCGCCGCGTCGGGAGGCGTCGAACAATGCGTCAAGGTGGGCGCCATGCGTGTGCGGGTGGGCGCTGGCCGGTGCGGCATTCGGTTGGCCAGGCGACACCAGGGCGCCAGGGCCGACGCTGTACTCGGTGCGGTCGGGCAGCCCCATCTCGCGGCGGACGGCGTTCTCGGTCAAGGGCGCCGGGTTGGCCTGGGTCGGCGGCGTGGCCGGGTCGTTGTCGAAGTCGAAGCTGGCACCGTCGTGCGGCAGGCCGACCGCCTGGCGCTCCCATTGCCCGACGGCACCGCTGCGGCCGTCGGTGTCGGCGCCCCGGTACATGTCCGGTTGCAGGGTGCCGTTGACCACGTTGTAGGCATGCGACAACTCGTGCTGGAGGATCACGCCCGGTGCCGGGAAATGATCGCTGTGGAAGCTGGGGTTGTAATGGACCATCGCCGGCGTGCCGGCACCGGCCACCATCGCCCCGGTTTCCGGATCCGGCTCGAGGAACATGTCATCGTGCATCTGCAGCGGCTGGCCCGGACCGGCCGGATGGCCGCCGGCCGCGCCATTGGTCTCGTTGGTCAGTTCGGCGATGGTGACGGCGTTGCCCTTGCCCACCGGCGGCGCAGCCGCGGCCTGGTCGAGTGCGGCCAGCATCTGGCGCCCGGCCGGCGAGCCGCGCATCTGTTCCAGGTCGGCTTCCACGCGTTCGCGGAAGCTGTCGGACCCGGAAATCAGGATGCTGGACCCAAGCGAGGGGTCATGCGCACCCGGGTCGACGACACGGTTGCCAGCACCCTCGGCGGCCGACACGGTGTCCTCGCCTGCCCTGCCATACACCACGTCCTGGCCACCGCTGTTGTGCACGGTGTCGGTGCCAGCCCCGGCGTAGATGTGGTCGACGTCGGCGCCGCCACGCAGGGTGTCGTTGCCGAGACCGCCCGAGAGAACGTCGCGGCCCTCCTCGCCATCGATGACGTCGTTGCCGCGGCCACCGTCGAGAACGTCGTTGCCGCGTCCACCGCGGATGCGGTCGTTATCGTCGCCGCCGTAGACGACGTCGTTGCCGGCCCCCGCATCGATGCGATCGTTGCCAGCGCCGCCGGACACGTCATCGCGGCCGTTGCCGGTGAGGATCGTGTCGTCGCCGCGGCCTCCGTCGACGCGATCATTGCCGGAGCCGGTGATGATCACATCGTCGCCATCGCCGCCGCGCACGTCCATGTCCACGCGCACGGTGTCGGCGCTGGCGACGGTCTGCACGTAGAAGGGATCGACGCCCTCGGTCAATGCCGGTGTGGTGTTGCTGGCAATGATGCGGTCGTTGCCGCCGTTGCTGCGCACGCCCAGTTCCTGGTCGCGGCCCAGGGTCAGTTCATAGGCCTGGCCGTTGACGGTCGCGGCCAGCACCCCATCGGGACGCTGGCTCAATCGGATGTCATCGTCCCTGTCGCCGGTGTGCAGGGTCATGACATCGTCGAACTGGTTGCCGCCGGTCACCCGCTCGCGGGTGATGCGGACCTGGTCGTCTCCGGTTCGCCCGTTGTCGTACAGCAGGTCACTACGGGTCGGCTTGCCGTCCGGGGTCATGCCGATCACCGGCGTGCCGATGGGCGAGCCCGCGCCATTGACCGCAATCGGCGGCGGCGGCGGCGGTGGCGGTGGCGGTGCGCCGCCCGCGCCCGAGGTTCCCGTTGCGGTAGAAGCGTCCGTTGCCATCTGCGCATCCCATTCGTCCATGTGATGAGGCGCAATATATACGAGGGCTTGCCGCGGCGTGAAGGACGGGTGTCACGCGGCGCTGGCGAGCCACACAAAAACGGCAGGCCGTAGCACCGGCCTGCCGTCATCGGGTCACGCGGGGCGCGACGATCAGAAGCGGAATTCGCCGCCCACGCTGATCGTCTCCACCTCCACGTCCACGCCGCTGAACTCGCCCTTGCGGCGGTCGTAATTGAGGCTCAGGCCCCAGCGGCGGTTGAAGTCGTACCCCACATTGACCCCGTAGTAGGGCTTGGTCGAGCTTTCGTCATCGACCACGTCGAAGGTGTCCTCGCGGACCTGCGCGGTCATGCGCGCGACGCCCGCACGTGCACCGATGAAGAAGCCGGTGTTGTCGGCGCCGAAGTTCTTCTTCGCCACCACGCCCACGCCGATCGAGACCAGGTCCAGCTCCTCGTCGTAGCCGAGGTCCTTGTTGTACAGCGAACCGACATGGCCTTCGACACCGATGTTCGGGGTGAACCAGTAGCCGCCGCCGACCACGCCGGAGGTGTCGGACTCGCTGCCGCGGAACCCGTCATAGCGCACTTCGGTATCGCTGCTGCCCAGCTCGGCGCGGAGGAATGCCTGGCCGGCCATGGCGTCGGTGGACAGGGTGGCCAGTGCGATCGCGGCGACCAGAGTCACGTACTTGTTCATTCAGATCCTTCCAAAAAGTGGGTTGCCCCTCTGGGCGGCGCCACTCTGCCTCCTGTTCATGTTTGTGTCAATTGCGTTAAGCCGGGGCGCCGGACCGTTTGCCGACTGCGGACACGCGATCAGGGCGCCGTCGAAGGCGCGTCCTTGAGCGAGGCGTCCAGAAGCGCTGAATAGACGTCCAGCCGGGTGCGCATGCCGACCAGGACCCAGCCGAGTGCATACAGCAGCACCATCGAAAAAATGAGAAGCCCCAGGGCCGGATTGACGTCGAATCCGCCGGCCCAATCGCCCGGGGTCCACGTCCGGAATTGAAGGTACAGCGCAACCAGTACGGGAAACGGACCCAGCTTCTGCAGCCCGCCGTACATCAGTCCCATGCGGTCGGTCATGGTCTTCTGAAGCGCAAGGACGAACCGCAGTCGCTCTTCCCGCTCAGCGGCGGGGAACGCGCTGAGCTGCTTCACCAGATGCGTCCAATAGGCGAAGTTGGCGTCCATTTCGGCCGCATGCGAGAGCCGCGGGCGGAGGTATTGGCCTCCTTCTCTCTTGAGCATCAGGAACAGGAAAAGAGTGAAGCCGGAGACTTCGATGGCCAGGCAGGCGGTGAGAGCCATCAGCGCCCACGACAGCGGCAGCACGCTGACGGGCAGCATCCCTGCGGTCAGTCCTGCCGCAGTGGCGGCGACCCCTGTCCCGAGCGCCCAGCGCTCCAGCCGAGAGGCCTTGGGATGGATGCTCTGCTCGTTGTACTGCTGTACTTGCCTGTACAGCCACGAGAAGGACAGCCCGGGTTCCGGAACTACCTGCATATCCATTGCGGCACATCCTCCTGTCGATGGGCATCGGCCCTGCCCAGCGGGTTGCACACCCGCCGGCGCACCATCTTACCGGCAGGACGCTGCCAGCGCGCCGCGATCAACACTGCGCCTTAACCGGCCTTGCCTATCCTGCGGGCAGCCGCTGCCGCCCACCGCGGTGTTCGCGCAGGGAGGCGGATGCGGCGCGTTGGACCTGGTCGAACCACTCAAAGAGCATCATGAAAAACCTCAATGCCGTCATCCTCGCAGGCTGCCTGTTCGGCCTGAGCAACAGCGCCTTTGCCGATACGGTCAACCTGACCAACAGCGCCGATGGCGCCAACCGTGACGCGGGCCTTGCCGCGGTGAAAAAGAAGCTGCAGGACGCCTGCGCCGAGCGCAAGGGCACGGCGATCACCGACTCATTCGAGGTCGTCTTCGAGAAGACCAGCGCGAACCCGGGCGTGCCCAAGCCGTACTACGTGGACGGCAGGATGCAATGCGATCTTCCGGGCTGATCGGGGCGGCCTTCGCGCCCGGTTCGTCGCGACGGCGCCCCTGATCGCCCCTGCCCTGCTGCTGATATAGTCGGCCGGCATGACGGGCACCCTGCCCGTCCACGTATTACAGGGAGTTGGTCATGGGTCTGGTACAGGCGGTGAAAGGTGCAGTCGGTGGTGTTCTGGCCGACCAGTGGAAGGATTTCTTCACCGTGCCGACGGGCCTGCCGTCCACGGCGGCCCTCTTCGCCGCCGTCCCGCGCGGAACCAATGCCGGGCGCGGCTCCAACACCAGCGCGTCCTCGAACATCATCAGCAACGGGTCGAAGATCGTCGTGCCGGAGGGCTACGGCCTGCTGCTGTTCCAGGACGGGGCGATCACCGGCTTCGTCGCCGAGCCGGGTGGCTATGAATGGCGTTCGGACGATGCCAACTCGCAGTCGATCTTCGCTGACGATGGGCTGGTCGGGCCGTTGATCAAGCAGAGCTGGGAGCGCTTCAAGTTCGGCGGCCAGCCGGGCTCGCAGCAGGCGGCGTTCTTTGTGTCGCTCAAGGAACTGCCGGACAACCGTTTCGGCACCCAGTCGGAGATCTACTGGGACGACGGTTTCCTGGGCACGCAGGTCGGCGCGCTGACGCGCGGTTCGTACACGCTGAAGATCGTCGATCCGATCCTGTTCGTGAAGAATTTCGTGCCGGCCAGCTACCTGCAGCCGGGCCAGGTGTTCGACTTCACCGATCTGGACAACGCGGCAGCCAGCCAGTTGTTCAATGAAGTGGTGGGCTCGCTCGCGCCGGCCTTCAGCCTGTATACCAACGACCCGGGCAAGGGCAACCGCATCACCAAGCTGCAGCAGGACTCGCTCGGCTTCGCGCAGAGCCTGTCGGCCGCCGTCGAACAGGGCTACCAGTGGAAGTCCGACCGCGGCCTGGCCATCGTCAAGACGGCGATCGTGTCGATCGAGTACGACGCCAACACCCGCGAACTGCTCAAGACCGTGCAGCGTGCCGATGCGCTGGCCGGTTCGCGCGGCAACTCGAACCTGCAGGCCAGTGTCGCCCAGGGCATCCAGTCTGCCGGCGAGAACGGGGGTGCGGCCGGGTTGGTGGGCGTGGGCATGGCGTCGGGCATGTTCGGCGCCGGCGCCCTGCAGCAGCCGGCCACGCCTGCGGCCCCGGCCGCGGATGACCCGGTGGCCAAGTTGAAGAAGGCCAAGGAGATGCTGGATCTGGGCCTGATCACCCAGGACGACTACGACACGCTCAAAGCCAAGGCGCTGGGCCTGTAAGACCCAGGACGCGCGTAGACCATGTCCGATTCCAGAATTCCGCCGCCGCTGCCGTCGTCGGCGCCGCCCCCGTTGCCGCCTGCGCCGCCCTCGCCCGTGAGCGGCCCGGGCTCGCCACGGGAGGTGCCGCCGTTGCCGGGCACCTTCCCGGTCGACCCGACCACCCTGCCCCCGCCGATTCGTGACGAACTGCTGGCGCCGGACCCGGTCGCCCTCGATACCGCCGCCGAGGAACTCAAGGACGGCGTCAATCGCTGTCCGAAGTGTGGCTCGAGCGATGTCCGGCTCCGGATCGGCACGGACGTGCTGGTCTGCCAGTTCTGCCGCAATGAGTGGCATGGCGCGCTGGTGGAGCAGGAATTCGGGCTGGGTGATGGCATCGACCAGCTGCGGGGCACCGTCATTGCCTCCGGTGCGCGCGATATCGAGGCCGACACCGCCAGCCTGATGAGCTTCAAGTGCACCGGCTGCGGTGCCGAGGTGACCATCAACACCGAGAGCACGATGACCGCCCGCTGCCACTGGTGCCGGCACGTGTTCGGCGTCAACGAGCAGGTGGCCAACGGAGCGGTGCCCGATGCGGTGCTGCCGTTCCGGATCAGCAAGACCGATGCGGTGGCCCGCATCCGGCAGTTCGTGGACAAGCGTCGCCTGTTCGCCTTGAAGGCGTTCAAGCAGGAGTTCACTCCGGAAAACGTGATCGGCGTGTACCTGCCCTACATGATCGTGGACAGCAACGTAAGCGCCGCGGTGGCCGGCAAGGGCGAGATCAAGACGCGGGAGTACACCCGCGGCACAGAGAAGAATCGCAAGACCTACTACGATGCCGATGTGTACCAGGTGGAGCGCCAGGTGGACTTCACCGTGGACGACCTGCCGCTGGAGTCATCGGCCGAGCGCGGCAACCTTGACACGCGCACCAACACCAACAACATCATCAACACCATCCTGCCGTTCGATACCAAGAATGCGCTGAAGTGGAATGCGTCCTACCTGATGGGGTTCACCACGGAAAAGCGCAACCTGGACGTGGAGAAGCTGCGCCCACGACTGGAAGACCAGTTGCTGTCCATCGCCCGTGCCCAGGTCGAGGGCTCGGTGCGGCGCTACGACCGGGGCGTGCGCTGGGAGCAGGAACGGCTGGACGTGCATGGCACGCGCTGGGTGTCGATGTACCTGCCGGTATGGCTGTATTCCTACCACCAGCCGGGCAGCAACGGCGGCATGCTGCACTACATCGCGGTGAACGGGCGTACCGGCGAAACCATGGGCAGCGTGCCGGTGCAGCAGTGGAAGCTGCTGCTCGCCGCGCTCACCACGGGCACGATCATCGAAGCGCTCGTCCTTTTCTTCCTGGTGGCTTCCTCATGAGTGATGACAGTGGGCTCTGGTTGCTGGCCGCAGGTCCGGCCGGCGCGACGGCGCTGTACTGGGCGCTGTACCGCTACTACCGCAATACCGACAAGTCCCACGCATTCGAGCGCGAGACCGAGGTGGAGGCCAAGCCGGTGACCGGCTCGGACCGCCTGGTGGACACGGTGACGGGCACGCAGGAGACCCGCATCCGCGGCGACAACGTGCGTGCCTACCGCAACCGGGTAATGCGCGACAGCAGCTGAGCGCCCGGGTTGCGGGCACGAAAGTGCCGTGCCCGCCCCTTCCCCGGGCGGGCACGGCGTCCCCATGATTCACGGGCGCCGGGATGGCGCCAGCGCTGTTACATCACTGCGCGGCGTCGCTCGGGAGCGTGGCGGCGAGCCGGCGTACGCACTGCTTGGCGTGCCACAGCACCTGCCCCATCGCGCTGGTCTGGTCGCATGCGGCCATCAACAGTTGCGGCGGCTGCACCGGGATGGTCAGCATGAGCACTTTGCCGTGCGAGGCTTCGAGGATCAGCGCGCCGAGCGAGCCGATCGCCAGTTCGCGGCCGAGCGCCTCGGCCAGGGCCAGCATCGAGCTGGTCATCGCGGCCAGGCGGCTGACGGTTTCTTCTTCGCGCCCGACCTGTGCAAGGGCGAAGCCATCCAGGCTGGCGACCACCACGCCCATCAGCCCGTCCACGTCGTGCACGAGGGTGGTCAGGTGTGCGTCGACCTGCGCACGCACCGGGGCGATCGCCGCCATGGGGGAGGCGTCACTCATGGCAGGCCACCAGGGCTTGGCATTCAATCTGGCTCATCAATACATCCATTACGGTAAGAACCTGCATCGGATCGCGCGGATCCACCATCACGATGGGCAGCTGTCCCTCATCGCGTTCCAGCCATTGTTCGCAGGCCGCGCGTCGGGTCGGGCTGGCGTCATCCATCCGGGTAATCCCCATCACCACCGGCAGCGGCGCGGGATGGCGGTCGACCGCGTCCAGGTACGGCCTTATCTGCTGGTCCGGTGGCCCCGCATCGGCGTTGACCAGCACGATCGCACCGCTCGCGCCTTCCAGCAGGATCGGCCACAGGAAGTCGAACCGGATCTGGCCGGGCGTGCCGTACAGGCGCAGGCGGTCACCGCCGGGCAGGTCGATGTCGCCGTAGTCCAGGGCCACCGTGGTGAACGGCTTGTCGGCGCTCGGGTCGGTATTGCGCACCTCGGTCGAGACTGCCCTGCCCTGCGCCAGGGCCTGGACCAGCGTCGACTTGCCCGCGCCCATTTCGCCCAGCACCACGATCTTGTATTCACGCATCTTCATCGACTCCAGCGGTTGCGCACATCGCGCCACATCCGGGCCAGCGCATTCCCGCCGGCCCGCGCCGCCGGGGCTGCCGTCAGCCTCGCTGCCGGGTCCGTGTCGGTGTGCGCATAGCCACTAAGATAGGCGGCATTGAAAAAGGCCTGGACCTCCTCGCGAGGCACGCCCAGGATCGAACTGCAGGCATCCACGTCGAGTGCATGCTGGATCAGCAGCGCGCAGATGCGGAAATCGTCATGGCGGTGGGCCAGGACGCGGAAGTCGGGCCAGCGCCCCAGCTTCACGCAGCTGTCCCGGCGCAGCGGCGGCAACGGCGCGTGGTCCGCGCAGGCGCCCAGGCCCACCTGCCAGAGCAGCGGGCGCAACGCCACCGGCCGCGCCCGCCGCGCCTGCACGTCGAACAACGCACGCGCGATGGGGAGCAGCTCCAGGCGCGGCACCGCATCCACCAGGGCCGCCTGGAGCATTGCCAGCGACACCGCGGATGGCTCGGCCAGCACCGCCTGGCTCTGCTCTGTGTCCAGCCAGCCCAGCAGCTTGCCGTTGCAGATGATGGCGACGCAGTGCACCGGCCCGTGCTGGCGGCGCTCGCCCGTCAGGCGACGGCGCAGGTCCTCCACGAAGGGGGGCGGCACCATCGCCATTGAAGGCAGTGCCGTGCATGCATCGAACGGCGCGGGGCGGCAGCGGCTCATGTCGCGCGCCTTGTCGCGGCCGCGGTCGATGAAACGGACAACATCATGGGGGGCTTCGTGTTTGAGCGGAGGCGTGGCAGGCGCCGCAGGGCGGTCACGTTGCGACGAGGCCTAGAAGACCATCCGGTGCCCTGCGCTGGCGATGCAAGAAGTGCGAAAACGCACCCGGCGCCGGCGTTTTGCAATGATTTGCAGCGGTGCGGCGCTACTGTGCATCACTGCGAACGGTGCAGCTCGCCTTTCGCACTATTTGTATATACAACAAATATTGAATTGCCGAGAATTTCGGCTCAGAACGAGGTTCGGTGCAGCCGGAAGCGCACCTGCAGACGTGCGGCAACGTGCCCGCGTCGTTTCCCCTGTTCGCCCGCAAGGAGTTGCACCGTGACCATTCGCGTCATCATCGCTGACGACCATCCCGTCGTGCGCATGGGAGCCCGCGCCCTGCTGGAAAGTGCGGGGCGCTATCGCGTGGTGGCCGAGGCCGCCACCCCGGACGAGCTGCTGGGCGCGCTCGAACGCGCCCCTTGCGACGTGCTGATGACGGACTTTTCGATGCCCGGCGGATCGTCGCCCGACGGCCAGGCCATGCTGGCCATGATCCGGCGTCGGTATACGGCGCTGCCCGTGGTACTGATGACCATGGTGTCGAACGTGCCCACGCTGCGCATGGCGTTGAAGAACGGCGTGCGCGCGGTGATCGACAAAGTGTCTTCGGTGCAGGACATCCCGCGGGCGATCGACGAAGTGCTCGCCGGTGCGCTGTACATCAGCAGTGGGTTGCGGTCGCAGCTGTGCGCCGACGAGGAGCATGTCGGGTCGCTGTGCGCATGCCTGTCGCCGAAGGAGCTGGAAGTGCTGCGGTTGTACTCCTCGGGGCTGAGCATCACCCAGATCGCCACGCGCCTGGATCGCAGCATCAGTACGATCAGCCGGCAGCGGATCTCGGCAATGAACAAGCTTGGCCTGCGCGCCGAATCGGAGCTGTATGCGTTCGCCAGCGAGCATGGCCTGTCCATGTCGCCATCCTTGGCGCCGCACGCCCGCCTGCATACGGCGGCCTGACGCCCGCCTCGGCCACACCGGCCTGCGCGCACGGGCACTCCTGGGGCGCCGCACCCGGCGACGCCCCGGTCACCACGCGTCATTCGGCGGTGATGCGTGCCTCGTCACCGTTGCCATCGACGATCACCCGGCTGCCGACGGACAGGCCCGAGACGTTCTCGCGCAACTGGGTCGTGCTCAGCACGCGGCCCCCATCCAGGCGCACCTTGACCATGTAACGCGTGGCCGGGCCTTCGCCGGCGATCTTCTCGCCCACCACGCCGCCCACCTTGGAGCCGCCGGCGGCCGCGACCGGCACCGCGATCACCCCGGCCTCAGCGTGGCCGGCGTTCGACAGCCCCGTGGCCGCCGCGAGGCCGCCGAGCATGCCCAGGTTCTGGCCCACGGCGCGCCCGAAGCGCGTGCGCTTGGAGGTGTCTTCGCCACGGTTCTGGATGGGCTGCATCTCCTCGATCACGCCAGGCCGCTGCTTGGCCCATGCCGGCGCGGCCATCGTGGCTGAAACCAGCAATGCGGCCAGGACGGCGCGCATGGGCACGCGGAAAAAGTTCTGCATGGGGCGAATCTCCTTGAGTGTGTGTGGGGCCGAACGACGTGCGCGGTCAACGCCGCGGCTTGGGCCCGACGATGTCGGTGTCGCACTGGGGGCCGTCATGCTCCCAGCGGCGGATGATGCCGTCGCGGTCGGCGACGTAGGTGATGTCGCAGCGGTGTTCGGGAGGGTGTTTGACCTGGTGGTCGATGTATCGGAGGTCGCCCACCGAGCCGTAGACGTTCTCGGTCCAGCCGGGCTTCTTGGTGTTGGAGGTGTAGTAGGTTTCCATCGAGGTATCGTCTTCGTCGATCTCGAGGCGGCCACCGTCCACGCGCAGCTGCACCAGCAGTTCGGACGCGTCCCGGCCGATCCATGCGTCGGCGCGCGCCTTGGCGTCGGCGCTGAGCGTGCCCTCCGCGCTCGACGTGCCGGCCAGGCCGAGGCACAGCAGTGCGCAGGCCATGGCGCGTGGCGTGAATGACAAAGCGTTCATCGGCAAGACTCCCCGTCCTGGTGGGATGCTGGTGCTGCAGCATGCCCACGGTCTAAATGGTTATCTTGGTGAGTCTAGGTACGTGATCGATGGGCGCCTATCGGGATTGATTGGCTGTTCGGGTAGGGATACTCCTACTCGATCTGGCGCCCCGGCGGCGGCGGTGGACGACCTGGCGGCGGGATGACCGCTTCGGTGGGGATCGCTATGCTGCCCTGCCCCCTTCTGAGGAACGTCGCATGCGCACGCTTTACCCGGCGATCGCTCCCTATCGCGAGTTCGCACTGGCCGTCGATGGCCTGCATACGCTGCACGTCGAGGTATGTGGCCGGCCAGACGGCATTCCGGTGGTGTTCCTGCACGGCGGTCCGGGTGCCGGCGTCTCGCCTACCCATCGGCGCTTCTTCGATCCGGCCCGCTACCGCATCGTGCTGATCGACCAGCGCGGCAGTGGCCGCTCCACGCCCTTTGGCGAGCTGCGCGACAACACCACCGCGCACCTGGTGGCGGACATCGAGACGGTGCGCGCGCACCTGGGCATCGAGCGCTGGCTGGTCTTTGGCGGCTCGTGGGGGTCCACCCTCGCACTGGCCTATGCGCAGGCGCATCCGCAGCGTGCCACCGGCGTGATCGTGCGCGGTGTGTACCTGGGACGGGCGGAAGAGAATCGCTGGTTCAACGAGGCCGATGGTGGCGCCCGCTGGGTGTTCCCGGAACGTTGGGCGCGCTACGAGGCGCATATCCCCGAGGCCGAACGCGGCGCGATGATCGCCGCCTACTGGCAACGCCTGGACAGCGATGACCTGGCCACCCGGATCGCGGCAGCACAGGCCTGGCTGGGTTGGGAGGACCACGCCGCCACCCTGGTGCACGACGTCGATGCGGTATCGACCGCCGACCCGCTGGATACGCTGGCCAAGGCGCGGATCGAGGCGCACTACTTCCGCCACAACGCGTTCCTGGCGCACGGGCAGCTCCTGCGTGGCATCGATCGGATCAGGCACCTGCCCGGGGTGATCGTGCAGGGTCGCTACGACATCATCTGCCCGGCCCGCAGCGCGTGGGACCTGGCATGCGCGTGGCCGGAAGCCACGCTGGAGATGGTGCTGTCCGGGCACGGGGCGACCGAACCGGCCACCGCCGATGCGCTGGTGCGGGCCACCGATGCATTTGCGGACCGGATCGCCGGGCCGTCCGCGTAGGCGCCGATACCCGCACTCGCATGGCTCGCCTGCACGGGCGCGTGGCGCGCGCTTAACCTGCGCGGGTGCACGCTGCCAGGCGACTGGAAGGAGCGCGCGACCCTCATGAATCACCTGCTTGGCATTTCCATGCTGGCCGTCGCACTGGCGGCGATGACCGGCGGCTGCACCGGCACCCCCGCGGGCACGACCGGCACTGGGCCCGAGGCTGCCACCGGCACCGGCACCGCCACCGCCGCGCATGCCGACGCAGCTGCGGGCGCGGATGCGTACGCCGAGCCCGGCCGCGGGATCGCCGTGCGCAGGGTGCCCGGCACCCATGTCGTGCGTGACTTCAAACGCAGTTACCTGGCACTGGACGCCTGGAAGCTGTATCCCGCCGCAGGCAGCGTGGGCACGCCGCTGGTGGCGGTGGTGCTGGATGGCTCCAATGCGGTCACGTCGGCGGAGATGCGGGTGGGGCGCAGCGATGCCGCGGCCGATGTCCAGGATTGCCAGGTGCCGCCCGATGAAGCGATGGGCCCGGTCGATACCGTCGAGGTCGGGGGCGTGCCGTTTGCCCATGTCACGCTGGGCGATGCGGCGATGAGCCATTACCTGTCCGCCGACAGCTACCGCGCCGTCCACGGCGGCGCCTGTTATGCCATCGACCTGATCATTGCCGGCACCCGGCCGGACGTCTATGACCCGCCGCGCACGCCGCCCTTCAGCAAGGACGCCGCGACGAAGGTGCTGGCCGCTGCGTTGGCCGCCGTGCACTGGCAGCCCTAGCCGACGCGTCCATGCCATCAGAGCGCGCAACACTGCTGCGCTGACCACGCCGATCAGGACGGCAGGCAGCATCGAGACCCGACTGGCGGCCAGCAGGGTCATCGGCGGTGCGATCAGATCGGCCGGGCGTTCGGCCAGGAAATGCAGGGCATACGCTCGGTGGACAGGCGCCAGGACCGTCCCCATCAACACGCGCCGACTGTTGACCAGCAGCGGCATGGCCACGATCAGGAAAGCGTGCGGCGGGAACGTCCCCGCGGCAACGGCGGGGAACGCCGAACCGCCGGCGCGTCGAGGCCGGCCATCGAGGGCACATCGACTGTGCCCTGCCCCTTCTGGCTGTCCTGGGTACCCGACACCAGCGAAAACGGAACCAAGCCGACCATCACCGGCAGCGCATCCAGCAGCCCGCAGCCCGTAGGCAACTATCGGCGGCGCGACGGGCGGCAGCGTGGACCAGGGCGTTGCCGCGCGCGTTTCGTCCTGCAGGCGTCGGCAGCCACGCTGTCGCGCGGCGCCGATGATCGTAGCGGACCGGTCGCGGCCGCAGTCACGGCGCTTGATCCGGCGCCCACGTGCGCTGCGGCATGATCAGCGCGAAGGCAATGACGCGCGTTTGACGCGTCCTGCACCGCAATCAAGGAGATGGCGTGAGCAATTGGTCCCCCCTGCCCCGCGCGTTCTACCAGCGCCATCCCACCCTGGTGGCGCCGGCGCTGTTGAACAAGCTGCTGGTGCGCGATGACGGTCGCGCCGGCCGGATCGTCGAGGTCGAAGCCTATGCCGGCAGCGAGGACCCGGCGGCGCATTCGTATCGCGGCATGACCGCGCGCACGGCGACGATGTTTGGCGAGGCCGGGCACCTGTATGTGTACTTCAGCTACGGCATGCACTGGGGCAGCAATGCGGTCTGTGGCGATGTGGGCCAGGGCTGGGGCGTGCTGCTGCGGGCGTTGGAGCCGGTGCACGGGCTGGACCTGATCCGTGACGCGAGGCCGGCGATACGTCGTGACCGCGACCTGGCCAGCGGCCCGGGGCGGTTGTCGCAGGCGATGGGGATCACCAAGGCGCTGGATGGCGCCGACCTGGTCCGTAACGATCGCGGCGTGCGGATCGTCTGCGACGGCGTCGCCCCGCCGTCCGACCCGGCGGTGGGGCCGCGGATCGGGATCAGCAAGGCGGTGGCGTTCCCCTGGCGCTGGCATGTGCCGGGGCATGCGCATGTGTCCGGGCGCGTGGGCGGCAGGGGCCGCGCCTGATCAGGGCGAAGGCGCGGCCACCGAGCGCATGTCGAGCATGCTGCCCGCCTCCCACTGCCGGCCACCGATCACGAACGGCACGCTGACCCGGGTGCGCCCGATCACCGCGCGCCCGTTGGCCGTGGCCGGCACGAAGGGATGGGTGCGCAGGGCTTCCATCGCGGCGCGGTCGAGGTCGCGGCTGCCCGAGCTTGACGCCACCGACATGCCGATCGCCCGGCCTTCGGCGGACACCTCCACCCGCAGCACCGCCTCGCCCTCGATACCGGCGCGGAACGCGGCGGCCGGATAACGCGGCAGGTGGCTGCGCCAGTAGGCGGCATCGAGCGACGGCGCGACCGGCAGCGTGGCGCCGGCATCCAGCCCGAGTTGCGCGCGCACGGCGGGCTCCAGGCCCGCCGGACAGGCATCGCTCGCCGCGGGCACGGGTGCGCTGGCGCAGCTATCGGTGTGCCCGCGCCGGCAATCGATCTGGTCCAGCAGGCGGTCCTGCATGGCCGCGACGCACGCCTGTTCGGGCGTGGCTGGCAGGTGGGTGGGCTGGGCACGGATCGCGCGGATCAGCGCAGCGCAGCCGGCCGCCTCGCCGGCCCGGCACTGCACGGCCTCCGGACTGTCGGCGGTCGGGAGCTCTGCGGCGCTGGCCAGCGTGGCCCAACCGCCCACGATCAACAGGGCCATCGCCCGGCCCCGGGTGTGTCTTCTCATGGCGCTGCTCCGTCCCTGATGGCGGCAGCGATGGTAACTGAATGGAAAGCCGGGCCGAGGCCGCTGGCCGAGGGCCAGAGCCGTTCAGACAGGCAAATCGTCATTCCGGTGTAAAATTCATCGTTTTAGCCGGAATCATGGCGAAAGCCCCCTACCGACCGCCCGTGCCCGGCCCGGCCTTCATCCGCCTGCTGGCGGGGTTTGCCGATGGCCCCCTGCCTGCCGCCAGCCCGGACATGAGCGACCGCCTCAGCCAGTGGGTGGACTGGAACCGCGCGGTGGCGCTGTCGCGGGCGCTGGATGGGCGGCTGCCTGCACTGGCCGAGGACGCGCCGGTGTTCGACAGCGCCGAGCAGGCCGAATGCGCGCGGGTTCGCACGGTGTTGGCGGCGTCGATCGCGGCCGCCGCGCAGGGGCGGCGCGCCACGGCCAGCGACGACTATGCCCCGCACCGCCAGCATTGCATGGCCGTGCAGCGCTCGATGCAGGCATCGACCGGGCGCCTGCGTGGTCGCTTGCGCGACATGCTGGGTCATGCCGGGGCGCCGATGGCACGCCTGGCCGAGGTGGACGCGGTGATGGAGCAGACCCTGAGCCCGCGCGAGCAGGTGCTGCTGGGCACGGTACCGACGCTGCTGGGCCTGCATTTTGAACGTCTGCGCGCGGCGGCCTCGCCCGCGCCGGACGACAGCGACAACGCGCAGGCGCTGCCGGCACCCGCCCACGAGGGCTGGCTGGCGCGCTTCCACAAGGATATGCAGGACGTGCTGCTGGCCGAACTGGATGTCCGTTTTCAACCGATCGAAGGCCTGCTTGCAGCGCTTCGCCCCCGATAACTGGGACGCCATGTTCAGAACGAGTCTTTATTTTGTTGTCTTCCTTGCCGGCCTGCTGGCGGCGTGCTGGATCGGTGCCGGTTACCTGGGCAGCAATCCGGTCGGCGCGGCGGTGGCCGCGGTGATCGTGGCCTGTTACTGCGCCGGCGCACTGGAGCTGCTGCGCTATCGCCAGGCGACGCTGGGGCTGGGCCGCGCAGTCGCGGACACTGCGGCCGCCGCATCGGACCTGGGCGCATGGTTGCAGCGGGTGCCGGCCGGGTTGCGCAACGCGGTGCGGCTGCGCGTGGAAGGCGAGCGCGTCGCGCTGCC
>Ga0213827_1000869_pt1 | contig 19566 bp, 19 predicted proteins | sample MC6MC0898MG_FD_180669 | JGI IMG/M metagenome (GOLD analysis project Ga0213827, IMG submission 180669) | Enriched soil aggregate microbial communities from Iowa State University, Ames, United States - MC6-MC0898-MG | ecosystem: Environmental > Terrestrial > Soil > Unclassified | place: USA: Iowa...
ATCTCAAGGCGTCGCCGTTCTTCTACGCCGACAAGATCAAGCTGCCGCTGCTGCTGGTCCACGGGGAGGATGATGCCAACCCGGGCACCGAGCCGTTCCAGTCGCGCAAGCTGTTCCAGGCGATCCGCGGCAATGGCGGCACCACGCGCCTGGTGATGCTGCCGCACGAACCGCACTGGTACACCGCCCTGGAATCCAACGAGCAGCTGGTGTCGGAAATGCTCAATTGGTTCGATACCTACGTGAAGAATGCGCCGCCTGCCAAGCGCTGAGGTGATACGTCAGTAGCGCGGGCTGTCCTTCGGCAGCCCCTGGCATCAGACCAACGGCCGCCCCCATGGGCGGCCGTTTTTGCATGCGCGACCGGGCTCGGCCTTACACTGCCCAAAAAAGGCACAAGGACGTGAACATGGATATCCCCGCTTGGGGACCGACGGTAGGCGGCGTCACGGGCGGCGTGATCGCAACGTGGCTGGTGGTGTACTGGGCGAGGGGACTGCAGGCGCACTACCGTGGCTGGTCCCGGGCCGCGCTGCGGCGCCGCCACCGCACCACGATCTGGACCGCCAACATCCTGCTCTTCGTCGGGTTGTTGGCTGGCGTGGCTCTTTACCCGCTGGGCGGGTTGGCCAGCAACGATCATCGTCCGGCATTGATCGGTTTCGGGCTCGCATCGTTGCTGCCCCTGCTGGCGCTGGTCATCATTCCGTTCCTGACCGGCCGAAGCGTACGGGAGGCGCTGCTCGCCTTCGCGGTTGGCCAGGGGGCGCCGGTGTGGGCAACGTATCTGCCGTTCGCCGGCGGGCTGGTCTGCCTGGTCGTGGCGATGGTGGGTTTTCTTCCTGGTGGCCGTTGAGACGTGGCGTGTGAGAGTCGCCATCCCACTGCCAGCATGTAAGCGCTCGCGCGTTCTATGCTGTGCAGTCCCACCCTTGATGTGATGCCGATGAAATCCGTGTTCCTGGCGTTGTTGCTGCTCTTGTCTGCTGGCCACGTCCACGCGGCGGAAACGCCCCAGTTGCCACCGTCGTGGACCGCCATCGGCATCACCGTCGGCATGCCGTACGCGCAGGCCAAGGCGCTGCTCATGAAGGCCGGCTGGGTCGCTTCCGCACCGGACAACGACGGCGATCCAGTCTTCGCCGCGCATCCCGAGGTGGATTGCGGGCAAGGCTGGGACGCGATCTGCTCGGCAGGATTCAGCCGCAGGAGCGAGGCGTACGGGCTGGTACTGACGCCCACCGATGATGGCAACCTGCAGGTGCAGGGCGTCTTCTGAACGGAGTGACACGGATGTCCGAACGAACTGTGGTGGTCTTCGATTTCGATCTGACGCTGACCCGCTGGGAGACCGCCAGCCGGTTCTTCAAAACGCTGTTGCGACGCCAGCCATGGCGGATCGCCGGGGTGCTGCTGGCACTGCCCGTGCTGGTGCCGCTCTGGGCACTGCCGCGCACGCGGCGGCGGCCGGTGCGCTTCGCGGTCTGGATGGCCACGTTCGGGCGCCGCCGTGATGCGCTGGTCGCCCTGGCGGTTGCGCACGCCGATGAGGTGTTCGGCGGACCGGAGCCGGTGTTCCTGGCGCCTGGCGTGGAGCGCCTGCGCCATCATCTCGCCCAGGGCGACCAGGTCGTCATCGCCACCGGCTGTTGGGAGCCCCTGGCACGCGCGCTGCTTGAGCGCGAAGGACTGCAGGACGTGCCGCTGGTCGCCTCGACATTGCGGCCGTTTCTGGGCGGGTGGGTCAGCGAGCGTCATTGTCTGGGCGAGAACAAGATTCCGATGCTGACCGAACGCGGTTATCCGCCGCCGTGGCGCATGGCCTATACCGATCATCGCGCCGATCTGCCGCTGCTGCGCAACAGTGAGCAGTGGTATCTGGTCAGCCCGGGGGAGAAATGCCTGCGCCTGATCGAACAGACGATGATGACCAAGGCGCAGATCCTTCCCTGGCGCAATGCCTGAGCGCTCCCGTCACTGCGCGACCAGCGCGGGCCTCAGTCCTCCTTCATCGCCACTTCCGCCGCCAGCAACGCCTGCGCGGCCTTGCTCAGTTCCGGCGAAGGCACGATGGGCGCGCCTATGGCCTCCATCATCTGATCGGTGGAAACGAACCGGCGGTGCCGACGATCGTAGATGCCGGTGATCAACAGGGCACGCGTGGCGACCTTTTCCTCGTCGCCGACCAGCACCCGCTGCTCCATGATGATGCGCGTGCCGACCCAGCCGGCCAGCCGCGTTTCCAGCACGAAGCGCTGGAACGGCTTGAGTTCGCGCCGGAACTGGATGCTGCCCCCGCTGACGATCGGGGCCCACTTCGAGCGCCACGCCACCCGGCCCAGGCCCATCCGGAACACCAGATCCAGCCGGCCCAGATCGAAGATCGTCCAGTAGCGACCATTCGTCATGTGCAGATTGCTGTCGATGTCATTGGGCAGCACCCGGAAGTTCAGTCGCGACACCGCCAGCGGGGCGGTCAGCCTGGAGCGGAAGGGCGAGGACAGCAGCAGGATCAGGAGGCGGAACCAGAGATTCATGGGCAGGGGCGCTCATCTATAACAGTTGTCATAATGCAAATACGCTAATCTATGACATCTGTCTTAGCAAGGAGTCCGGCCATGAGTGCACGCCCTTCCGATGCCCCGCAACGCGTGGTCGCTGCGGCAGCGGAAATGTTGGCTACCTATGGCCTCAATGCCTCCAGCGTGCGCGAAGTGGCCAAGCGTGCGCAGGCGCCGTTCGGTTCGACGTACCACCACTTTCCGGGTGGCAAGCAGCAGGTGCTGGCCGAGGCCACGACCCTGGCGGGCGCCAAGGTGGATGCGTTGCTTGATACCTGCCTGCAGGGCACCGCGCCCGACGGGCTGTCCTTGTTTCTGGCGGCGTGGCGCGAGCGCCTGATCCGCTCGGACTTCCACGTGGGTTGCCCGGTGCTTGCCGCAGCAGTGGAAGAACCGATCGACGATGCCCCCGATGATGCGCAGCGGGCAGCGGCCGATGTCTTCGCGCGCTGGGAGGCGCGGCTGACGGAGGCGTTGACCCGCGGCGGTCGTCTGCCCGAACAGGCCAGAGGCATTGCCACCATGATCATCGCCAGCATCGAAGGCGCCGTGGCGATGAGCCGCGCGACGCGCGACATCAGCCCCTTCGACCGCGTCGCAGCGCAGCTTGAATCCCTGGTCGCCGATCGCTGAGACTGTCGGCGTGCCGCAACCGGAGTGCCGCGCTTTGACCGCCTTGATCCGTTCCACCGTGCTTGCCGTGACGTTTGCCGCGTGTGCCCTGCAGCCGAATGCACACGCACAGGAGTCGCCTGCGACCAACCCGCTGTATCAGGTGCCCGCCGACAAAGCGACCCCCGCGCAGATCACGCAGATGCAGCAGCGCCTGCTCGACTGGCCGCAGCTGCAGCGCTACCGCGGCGAGAACGCCGCGCTGGCGCCCGTCGCGCCCGGGACGAAGCGCGTGGTGTTCTACGGCGACTCCATCACCGAAGGGTGGGGGCCCACCGGCAGCGCCGGTTTCTTCCCCGGCAAGCCCTACGTCAACCGCGGCATCTCCGGGCAGACCACGGCGCAGATGCTGGTACGTTTCCAGCAGGATGTCATTGCGTTGAAGCCGGCTGCGGTGGTGATCCTGGCCGGCACCAACGATATCGCCGGCAACACCGGACCCGCCACGCAGGCGATGATCGAGGACAACCTGCACGCGATGGTGGAACTGGCACAGGCCCACAACATCCGCATCGTGCTGGCCTCGGTGCTGCCGGTCAGCGATTACCCGTGGCAACCCGGCGTGCAGCCCGCCGGCAAGGTGACGGCGCTCAACCGGGCATTGCGTGCCTATGCGGAGCAGCAGGGGGTGGTTTATCTGGATTACCACACCGCCATGACCAACAAAGACGGGGGCCTTGACCCGGACCTGGCCGCCGACGGCGTGCATCCCACCCCGGCCGGCTACGCGAAGATGGTGCCGTTGGCTGAGGCGGCCATCGCCCGGGCGCAGGCGCGCTGACCATGAGCAATCCCTATGCGGTAGCGGCACGTGCCGCGCGTCCTGCGGCCTCCCGGGGCTACGGGCTGCTGGCGGTGGGCCTGTTGAGCAGTGGCCTCACCGCGATCGTGATGACGGCCATTGGCCTGTTCGTGGTCCCGCAGTTCCAGGAGGTATTCACCAGCTTCGGCGTGGTGTTGCCATGGATCACGCGCGCGCTGAGCCACGGCTATGGATGGATCTGGTTCGCGCCGGTGCTGGTGCTGGTGCAGTGGCGGCGCGGTCCGGGGGGCTCTATCGGCCGCACCTGGCGGCCTTGCTGGGCGTGCTGGCGATGCTGGGCGGTGCGCTGGTGACGGTGTTCGGGCTGTATCTGCCGATGTTCCAGATCGGCGCGGTGGTGTGAGGCACCGCGCCGTCCGCGGCCCTCAGTCAAAGCGCCAACGCACCCCGGCATGAACACCGCGCCCATCACCGGGCGTCGAACGCGCGACATCCTTGCCCGCATCGTCGTAGCCCGGGGTGACCGTGGCGGCATAGTGGCGGTCGGTCAGGTTGCGCAGCTCGGCCCAGGCCTGCCAGCGGCCGCCGGGGGCGTCGTAGCCGACGCGGGTGCCGAAGATCACGTGGCTCTCGGCGCTGTAGCTGTTGGCGTAGTCCACGAACATCTTCGACGCGTACTCGGTGTTCAGCCCGGCGTAGAAGCCAGCCGGGTGGTCGTAGCGCAGCTGGGCCTGGTAGTAGTGGCGCGGCAGGCCGGGCAGGCGGTTGCTGCCGAAGCGCACATCATCGCGGTAGCGGAAGTCGCTGAAGGTGTACGCCTGGCGCAATGACAGCCGCCCGCCGACACCCTGCCACAGTGCACTGTCCAGGCCGGCTTCGATGCCGCGGTGCACGGTCGGGCTGGCGTTGGATTCGGCAATGAACAGGTTCGGCACCGGCCGCACTTCCACGGTGAGCAGTTCGTGGTTGAGGCGCGCGTAGTAGCCGGTCAGCTCCCAGCGGCCGAGCGCGCTGTCGCCGCGCGCACCCAGTTCCAGCGTGGTCGCGGTCTGGTTGTCCAGCTGCACCGGCGCGCGCTGGCGGCCGGTCGAGGCGCCGTTGCCGGCGGCGAAGTACTGGTTGGAACCCCAGATCATCGACCACGGGTGCGCCGGCTCCACCGAGCGGCTCAGGTTGCCGAACCACTGCGTCTGCGGTGTCTGCTGCCAGGTGAAGCCCAGCCGCGGTGCATAGTCCCATTGGCGCTCGGACAGCCGTTCCGGCGTGGCCGGCCAGGTGACCTGCACATCGCGGCGGGTGTGGATCAACGCCATGCCGGTCTGCAGGCGCAGCGTGTCGCTCAGCGCCAGATCATTGCCGAGGTGCAGCACGCTGTCGGTGCCGTAATGCTCAAAGTCACGGGTGTGCGTGCCGGCCGCGTACCCGTTGCTGGAAAAGCGCAGCGTCTCGCGCACGTTCGCGTCCAGATCGTGGGTCACACGCAGGCCGAGCGTGGTCACGCTGTCGTGCCCGAACAGCGCGTGCCGGCGGCGGTAGTCCAGCGTGCCGTTGAGGTTGGCGTAGTCCAGCTGCTGGCGGTACAGGCTCTCGTTCAAGTCCATCGGGTACTTGTGGTACACGAGGCCGGCCTGCAGCGACGAATCTGCATCGATGGTGTAGGTGGTGGTATTGCCGATCCACGTGCTGCCAGGCTGCGGCCGGCGCGCGTCGATGGCCAGGTTGGCCGGGTTCGCCGCGCGTGGGTCGTTGCGGATCTGCGCGCGGGTCAGGCGCCCCGGGGTTTCGTGATCGGTCTCGCGATAGCGCAGGAAGAAGCGCGTCTCCAGGTCCGGCGTGAGCTGCCAGCCGATGTTGGCCACCGCACCCTTGCCCTTGCCGGCGGCGTGCTGCTGATAGCCGTCGTACTCGGTGTCGGTGTAGGCGAGGAAGTAGTCGACGGCATCGTGCACGCCGCCCAGGCTGATCCCGCGCTTCTGGTAACCGCGCGCACCGCCTTCGTAGTGCAGCTCCAGCCCGGGCGTATCGCGGCCGCTGCGGGTGATGTAGTTGATCGCACCGCCCAGGGCCAGCGCACCGCGCTCGAATCCGTTGGCGCCACGCAGCACCTCCACCCGGCTCAGCCACAGCGGCTCCAGCAGCTCGTACGGTGTGCCGCCCGGACCGGTCAGCGGCAGGCCATCCAGCGAGACCGACAGGCCGGAGGCATGCGCCCCCGGTGCACGGTTGAGGCCCGAACCCCGAATGGAGACCTTGACGCCTTCATTGCCAGCGCTCTGCGCGCTGATGCCGGGCTGGTAGGCCAGCACATCGGCGGTGCCGGCGACGCGGCCCTGACCGACCTGGGTCATATCGACGACGTTGCCTGCACCGGGGATCCGGTCGAGCGCGCGGCGCGCGGCCTCGGTGGCATCGGCGGCGGTGACGTTCACCGCGTCGAGGGTGACAGCCTGGCCAGCGGGCGCGGCGTGGGCGGTGCCGGTGGCGGCAAGGCTGGCCAGCAGGGCGGCGGCGAGCAGGGACAGGGCAGGGGCGGTGGAGCGGTTCGTGAGGGCAGTCATTTCGTGCGCGGTATCAGTGCTGGCACGGCGCGCGACATCGCGGCACCCTGTCAACTTCATGTGGGGCGCGCAAGTTAACAGGATGTGGCGTGTTCGTCACCCTTGTGGGGCGTATGGGGACCAGCTACCGCGGCGCTGCCAGCGCTTTCGACTTGGCGTAGAGCCTTTGGGCCTGCGTCGTGTCGCCCAGCGCAGCATACGTCTCCGCCAGACTGTCCCAGGCGTTGGCCGAGCGTGGGAACAGCGTCGCGTTGAGGGAGAAGATGTGCAGGGCGGTGGCGTGGCCCAAGTTCTCGGCCACGGCGTAGCCCACGCCGTTGATGTCCTGCTCCAGCGTCGGCTGATCACCGCGCCCGGTGCTGGTGAGCCACTGTTTCAACGCGGTTGTGCGTGCGGCCGTCCGGGGGCCCAGTGCATAGGTGATCAGCGCTTCGGACAGGGTCTCGCGCGGGAACTGCGCGGGCGCGACCACCGCCATGGCACTGTCCACCAGCGTGCGCGACCACACATTCTTCGCACTGCCGTTAGTGAGGTAGATGAAGCTGTAGGTACCCCCGGCCAGGCCGTCGGCGAAGGCGATCCGCGCACGCACCCGCGTGCCACCGTCATGCCCGACGAGGCGGTACTCTCCGCTTTCTTCGAGTTCCCAACCCGTGGAAAAGCCGCTGCGTCGCCCGTTGCTCAGCACCTGTGGCTGCCACAGCTGTTGCAGCGTGGTACGACCCACCAGCTCACCGCGGGCCAGGGCCAGCAGGAAGCGATCCAGATCACCGAGGGTGGTATGCAGTGCGGCATGCCCGTAGGCATAGGCGGGCCATGCGATGTCGTCTTCGCGCTGCAGCGCGCCCTGTTTGCCGGTGTAGGCGATGGCGATCTCGTGGCGCGCATTCGTCGCCGGGCCGAGCGAGGTATGCGTCATCGACAGCGGTCGCAGCACGCGGTCCCGAACGATCTGCGCATAGGGCTGCTGGTACTGCGCTTCCAACAGCGCGGTGAGGACCAGATAGTTGGTCTGCGTGTACCGGCTGGCAGTGCCCGGCGTGAACTGCAGTGGCGCGCCGGCGAGTGCCTTGAACACCTCTGCTGGCGTGGCCGGGAAGCGGCGGTTGCCCTGCGAGGTGATCACCTCACCATCCCGGTACTGGAAGTACTCGGGAACGCCGGACGCATGGTCGAGGAACTGCCTCACGGTGATCGCCTGCCAGGCCTCGGGCAGATCGGGCAGATAGCGGCTGGCCGGTACGTCCAGCTCGACCCTGCCGGCTTCCACCCGTTGCATGACCAAGGTACTGACCAGCAGTTTGGCCAGCGAGTAAGCGTTGAACACCGTCTCGGGTGTCACTGGTTGGTGCGTGGTGAGGTCGGCCTCTCCGGCGACGGCCTGCGCAAGCAGCGTGTCGTTATGCCGTATCAGCACTGCCTGGCCGGCGATGCCGTAGCGATCGGCGTTTGTGTGGAGTTGCCGGGTGATCCGGGCGTCGAACTCCGCGGCGCGCGCGGTGCCCGACGGCGTCGATACCGCGAACAGCAGGACCGCGACAAAGGCGAAACGACGCATTGCGGGCATCCGCGTGGGTGAGCCCGCACAGTAGGAAGCGCTGGCACCCCGGTCAATGCGGCGGAAGTCACCCCCGGTCACGAAAGGCCCCGACCGTGGGGCCGGGGCCGCCCCGCATCAGCCCAGAATCCCGGGCAGATCCAGCCCCTTCTCCTTCGCACACTCCACCGCGATCTCATAGCCTGCGTCGGCATGCCGCATCACGCCCGTGGCCGGGTCGTTCCACAGCACGCGCGCGATGCGCTTGGCCGCCGCTTCGGTGCCATCGCAGACGATGACCATGCCCGAATGCTGCGAGAAGCCCATGCCGACGCCGCCGCCATGGTGCAGCGAGACCCAGGTGGCGCCACTGGCCGTGTTGAGCAGGGCGTTGAGCAGCGGCCAGTCGGAGACGGCATCCGAGCCGTCCTGCATGGCCTCGGTCTCGCGGTTGGGCGAGGCGACACTGCCGCTGTCCAGGTGATCGCGACCGATCACCACCGGCGCCTTCAGCTCGCCATTGGCGACCATCTCGTTGAAGGCCAGACCGAGTCGGTCACGATCGCCCAGGCCGACCCAGCAGATGCGTGCGGGCAGGCCCTGGAACTTGATCTTCTCGGCCGCCATGTCGAGCCAGCGGTGCAGGTGCGGGTTGTCCGGGATCAGCTCCTTGACCTTGGCGTCGGTCTTGGCGATGTCTTCCGGATCGCCGCTCAGCGCGGCCCAGCGGAACGGGCCGATGCCGCGGCAGAACAGTGGGCGGATGTAGGCGGGCACGAAGCCGGGGAAGTCGAACGCATCTTCCACGCCTTCTTCGAGCGCCATCTGGCGCAGGTTGTTGCCGTAGTCCACGGTCGGGACGCCGAGCGAGTGGAAGCCGAGCATGGCGCGGATGTGGTTGGCCATCGATTCGCGTGCGGCGGCTTCCACTTCCTTCGGCGCGGAGACGCGCTTGTCATCCCATTCTTCCACCGTCCAGCCCTGCGGCAGGTAGCCGTTGACCGGGTCGTGCGCGGAGGTCTGGTCGGTCAGCAGGTCCGGCTTCACGCCGCGGATCAGCAGCTCGTCCAGCACGTCGGCAACGTTGCCGAGCAGGCCCACCGAGAGCGGCTTCTTGGCGGTGCAGGATTCCTCGATCAGGCGCAGCGCTTCGTCGAGGTCGTCGGTCCAGGTGTCCAGATAGCCGGTACGCAGGCGCATCTCGATGCTGCTCTTGCGGCACTCCACCGCCAGGCACGAGGCGCCGGCCATCACCGCAGCCAGCGGCTGCGCGCCGCCCATGCCACCCAGCCCGCCGGTGAACAGCCATTTGCCGGCCAGGCTGCCGTTGTAGTGCTGGCGGCCCATTTCCACGAAGGTTTCGTAGGTGCCCTGCACGATGCCCTGCGCGCCGATGTAGATCCAGCTGCCGGCCGTCATCTGGCCGTACATGGCCAGGCCCTTCTTGTCGAGCTCGTTGAAGTGGTCCCAATTGGCCCAGCGCGGCACCAGGTTGGAGTTGGCGATCAGCACCCGCGGGGCGTCCACGTGGGTACGGAACACACCGACCGGCTTGCCGGACTGCACCAGCAGGGTCTGGTCGTCCTCCAGCCGCTGCAGGGTCTCGATGATCTTGTCGTAGCTCCCCCAGTCGCGCGCGGCGCGGCCGATGCCGCCATAGACCACCAGCTCCTGTGGGCGCTCGGCCACGTCCGGGTGCAGGTTGTTCATCAGCATGCGCAGCGGGGCTTCGGTCAGCCAGCTCTTGCAGGTCAGCGTGGTGCCGGTCGGGGCAAGGATGGTGCGGGTGGAATCGAGACGGGTCATGCAGCACTCCGGGACGTAGCGAAGTCGAGACAGGCATCGAGCACCTGCTGCAGCGTGGCGCGCAGCGGGGCGGCGTGATCGGGATCCAGCGGCGTGGGCCAGCTGTGCTCATCCACGGCCTCGGGCTCGTGCATGTAGCCGCGGCAGGCCAGCTCCATCTGCAGCGTGTGCACGCCGCCGGGGATGTCGCTGTAATGGCGGGTGATGTAGCCGCCCTTGAAGCGGCCGTTGCGCACATGGCTCATGCCGCTCATCGCACACAGGTTGTCGACGACATCGGTGAGCGCGTTGTCGCAGGTGGTATCGCCATTGGTACCGAGGTTGAACTGCGGCAGCTGGCCATCGAACAGGTGCGGAATGTGCGAGCGGATCGAGTGCGCGTCGTACACCACCACGGTGCCGTGCTGCGCACGCAGGCGCGTGATCTCCGCGGCGAGGGCGTCGTGGTAGGGCACGAACCAGGTATCGCGGCGGCGCGCGATCTCGGCCTCGTCCGGGCCGTGGCCATCGCGGTACAGCGGCTGGTTGTCGAAGGTGGTCAGCGGGCACAGGCCGGTGGTGTTCTGGCCCGGGTACAACGAGGTGCCGCTGGGGTCACGGTTGACGTCGATGACCGAGCGCGACACCGCGGTGCGGACCGTGGTGGCGCCCATCTGCTGCGCGAACGCGTACAGCTCATGCACCCACCAGTCGGCGTCGCGGCGGGCCAGCCACGGTGAGACGAACTGCGTGGCGAGCGCATCGGGCAGCTCGGTGCCGGTGTGCGGGAAGCTGACGATCAGCGGCACATCGCCACGGTGGATCTGCAGCCAGTCCGGATGCGTGCTCATGCCAGCGGCTCCAGCGGCGGCAGGATGTCGGCCAGTCCCTCAGCCAGCACGCCGCTGCGGACCAGGTTGGTGGCGGCGACCATGTCCGGATGGAAATAGCGGTCGTCTTCGAGCGTCGGCACCTGCGCGCGCAGGCGCTGGCGCACCGCTTCCAGCGCATCGCTGGAGCGCAGCGGGGCGTGGAAATCGCAGCCCTGCGCGGCCGCCAGCAGTTCGATACCGATCACGTTGGCAGCGTTCTCGGCCATCGTCATCAGGCGGCGTGCACCGTGTGCGGCCATCGAGACATGGTCTTCCTGGTTGGCCGAGGTCGGGATCGAATCGACGCTGGCCGGGTAGGCGCGCTGCTTGTTTTCCGAGACCAGCGCGGCGGCGGTGACCTGCGGAATCATGAAGCCGGAGTTCAAGCCGGGCTTCGGGGTGAGGAACGCGGGCAGCCCGGACAGCGCCGGGTCGACCAGCATCGCGGTGCGGCGCTCACTGATCGAGCCGATCTCGCACACCGCCATCGCCAGCATGTCCGCCGCGAAGGCGACCGGCTCGGCGTGGAAGTTGCCGCCGCTCAGCGCCTCGTTGGTATCGGTGAACACCAGCGGGTTGTCGGACACGCCGTTGGCTTCGATCGCCAGCGTGGTGGCGGCCTGGCGCATCACGTCGAAGGCCGCGCCCATCACCTGTGGCTGGCAGCGCAGGCAGTACGGGTCCTGCACGCGCACGTCGTTGTCGCGGTGCGATTCGCGGATCGCCGAGCTCTGCATCAGGGTGCGCAGGGCGGCAGCGGTGGCGATCTGCCCGCGCTGGCCACGGATGCTGTGGATGCGGGGATCGAAGGGCGTGTCCGAGCCCTTGGCCGCTTCCACCGATAGCGCGCCGGTGACCAGCGCCGCGCGGAACACGGTATCGATCGCGAACAGCCCGGCCAGTGCATAGGCGGTGGAATACTGCGTGCCGTTGAGCAGGGCCAGGCCTTCCTTCGCGCCCAGCACCAGCGGAGCCAGGCCGACCTTGGCCAGTGCCTCGGCGGCGGGCAGGCGCTGACCCTCGACGAACGCTTCGCCGACACCGATCATCACGCTGGCCAGGTGCGAAAGCGGGGCCAGATCGCCCGAGGCGCCGACCGAGCCCTGGCACGGAATCACCGGAATGACGTCGTGCTGCAGGAAGGCTTCCAGCAGGGCCAGCGTCTGCGGGCGGATACCCGAGGCGCCCTGGGCCAGGCTGGCCAGCTTCAAGGCCATCATCAGCCGCACCACCGGCGCGGGCATCGGTTCGCCGACGCCGGCGGCGTGCGAGAGCACGATATTGCGCTGCAGGGTTTCCAGGTCGTCGCGCTCGATGCGCACGCTGGCCAGCTTCCCGAAGCCGGTATTGATGCCGTATACCGGCGCGCCCTTGGCGACGATGTCGGCCACGGTCTGCGCACTGCGCAGCACGGCCGCGGCCGAGGCCGGGTCCAGCCGCACCCGCGCGCCGTCATGGATCGCGCGCCATTGCGCCAGCGTGACAGCGCCGGGGTGCAGGGTCAGGGTAGTGCTCATGAAATCTCCAGACATCACTAGATTCAGACGGGTTGGCCGCGCATCACGCGGGTGTGCAGGGGGTTGAAACCCATGCGGTAGACGAGGTCGGCGGGCGCCTCGATGTCCCACAGGGCGAGGTTGCAGTCCAGGCCGACGGCGAGCCGGCCGATCCGGTCCTGCCGGCCAAGGGCGCGCGCCGCTTCACGGGTGAAGCCGGCGATGCACTCCGCCACGGTCATGCGGAACAGGGTGGCAGCCATGTTCATCGCCAGCAGCGGGCTGGTCAGCGGCGAGGTGCCGGGGTTGGAATCGGTGGCCAGTGCCAGCGGCACGCCAGCCGCGCGCAGCTCGGCGATCGGGGGCGGGGTGGTATCGCGGGTGAAGTAGAACGCGCCCGGCAGCAGTACCGCCACGGTGCCGGCGCGGTGCATCGCGGCGATCCCGTCGGCGTCGAGGTGTTCGATATGGTCGGCCGACAGCGCACCATGGCGCGCGGCCAGGGCGGCACCGTGCTGGTTGCTCAGCTGCTCGGCATGGATCTTGATCGCCAGCCCGTGCTGCTGCGCGGCAACGAAGACCTGCTCGGCCTGCGCGGCGCTGAAGGCGATGTTCTCGCAGAACACGTCCACGGCTTCGGCCAGCCCTGCAGCGGCAACCGCCGGAATCATGACGTTGCAGACCTCGTCGATATACTCCTGCGCTTCGCGGCCCGGCGGGATCGCATGCGCACCGAGGAAGGTCGGCACGATCTCGACCGCGCGCTGACGGCCCAGCTCACGGGCGACGTGCAGTTGCTTGGTCTCATCGGCCAGGGTCAGCCCATAACCGGATTTGATTTCGAGCGTGGTGATGCCTTCGGCCAGCATGGCGTCCAGCCGGGGCAGGCTGGCGGCCAGCAGTTCGGCCTCGCTGGCGGCGCGGGTGGCGCGCACGGTGGAGACAATGCCGCCGCCCGCGCGGGCGATATCGGCGTAGCTGACCCCCTGCAGGCGCTGCTCGAACTCACCGGCGCGGTTGCCGGCATAGACCAGGTGGGTGTGGCAGTCGATCAGGCCGGGGCTGATCCAGCGCCCGCCGCCGTCGATGCGCTGGGCGGGCTGCAGATGGTCTGCCGAACCCGCTGCACCGACATGCACGATGCGCCCATCGGTCGCGGCGATGACGCCGTCCTCGATCACGCCCAGGCCGGGGCCATCGACGGTGATCAGGTTGGCGTGGTACCAGAGGGTGTCACAGTGCATGGCAGCAACCACATCGGTGTATATGTCTATACAATATAGGCGCCTCTTCCGGGATGTCCAGTGATGCCAGCCAACCCCGCACCGATCCTTCGTTTCCACGCCGCCCATGCGCTGCTGCCGCAGGGCTGGGCGCGCGATGTGCGCATCGTCAGCCAGGGCGGCACGCTCATCGAGGTGACCGAAGGCGCGTCGGCCGAGCCGGGCGATACCGCGTTGGCGATCGCGCTGCCGGGCCTGGGCAACCTGCACAGCCACGCCTTCCAGCGCGGGATGGCCGGGCTGACCGAGATCGGCGGCAACAGCGGCGACAGCTTCTGGAGCTGGCGCGAGCTGATGTACCGCTTCCTGGCGCACCTGCAGCCCGACGCCATGCAGGCCATCGCCGAGCAGGCCTATGTGGAAATGCTGGAGTCCGGGTTCACCCGGGTCGGCGAGTTCCACTATCTGCATCACGGCCCGGACGGTGCACCCTATGCGAACCGTGCCGAAATGGCCGAGCGCATCGCCGCGGCGGCCCACTCCAGCGGGATCGGCCTGACCCTGCTGCCGGTGTTCTACGCGCACGCCGATTTCGGCGGCGCCCCGCCAAATCCGGCCCAGCGCCGGCTGATCCACGATGTCGACGGTTTCGCTGAGCTGCTGCAGGGCTGCACCCGCGCGCTGAAGGACCAGGACGACGCCGTGCTCGGGTTCGCGCCGCACAGCCTGCGGGCGGTGACCGGTGAGGAACTGGCAGCGCTGCTGCCGCTCAACGCCGGCCCGGTCCACATCCATATCGCCGAACAGACCCGCGAGGTCGATGCCTGCGTGGCGTGGAGCGGGTTGCGCCCGGTGCAGTGGCTGTACGAACACGTGCCGGTGGATGCGCGCTGGTGCCTCGTCCACGCGACCCATATCACCCAGGCGGAACTGCAGCAGATCGTGGCCAGCCGCGCGGTGGCCGGGCTGTGCCCGATCACCGAAGCGAACCTGGGCGACGGCCTGTTCCCGATGCAGGCGTTCGCGCGCGCGGGCGGCCGGTTCGGCGTGGGTTCGGACTCCAACGTGCTGATCGACGCGGCCGAAGAGCTGCGCCTGCTCGAATACGGCCAGCGGCTGCAGCTGCGCGGGCGCAACGTGCTGGCCCCGGGCGATGGTCAATCCACCGGCCGCTGGTTGTACGAGCAGTCGTTGCGCGGCGCCGCGCAGGCTCTGGGTGTGGCCACCGGCCTGCAGGCCGGCGCACCGGCCGACCTGGTCGAACTCGATCCCGACCACCCGGCGCTGATCGCCCGCGACGGCGATGCCTTGCTTGACAGCTGGGTGTTCGCCGCACGTAATGGCGCCGTGCGATCGGTGTGGCGCCAAGGGCGCCAGTTGGTCCGTGACGGTCGCCACCCGCAACGCGAGGCGGTGGCCGCACGGTTCGCCGCGGCACTTCGACCGTTGTTGAGGGTCTGATCCGACCCTCCCATGCAGGAATCCAGAGTGACGGGCAAGAAAGCAGCAACCCTCAATCAGCGCATCCGTGCTGATCTGGAAAGCCGCATCCTCAGTGGACAGTGGGAGCCTGGCTTCCGCATCCCCTACGAACACGAGCTGATGGAGCAGTACGGCTGCTCGCGGATGACCGTGAACAAGGTGCTGACCGCGTTGGCCGAGAGCGGCATGATCGAGCGCCGCCGCCGGGCCGGCTCGTTCGTCGCCCGGCAGCCGCCACACCTGGAACAGGTGGCACTGGAAATCCCCGACATCGCGATGGCGGTGGAAGCGCGCGGGCATGTCTATGGCTACCAGCTGCTGGAGCGTGCCTACCGGCGCCCGCGCGAGCAGGTGGCCGAAGAAACCACCCTGGCCGGGGGCGAGAAGCTGCTGGCGATCCGCTGCCTGCACCTGGCCGATGGCCGGCCGCTGGCGCTTGAGCACCGGCTGATCAGCCCGGTCGGCGTGCCGGAGGTGCTGGAGGTGGATTTCGAGACGACCGCGCCAGGCAGCTGGCTGCTGCAGAACGTATCGTGGACGCGCGCCCAGCACCGGATCAGCGCCTGGGGCGCCGACGACGCGGCCGCTACGCTGTTGCAGGTCAAGCAAGGCACGGCCTGCCTGGTCATCGACCGCCTCACCTGGCGCGGCGAGCAGCCGATCACCTGCGTGCGGCAGATGTTCCTGGGCGATGCCTACGATCTGGTCGCCCGATTCTCGCCGGGCGCGCGCTGACCGTTACAGCGTGGTGCATTGCCGCCAGCGGACCGGCTCATCCACGCCGGGGCGCGGGTTGAGCTGGATGCGCACGGTGCGCAGCGCCGGGTAACGGGTCACTTCCTCGCAGATCAGCGGCCAGATCGCATCGATCTCGCCGGTGCGGTTGATTGCCAGCGTCTGCCGGGTCAGCCAGATGCCGCTGGCCACGCCAGCGTGGGTGGCCACCTTGCGTGACAGCTCCTGTTGATAGCGATCCAGGGTGGCGTCGTCCGGGTTGGCCTCCATCGCGGCCGGGGCAGCATCGGTGGCGCGGCCTTGAGGGCCTTCTTGCGCGGTCGGGGCTGGTGTCGCTGCGGCGGTGGGCACGGTGCCGGCCTGCGCCGCTTCCGGAGCCATCGCGGCGGCAGGCGGGGCGGTGGCCGCGGTGTCCGCGGTGGCCGCCGAGTCGTCGTCGGTCCACTCCTTCTCCAAGCCGGCGGTCAGCGAGCCCAGCCCGACCATCAGGCCCAGCGTCGCCGCGCCCAGTGCCGCGATCGAAATGCGCCGGATCGCCTCGCGGCGGGCACCGGCCTGCACACGGGCTTCCATGTCGCCGGGCAGATACGGCTGCAGCAGCGGCCACAGCAGCGGGCCGTCGAGGACTTCCACGCTCTGCTTTTCAGCGGCGATGCGGCCATCGCGCTCGACCTTGCCCTCGGTGATCAGGATCCCGCCACGGGCACCGGCCAGGCGCGCGGCGGCGCCGAGTTCGTTCACCGCGGCGGTGCCGATCCGGTAGGCGCGCCCGTGCTTGCACGACAGCAGCCAACGCTGTGGCCCGTCGTGCATCAGGAAATCGCTGCGCGGTTCGCGGCTGTCGACCGCCTCGTCCGCCAAGTCCTGCAGCCCGCGCTGCTCATGCATTGCGCGCCGGACGATCAGGGAAAACTCACGCCAGTGCATGCCGGCCAAGGCATTCAGGCCGAGCTGGGTCTCCTTGCGCTTCCGTTTGATCAGCCAGAAGTAGGCCGTGGCCAGGAACCAGGCGATGAGGGCCAATAGCAGGGCCAGAATCCAGGAGAGCATGCAGGGGGATATGAACAGGGAAGTGCGATAGACAGTTTATATGCGCCTTTGCACGTCAGCGGCGCGTCGTTCTCGCACCGGTGCGCATCCGGCGATCACGTCGGTGACGGCCGTCTCACTTTGTGGCGATCCAGCCCATCAAGCGCCCACAAAAAACCCGCCAATCCAGAGCCGTGAGGGGAGGGAACAAACGGCGGTGGAAGCGATTGGCGGGTCGATTTCGATTGTCAACAAAGTCGTGCTGCTTTGCAACAATCGCCGGTCGGGTCAGTTCAGCTCAGGCGTCGGAGGTCGGCGACTGGTGCGTACCCGGGGATGGATCGGCCGACGGCGAGGCATTGCGGGCCTCGGCACGGTTGACCCGAGTGTTGAGCGCATCGATCCGGGCATTGAGCGCGGCGACATCCTCGGCGGTGGGGATGTGCAGGCGCTTGAGCACGCCCTGGACGCGGTCATCGAAGGCTTTCTCGACCTTGTCCCAGGTGCCGCTGGCCTTTTCGCGGGCCTCACCGAGGTGTTCCTCGACATTGTCGCGCCAGCGCGGCGCATCGCCGGTCTGCTCGCGGTTGCGGGCCTCGATGTTCTCGCCTTCCTTGACCAGGTTGTCGAAGACCCGGCTGCCTTCGGCCTGCGCACGCCCGAAGGCGCCCAGGCCGGCCAGCCAGATCTGCTGGGCCGAATCGGTCAGCTTGCGCGAGAAGCGCTCGGCCTGATCCTGCAGCGAGGGCTTCTCGCCGGGGATGCGATCGTCGAAGTCGTTGGGTGAATTCATGGGGCGATCCCTGTGGGTGGACACCCTTGGATCGTATGCATCGCCGGCTTCAAGCGATGTGATGGCCGGCGCCTGTGCAGCGCCGGGCCGGGCGTCGGTTCAGCCGAGCTTTTCCTGCAGCACGCGCTGGATCTCGCTTTCCACCATGCCCTTCATGGCCGAGAGCAGGAAGCCGAGCTTGGCGGTGACCTGCACCTGGCCGGGCTGCAGCGCGATCGCGCCATCCACGCCGGAGCCGCTGAAGTTCAGCACGTCGCCCACCCAGTTGGACTGCAGGCCGAAGCGCTCTGACAGTTTGGCGGCGACATCTTCGATGGCTTTGCGCGCATTTTCGGCGGGCAGGGTGTGGGCGTGACGGATATCGATGGTGGACATACAGCCTCCTGGCGGACAACGGCGCGGATTCGGGCGTGCATTGTGCGCATCCTCAGGCACAACTCCAAGGTCTGCGTCACACTTCTTCTTCCCTGACATTCAACCTGCTAGGCTGCGCCGCGTGCAGAACCTGCTAGTTCACTTTACTCAACGCCAACATCCCGACCAGCCCCTGCGGCCCGGGGTGCAGCGCATCGTGCGTCATGCATCGGGCACCGTCCGGCTTGGCGATGACACTCCCGGCACCTTGTTGCTGGCCCAGTTCTGCCTGGATGACCGCGGCCTGTGGCTGCAGGTCGCCAGCGGCATCCGCGGCATCCACGTCAACGGCCGCCCGGTGCGCCGGATGGCGCTGCTGCGGGCCGGCGACGCCGTTTACGCCGATGGCGTTGAGATGGTGGTGCAGGGCGAGTGCGAAGCGGTCGCGCACGCACCACCGCGCAGCGATGACGGGGGCGATGACCAGCGCCTGTTGCGCGGCGTCGGCGGCCAGCACCACGGGCGCAGCTTTACCCTGGATCGGCCGCGCGTGATCGGGCGTGGGCCGGAGGCGGACATCGTCATCGACGACCCGGCCTTTGCCGAGCAGCACGCCCGCCTGGAGCAGCACGGTGAGCGCCTGCTGCTGCGCGACCTGGGCGCCGGCGAGTCGACGCGGGTCAATGGCGTCACCGTTCGCCATTGCTGGCTGCAGCCGGGCGATCAGCTGGTCTTCGACGCGCAGCACCGCTTCGTGCTCGAAGTGCCGCATGACGGCCGCAAGCGCGTCGTCGTCGAGGAAGAGGACGACGGCTTCGAAGCGCGGCAACGCCCGGAACCGGTCGCCGCGCCCAAGCGGGTGAGCCGCTGGCCGTGGCTGCTGGCCAGTGCGCTGTTGCTGGCGGCGGCGATCAGTGGGCTGCTCTGGTTCGGGGCGCGGTAAACGCGGGCTCCGGCCGTCGGCGGGGCCTCGGATAGATTCGTTTGCAACCAAATTCGCCTTGTCCTGCAAGGCCTAAAGGCTGGTGCGCTGCGGCATACTAGGGGTCTTGCCCCATAGGTGTGACATGACGCGCGCGTTCAATTTCAGTGCCGGCCCTGCAACCCTGCCGGAATCGGTCCTGCGCCAGGCGCAGGAAGAGATGTTGGAGTGGAACGGCGCGGGCGCCTCCATTGTCGAAATGAGCCACCGCGGCCCGGAGTTCATGGCCGTCGCCGCCCAGGCCGAGGCCGATCTGCGTCGCCTGATCGGCATCCCGGACGACTACGCAGTGCTGTTCCTGGCCGGTGGCGCGACCACCCAGCAGGCCCTGCTTGCGCTCAATTTCGCCCAGCCCGGCCAAGCCGTGGATTACGCGCTCACCGGGCATTGGGGCAAGACCGCGATCAAGCAGGTCAGCCCGTACGTCTCGGTCAACGTCGCTGCCAGCAGCGAGGCCAATGGCTTCCACGACATCCCGGCGCGCGCCAGCTGGCAGCTCTCCGAGGATGCCGCGTACGTGCACATCACCGCCAACGAAACCATCCACGGGGTCGAGTTCCGTGACACCCCGGACGTGGGCGACGTACCGCTGTTCGCCGATTTCAGCTCGTCGATCGCCAGCGAGCCGCTGGAGGTCAGCCGGTACGGCCTGATCTACGCCGGCGCGCAGAAGAACCTCGGCCCGGTCGGCGTATCGGTGGTGATCGTGCGCCGCGATCTGCTC
>Ga0213827_1000875_pt1 | contig 19399 bp, 21 predicted proteins | sample MC6MC0898MG_FD_180669 | JGI IMG/M metagenome (GOLD analysis project Ga0213827, IMG submission 180669) | Enriched soil aggregate microbial communities from Iowa State University, Ames, United States - MC6-MC0898-MG | ecosystem: Environmental > Terrestrial > Soil > Unclassified | place: USA: Iowa...
CAGGCGAGGCAGCCAGGCAGGGCGTTCGGCAGCGGGCAGGCGGTCCAGGATGTCCATGGCGATGGCGACGTCGCGTTCCAGGTCGCCCAGCATCATGGTTTTGGTGGTGCTGTAGCGTTCGTAGAACAACGACGCGAACGACAGGCCGTACGCCAGCAGCAGGCCGACGAGGAAGATCAGGAACAGGCGCGCGACCAGCGTGCCCGGCCAGGGGAAGCGGCGCGGGGTGGCGGTGGTCACTGATCGGGTTCCGAGACGTCGACGGCGGCCGAGAACACATAGCCTTCGCTGCGCACAGTCTTGATATACATCGGTTCGCGTGCGTCTTCGCGCAGGCGCTGGCGCAGGCGGCTGACCAGCAGGTCGATGGAGCGTCCGAAGAAGTCGGCGTCGCGACCTTGCGTCAGGTTCAGCAGCTGGTCGCGGTTCAGCACGCGTTGCGGATGGTCCAGGAATACGCGCAGCAGCCGGTATTCGGCGCCGCTGAGCGACACGATGGTGCCGTCAGCATCCAGCAAATGGCGCGCGGTGGTGTCCAGCCGCCAGTTGCCGAACGCGATCTCGCGGCCGGGCTCGGTCACCTGGAAGTTGGGCGGCAGCATGCGCGTGCGGCGCAGGATCGCCTTGATGCGCGCCAGCAGTTCGCGCGCCACGAAGGGTTTGACCAGGTAGTCGTCGGCGCCCATTTCCAGGCCGAGGACACGGTCCATGTCGTCGCTGCGCGCCGTCAGCAGCAGGATGGGGATGCGGCGGTGCTTGCCGCTGCGCAACTCGCGGCACAGCACCAGCCCGTCGTCGCCGGGCATCATGATGTCCAGCACGATGAGGTCGACGGACAGGCTTTCCAGCAGCGACCGCATCTGTCGGCCGTCCGCCGCCAGCGTGACGGTCAAGCCGTTCTTCTTCAGGAAATTGCCGGCCAGTTCGCGGATTTCGCGATCGTCGTCGACGATCATGACGTGATCAACGTGATCCATCGGAGGATGCCTTTTCAGGGTGGGAGGGCGTGGCGCTCATGATACCGGGGGCAGGGGATCCCGGCGCGGGCGGGAATTGGCGATCAACTGGCACTGGAATGGCTTGGCGGCTTCGGCGGTAAAGCCGCCGAAAAGCAGCAACAGGACGGCAAGAAAACGTTTCATCGGAGGGGCTCCACAGACTGCGATGAACGGTTTATAGCGCCGCCCGAGCCGGGATGTGTGTCGTACTGTATACGCACGGGCGACGGATACATAAGCAGGAAAAACGACGCTAAACCGGCACAAGCCGGATACGTGTCGCGGGTGCAATGGGGCCTCTTTCCAAAGGACACCCCATGGACCTGATCAACACCCCCATAGCCCTCCTGGCCGGCATGCTGACCATCGCGTCGCCGTGCGTGCTGCCTTTGTTGCCGGTGCTGCTTGGCACCTCGCTGGAACGTTCCGACCGGATGCGTCCCTTGTTTGTCGTGTCCGGCTTCGTGCTGGCGTTCGCTGGCCTGGGCATCGCGCTCAGCCTGCTGTCGAACCTGAATGCCTCGGTGCATGAAGCTGTGCGGTCCACCTCGGTGGCGTTGCTGGCGCTGTTTGGGCTGGTGCGCATCTGGCCGCAACCCTATGACCGCCTGATTGCCCGCTTTGGCGGACCGTTGCAGCAGCTGGCGTTCAGCGCCGGCGGGGCCGGCAACGGGAATGCCGGCGGCTTTCTGCTGGGGCTGTCGCTGGGCGCCGTGTGGACACCCTGCGCGGGCCCGGTGCTGGCGTCGATCCTGGTGCTGGCCGCCAAGGCGCAGGACCTGACGCAATCCAGCACCTTGCTGCTGGTGTTCGCCATCGGCGCCGGCATTCCCATGCTGGCCATCGCCTATGGCGGCCAAGCCATCGCGGCCCGGGTGCGCGGGCTGTCGCGCTACACGCATCGCTTGCAACAGGGCTTCGGCGTGCTGCTGGTCCTGACCGCGGCCGCCATCTATTTCCAGTACGACATCCTGGCCTACGCCTGGATCAGCAACCTTTTCAACTGACCTTTCTCCCCTGACCCCAAGGAGTCCGACCATGTTTGCTTCCATCAAGAAGATCGCGCTGGGCGCGTTGCTGGCCACGTCGCTGGCGACGTCGGTAGTGCCCGGCGCCGCGCAGGCCGCCGCCACGGCTGTCCCCGCGCCGGAATTCACCGGTATCGAAAACTGGCTCAATAGCCCGCCGCTGACGTTGGCCTCGCAACGCGGCAAGGTCGTGCTGGTGGATTTCTGGACCTACACCTGCATCAACTGCATCCGCACGCTGCCGTACGTCACCAGCTGGCATCAGAAGTACAAGGACCAGGGTTTGGTGGTGGTGGGCGTGCACACGCCGGAGTTCCCGTTCGAGCGTTCGACGCCCAACGTCCAGAAGGCGCTGGAACGCTTCAACATCACCTACCCGGTGGCGCAGGACAACCGTTATGCCACTTGGGAGGCCTATCGCAACCAGTACTGGCCAGCGGTCTATCTGATCGACAAGCAAGGCCAGATCGTCTACCGCCATTTTGGCGAAGGCAACTATGCCGAGACCGAGGCCGAGATCCAGCGCCTGCTGGCGCAGCCGGGCTAGGCCTGGCCCGCCATCTGCATTGCGCGCCAATCCCGGATCTTTTCCGGGGCGGGCGGCGGCGTTTTGCCATTCAGCGGCCCGAACGGGAATGCCGAACGCAGCGACAGCGGCGGCGGCTGGTCCAAAGGCGCTAGTGCCCGCGACGCGGCTTGAGCAGGAGGCCTAGCGGCCGGTATCCGGGTAATTGGGCCCGGCATCGTGGAAGCCGCCACTGCTATACGGGTTGACGGCGCCCGGGTGGGGCGGACCGCCGTTGCCGGAGGCGCAGCCACCAAGCAAGAAGGCGGCGGCAAGCAGGGTGATCAGGTGCTTGAACGGGGAATTCATGTCGGTCTCCTGCGGCTGCCCCTCAGCAGGCGCGTAGCGTGCAGCGTATGAGGACGATTATAGGGCGGCGTCCGTCCGCCACCCCTTGCGCTTGGTCCACGGCCGATCGCAGCGCTGCCGATAGCCTTCCACGGCCGGGGAACTCGTCGGCTGGAAGTACGGATGTGGATATCCCGCCTGGCGCATCGCGTCATACATGCGCCGGCCCCACACGCACTGTGCTTGTGCCTGATCCCATAGCCGCGCCGCCTGTTCCGGCTGGCCGTGCTGCCACAGCGTCAGGCCATAGTCGGCCACGATTTCTTCGTTGCGCGGAATCTCGCGGTAGGACTCGCGCATCAGGCGCAGGCCTTCGTCCGTGTCGCCTCGCCGCGCCAGGATCCAGCCCAGGGTTCCCTGGTTGTACGGGTTTGCGCCCGTGCGGAGGATGGACTCGCGCGCTTGCGCTTCGGCCTGGGGCAAAAAGTCGGGAAAGTCCGCCAGGTAGTAGGCGATCTCGTTGGCCAGGTCCGGGTCGTCGGGCTGCCGTGCGCGGCCGCGCTTGGCTTGGCGTTGCTGCAGCACCTGCGTGTCAGCCAGTGCAAGTTCCGGCATGCCCAGCAGGCGTTCCAGGTTCAGGCGGTCTTGCAGCACGGCCTTGGTGGGGCGTTTGAGCGATTCCGGGAAGCGCCACTGGCGGGCGCGCTGGACCCATTGCCGGGCCTGGTCTTGCTGGCCGACCATCAACAGCAGGTGGGCCAGGTCCAGTTGTTGTTGCGGGGTGTCGGCGCAGCGCATGGCGCTGATCAATTGCTGGGCGCCGTCCACGTCCTTCTGCGCGAACTTGAGATTGATGGCGTTCAGTTCGGCAAAGCACGCCGCGTTGTCGGTGACTGCGCCGTCGATCGACAGGGACAAGGGGCTGGCGGGCATGTCATGGCTGAAGTAGGCCGTGGCGCCCTGGCGGGTGGTGTAGCCCAGGTCGACCCACTGTTCGCCCCAGCGTTGGCGCAGCGTCAGGATGTAGGGCCAGGCAGGCAGCGGCGTGTTGTCGCCACTGGAATTCAGTTGGAAGAAATGGCCCCACGCGCCGTCGCCGACGCGACGGATCAGCGTGAAGTCCGCGGCGGCGTGCGGCTGCTCGGTCCAGACCCAGGCGGTGCGGCCCTGCGCGTCGGTGACGCCGTGCAGGATCCCGTCGTTGCTGGGGGTGTTCTGGATCGAGTCGGTCTTGCCGGTCAGGAACAGGCGGTACGGTGTGTTGGGGGCGGGCGCAATGGACCGGCTGTTGGGCAAGGCGAGCGTCAGGCTGCGGCCGTGCGTGCCCACGCCATATTGCGGCATACCGGCAGGCGGCGTCGTCGAACGGACGGTGGATTTTTCAGGCGCGGTGGTGTCGGCGGCGTGGGCGCCGGGCGCCAGCAGCCACAGGGCGGCGGCGAACACGAGCGGGGTGATCGGGGTGTGCTGCAAAGGCTTCATGGGGACTGCTTGGGGGGCCGCGGGAAGGTTCGCGTGGCCGGATTGTGCACGACAACGCGCGCCGGGGCGAATCCGCCTGCCGCTATCGACGCAGCTGTGCCTCGATGAACGTGTGGATCGCGCGTGTCTCGTCGTTGTCGGCGCCCACGTCGGCATTGATCTGGGCGTGGTTGCGCGCAATGCCCACCAGTTCCGCTTGGCCGCCGTGCGCTTTCAGCAGATCGGCATAGCGCTGCGATCGGCGGCAGGGATCGGGGCGCAGCGTGGAACACACGAAGAGGGCGGGAGGCTGCGGGCCACGCAGTTGCGCGGTCGGTGATGCCGCCGCCCATTGCGCGGGGTCGGCGCCAAAGGCCTCGTCATAGAAGGGGGCGTGCGGGCGGGGCATGACGTCCAGCAGGTCGAAACCCGCGCCGTCCAGGACGACGCTGGCCAGCCAGGGCCGCGCGCCGGTGCGTTGCCGCATGGGCTCGTCGGCGGCCAGCAACGCCAGCAAATGGCCGCCGGAGGAATGCCCCATGACGATGAGCCGGTCCGGGTCGGCGCCCCAGCTGTGGGCGCGCTGGCCGATCCACGCCAATGCGCGGCCCAGGTCTTCGGCCTGCGCTTCAGGGCGTGCCTGCGGCAGCAATCGCGTGTTGACCGACACGATCACGTAGCCTCGCGGCAACCAGTAGGCCAGCTTGTTCTGGACGACTTCGGCTGCGGCCTTGTCGCCGTTCTTCCACGAACCGCCATGGACGATGACGAGCACCGGGGCGCCGCCGGGGGCGGGAGCGCCGGGCAGATAGACGTCGGCGATTTGGGCGGCATCCGACCCGTAGCGCTGGTCCAGCAACGGGGCGGCCGATGCCGGCCCGAGCAGGGAGGCGGTCAGGAACAAGGCGGGCAGCAGGCGGGGCGCGAGCATGGACGTCCGGGGCAGGAGAGGGGGCTGCTTACTGTAGCGCGGGACGGGCGCCCGTTGCGTGGGCTGCGCCTGGGGCCGGCCTGTGGCATGCTGCGGCCGATCTTCAACCCGCGCGACGACGCCTTTCCGCAATGCGAACCTTCCTGCTACGTGTATGTGACCTGCTGCTGCTGGCCGCCGCCGCGGCGTCTTTCGGCGCCTGCCTCACGTCGATCCTGACGACCGACGCCTACGGCTGGGTCGTCCCTGACGCCCCATACCTCTATGAGCCGCGCGACTTCTACGCCGACGCCATCATGGCAGGGCTGGCCGGGTTGATCGCGCTGATGCTGGCCGAACGCTTCCAGGTAGTGCGCCGGCTGCGAGGCGGGCGGCTGGCGGCAACCTTGGCCGCCGCGCTCATCGCCCTCTACCTGGCGCCGCCCGCGCCCGTGGTGTTCGGCAATACCTGGGCGCCGGGCGAGGCGACGCGCGAGCTGTTCCTGGCGCAGTGGCCCCTGGTGCTGCCTATCGCACTGGCCGTGGTGGCGCTCAGGGCGGTATTTTGGCGGTTGTGCGCCCGGCGCGCGGGCTAGGACAGCTTGCGTTCAGCCCGGTCGGCAACCCGGGAATGTCGCGGAATTTCCCGTATTTGCGCTAGGATTACCGCGCAAATTCCCGCTGCAGTTTCCGCTCGCCTGGAGAACCCCTCGCATGACCTCCCTTGATTCGTTTGCCATCACCAAGAAGTGGCCCGCCGCGCATCCCGACCGCATCCAGCTGTATTCGCTGCCCACGCCCAACGGCGTGAAGGTGTCGATCCTGCTGGAAGAGCTGGGGCTGCCCTACGAGCCGCACCGCGTCAGTTTCGATACGCAGGACCAGTTTTCGCCTGAATTCCTGTCGCTCAGCCCGAACAACAAGATTCCGGCCATCCTGGATCCCAATGGCCCGGACGGCAAGCCGCTGGCGCTGTTCGAATCCGGCGCCATCCTGGTCTATCTGGCCAGCAAGACGGGTCAGTTCATCCCGGCGGATACGGCGGGGCGCTACGAAACGCTGCAGTGGGTCATGTTCCAGATGGGCGGCATCGGCCCCATGTTCGGCCAACTGGGCTTCTTCCATCGGTTCGCCGGCAAGGAATACGAAGACAAGCGCCCGCGCGACCGCTATGTGGCCGAATCCAAGCGCCTCTTGGCCGTGCTGGACCAGCGCCTGGAAGGCCGCGACTGGGTCATGGGCGATGAATACACCATTGCCGACATCGCCATCCTGCCCTGGGTGCGCAACCTGGTCGGCTTCTACGAGGCCGGCGACCTGGTCGGGTTCTCGCAGTTCAAGAACGTGGCCCGCGTGCTGGAGGCCTTCGTGGCGCGTCCGGCCGTGGTGAAGGGCCTGACGATTCCCGCCGCCTGACGGCGTGCGGATCGCTGCGGCCACCTGTTCCGGCGGCCGCAGCATGGCTCCTTCAGGCCGCCTGATGCGGGTTTGCGAGAGATCAAACAAGCCCGCAGAAGTTATGCTTTTCAGTCATAAGCTTATTACTGAAAGGCGTAAGCTTCCTCCATAAGCTGGACAGGCCGTACGAACTCCCCGACGTGCACGCTGCCCAGCGGATACGGAGGGTAGTAATGAGGAAGTTCGGGATCAAGGCGGTGGCCGGCCTGCTGGTGGCCGCAGGCCTGGCAATCGGCGGCGCGCAGCTGCTGACCGCGAATCGCAAGGTGGACACCGCTGCATCGGTCGACATCCAGGACCGGCGGCTGATCGAGGCCGGCGCCTACATCGCGCGCACGGGCGATTGCGTGGCCTGTCACAGCGTGCCCGGCGGCAAGCCCTTCGCGGGCGGCTTGGCGATGCAGACGCCGGTAGGCACGATCTATTCGTCGAACATCTCGCCTGACAAGCAGTCGGGCATCGGCAACTACGATTACGCTGATTTCAAGAACGCGGTGCAGCTTGGCATCCGGAAAGACGGCACGCCCCTGTACCCGGCCATGCCGTACCCGTCGTACGCCATCATGCCGGACGCGGACATCCAGGCGCTGTATGCGTACTTCATGTCGCAGGTCGAGCCTGTCAGCCAACCCAGCGCCGATTCCACGATCCCCTGGCCGCTGAACATGCGCTGGCCCATGGCCTGGTGGCAATTGCTGTTCGCCGGCAAGCGCGACTTCGCGGCACCGGCCGGCGCCGATGAAAGGCTGGTGCGCGGCGCCTACCTGGTGGAAGGCCCCGGGCACTGCGGCGCCTGCCATACCCCGCGCGGCCTGGCCTATCAGGAAAAGGCGCTGTCGCTTGCCGACGGCGACGCCTTCCTGTCGGGCGCCGTCATCGACGGCTGGCGCGCCAAGAGCCTGCGCGGCGAAGCGCAAGGCCTGCAATCGTGGAGCGCAGGAGAAATCGTGATGTTCCTGAAGACGGGGCGCACCGACCGTGTCGCCGCGTTTGGCGCGATGGCCGATGTGGTCGAGCACAGCACGCGCGACTTCACGGACGGCGACCTGGCCAGCATCGCGGCCTATCTGAAGCAGCTGCCTCCGGTGGCGGGCAAGCTTGCGGCGTTCCCGCCCAAGGCCGACACCACCACCGCCGCCTTGCGCGACGGCCGCTACGATTCGCGCGGCGCGGTCATCTACATGGAGCAATGCGTGGTCTGCCATCGGGCGGACGGGCAGGGCATGCCGCGCATTTTCCCCGCGCTGGCGGGCAATTCGGCGGTCTACGCGCAGAACCCGCAGTCCATCATCCAGATCACGCTGGAAGGCGGCAAGATGCCGGCTAACGAGGCGGACGCGATGGCGTTCGCGATGCCCGGCTTCAGGCACTTGAGCAACCAGGACGTCACCGACGTCATCAATTTCATCCGCACGGCATGGACGAACCAGGCGCCGCCGATCGCCGACAACGATGTCGCGCATATCCGCGATTTCCTGGCCAGCAAGAAGCCCAACATCGTCGCCGGAGGCAAGCATGAGTAAGCACACCCGAATCGCCACGCTGTTGGCGCTTGCCGTCGCCGCCGGCGCTTGGATGGCTGCAAGCGCGGCGCCCGATACGCCGGCGCCGAGCGCGCAGGCCGGCGCCCGCAACACGTACGCGGTGATCGACAAGGACGGAAAACGCCTGCCCGACTACACGATCCCGTCGGATACGCAGATCGCCGGCGAACCCAACGCGGACCAGATCAACTACGGCAAGCGCCTCTTGAACGAAACCCGCCGCCTGCTGCCGCAGAACACGGGCGCCAGCATGAACTGCAACAGCTGCCACGTGCAGGAAGGCAAGAAGCCGATGGGGGCGCCGTACATCAATACGGTCAACACCTTCCCGCAGTTCAACCCGCGCGCGAACCGCGTGGTGTCGCTGGAAGACCGCATCAACGGCTGCTTCATGCGGTCGATGAACGGCAAGCCGCTAGAGAAGGATTCTGCCGAAATGAAGGCGATGATTGCCTACATGAAGTGGCTGGCCCAAGACGTGCCGCATGGCGCAAAGGTGCAGATCGAAAACGCCTGGCCGATCGATACCAAGCTTGTGCCCGATCCGGTGCGGGGCAAGGGCCTGTATGCGGCGCAGTGCGCGTCCTGCCACGGCGCCAATGGCGAAGGCAAGAAGGACCGCGCGGGCGACATCGTGTTCCCGCCGTTGTGGGGCGACGAATCGTTCAACATCGGGGCCGGCCTCGCGCGCACGTACAAGGCTGCGGCATTCATCCGCAACAGCATGCCGATGGGCGTGAACACGCACGGCAACTGGGGCGAGGGCGACGTGCTGTCCGACCAGGACGCCGTGGACGTGGCCGAATACTTCACCCACATGCCGCGTCCGGACTTCGCCGGCAAGGAGAAGGATTTCCCCAACGGCAAGAAACCCAAGGACTCGCGCTACTGAGCTTCTACAATCGACCCTGTCATTCTTCCAGGAACCAGGGCCGCCATGGAACTGCGCCAGTTGCGTTACTTCGTCCGCGTCGTCGAGGCGGGCAGCATCGGCCGGGCGGCCATGTCCCTGGGCATGGTCACCTCGGCCCTCAGCCAGCAGATCAGCCGGCTGGAAGGTGAACTCTCGACCCGGCTGCTGCAGCGCAGCGCCAGCGGCGTCGTGCCGACGGACGCGGGGCTGGCGTTTTTCCGCCAGGCCCAACTGGCCCTGCGCCACGCTGACGATGCGGTGACGGCCGCCCAGCAGGCGCGGCTGGCCGGGCACGTCAGCGTCGGCCTGCCTTCCACCACGGCGGCCATTCTGGGCGCGCCGTTCCTGCAAGCCATGAACGAGCGCTATCCCGACATCCGCCTGCATCTGGTCGAGGCGCTGTCGGGCCACCTTGCCGACATGCTCAACGGCCGCTTGCTGGATCTTGCCATCGTGTTTCACGCTGAGTCCGCGCGGCGCTGGAGCATCATGCCGCTCTTGGACGAACCGTTGTACCTGTGCGCCCGGCGCGATATGCCGGGCGTGCCCGATGGCGACACGACGCGGCTGGAAGCCATTGCGCATCTGCCGCTGGTGCTGCCCAGCGGCCGGCACGGCTTGCGCGCGCTGGTCAACAACGCGTTCCAGCAAATGGGGCAGACGCCGCGCGTGGTGGCTGAAGTCGATGGCCTGTCGTTGCTGATGGACGTGGTGCAGCTGGGCAACGCCGCCACGATCCAGCCCAGTTCGGCCACGGCCCGTATTGCGCCCGGCCAGCTGCACATGGCGCGCATTGAAGACGCCCACCTGTTTCGCCCCAATCTGCTGGCCAGCCTGTCCGACGACGAGCTGTCACCTGCCGGTTTGGCCGCGCGCCTGGTGCTGGCCGACGTGTCGCGCACGCTGGCGCGCGACGGCAAGTGGGCGGTGGTGGCCCTTCACGAATCGTGAACACCCGTTGACGCCCGCCTGATATCGCAACCGCCACCCGCTGGGTACAGTCGGTCCCTTGATTCGGGGACGATGGCATGGTGGACGTCTTGGTGGTGGGAGGGGGCAATGCGGCGCTGTGCGCGGCCCTGATGGCGCGCGAGGCCGGCGCAAGCGTGATGCTGCTGGAAGCGGCGCCGCGTGAATGGCGTGGCGGCAATTCGCAGCACACGCGCAATTTGCGCTGCATGCACGACGCGCCGCAGGACGTGCTGACCGACGCCTATCCCGAAGAGGAATACTGGCAGGACCTGTTGAAGGTCACAGGCGGACTGACCAATGAGCATCTGGCGCGCCTGGTCATCCGCGAATCGGCTACCTGCCGCGACTGGATGCGCCGGCATGGCGTGAACTTCCAGCCGCCGCTGTCGGGCGCGCTGCACGTGGCGCGCACCAATGCTTTTTTCATGGGCGGCGGCAAGGCGCTGGTGAATGCCTATTACCGCAGCGCCGAGGCGCTGGGCGTGCAGATCCGCTACAACGCCCCGGTCGACGCCCTGGAGCTTGAAGACGGCCGCTTCAAGGCGGCGCGCATCGGCGACGAACGCATCGAGGCGCGCGCCTGTGTGCTGGCCGCGGGCGGCTTCGAGTCCAACCGGGAATGGCTGCGTGAAGCGTGGGGCCAGAACGAGCGCGGCGAATGGCCGGCCGACAATTTCCTGATCCGCGGCACGCGCTTCAACATGGGCGTGCTGTTGAAATTCATGCTGGACGCGGGCGCCGACAGCATCGGCGATCCGTCCCAATCGCATTGCGTGGCGATCGATGCGCGTGCACCGCTGTACGACGGCGGCATCTGTACCCGTATCGATTGCGTGTCGCTGGGCGTGGTAGTCAACCGCGACGCGGTGCGTTTCTACGACGAAGGCGAGGACTTCTGGCCCAAGCGCTACGCCATCTGGGGCCGGCTGACCGCCATGCAGCCCGGCCAGGTCGCCTATTCCATCATCGATGCCAAGGCCATTGGCCGTTTCATGCCGCCGGTGTTTCCGGGCGTGCAGGCAGATACGCTGCCCGAACTGGCTGAAAAGCTGGGTTTGGATCCGGCCACGTTCGTGCAGACCCTGGCCGATTACAACGCGTCCTGTCGGGTCGGCACGTTCGACCACACCGCGCTGGACGATTGCCATACCGAGGGCGTCACGCCCGCCAAGACGCACTGGGCGCGGCCAATCGACACTGCGCCGTTCTACGGCTACGCGCTGCGCCCCGGCATCACGTTTACCTATCTGGGCCTGAAAGTGGATGACACCGCCGCGGTGCGGTTCAACGACGTGCCCAGCGACAACCTGTTCGTGGCCGGCGAAATGATGGCCGGCAACGTGCTGGGCAAGGGCTACACGGCTGGGGTGGGCATGTCCATCGGCACGGCGTTCGGCCGCATTGCCGGCACCCGGGCCGCCGCCGCCGCGCGCGCCCAGACCCTTGCGAAGAGCACCCCATGAAGCAGCTTGAAGCCCTGGCCCGCGAGGCGCAGTCTTTTTCCACCCCGCATGCCGAGGCCGCGCCTGCCATGACCGAGCAGCCGGTGCGCTGGCTGGGCAAGCAGGCAAAGCCCCAGGCGGAACTGTTGACCGCCAACGAAACCGAAGTCGCCCGCGTCATGCAGATCTGCAACGCCTGCCGCTATTGCGAAGGCTTCTGCGCGGTGTTCCCGGCCATGACCCGCCGCCTGGAATTCGGCAAGGCCGACCTGAACTATCTGGCCAACCTGTGCCACAACTGCGGCGCCTGTCTGCACGCCTGTCAGTACGCGCCGCCGCATGAATTCGCGGTGAACGTGCCGCAGGCCATGGCCCGCGTCCGGGTGCAGACCTATACCGACTACGCCTGGCCCGCTGCGCTGGGCGCGCTGTACAAGCGCAATGGCCTGGCCTTGTCCTTGGCCACGGCAGGCGGCCTGGCGTTGTTCCTGGTGTTGGCGGTGCTGATGGCGGGCGGCCTGTTCCACGCGCCGATGGCCGGCAACTTCTACGCCGTGTTCCCGCACAACACGCTGGCGCTGATGTTCGGCGTGGTGTTCGGCTTTTCGGTGCTGGCGCTGGGCGTGGGCGTTACGCGCTTCTGGCGCAACGTCAGTCCGGGTGCTGCGTCCGGCGCCGCGGTGGCGGAGGCGGCGCACGACGCGCTGCGCCTGCGCTATCTGGATGGCGGGCACGGCAAGGGTTGCAACAACGCGGACGACGCCTTCACCCTGTGGCGCCGGCGCTTCCACCACTTCACGTTCTACGGCTTCATGCTGTGTTTCGCGGCCACCTGTGTGGCGACGCTCTACCACTACCTGCTGGGCCAGCAGGCGCCTTATCCGTTCTGGAGCGCGCCGGTGTTGTTGGGCACGGCGGGCGGCATCGGCCTGTTGATCGGCCCGGCCGGCTTGCTGTGGCTGAACGTCAAGCGCCACCCGCAACAAGGCGACGCGGCGCAAAAACCGATGGACCGCGGTTTCATCATGCTGCTGTTCCTGACCAGCGCCACGGGCTTGGCGTTGCTGGCCGGACGCGACGGCAGTGCCATGGCCTTGCTGCTGGCGATACACCTGGGAGTGGTGATGGCGCTGTTCCTGACGCTGCCCTACGGCAAGTTCGCGCACGGCATCTACCGGTCTGCCGCGCTGCTCAAGTGGTCCATTGAAAAGCGCCAGCCCAACAAGCTGCAACTGGGGTCCGATTGACCGGACCCGTCCCGCGCGGGCATGACGGCGTCCTTTGAAGGCGCCGCATTCAACAACAACCCAGGAGACTTCCATGTTCCGTACCCGACTGCTGGCGCGCGTTGCGCTGGCCGCCTGTCTGTCGCCGGCATTGCCGGCGGCGCACGCGCAATCCTTCCCCACCAAACCCATCACGCTCGTGGTGCCGCATTCGGCCGGCGGCACGTCCGACATCCTGGCAAGAACGGTCGCGGCCGAAGCGGCCAAGACGCTGGGCCAGACCATCGTCATCGACAACAAGGGCGGGGCCAACGGCACCATCGCCGCCAAGCAGGTGGCCTCCTCGGCGCCGGATGGCTACACCCTGCTGCTGGCTACCGCCAGCACGCACGGCATCAATCCGTCGCTGTACTCGCGCATCTCTTACGATGCGGTGAAGGACTTCAAACCCGTCACCCTCTTGGCGACCGTGCCGAACGTGCTGGTCATCGGCCCCAACGTCAAGGCCGCCAATGTGCAGGAGCTGATCGCGTACATCCGCTCGCAGGGCGACAAGACCAACATGGGATCGGCGGGCGCTGGCACCCCGGGCCATCTGGCTGGCGAGATGTTCAAGAGCGCGGCCAAGCTGCAGTTCACGCACGTGCCGTACAAGGGCGGCAGCCCGGCCATCACTGACCTGATCGGCGGCCAGATCGATTTCATGTTCACCACCATTCCCGGCGTGTTGCCACACGTGAAGGCGGGCACCTTGCGCGCGCTGGCCGTGACCTCGCCCCAGCGTTCGCCGGCGATGCCCGATGTGCCGACGATGGCGGAATCCGGCCTGCCCGGTTTCCAGGCGGTGTCGTGGCACGGCATCGTCGCGCCGGCCGGCACGCCGGATGCGGTGGTCGCCACGCTGAATGCGGCGTTGAGCGGCGCGCTGGCCGCGCCCGCCGTCAAGCAGCGCCTGATGGAAGAAGGCGCGCAGGCGTCCAGCGTGAACACCACTGCGTTCGGCACGTTCATCCAGTCTGAAATCGCCACGTGGGCGCAAGCCGTCAAGGACTCGGGCGCGACGGCGAACTGAGGGCAGGCAGGCGCCCGCGCGGCCTGCGCACGACCGCATGCTAGGATTCCCGGCATGCTGACGACCTTGCTGTTTTCACTGCTGGCGGCCGCCCCGGGCGGCGGCGCCACGTTCGACCTGGCCTGCCACTACGCCCAGAAAGATGCCGGCGGAATGATCGAATCCGCCGAGCATTGCGCCCGCGTACAGGGCGATGAACTGGTGTTCCAGCCCGAGATCCTGCGCGTGATGGATTTCAATGCCGATGGCTTGTCGCCGGTGTTTGCGCACCGTTCCTGGCATTGGGTCCGGCCCGACGGCAAGTCGGTGCCGGTGCTGACCTACGACAACTTCGCGGACGATTTCGAGGCCGGCCTGACGCGCGGGCCTTGGTCTGGCGGCATGGCTTACTACGACACCGATCTGAACCGCGTGCTGACCACGCCGTTTGAATGGGTTGACCGCTTCAGCGGCGGCCTGGCCGTCGTGTGCGAGGGCTGCCGCAAGTCCTTCACGCCAGACGGCGAACACAGCTTCATGTCGGGCGGCGAGTGGGGCGCGATCGACCGACAGGGCCGGCTTGTCCTGCCGCTGCGGCCAGACGCGGCATCCCTGTTGCGCGAGGTCGAGGCGGCGCGTGCTGCTGCCCGATGACCTCGCTGCCGGCAGGCGTGCTTGCCGCGTTACCGCGCCTGATACGCATCACACAGCGCCAGATACTCGTCGCCGTTGATCTCCAGCGCCATTGCTGAAATCAGCACGCGCTTCCTGTCCGGCAACGAGGTCTTCAGCTGGATCTGCTTGGCGGTCGGGATGCCCACGTAGTTCTGGTTGACGTAGGTGTTCTCGTTGATGGTGTGCCAGGGGATGACAGTGCCGTCCGTCAGCTTGAGGCCGCCGCGCGTGAAAGTGATGACGGGCGTGGCGGGGCCGAACGCGCGCTTGAGGCATTTGACGACCAGCCAGATGGCGATCGCGGTGATGGCGCCGAAGAAGGCCATTGCGCCGGTGTTGCCGCGTGCGTTCAATGTCAGGGCGCCGAAGGCCGCGGTGGCCAGGGTCCAGACGATGGCGCCGGCGATCAGGCGGTTGCGCGAGAAGTACACCGGTCGATCGGCGAGCGTCTGGGATTGCTGGGCGGTAGAGCTGTAGATTTCCATGGCTGGTGGCTGCACAAAGAGGGGAAGGGGGCGTGGGCGCGAGGCGCCGGGAGATGGGTGTCGTTCAGGCGCCGGGCAGGTACTGGCGCAGGCAGGCCAGCATGACCGGTTCATTGACGATCTTGGAGCGGTCGATCTTGTGGGTCTTGCCGCGCGCGACGATGATCAGGGTCTCGTCGGTCTCCATGCCTTCGCTGTCTGATTGCGTGCGGATGGAATCGATGGCGGCCCACGGGATCATCTGTCCTTTGTAGGTCAGGCCCGACGCATTCATGGACAGCGGGCCGAAGCCGACCGTGTCTTGGGCCTGTAGGCGGCGCAGCGTGGTGGCCTCCAGATTGCCGCCGACCGATTCTTCCAGCTGGTCGGCAAGCGCATAGCCGTCTTCCCAGATGGCCAGGCGGATGCGCACGCGTTCACCGTCTCGCAGGGTCAGCACCAGATGGTCGCGATTGTGTTGATGCCGGATCGACGCCACATCGGTATAGGCCAGCGTGCGGGGGCCGATGTACAGGGCGTGGCTGTCCAGCGTCAGTTCGGCAGGCGCGCGCCACCAGGCGACCAGATCCGACCCGCGCCAGAGCAGATAGCCGACGGTCGGCAAAGTCAGGAAGAACACCAGCCACATCGCGCGATAGCGCAGCATTTCGATCAGCAGGCTGCGCGGCAGCAGCCAGATGTCCAACGTGGCCAGCAACTGGGCGCTGAACAGGTAAAGCAGGGCGAATGCGGCGGCGTAGCAGCCCAACGCATAACGCGGCAGAAGACGGGGAAATGAGGCGGTCATAGGCATGGGGCCGCGACGCGGCACCGCAGGAAAATGAAAGGCCTCGAACTCTAAAGGATGGCTGCGGCAGCCCCGGTGTCGATCTGTATCAAGAATCGGAATTTCATGTCTTGAACGTGTTAATCACTTGCCCATCACGCACTGCCCAGCAGCTTGCCGAGTGTCGCCATTCCTTGTTCCAGGTCCACGCTCCACGGGTGGCCGTGATTTAAGCGCAGGAAATTGCCGAACGCGCCCGACGACGAGAACAGGGGCCCCGGCGCGATGCTGATGCCATGGTCCAGCGCGGCGCGATGCACCTTCAGCGTGTCGATATGGGCGGGCAGTTCCACCCACACGAAGTAGCCGCCCGCCGGCCGGGTCGCGCGCGTGCCTTTGGGAAAGTAGCGGGCCACGGCTTGCAGCAGTTCGCCCTGCTGCAAGGCCAACGTCTGCCGGAATTGCCGCAGGTGGCGGTCGAAGCCGCCTTTTTCCAGATAGGCCGCGATGGCGGCCTGGGTCGGCGCGGCGGTGGCCAGGCTGGTGGTCAGCTTGTTGCGCATGATCTTGCGCGTGTAGCGCCCGGCCGCCACCCAACCTACTCGATAGCCCGGCGCCAGCGTCTTCGAAAAGGACGAGCAGTGCATCACGATGCCTTCCTTGTCGAACGCCTTGGCCGGACGTGGCCGCGTTTCGCCGAAGTAGAGTTCGCCGTAGACGTCGTCTTCGATCAGCGCCACGCCGTGCTTGGTCAACAGCTTGACCAGCGCTTCCTTCTTGCTGTCGGGCATCAGGCTGCCCAATGGATTCTGGAACGTCGTCATCAGCCAGCAGGCGCGCGGGCGGTGCTGCAGGATGGCCTGCTCCAGCGCTTGCAGGTCGATGCCTTCGCGCGGATGCGTGGCCACTTCGATGGCATGCAGTTGATTGCGTTCCAGCGATTGCAGCGCGGCATAGAACGTGGGGGATTCCACGATCACCGCGTCGCCGGGGTTCGTGACTGCGGCCAGGCTCAGGTTCAGCGCGTCCAGCGCGCCGTTGGTGATGATGATGTCGTCCACTGGCACGGACACGCCGTCGGCCAGGTAGCGCAGCGCGATCGCCCGGCGCAGCGCCGGATCGCCGGGGCTGAGGTCATCGATCGAGCCCCACGGATCCAGCCGCTGTACGGTGGACGCCATGAACTTGGCCAGTCGGCCGTAGGGCAGCAGCGACGGGCTGGGAAAGGCCGAGCCGAAGGGGATCATGTCGCGGCGCAAGGTGGCGTTCAGCACCTGCAGCACGTTGTCGCTGACGTCCACGGGGTGGCGGCCCGCGCTGGCGGTCGACAGCGCCTCGGGTTCGGGCAGGGCGCCATGCGGGTCGCGCAGGACGTAGTAGCCGGAACGGTCGCGCGCGCGAATCAGCCCGCGCGCTTCCAGCAGGTAATAGGCCTTGAACACCGTAGACGGGCTGACCCCGCGGCTGGTGCTGGTCTGCCGCACCGAGGGCAACCGGTCGCCCACTTGCAGCAGGCCCGATCGGATCGAGGCGGTGATGTCTTCTGTCAGCCGTTCATAGCGCTTCATGGCAGGTCCTATTTTCGCGGTTCAGATAGCATGCGCGGCGTGTGCAGCGTGGGGGCCTTTTTTCCGCCGGGCCGCCCCAAGGTAAAAAGCGCCCCCTCGGGGGGCAGCAAGCACGCGCAGCGTGTGCAGCGTGGGGGCATTCACAGCGACATACCGACGGCGCGCATCACGAGACGCAGCGCGTAGGCGGTCACGCCCAGCGCGGCGACGCTGCCTGCCCAGATCAGCGCCAGCCACAACAGACGGCTGCGCCACGACGGCAGCGGGTGAGGGGGGCGGTTCATCGCATTCATCAGTGGAACTCCTCGCCGGTGCGGACCTTGCCGCGGAAGACGTAGTACGACCAGGCGGTATACATCAGGATAATAGGAATGATCAGCAAGGCTCCCACCAATGCGAAACCCAGGCTTTGCGGTGGCGCAGCTGCGGTCCAGATCGACACGTCAGGCGGGATGATCGCCGGCCAGATGCTGATGCCCAGGCCGCTGTAGGCCAGGAACACCAGGCACAGCGACAGCATGAAGGGTCCGGCGGCCGGCATGCCGCGCACGCGGCGGATCAGGTCGAAACCGGCGGCCGCCACCAGAACGGGGACCGGGAAGAACCAGAACATGTTGGGCAGGCTGAACCAGCGCTGCGCAATCTGCGGCTGCGCCAGCGGCGTCCAGATGCTGAGCACGGCGATGACGGCCAGCAGCGCCAGCGTCAGCGGCCGGGCGATGTCGCACATGTGGCGGTGCAACCGGCCTTCGGTCTTCATGATCAGCCAGGTGCAGCCCAGCAGCGCATAACCCGCCAGCAACCCCAGGCCCGTGAAGATCGAGAACGGGCTGATCCAGTCCCATGCGCCGCCTTGATAGGCGCGGTCGACGACCGGGATGCCTTCGATGTAGGCGCCCAGCGTCACACCCTGGAAGAAAGTGGCGCACACCGAGCCGAACACGAAGGCGCGGTCCCAAAGCGGGCGATGGTGCTCGTCGGCCTTGAAGCGGAATTCGAACGCCACGCCGCGAAAGATCAGGCCCAGCAGCATGAAGACCAGGGGCAGGTGCAACGCGCTGAGGATGACGGAGTACGCAAGCGGAAACGCCGCCATCAGGCCCGCGCCGCCCAGCACCAGCCAGGTCTCGTTGCCGTCCCAGACGGGCGCCACGGTGTTGACCATGACGTCGCGTTCATCGCGGTCGCGGATCAGCGGAAAGAGGATGCCGATGCCCAGGTCGAAGCCATCCATCACCACATACATCATCACGCCGAACAGGATGATGACGGCCCATATCAGTGCAAGATCGATGCCCATGGCCTCAGACTCCTGAATGCTTGCGTTGCGCGGGCTCGGTGCCCGCGAGGGTGGACGCGGCGGACAGCGGGCGCGACGGCTGGCGCGGTTCGCCCGGTCCGCCGGACAGCGGGGCGTGGCCCGGCGCGGGGCTGGGGCCCATGCGGATCAGGCGCAGCATGTACGACACGCCGGCGCCGAACACCAGCAGGTAGACGACCACGAACAGGGCAAGCGTCAGCGTCAGCTCACCCAACCCGTGGGGCGTGGCCGCATCCGCCGTGCGCATCACGCCATAGACGATCCAGGGCTGGCGGCCGATCTCAGTGACGTACCAGCCAGCCAGCATCGCGATGATGCCCGACGGCCCCATCCACAGCGCAAACCGCTGCAGCGCGCGCGACTCATACAAGCGGCCGCGCCACCGGGTCCACAGCGCCCAGCCGGCCAGGAGGATCATCAGCGTGCCCAACCCGGCCATGATGCGAAACGACCAGAACACCACGGTCGCGTTGGGCCGGTCTTCGGGCGGGTACGACTTCAGCCCTGGGAACTGGCCGTCCCAGCTATGCGTGAGGATCAGGCTGCCCAGGCGCGGCACGTTCAGCGCAAAGCGCGTTTCTTCGCGCTCCATGTCGGGAATCCCGAAGAGCGTCAGCGGCACGCCCGCGCCCGGCTCGTTTTCCCAATGGCCTTCGATGGCGGCGATCTTGGCGGGTTGATGCTTGAGGGTGTTCAAGCCATGGATGTCGCCCACCACGGCTTGCAGC
>Ga0213827_1000876_pt1 | contig 19393 bp, 24 predicted proteins | sample MC6MC0898MG_FD_180669 | JGI IMG/M metagenome (GOLD analysis project Ga0213827, IMG submission 180669) | Enriched soil aggregate microbial communities from Iowa State University, Ames, United States - MC6-MC0898-MG | ecosystem: Environmental > Terrestrial > Soil > Unclassified | place: USA: Iowa...
GGCTGGACAGCAGGCGCGCCGCGCGCTGCATGAGTTCGAAGCCCTGAAGACTGCCGAAGCCGGGCGCCACGATGGGCATTTGCGCTTCCGGTGCAGCACGCAGGTTCTGAATGGTTGCGGTCTGGGTCATGGTTTAGCCTTTGAACTTGCAGGTGGAATGACGCGGGCAGTACTTGCCCGAACAGAGGACGGATTTGGGGTTGCCGTAGAAGCTGCCGCTGTGTACGAGGCGCGCGGCGTGCTGGAGCAGGCCGGGGCTGCTTTCGTCACCGAGGAGGGCGCCGCGAGCGCCGGATATCTCGCCCGTACCAATGCGCTGCGCGGTGGCAGTTTTGCCAGTCTGCAAGCCAATGATTTGCGCGGGTGCGGTGATGGGCTTGCCGATTGCGTGCTGGGCGAGGATCTCGTAGACGCCCATCTGTGGGCCGTGCCCGGCAGTGGTCACCGCTCCGTCCGAGCCTACGGCGCGCGCGCCGCTCTTGAGGTCGGCGATGCCGAGCTCGCCGCTGGAAGTGCGCCGGACGCGGTCGGTCGTGCCTGTCAGCGCGATGCCGAGGTCCGTGATTTCCATGCGATCGCACGTCAGCTCCACCGCGACGTAGTCCTGATGCGGGGCGATCAGCGCGCAGTAGCGCGTGTGCAGCGCCAGGCCGATGCGCTCGGCATCCTTAGGACTTGCGTCGTCCCAATCGACTTCCTCGTCGGTGCCGCGCAGGGACTTTACGAATTCGCCAGCGGCGTCGTCGGGGGTAATGGGGTTGCCGTCGAGCTTGGCCTGGTCGAAAGCGGCCGTGCCAGCGTGGATGGCCGTGCCGAGGCGCGCCGCGCCGGATGACGGCATGCGCATGCCCAGCAGGTTCTTCGCTTCCCAGCGGGCGGGGCAGTCGAAGAGTTCGGCCAGGCTGGACGCCCGAATCGGGATGATGCGTTGGTGCATAGCGGTGGCTCCGGGTCAATTGGCGGCGTTGGCCGCAGTAGTGGTATGGGCTTTGCGCGCGGCGGCTTCATCGGCCTGCTGCACGTAGCCATAGGCGTAGACGGCGCAAATCAGGGCGATCGCGGCCACGGCATGGTCGCGATCGAGGGCGCGGAAAAAGCGGCGGATCATTGCCGTGCCTCCTGGCTGGCGCCGGCGCGGATCTGCCGGCTGGGCATGCAGGTGAAATCGACGCGGGTGCCGAACGGGAAAACCGCTAGCACGTCGAGACATTCGGCTTGGGTTGTGAACCGCTCAATGACCATGACCGGCGGCCGGTTGTGGGTGGCGGGCAGGAAAGCCAGGAGGACCCAGAGAGTGGCGGCGGTCATACGCGGCTGCTGCCAAGTTCGAGGCGGCAGACTTCGCCGGCGCGGTGAGCCTGGGCTGCGGTGAACATGGCGAAGTGGCAGATCGACTTGGCGATGCCCAACGCTTGCGCTAACCAGGCGTACGCCGCGCTGCGGTCGTAGCCGAACCGCGCCGCGGTCAGCCGTTGAAAGGAGGCCTTCGCCTCCTTGCGCGCCGCGACGGTCGCGCGATCGGCCATGATGCCCAGCGGCAGATCCGTGTCCGGATGCAGACCCACGTAGGCTTGGCATTGCGTGCAGCGATATACGAAGGGCCATTCGCCGAAGGAGTGCCCGTTGTAGATTGCGCTGTTGTTGGTCAGCTTTACCGGGCCGCCGCAGCAATGGCAGGCCTTCGGCGGTTCAATTCGATCACGCACGCGCGCCAGGGCGCGGCGCGAGACATGGGGAAGAGGGGCGGGCGGCTGCAGCTTGGTCTTGCTCCGGCTGCGCGGGTCCACGCCGAGGACGGAAACGGTCATGCTTGTGCCCTCCAGGGGTCGGTGCGACGGCGATACGCCGCGAATGCGTCGATGGCGCGGGCAATGGCGTATGCAACGGGGATGAGGAAGAGGGCGCCGATCATTTCCGCGGCCCCTTGCGGCGCTTGAATAGCGCGCGCAGTTCGGTGGCGAGAACTACCAGGCCGACGATGAGGAAGCCGGCCATCAGAGAACTACCTCGCCGCTGTCGCGCAGCGACCGTTCAATCAGCATGCGCGCGCGCTTCAGCAATTCATCCTGCAGGGCCTTCACGCCAGACGCGCCGGCGCGGTGGTCGAAGGGCCATTTGCTAAGGGCGGCGAGCGCCACGCCTGATGCGGCTTTCGGGTCGAGGTCGCATTGGAATGTCTCGGCCCACCAATCAATGTCCTCGCCGAAGGCGAGTTGGGTGCGACCGGCAAACAAATCGAAAAGGACGCTTAGGATGTCGGCGTCGTTCATCTGCGACGGCCCGACCGACGCTTCGCACAGGAAGTGTCCGTGGTCCGCACCGCGGCTTGGGCTGTCGCGCAGCGTGGCCAGCATGGCTGCTGGCGAGATGGCGTGGATTTGCATGGCTTTCTCCCGAGAAGCCCGCCCGGTGGGCAGGTCGGCAGTGCCATTTGTCTAGCACTGTAATGCTAGATTCTAAGCATTATGTGGCTAGTGTCAAGCATTTTGATGCTAGATTGATAAAACAAAAAGGGCCGCACGAGGCGGCCCAGGTGGCGTCGACTGGGTTACCGATCTTCTATAGAAAACAGACTCGGACCAGTCGCCGGGTATTTGCAGATTGCCCGTTGAGGAAGGACATTGCCAAAGCCATTCTTGGCTTCGAAATCCAGGCGCACAAGGACAGCGCCGTCAGCCAACGTTTGCACCGCCCCACCAAAGACGTTGAACTTTACGGAAGAAGGGAACTTGGCCGCCGAGCGTGTTTGGGACTGGCAAGAGGCCATTGCATCGTTCTCGCTCAGGCCAGCCTTCACTGTCGACGCGGTATCGGCCGACTGCGGCTTACCGGAAATGCTGGTCACGACACCAGCGACAATTACCAACCCCAGGAATCCGATCACTTTCAATCGGCCCTGTTAGCGACGATCGGCGAGGGAAGTGGGCTTCTTCATAGCATCTAAAAAATGATAAGTTTTGATACGATTGGTAATCAGGTGGGCAAATTTTTTTCGCCCCATCCGTCTACCCAAAGCACTCCACCAGCCTTACGCCACCTTGGCGCCCGGGCTTTTGATAGCGGGGAGTTCCTCGACAGAGGGCCGAGCAGCGATATATCCGCGGGCATTGAGGAGCAAGTACGTCCTCTCGGGCTCTTTCAACCTACGAAAAATTGAGAGCAGCTCTTCTTCTTCTGTCGTTCCCCCGGCCGGAGCCGCGGGCAACTGTTCGCGCCTGTCGTTCGCGGGAGAGCCGAGGGCAGGGGGGGCAATAGGATCGAACCCCGGAACTAGCAATTGCCAAGCGTCGTACTTGAAGAACCGGGCTATCTGCTCGACGGTCTCCACATTGGGATTGCCTGACCCGTACTTGATCCGGCCGAGCGTCCCGTCGGCAACACCCATCAGCCTCGACAGGTTCAGGCGCGAGATGTCCTGCCGCGTATCTAGCAGCTTAGTGACGCTCTCTGCGAGGATCTGTTTGACGTCTGGCATTTGGTTGCTAGTTTATAGACGTGACGTAGCCTTTTGGTGCTTGATGATCTAGCCACATAATGCTAGATTGGCGGCGTATTCACTGATGAGCCACCGCCATGTCCATGATCACCACCGTCCGTTCGCAGTTGCTTGCACGTAAGGGCAGTTGGCCCGCCATCTGTGATCAAGCGGGCGTTTCCTATTCCTGGCTGACCAAGTACGCCCAAGGCAAGATCACCAATCCCGGTTCGCGCCAGCTGGAGGCCGTGGCTCGCTGCCTGGAAAACAGCAGCGATCAGGCGGTTGCCGTTGTGCCGACCGACGCCGCGGCGAACAGGTAGTCGCACCGTGGGTTGGTATTCGCCCGCAGCAGCCTCAATGAAACGTGCCCGGTTGGGCCGTTTCAGGCTCCACGCAGTCGCTACGGAAGTCAGCTTCGTAGCACAGGCGATCGAACACCGAGCGCACTGTCGCCTGGTCCGCGTCACCCACCACCGAGTCGGCGAGTTCCTTCGCAATTTTCAGCAGAGCCAGCGTGGTCTGGGCTGCGCCGTCGTCCATCTTCATTCCCATCGTGCATCCCTCGGTCTGCTCGTCTGGTGGGAATGTAACTGTCCGGAGTATTTGACGCATGCGACATGAATCGCACAAAACCCTGATCGCCGTTCTGCGCGATCACACCTCGGCCTGGCGAAAGTCGCTGGATTGGTCCCGCGAGACGATGGTCGAAACGATTGTGCGGGCGCACGAAGCCCGCAACGGCCCGGCCGTGACCGGCATCCGCTTTGAACCGCCCACGCAGGATGCGTTCGCGCGGATGAAGGCCAACGCCGACCGGGTGTCGCGCTGGTTGGACGATGAGAGCAAGGAGAACAACCTCCTACCGGCCAACTTCCTGCCCTCGGTGCTGGCGGCCATGCCGCACGACCGGCGCCGGCATTGCGTCGATGACCTCTTGCGCTCGCTCAACTTGGCCGTGCGGACGCTGGCCACTGAAGGCTCGGACGTCATGTGCGTCACGCAGCTCGCCAACGTGCTGCGAGAGCAGGCCGAAGCGAGCGCCGCGCTTGCGGCATTGCTTGACGGCCAGGCGACCAAGGAAGAACTCATTCAGGCTCATCGCGAAACCTCGGAGTCCATCGTCGCGCTGCGCGAGGCGCGCGCGACGGTGGAGCGGCAGATGGCTGCCGCGGGCTTGCAGATCCCTGCCAAAGAGGCGGACCCGTCATGAAGGATGCGTTGCCGGCCTACCGCCATCGTCGATCGGTAATTGCCTTTTTGGGACGTGGGTACGAGGAGGGCCAATGGAATTTGCCTTACGCCTCGGCTTGCCGCCAATGTGGACATGTTGGGAAGGGCGCTCGCGTCAACACGCGCGGAGGCAGCATAAAAAATATTTGCGAGCATTCGCGACGCAGGATTTTGGGCCAGCCCAAACGCTTATTTGGAGTTGCTGAGCCAGCGGATATAGATCGTCCAAAAGCGGTGCGCCCTATGCATCAATTCGGGAAGTCGGTGCTGCTTCGGCCCATCGAAGACGAGAGGGAATTGCCACGTCGCCCCACCGTCAGGATTCCAGGAGACAGTGGTCGCTTGAAGTTCATAGTCAGGGTTGTGGGTCAGAAGACGATGCTTAGAGGTATCAGCAACGTATCGGCAAATGCGGAGCTCGTCACTCGCTTTCATGATGCGCCTGCGGAACTGGTTCAGTTGAGCTTTCGCGAGTTGGTCTTTAAGTTGCCGCCACGCTTTATCAGGGGCGGACGATCGCGCGATTTCCTCCGGGAGATGGGCAGCTCTAGCCGGCGTGAAGTTGGCCCGTTGGCCATCGGTCATGAATTGGAATACCCAGTCTGTCATGTGCCACGCCGTAATCGCGCAGTTGATCGATTGATAGACCGAACGAATGTCCAAGTGCTTCTCCAAGTCCGACAGTTGGGTCACGTCCCATTCCAGCTTTTTGAGAAATTGGACGGGGAGTTGCAGCTCGAAGGACTGCTTGCTCGATTGGATCAGATGGGATGGAACCTGGTACATGGCGGCGCTCGTGGAAATTTGGTCGCGGGCAGAATCTTCAGGTGGACGAATTCGTGAAAGATTATCAGGATCTTCCGCCGCCGATGACGCCACCAGAGTGCAACCTGCGCGGCCTGCCATTCATGCCGCTGCACACGGAGCGCCTGTTGGATAGCGACATGATGGCCCTATCGACCGGGGAGGAGTTCAAGACGGCTCTGCGGCTATGGTGCAAGAGCTGGAACCAGGAGCCGGCCGCGTCGTTGCCCGACGATGACAGAATCCTTGCCCACCTCGCCGGCAAGGAGTTGCCCGCATGGCGCAAGGTAAAGGACATGGCCCTGCGTGGCTTCGTGAAATGCGCTGACGGCCGCCTTTACCACCCGGTGATAGCCGCCGAGGCGATCAAGGCCATGGCGAAGCGAGAGGAGCACCAGGCGGCGAAGGAAGGCGACAACGACCGCAAGCGCGAAGAGCGGGAAGACCGAAAACTGTTGTTTGCGGCGCTGCGTGAAATCGGAGTAATTCTGCCCGCGAAGGGCACGACGACGTCACATCTGCGCGAGGTGGCGGCGTCACGCGGGATCACTCTAACCGTCACGGCGGGTCACAAAGGTGTCACTGTGACATCAATAGGAAGTCACGAAGAAAGTCACGGAGGTGTCACGGCTAAGACAGGGACAGGGACAGGGACATATAAAAAAGAAGAAGCAGCGGCGGCGTCTCACGCGCACGCAACCGCGCGCGACGACGGCCCAGCGCCGCCGCCGCTTGACGGCGGAAAGACGGCGGAAGAACTCGCCCTGGCGGTTGCTGTCTGGCTGCATCGCAAGGAGCAGGCACGAGGGAAGCAGCCCCGCGGTACGCAGGGCAATGATCCGCGAATCGCTGCGTGGATCAAAGCCGGCGTCACCGGCCTGCAGTTGGTCGAAGCCTATGACCTGGCCGTGCTGGACCGCGAAACCACTGGCGATGCCGGCCCAATCGCGCCGGGCTTCCTGGACATCTTCGTCGCTAAGGTGCTCAACCCGCCGCGGGCGGAAAGTGCGGTCAATGGCTCACGCTCGGCGGTGTCGAAGGGCGACCCGCTGGCCTGGCTCACCACCGCGTCAGGTCTGGAAGCGAAGGGCGCCGAACTGGGCATCGTGCAGGAGCAGAGCGAACCGTTCCCCTCGTTCAAGGCTCGGGTGATTACTGCCGCGGGCCTTACCGAGGACGACAAAGCCCGTGCCCGTGCGGACCTTGGGGTCCACGTATGACCGCCACCATCCAGTGCGTCAGCTGCGTGCTGTTCAAGCTGCGCGAAGCCCCGAAGTTCGCCCAGCTCGGCCTGGGCCGCTGTGCCGCCATGACCGACCGCCCGGGCACCTTCGTCAGCCCGCAATACCCGCGCGAATGCCGGGACCACAAACCAGCGCAGGCGGCCAAGACGGCCGCGCGTATCGAATGGCTGCGCGGCGTGCGCAGCGAGGGAGCATGATGTTGAACCAAATCACGTTTACCGTACCCGGCGTGCCGCAAGGAAAGGGCCGCGCGAAATCCAGCTCGCGTATAGGTCGTGATGCCAGGACGGGTGCGCCGCGCGTGTTCACTAAGCACTACACGCCAGAGGCGACGGTGGCCTATGAAAGCCTGGTCAAGCTGGTCGCGGCCCAAGCCATGGCGGGGCGTGAAGCCTATACCGGGCCTATACGCATGGACCTGGACATAGTCCTGCCGATTCCGCAGTCCTGGTCCGGCGTGCGGCAGCGCCGTGCGGCTGCAGGGGAGATCGCGCCCACGGTCAAGCCGGACGGCGACAACGTCGAGAAGGCCATAAAGGACGGCTGCAACGGCGTTGCCTACCGCGATGACGCCCAAGTGGTCGAGGCCAGCAAGCGCAAGGTCTACGGCCTGGTGCCGGGCGTGGCCGTTGTGCTGACCGTGCTGGACATGGAACCGGCCCAAGGAGTTAAGAAAGATGCGCCGTGAAGCAGGGACCTTTGCATGCGCGGAGCACGCGATCGCTGTGGCCTATCTGATGCTGGCCATGCCCATCGAGCCGAAGAACCCGACGCAGTTGATCTGCGAGGCATTGCGGGACCGGTTCGATGCAACGTATGAGCGTAGGGAGTTGTCCGGCCTATCACCGCATGAGTGGCACGCGCAGGCCGTTTTCATCGTCAAGCTGATGGAGCGCACGTTGGGCAACAGCATTGGATTTCATCTGCTGCGCGCGCAGCATGCGACGGGGCTGGAGGGTGCGGAGAGCGCGCGGGCAGTGTCGGAATGGCTGAATCCGCTGGCCGAGGGCAGGGAGCGACTGGTGACCGATATGTTGGTCTGCAGGATGCTGCGAGGTCGGCCGCGGATTCGGGACCTGTCGGATAAGTTCGATGTGCCGAAGTCAACGCTGCATGACGTGTTGCTAGCTTATCGACGACTCGTGGAATCCTCGAGGGATGCTAGCTTGTCAGACCTAGAGGCGGCAATGGGCGACGCACGGATCGTGCTGCGCAATTGAGTCTCGCCCATTTTGACATTAACGTTACTGTTTCGGGGCACGAGGCAACGATGTAGGTTTGAATAGAGACGGGCCGGGCACATATCTACACGGATTGGAGTCGTCCTCCAATCTCGATGTTGACAGAGTTAAGTATCGTAGGCTTTAGGACGAGCCCAATTTCTCGAGTGCCCCGCATCTCCTCAATCAGTGCGTTAAATCTGATACTCGTCGTATCTCAATATTTAACGTTTGGCTCCGGCGATAGTAATCCGAGTCGACCAAATTGCTCCGAATCTCAGAGGTTGGCCCGAGACAGTCTTTAACTTCTTTCAATACCTGTGCTAGTGGGCCAATGCCATCGGAAATGAATTTCTCAAGATTGTCGCAAGTAACACCGTCAGGCATATCGACCAAAAAAAACAACCTATCTTCATCGACGTATTTCCCGATAAACGGGCTTACGCTGTCCACTTCTTTTGCGTAGAATACTGGATCATCTTCACTCTCTTCGTCATCTAGGCTTAAGGATAGCGTAACTCTGCCACGCTTTCCAATGGCGATAATCAAGTCTTCCAACGAGCTCTCCTTTCTATTTAGTAAGGCGATGGGAAGTTTTCTTGATAGCCTTCCGTAGTTGGTTAAAGACTCTTGACACGCGACGGAGTCTCCAACGTTTTCGGATATGCGTGTCATGTAGTCGATTTGTTTTTCCACCCAGTTGTTGTCGCTAAAGACGTCAAAACCTTCAACTTTGTCCCGTGCGGCATTTTTTGCACGCCCTTCCACAAATCCATGGATCATGTTGCCACCTTTAGTGTGATCCACAAATATCCCTAATTCATAAAATGCCAAGTCGCCGATCCGGCCCTCATTTAGCGATGGGCACAAAAAAGCTCGACCTACAATCTGCCCTTCATGTTTGATTAGTGTTTCGCCTTTCGCAAATCGTCTAATTCGGTCAGAGTATTCGGCTCCATGTAATTTTTCAAGGAAATGGATGAAATGATCACTGCTAGCTGTCATCCAGTCCGGCATATTGATCAATTTCGTAGATAAAGAATCCCCAAAATGCACTGGAATCCGGAGCATGGCTGTAAGCCTTGCTGTGGTGGTTTCTTGGTCGGGTCGATATTCGTATTGATGACGGGAGGACATCCATCTAGGGATGCGAGCCTTTAAATCCGGGCGATTAAAGAGCTCCTGCCAGCGTTTCTCGCTTATGGTTAAGCTAATTTTTGTATTAAATTTGGTCGATGCTTCTCCCGTTGACGCGGGTCTCAATATTGGACGACCGCCCAATCCAGTAGAAAACTCTAAAACCCTTGCGTCAGCTATACCTTCATTAAATTTCCTTGAGCAAACTTTGATGCTGTCCGCCCACATGAATACGGAGAAAAACCCTATTCCGTACCTGCCACGAGGCTGGAATTTAGCTTGAAGCCCGGGAAATTCGGTTCTTGCCGCGTCCGATTTCCAAAATGATGTTCCAAAGTCTAAGAGAGCACCTGTCATGGTTCTTTCCGACATCCCTAGACCATCATCTTCTACTGAAAGTGTGTAGAACTCACAATCGTTCGAGACTTTGACGGTGATCCTTGAGTCCGACTCTGAAAAGTCACTGTCAATCGCGCTACGAGCATCGATTGCATCCGCCGCATTTTGAAGCAGTTCTCTCAGAGGAGCTATGGGAGTCGAGTAAAGATCGCTTCCTCCGAGGGTGCGCGCTAGGTGAGGCACATCGGATACTTGCAGTTCTGTGGGAATTGGACGCCAGCCATCAACCAAGACATGTTTCGCGAGCGCGTCAGCTGATTTTGCACCCACTACACCAGATATAAGAAAAGATGAAGTTCCTCGATCACGTAGGACGTCGCACGAGTCGCTCAATTCGCGATCGACCATCTTCATCATGTCCCAGCACAAGTGCCAAGCGTCGACCTCTCCTAAGGTAAACGCGGAACGGGAGGTGTAGATTAATTTACCCTCTCTTGTTTGAGGCTTGGCTAGTTTTGCTTGAAAGGTCCAGTGGATTTGCGCAACCCCTAGAGGGCGGGTGAGAGCAAAGAGCAGGCGGGGAGCCCTTCGATGATCTAAGTGTGCCGCGTCAGCGCATCGTAAAAGAAGTGCAACCTTAATGCTATCAACTGTCCAATCCGAAGGAGTCTCGCCAAAGGCGCCGAGCGACGGTTGCAGTTCCGTTAACAGACGTCGGACGCTCCAGTGATGGCTGTGGGCGATGGCGCCTATCGCTGCCCCAAAGTGTGAGCGCAAATCGGAGTCTTCAAGCAAACAGTCCTGAATTTGATCGAGAGGATTCTTCCAAGGCTGTGTGGCTAGCTCGTCTGCCTTGCTTGCGTGCTTTTTTCGAAGAACATCTGTGATAGCTAGGTCGCGGACTTCGTTGGGTGGGTTGAGAGTGTCGGGCGCGACTTTCAGGAGGGTGCAGGCCCACGCATATGAGTCGTGCCATTCAGGCGTCGACTTTATACACTCCAGCCCGCCTGGGTAGGCCGCGATGCTCATGCCCGCGTCGTGCAATAGCACCGCCCCACCAAACACGAACGCTTCAGCCGGATTTAGTTTGAATTCATCACCAGCAATCAACTGACCCATTTCCCAAAGCGCATCCAGGTGCGTGAGATCATGGACCGTATACTGCTTCATATCACCCGGAATAAAAGAGAGCAGGTGTCCAACTCTTTCCCGGAATCGGAGCAGGGCGACTTGAAATCTTTCTCGGTGCTCGTCGTTGCTGTCCCCAGTTCTATTGAAGGCATGTTGCCAGAGGCCAGTTCGCTTTAAAGTTTCGACAGACATGAGAATTTCCTGTTTGTTACAGTTTTTAGACTTCGATAAGGCCAGGTTGTAAAATGTTACATTGAATTAAACCATAGGATTACGCGATTTGCGCATAGGGCTGGAGAACCGAAGTGCCTGACTCGTGCACGAGAAAGACGCTTGCAGACTGTTCGCTCATACGGTGCGACGAGACAGCTTCAACTTGGACAGCCAGAAATTTAGAAATACCTTTCTAAGCGGTATTTCTTCCATGTCGTTGCGAATTACAACGGCTTTAGGTGCGTTGAACCGGAATTGTCGTCAGTGGGGTGACGCGCACTGTGGTGTCCGTAGCAGATTTGGAAGACTTTGAGCTGGGCAGGGATAGTTCGGCTGAAGCCGGGAACTTGCTTCTTGAACTTCTTCGGACAAAAAGGCCAAAATCTCACTAAACTCGTAGCAAGTACGTCTGAAAAGAACGCCTCAGCTAGTCGCTGGGGCTTTTCTTTTTGGCGGTGAGGAATTCAGGTGGGGACGCGGACTTGGTAAGCAGGAAGTCAAAACCCACGGGTTTCACCAATATGCGTCAACGTGAGGGCACAAGTTGTCCATCCTGTGACTCGAGGGCAGGCCGCTTAGAACGACGATGCGAGCACATGGACAAAGCCCGCGAAACTGTCCCGATGGTTCCAAGACCGACCGCAAACCTACATATCCACCATTAGCGAATCAGGGCAAGGGCATGACTCCACCTTGTGGCGTTTCCAGATTGAGCACAATAAAGGCCGCATGTTTCCATGCGGCCCCAAGTGCTTCTTACACGAAGTAAGGCTAGAGCTTAAAAGCTGAATTTGACGCCGACTTGTCCGCTGACGTCGCTAAAGCTGTTGCTGCCTTGTTGATAGCCCACGCTGCCGTACCCACTCCAGCCGCGACCGATTTCGAACTGTGCGCCGACCTTGGTCTCAAGGATGTTCTTCGGCAGGTCATGGCTGATGCGCTCGCCGTCCATTGCGATAGACGACTTGTTGCCACCCGACCACCAGTTCACCTCGGCGAACGGCTGGATTCGGTTCGTGCTGTTATCCAGCGGACGTGCGTAGACACGCGCGCCCAATCGAGTGGTCGTGCCGCCAGCCTTACCGCTTTGCACGCGCGTGCCGTTGTCTTCGCGCACGTCGTCGCTGCGGTAGTCGGTGTGGATCACCTGCGCCTGCGGCTCCAGATAGACGCCATAGCTTTCGCCTTGGTGTACCTTGAACGAATAGCCCGCTTCCAACGAACCTGACCAGGTGCGCGACTTGTACTTCTCGCTACCCAGATGGTCGCCCTTGACCGTGTTGTCAAAATCACCGTACTGCAACCACGTATCGACATACGCACCCTCTGGACCCTTAGGATTTTGGAACCACGTGCCGTAGATGCCGATGTTTTTGCCATTCACCACGCCACGTGCTTTGTGGTCGGTGATGCTGGATTCGGCATCGGTGGTGGCGCGGCCGTAACCACCCATGACGCCGGCGTGCAAGCGGCCGGTGCCGACGTCGAATTGCTTTTCCACGCCCAGCTGCATGACGGTGGTGTTGGTATCGACATTGACCTGGCCACCCATCTTGCCGGAGTCGAGCTTGCCGGTCTTCACGCGCATCCAGGTGGCGTAACCTTCACCGTTGTCTTGGCGAGCAGTCAGGCCAGGTTCGCCGACGCGATCGTGCATGGTGTGATCGAACATGCGCAGCGCGGCGTTCTGGTTGCCCAGGTATGCGCCGGGTTCCGGACGCAGGGTGGGCTTGCCGGGCTTGTTCGGCGCACCCGGATTGCCAGGCGTGCCAGGAACCTCGGGCGTGCCGGGAATCTCGGGCGTGCCAGGAACCTCCGGCGTGCCAGGAATCTCCGGCGTTACCGGGGGCGCTTCCGAACGTAGATACCAGTTGCCATCATCGGGGGTGGTCGTGCCGCCCTTGTATAACTGATAGTCGTACAGGCCCGCAACGGCACGGCCTTGCAGCGTGAAGTTGCCGTTGGACGCGCCTGCCACGTTGATCAGTTCGATCCCGTTATCGGTTGCGGCGCCCGCGCCGCCGGCGTTCTTCACCTGCACGAACGTTTCGCCGCTGGTGCTGCCGCCCACGACGAGCTTGTCGGTGATGGAGTCGTCTCCGCCCAGCACGGTGTTCATGGCCAAGGTCCCGCCGTTACCGACGTAATCGCCAGTCACGGTCAGGGTCGTGCCTGCAACAGGCGCACTGCGCGCGCCAGGACCAGTCGAATCCGAAAACGCGACTGTTCCCGCGTTGTCCAGGCTGGCAATGGTCTGGTTGAAACCGCCCATCGCCAAGGTGGCCGTCGGAGCGACCTTGAAGGTGGAGTTGGCGCTCAATGCGCCGGTCACGCCTGCCTGCAAAGTGCCGCCTTCGACAGTCGTGGCGCCGGTGTAATCGTTGACAGCTACCAAACGGGTCGTGCCGGTATTGCGTTTGTTGACCGTTAGCGTGCCACGCATCGCAGCGTCAAAAACGGTGCTGTCCGTGTGGTCGAAGTTGATCGTCGCCGTGCCTTCGCTGCCCACGACTTGAGCCGCTTCCAATGTGCCCGCCGCGCCGCCCATGCCAATATTCAGCGTGCCGGTGGAGCCCACTTCCTGCGCGAGCACGACGTCGCCAACGCTGCGTACTAGCCCGCCATCAGCCACCGTGATCGCGCCTTCGCCCGCCACGCCCACTTGCATGGCGCCGCCGTTGTCGAGAATCGATCCGGCGCCGCTGACGATGATGTCGCCCTGGCTGGCCGCCGTGCCCATGCCAAGTGTCGTCGATGTGCTCGTGACCTTGCCGCCATCGGTGATGGTCAGGTTGCCGCGGCCCGCATACGAGCCGCTGCTGCCGAACATATCCTGCGCGCCATGGCCAACTTCCAGATGACCGCTGTTCCACGTTGAGTTCATGCCGGTGACCGCGACGCGTCCCGTCGCATCGCCATATTTTTCGTGCGCGTGCCCGACGTGGCTGGTTGCATTGTCAGACACCACGACCCGACCGCCATCGGTAACGACCAGATCGCCCGCCATGCCGTTGGCCACATAAAGGTCGCCTTCACCGGTGTACCACGTGGAGCCGGCGCCAGTTACCACCGCCAAGGGCGTGTCTTCACCGTGAGACAGACTGCCGGTGCCGATATAGTTGGGGTCGGCGGCATTGATTGAGGCCCCCGAACTTTGCAGTGCACCGCCATTGGCGATCATCAAAACGCCGTTGCTTTGCAGTCCTTGGCCCGTGATCAACATCGAGTCAGCATCACTTATCGTGATCGCGCCCTTGAAGTGAATGGTCGCTTGGTCGCCTGCGATAACATTAGCGCCCTTGTCCACCAGCAGGGTAGATGTGGGATGGTCGTCAATGTAGTCCCCGACCGTCAATCCGCCGAGTTGCCAGGCCGAACGGTCGCCGGTCACGTGGACAACGCTACCTTCTGGACCAGAAGCGGATATTGAACTGTGGTCGCTGTTCACCACGCCGCCGTTGCTGATCGTCATATGGCCAACACCACTACCGCCAATTCTTAGATCTTTTGCAGTCAACGTGGAGCCTGTGCCGTCAACCAAGACGGTGCCGCTAGATCCATGGCTGCTACCGCCATTTTTATGCCCGACGTCCATATTGCCAGTCTTAACTTCGGCGCCATCAATAACGTTAAGCGTGGCCTGGCTGTCGTTACCTGAAGCGACGGACAACAGGCCCGTATTGTTCCAGGTGGAATTGGCGCCGGACACGGTGATTGCGCCGACGCTGTTGATGCCTACGCCGATGCTCGCGTCTCGGCTGCTCAGTGCTCCGCCATCTTCAACGCTTAGAGTACCTTCGCCTCCAAAGCCGACCCACAGCGTGTTGTTGATCGCCAAAGCGGAGCCTGGGCCGCTGACACTGACCGTTCCGACTGAACCTTTTCCGACTCCCACCACGGTGTCGGTCGCGTTGACCGTCCCCTGGTCTGCAATCGTCAAGCTGCCCGTACTGCCATCGCCCAGGCCAACGTTAGTAGAACCGTTGTTCCAAGTTGAACCAGCTCCCGTGACCGTGACAGACCCCGAAGTGTTGGCGGCGTCGCCGATGTAGCCATAACTTGGCGAATTTACGACGCCTCCCTCGGTGATCGTAAGGCTGCCGGAACTGCCAGCCGAACTGCCTAACCGGATGGTAGTCTGGTCCCAGGGGCTGGGATAATTGCCTCCGCCTGTGCCGGACACGACAACGTCGCTATTGATGTTGACGGCCGATGCCGTGGATGTCAGGGCCAGGGACGAAAGAAAGGCCAGCGCGGCGGCGCTGGTAACAGATGCGCTTTTGCCGCGCCCACGGCCAGAGGCCAATTCGGAGGCGACAACCCAAGCCCCTGTCGTCGCATTGCGGACGACCCTATAAAACCTATTCATTGAAGTGCCTTAAAGTAGAAATGAAGCACTTCTGATGCTAGGGTTTACCCTCTTGTAGGTATATCAGACAAGTTCTAAAGGTGCAGCACCCACGGACGGTGAAATCCGCTTCTAAGTGGTTGGGGGGATCACGGACGAGTTTTGCGCCAAAAAGAAGTGAGTTGACCTTTCCGGACAAAACAGTCAGAATTTCGCCATACTCGTAGCAGGTATGCCCTAAAAAAACGCCTCGGCCATTCGCCGGGGCGTTTTGTTTTCCGTCGGTCATGAACTCAATTTGGGCGGCGGACCTGTTCGTGCAGGACGTCAAAGTCCACTGGCTTCACCAAATATGCGTCAACGTCAGGGGGCAAATTGTTTGCCCCGCAGCTTGAGGATAGGCCGCTGAGAACGATGATGCGCGCGTCGGGGCAAAGTGTCCGAAGCTGCCCGGCCAACTCCAATCCCGATGCGTCGGGCAATTCCACATCCAACAGTATGACGTCGGGAATGTAGTCTGAGCAGATGCTCAAGGCTGTGCGGGCATCGCCCACAGTTTTGACGCTGATATCGCTCTCAGTTAGGAGGCATTCAGCTATGAGCTCCGCGGTGGAGCTGTCGTCATCCACTATCAAAACGCGCATCGGTGTGTCCTAGACAAGGTTGCACGTGCCGGATCGGCCATCGCGATCGGCGAGTTTTTCGTTGGAGAGAAGACGGCGACGGCCAAAGAGTTGCAGCTCTTCGACCGACAGCCGACCCACGGACTAGGGCCGTGAGCGACCCGAGGCCGTCTCACCTGTACAGGCGAGGGCTAAGGTAACAATTCCACGCTTACATGGCAAACCCAATCATCCCTTGGCTGGGCGGCAAACGTCGCCTGGCCGATCGTATTTTCCCGTTCTTCCCGGCACATGAATGCTACGTTGAGCCATTGGCGGGCGGTGCGGCACTTTTCTTTCTGCGGCCGACGCCGCCGTATTGGGCGACTGAGGGATACGGCGTGCAATTTGGATTCGAACAGTACGAGGACATGGCGGCGCGCATGCGCAAGCTGCAAGGCCGCGCCATTGTCAGCCTGAACGATCACCCGGATATCCGGCGCGCTTTCGATGGTTTCCACATCGAAGCGACTGACATTCGCTACACGGTGGGCGGTGGTCGCGGCGTGGAGCGGGGCGAGATCCTGATCTTCAGTTGGGATGTTGCCGCCGCGCCGGCGGGGCTGTTCTAGGCGCCCGCAATCTCTAGTCTTCGGCCGGACCCATAGCTTCTGCAATTCCTTCTTCAACATCACGGAGGAAGGCACTGGACTCGGGCGTCTGGATCATCGATGGAACGGCCAGTTCGAGAAGGCAAGTAAGCATCTCGGTGAACCACCATTTGGCATCGTTTCCGATCGGGATTACATGGGTATAGGTCAGATATCTAATCGCGCGCGTAGTTATGTTGGGATCTCGGCCGAATTCGATCACGTCGGCGGCCTGCGCAGAAGCGATGTGCATGAATTCGCCCGCAAGCTCCGCCACCGCGATCTCAGGTATGCCCTGTTCTGACCATAGGGCCACTCTCGCCAAGTTCCGGCAGGCAATCTGCAATGCAGCAAGGTCAATGTCCTTCATTGGAGCCCTCCTTGCTGGGCTGGCGTAGCGCGGACGGTGGGCGGTTGCCCTAGCGGTCGCCTGACCGTACTTGTATTCCGGCTGGCTGATTCCGGCAAGCTATTGTTCCGGGCGCCACCGTTCGGCGCGCGGTGGGTGATACAGATGGCATCCGCCAAAACACAACGTCCACGGCCACCATCGCGCCCAGATGGGCTTGGTGGCTTTTATCCCGCGCCAGAACTGTCGGTGTGGGTGGAGCAAACGATCTTTGCAAAAGGTGGCGCTCTCCACAACCCCGATCACGCCCACCTGGTCGACGCAGATCTGGCTTTCCTGTGGGCGCCGGGCGCTATCGAAAAGGCGGGCCGTATTGTGCTGGGCCAGGCCGAACAGGTCATGTTCCGCGCTGGCGGCTGGCGAAAGGCGCGCCAAGAGCAGCAGATGATCGAATGGTTCGGCCGAGTGCCGGCCTTCTTGATCACGCTTTCGGCGGACTACTGCGCCGGGTGCACTGATGCGGAGTTTTGCGCGCTGGTCGAGCATGAGCTCTACCACGTTGGGCAGAGCAAGGACCCCTACGGCGCGCCTGCATTCGACAAGCTGGGACGGCCGAAGCTGCGCATCGTGGCGCACGACGTGGAAGAGTTCGTGGGCGTCGTGGCGCGGTACGGGCCGTCGTCGGGAGTGCGGCGCCTAGTCGCGGCGGCTGGCGCCACGCCCGCCGTCCCGCGGCTGGACGTCGCCCGTGCGTGCGGTTGCTGCATACGAGCCGCGTGACGCTACTTGAGTGCTATCGGTTGAGCTTTGAACGCGTATGCCGCTGCAAAGGCGGCCACGACGGGCAACAGTGGCGCATGGGCAGTTGTTCCCAGACCAGCCTGAATAGCCATAGTGGTATACGCTGCTGCGATGCCCAGTGCACCCCCGATGGATATTCTTGTAGCTAGGTAGGCGCCGTCCCACCAATTTGTTTTGCGCCGCGCGTGAATGTTCATCGTGAATGCCGCATGGTCCAAAAGTCGTGAGGTGATCGAAACGAAGCTCCCTAAGTAGGCGGCAAAGCAAACCATCTCGTCGATTCCTCCCATGCTTCCCAAGGCAAACCATATGGATGCAGCCGAGACCAGAAAGGCCGTACCAAAGCAAGAGAATATCGCGCGCTTCTGGGCCGCCGGAGTGAGTGCGGTGAATGGATCGGACGAAATCGTCGCTGGCGGTGGCGTTGTGCTCATCTTGAAGTCCAGTGTTGTAAATAGCAATTAACGGCAGGCCAGCCCATTCGCTTTAGGACCTGGGTCATGGCAAAACTGACGGACACTCACAAGCAATTTATCGTCCAAGCTCTAGCTTGCTGGGATACCCCTAGCCAGGTCGCTGATGCGGTGCTGGAAGAGTTCGGATTGGGCGTTCCTCGGGGCCAGGTCGCGCAGTACGACCCAACCAAGGTGGCTGGCAGGAGCTTGGCCAAGAAATGGCGCGAACTATTCTTTTCGACCCGCGAGAACTTGAAAAAGAGCGCGGGGGAGATCCCCATCGCGCATCGTGCCTACCGTCTCCGGACGCTGCAGCGAATCGCCACAAAGGCCGAAGGCATGCGCAACATGGCCATGGTCCTACAGGTCCTTGAACAGGCCGCGAAGGAGGTTGGCGACGCATATGTGAACAGACGCATGGAACCGGTGAAGCCGGCGACTGCCAGCACCCAAATCCCGGAGCAAGCTGAATATGTCCTTGCTCCCGACGAGCCCGCGCCAGGCAATCCCGTCCTTTGATGCGCCTGCGGCGCTGACGCCCAAGCAGGCGAACATCTATGTGTGGGGCTGGCAGCCGAATGCGCGCTTCAGGGATGCTGTGTGCGGCCGTCGATTCGGCAAGACCTTCCTCGGCAAAGCCGAGATGCGCCGGGCAGCGCGCCTGGCGGTGAAGTGGGGCGTGAGCGTCGAGGACGAGATTTGGTACGCCGCCCCGACGCAGAAGCAGGCCCGCCGAGTTTTCTGGCGCCGGTTGAAGCAAGCCATCCCGGCCGGCTGGCGGGCCTGCAAGCCCAATGAAACGGACATGCTGATCACCCTGACCACGGGGCATTTGATTCGCTGCGTGGGTCTGGAGAACTATGACGATCTGCGCGGCTCCGGCCTGTTCTTTGTCCTGGTCGATGAGTGGGCCGACTGCAAGTACGCGGCGTGGGAAGAAGTTCTTCGGCCAATGTTGTCGACTTGCCGCTATGTGGTCGACGGCGCCCAACGCGTCGGCGGGCACGCTCTGCGCATGGGCACCCCCAAGGGCTTTAACCATTGCTATGACACCTACCGGGACGGACAGGACGGGCGCCAGCCAGACCATAAAAGCTGGCTGTACACATCTTTGGAAGGCGGCAATGTGCCGTCTGACGAAATTGAATCCGCGCGGCGCAAGATGGACCCGCGCACGTTCCGTCAGGAATACGAGGCCAGCTTCGAAAACTATGCCGGCGTTGTGTATTACTGCTTCGATCGGCGGGCGAACCATACGGACGCAGTTATTCGCCCTGGAGACGTGCTGCACGTCGGCATGGACTTCAACGTCGGCAAGATGGCGGCCGTCACCTTTGTGGTGCGCGGCGGATTACCCCTGGCGGTGGACGAAACGATGAAGGTCTTTGACAC